>Ga0209350_1000293_pt1 | contig 31411 bp, 52 predicted proteins | sample GraSoi013_2_20cm_2_FD_185822 | JGI IMG/M metagenome (GOLD analysis project Ga0209350, IMG submission 185822) | Grasslands soil microbial communities from the Angelo Coastal Reserve, California, USA - Sample 09_27_2013_2_20cm (SPAdes) (version 2) | ecosystem: Environmental > Terrestrial > Soil >...
CCGCCGTTGATTGTTTTCTCGTGGTTATCGGCCGTCACGTTCTTATTGCTGCTGGTTCTCTTCTGGAGGCACAATCAGTCCACCCACAAGCGTCGTTATTCCAAGTGGGAACGCTCGTGGCTCTGCCAACGCTGTGGCACCTTAACGGAGCAGGAATTTTAGCACTTCGAAATCAGCAACCTGGGCAAGCCTCTTTACTACCGCTCGTTGGACCTCAATTTATCGTGGCGCCTCGATTACGTCATCCGAGTCGGGGGCGACTCACGTGGACGTCATCTTGGACCGAAGGGCGGAGCTGAAGAAGAAATGAGCCTCGTTGTTGCTGAGAATTTGCTGACGCGGCGGCCTTTGATTTTGTTTTGTAATTTGTATAACTTGAGGAATGGGTGCGGAATCGCTGCCCCCTTAGGGACAACCAGTCCGGATCGCCAAGACCAAGGCATGCTATTCTCAATGCTACGCATCATTTTGGCGGGAGATGTCTATGGCGCAATTGGATCGCATTGCTCGTGATCCCACCGTAATGGGCGGAAAACCCTGCATCCGAGGCATGCGTGTCACGGTCGGCATGATCGTGGGACAGATCGGTGCTGGCCATACCATCGAGGAGTTGTTGGCGGACTATCCTTATTTGGAGCGTGAAGACATTCTTCAAGCGCTGCGCTATGCCGCGTGGCTTGCCGAAGAGCGCGAAGTTACTCTGCCTCGCGCATGAAGCTCCTAGTGGACATGAATCTCTCGCCGCGCTGGATTCCTTTCCTCCTGGACGCGGGCTGTGAGGCAGTTCACTGGTCCACTGTCGTCAGGGCGGATGCCACCGATTCGGAAATCATGGCATTCGCAGCCGCAAACGATTATATCGTCTTGACGAACGATTTGGACTTCGCCGCTATTCGCTTCGACTCATCACAAAAAGCCCAGTGTGGTTCAGATTCGCGCTGAAGACCTTGACCCTAACGCAATCGGAACGCGAATCGTTGCTGCACTTCAGTCCGCACAGAAAGACTTGGAAGGGGGAGCTCTCTTAACTGTCGAAGCAGACCGGACGCGCTTGAGAGTGCTGCCTTTTGCAATCGGACCGTAACCCTCGGCTGCAGCTTGCGACTCCGCTCCTGCCCCACACTCGACTGCGTGCTGTCGCGGTTGGCGGCTGTGGCCCGGATTTGGTAATTGGAAAGGCGACCACACGTGGTTTTCATCAGTCTGTCCTGTCCAAAAAGCTAAGTCCTCCAGTGAAGTGGTCGTATCGCAAGCTGACTCTCTGGTGGGTGGTGGTGTTTCTCTCGATCGGCTGGATCGTCTTCTACATAAACACCGTTCCTAGAAATTCTTCTGCTGTTTCGCCACTTCGCCACCTCTGTACTTGCATAGCTCTACTCCCTCGATTACGATAAATCTAATGACCACACGCGATTTCAAAGTCTTTCTCGAACCCGACGAAGACTACGTCGGATATGTCGTGGTTTGTCCTTCCATTCCCGGCTGCTATTCTCAAGGCAAAACGCTGCCCGAAGCCCTCGCCAATATCCGTGAAGCAATCGACGTCTGCCTCGAAGACATGGAAAGCCGGGGCGAAGAAATCCCTGATCCTAACAATGTGCTGATTGGAAGCGTCGTCGTCACGCGATGAGCCCCAAGCTGCCCGTCGTCTCGGGCGCTGACCTCATTCGCGCTCTCGGAAAGTTTGGCTATGTCGCTGTGCGCCAGAAGGGCAGCCACGTCCGTCTTCGCCATGCTTCGGACCCTCGGCGCCTACCCGTCACCGTTCCCCTTCACGCGGAAATTGCTTCGGCACCCTCCGCCGCATTCTCCGCGACGCCACGATCACTGTGGAAGACCTTCTTTCCTCACTCTAGCTTCTAGCCTCTAGCGGATTTTAACTTTCCCCCGCCCTTTCGCCCGCGCCCTGCCTTCGTCCCTTTCCTACGAACCAACTTGATTTCGCCTCTGCCAAACCTTTCCCCCTGGCCCACCCCTAGCCCAACTGTAGCCGTTCCGAAATGTCAGACCCAGCCCACTTTAACTGCCCGATTACCGGGGAAATCGGCCTCCGTAACAATTCGCCAGACACAGGTACAATGTCACGCTGAAGTCTGACGTGAAACCGGCGCCGTATCAAGCAACGGACTCTGATTTGCCAGACTGTTTCCAAAGTACTTCCGTACTATCGCTCGGAGCTACCAACTCCTAGCAAACTTCCGCAGGACAACTTCTGAAGGACCGGTCGGCCACGCGGTGGCTCAAAGCGGGTCGCCCCATCTACATGAACGCGGAGCATTCATGAACCTTCGCAACGCTATCGTCGCACTTTTATTTGCTGTGCCTGCTTTGATTGCTCTCCCCAGGTCGAGCCACAATCCGATTGTATTTGTCGGCGCACTTATCTGGTGCCTGTGGTTCGAATACTGGTATCATCGCGCCCTGCAACATCGCCCGGGGACAATTTTCCAACAAAAGCACCACATTCATCACGCAACCTATCAGACCGTCGAAGACTGCACTTCTACGTCTTGCGCGGAACACCTGGACTTTGGCGGAAACGTCGTATACGTAGCCATTCTCTTCGCCGCTAACGGGGCACCGTTACTGTTGATCGACCTAGTTTTCGGCGTGCATTGGCTTGCTCCAAGTATGGTCGTATTCGTGTCCTTCTTTCTGTTTCTTGAGATTCTACACCGCCGAATCCATCTCGGGCAGTGGGTGCCCTGGGGCGCAGCACATCATCACAAGCACCACGAGGCCCCCTTGATGAACTTCGGGGTTGTATCAAGCTGGCTCGACTGTCTCTTCGGAACGAAGGCACGGTCATGAAGTACACACTCTACTCGGTGCTCGTCTTTGTGGTTTTCGCCGGAATTCCTGCGTTCCTGCAGGGAGCGAGCGCACATCATCGCAGACACAGTCTCGAAGGCGCGGCACCAACCGGAACTCGAGAAGAGGGCTGCTCGAGGTGCTAGGATATTGCGTGCAATTTACGAGACCACACCGGAGCAAACGATTCATTTCGATTCTGTGATCGTCTCAAGCACAGGCGACGTTTGCTACTTCGCGAAAACGACAGACGCGCGTCAGACCTCTGAACTGGTGTTCGCGTTCTTCGCGCACGACGCCACGGGCGTTCAATTCGGGCTCGAGTTTGCAGATGTTAACGGCCAGTGCGATGGCCTAGGCTCGCGAGATCTCACTGCTTTTGCTGAGGGTGTGAACAAATAAGCATGTCGGCGCTGTGCGCGAATCGCTAAAAAATCGGTTCAATCAAGCCCCGGTGTCAGTATGAGCCGGGCTTTTGCTTTCTGCGGTCAAACCGTCGCCCTATTTGGTAACCACTCTTTCGCGGCGCAAGAACGATTCGTGGTTCCATATGACCGGGTTTCCCGGTCCAGTCCACAACTACATTCTTTTGTTTATCAACGGCGAAACCTTCAAGCCCATTGCCGAAAGCCAAAACGTACGCGTGGGGGCCGAAGCTGGCGTGAGCTCCACCCGCCGCGGACGATAGGAGCGCCCTGATACGCTGCCCCAGGGCAGACCCAGCCCACTTTAACTGCCCGATTACCGGGGAAATCGCGTAACAATTCGCCAGACACACCTTGATGGATGTGGGCTTCGCTGCCATTTGCCAGCTCGCCCGAACACGGCCTGCCTCGCATCAAGTTCTTGTTCATCGGCTCGCGTCTTTGCTCCGCGCTTCTTTCAGGCCCCACCTCGCGGTGAGTGTTATTTCACCCTTGCGCTCGCTATCACTTCACGTCCATCGCGTTGTGAAGAGGACTTGTACCTCCAAGCTGTCGATCATGCTCGGCACACAAACAAAGCGGGCGTCCCGATTGCCTCGGGCCGCCCGCAATGTCTCTATGTGAAGTGAGACTGGTTCCAACCGAGCGGGGTCTTGAGACCCCGACAAGACCGGACTCAGCTGTCAGTTAGAGGGGCTGTACGTTCGATGCCTGCAGGCCCTTGGGGCCCTTGGTGACTTCGAATTCAACCGCCTGGCCATCGTTCAACGACTTGTAGCCCTCAGCCACGATCGAGGAGAAATGCACGAAAACGTCCTCACCGCTCTGGCGCTGGATGAATCCAAAGCCCTTGCTGGCGTTAAACCACTTCACTGTTCCTTGTTCTTTACTCACAGTTTTTACCTTTTTCTGTCAGCCGGGTTGCGGCTGAGCATTACCACATTAAGCTATCTGGTGACTCAAGTCCCGAGCTCCTCAAGGGAGCCGCGGCCGTCTTCAAGCCTCGTTCGGAGTCACCGCAAAGCGGTTCACCGAACAAAAAAATGGGCCGCAAGTTTTGACCTTGCGACCGCTTCACTACCCAAAGGCGATACAAGAGCAACAAACGCATTTATAGATTAACACGGGCGGGGTCGGAGAGCAAGTGGATTTCATGTAATCCATGTAATGCGCATGTAATGTATTGCATGTATTTGTTTACCGACTGACCATTTTGCGGGAGGTCATCTTTCTCTAGGGCCGCTGAGTCGCGCCGCCGATGGAAGCCAGGTTTCACTTTCCAATTCGTCTTGGGCGATTTTCTTGACGACGTCCAGGACCTTTTGCGTGACAAGGCGCTCCAGTTCGCCGAAAGGCTGCTTCTCAAAAATCGCCCGTATCTGTTTCTCCTTTCCGGGGACGCACTTGCGGAGGATCAACTCTCGAACTTCCGAACTTCTCTGTAGAGGGGCTTAGGTGGTTCGTCAAGGCTTCGCTTCCATATTTCCTTACGCTGATGGTCCGCCAGCTTGGCAAGCCTGCCGCTCGGGAGTTTCAAGAATTTCCCGTTCTTGTCGTATATGTCTGTCCGGCTAGGCTCTGGGGGCAGTTTTTTGCCCGTCAGCAGCTGCGAAATATTAGGATTCCGTAACCAATTAACTATTGCTGATTAAGCGTGGAAATGGTCTCAGATTGCACTTGACACATCAAGTAAATTAACCTAGTGTGGTTAAGGAACTGAGGGAGTCTTCAGGTCATCTAAACCTTTAGAGTTTATCTGACCCCCCTTGGCCAGCCAAGGAGGTTGAGATGTTTGCACGCAAAGTATCGGTACACTTGAAGGCCAACGGCGCGGCGGAATTCAAGAAGAAAATTGAGAGCGAAGTGATTCCCCTGCTGCGTAAGCAGGCGGGGTTCCTCGACGAAATCACCTTCCTATATCCAAGCGGCAAGGAAGCTCATGCTTTCAGCCTGTGGGAGACCGCTGAACATGCGGAGGCCTACAACCGCGAAGGTTATCCAGAAGTGACGAAGATGCTTGCGTCCGTGATTGAGGGTACGGCTCGGGTCCAGACGTACGAGGTCCTCAATTCAACGATCCAGAAGCCCGCCGCTGTGGCGGCCTGAAGCCGATAGGACTCTTCGTGGTCTGCGGGGGCGGACCGAAGTCCGCCCCGCAAGAGCACACGAGATTTTCAATGCTCAAGAAAATCAGTGAACAGGCCGCGGATGGACCTTTTCGGCAGGAGTTCCTATGCCAGGAGGCAACTTTCCGCACCCTGGCTGAAGCTATTGCGACTGCGATATTCGTTATTCAGGGCAAGCGGCTCCACTTTGTAAACCATGCCGCCGAGGTCATGACCGGCTACGGGCGAGAAGAACTCTTATCAATGAATTTCTGGGATCTTATCCACCCCGATACACGGGAACCAGTCATAAACCGTAGCCACGAGCCCCCACAGGAGATCGGCCCCAGTTCGCGGGGTGAAGTTAGGATTCTTACAAGAAACCACGAGGAGCGTTGGCTCGACATCACCACAACACCGATTGATTTTGATGGCGAACCGAGCAGCCTTATTTCGGCTTTCGACCTGACGAAGCGCAAACAAGCGGAATCGCAGGCACGGCTTTTGGCGATTACCGACCCCCTTACAGGCCTGGGCAATTACCGCCGACTGCTCGACGTCTTCCACGCGGAGATCGAACGATCGGGGCGTACGGGACGACCGTTCGCCGTTCTGCTGCTCGACTTGGATGGGCTGAAGAAGATCAACGACGCCTATGGCCACTTGGGCGGCAGCCGGGCGCTGTGCCGCCTGGCCGATGTGCTTCGCGTCCATTGTCGAGCTATCGATACAGCCGCGCGATACGGGGGCGACGAGTTTGCCGTCATCCTGCCTGAGACAACCGCCGTTGCCGCAGAGCTTGTCGCATCTCGCATTCGCAAGCGGGTAGCGACGGATGGTGAGCAGCCAGCATTTTCCGCAAGCATTGGGGTGGCTATCTGTCCGCGGGATGGCGAAACGATTGAGGCCTTACTTCGCAAAGCAGACCGCGAACTGTACGGGATGAAGAGCCGCAGCAAGGAAGAACCTTGTCCGCCCACGGCGAGAGGATTTCACCGGCTGGCTCAGTCAACCAAGAGTGTTCCCCGAAGAAGGACTGCAGGTTTGGGATGAAGAGGAATGTATGCAATTTCTTTGGTGGGTGATGATCGGATTGGTTGCCGGCTGGTTGGCCGGGAAGATTCTGAAGGGTGATGCCTACGGTCCGTCGATTCCTTGCGGCATTTCAACTGTTCTCCCCGTCGGCTTAGAATCCTCTGAAGTTCAACTTTCCTGCCGACGATTACTTTGGGGTCGTTAACATTCCTTTCGTCTTGAATTTCCTCGTCGCCCATCGATTTTCCGCGCGGAAATGGAGCGGGTCTCTGATGCTTTGCAATTCCCGATAGTAATAGAGTGAGGTTGGGCGCTTTCCGTCAAATCTCAGCTTTTTTAGGAGCTCTATTTCTTCCGTGCTGGCAGTCCCGCTGAGGGAACGGTCCTTAAGGAATTCTTGGAACCCCGGCTCTACCTCTGGTTGGTCAGGTCCCATTTCAACAAACGCAAATCTCCTAGGGTCTCCCGAAGCGATCCTCCGATTTAAGACAATTTCCATACCGAAGGTCGTTAGATCGACGTCCCAGGATTCAATCAGTGGATCCAGGAAGGAAACGCAATTTTCAGGCGACAAGCGGAAAACATCGGTGTCCAGGAACTCCAAGAGGGTAACCCGCATTTGTTCGTAGCTTCGTCCGGCAAGTCGAGCCACCAAGTGGAGCCAATTTTCGCTGTTCAATTCTTCTTTGGCGACCTTCTTGACCACGTCCAAAAGCTTTTGTGTGACGAGGCGTTCGAGTTCTCCGAAGGGCTGTTTCTCAAAAATCGCACGTACCTGTTTTGCTTTGTCGGGTGTGCACTTGCGGAGAATCAATTCTCGAATTTCTCCAAACATGGGCGTGGGCGGGCCCGCCAAGTCTCTCTTCAATTCTTCCCTACGTTGGAGTTCGGCCAGCTTCGAAAGCCTATCGCTCGGAAGCTTCAAGAACTTCGCCATTTTTTCGTAGATGTCTGTTCGGTCAGGCGCGGGGGGCAGTTTCTTGCGAGCCAAAAGCTGGGAGACATAGGACTCCGTAACTTCGGCGGCGGTCGCCAGGTCTTTCTGCTCAAGCCCCAATTCTTCCAAGCGCCGTTTAATCACCGAGCAAACGTCCATGATGACGCCTCCGCGCCGCTTAACTTAACAAATTAACCATACAAAATAATCTCAGATTCTACTTGACAAAGCAAGTGAATTAACTAATAATGGTTAACGGACTGAGGGAGACTTCAGATCATCTAAACCAATAGTGGTTATCTGAATCGCCCCCTTGGCATTGAGAACCAAGGAGAGTGTCATGTTTGCACGCAGAGTTTATATACATCTGAAGCCCAATAGTGTTGCGGAGTTTACCCAGAGGCTGGAGAAGGACATCCTCCCTCTGCTTCGAAAACAGAAGGGATTCCAGGACGAAATCACGTTCGTTGGGCAAGGCGGCAAGGAAGCGTTCGCAATCAGTTTGTGGGACAAACCGGAGAATGCCGACACTTACAACCGCGGAACGTACCCAGAAGTGACGAAGATGCTCGCCACGGTAACTGAGGGAGCACCTCAGGTTGAAACCTTTGATGTCGCTAACTCGACGTTCCACAAGATCGCCGTAGCGGCCTGAAGCCGATAGCTGTCTTCGGTTGTGGGGGGGGGCGGACCAAGTCCGCCCCTGTACGAGAATGCGCCTAAGGATTCAGAGTCGATCGGGAGAACCGCCTGGTGCCCTGTCGATGGAGTGCAAGGCCATGCAACACAAGAAAATGCAAGTCGCACTCGAGCGTCCGCCGCTGCCGGAAGGGGCACGAGCGCACGTCCGTGAACGTAGCGGGCGCCAAAGTTTTGTCGCGGACCTGACGAGCATTGTTTCCGCGGCCCACAAACTGCCTGAGGAGGTCGATCCGCCGGCACGCGTGTGGGCATCTTTGCGCGCGCAATTGGAAAAAGAAGGGATCCTCAGTTGTTCGGTAAGGGGGAGCTGACAAAAGGAAACGAGATTTCCAATGCTCACAAATTAGAGAACGGGCGGAAGGCGCTGCCTCGAACAGAAAGTCAGCTAGAGCAGTCTGGTAGTTGATCAAGGATACCTTCAGGCCTTCGAGACCGAAACCGGTGCCCTGGATCACTTCCTTGGTCAAGAACAAGGAGAGTCTCATGTTTGTACGCAAAGTGACCACACTTCTGAAGCCGAACAGCATCTCGAAATTCAGCCGCTTGATGGAACAAGAAGTCATTCCCATGCTACGCAAGCAAAACGGATTCGAGGGAGAACTTACGTTCTTTGACGCGAGCGCGGATGGTGTAACGGGAATTAGTCTGTGGGACAAGGCATCGAATGCGGAAGTCTACAGCCGGGCGACGTATCCAGCAGTACTGAAAAAGCTGGCAACACTCATCGAAGGAACTCCCAAGGTCGATACCTACGAGGTTATGAATTCAACCTTTCCCAAGATCGCCGCTGCCGTAGCGGCCTCGGGCTAAATATTATTTCGTCGAGGGCAAGCCCAGTCTGCCCCAATATTTCCAAATTGACTAGGCAAAGGGGAATTTATGTATTTAGTCGCATGGATTTTGGTTGGGGCGGTCGTTGGTTGGGGAGCAGGAAGGGTTTTTCAAGGTAATGGGTATGGTCCGTTTATGGACATCCTCATGGGTGTTGGTGGTGCTGTAGTGGGCGGATTCCTGATGCGCTCCGCAGGCTTCGGCGGATACGGCGGAACTGTCGTTACAGCCATGGTTGCAATGATTGGCGCCATGCTTGTGACGGTGCTCAGCGCTTACGTGAACGGCAGAAGGATTCACGCTCGTCAGCTCTAAGAGTCTCGGCAGCGACACGCAGGGATTCGGCCTAACCTCGGGCGCTGCTCTTCGCATGTAAGGCTGCGAGCCGAGGCTTTCGGGGACGTGTTTTACGGCTCCGGATGGTAGGTCGGCGTCACTGTCAATCAACGCCTGCGTCTCCAAGCTCTAGAGGAAGCTCAAATGTCAGCGAACAACACATCTGGAACGATTCTCATCGGAGAGGGCACGCTCTTGCCAGCAGGCTTGGCGGTCGAGAGTGAAGTTTTCTTGCACGGCTGGAGAGTCATCAAGAAGCCTGATCGCTCTACGCTAACGCGAAACATCGAGGGTGCGAATTGGACCTTTTTCTACCTGGCCGGTGAGATCGGAGCCACGGTCTTGGGTCGCGACCGGCCAGGGACCCTGCGCAGGGCTGTGAAGTGCGTTCTGGCAAAGCAAAAGGGACAGAAGTTTAACTCTCTAGAGATTACGAAGGTCGTTTCGAAACGGTTCCTCGGCATTCCATTCATGAGTGTTACCGGCCATTCCCGACATATCCAGCAAGGTGTTGGCTTGGTCTCCGCAAAGGATTTTGTCTTGAGAATGCTTGCTGCCGAAGCGCCAGAATCCGCGCTGGGTAGCGGCGGGGAACGGCATCACGGAGAAGTGGCCACAAAGCAATATGTGGCTCTGACGTCAAGTTCTTAGGAATTCTTGAGACTCCCCACGCCTAAACGCGGGGGATTCTTTTGGAGTTACAGCATTGCTGCCGTCTCCAAACGATGGTTCCTGCTTCAACAGGCGCGCGCCTAGGCTTGCGCTTAGGTCTTACCGTGCCTCCACAGGCAGATGCCGAGCGTCCCTCGGCCAGGCAACGTGTACGACGCGCGCTTTTGACTTGTCAAAGGGAGCCTTATATCCCCATGCCTCAAGGCAGGGGCTCTACGGCTCCGGATGGTAGGAGATACGAAAATGAAAACTATGCGCAGTTCGATTCTTTGTTTTGTTGTCTTGCTCCTTGCGGCGCCATTGCTCCAAGCACAGGATCTTTCCAAGTATCGGCACTTTACCCTCGGAATGAGCTTGACAGGAGTGCTGGAGCGTACTGACCAAAAGATGGCCAACGTAAAGGTGATTCACAGCCGTCCAGCGCTAATTCAGGAGATGACTTGGTGGCCGCGGAACGTCCCCGGGGCTTCCTTGCGATCGGAGGGCATCGAAGAGATTCTCTTCTCTTTCTGCAATGGCGAACTCTACAAGATCTCCGTGACTTATGATCCACACTCCACGGCAGGACTCACTGAGCAGGACATGATGAAGTCCATTTCGGCGAAGTACGGTCGGGCCACAATTGCGGCGCCGGAGATCGATTCGACGACGAACGCGGGATATGAAACAAATCAAAAGCCCGTCGCCTCTTGGGACGATGAGCAATATTCTGTCAATCTTGTCCGTTCTCCTTTCAACGACGTCTTGGGACTGGTCGTTTTGTCGAAGCAGGCCAATGCACAAGCCGAACTCGCGAGTGCGGAAGCCGTGAAACTTGACGAGCAAGAGGGCCCGAAACGGGAAGCCGAGCGCCAGAAAAAGCAAACGGACGACATGGAAGCGGCGCGGCAGAAGAACCAGAAGAGTTTTCACCCATAGTTGTCGCACTAGACTGTAAAAGGCCATCTTTTGGCCTGTCAGAGAAATGGATTATGCGGAGGTTAGACAAATGAGTGTAAATGTTACCCCGTTACATGACCGTGTCCTCGTACGCAGGCTGGAAGAGAAAGAAACCGCAAAGGGCGGGATCATCATCCCCGATACGGCTAAAGAAAAGCCTCAAGAGGGCGAAGTAATGGCCATCGGAGCCGGCAAGATGGAAAAGGGCCATCGCATCCCGCTCGACGTAAAGGTGGGTGACCGGATCCTGTTCGGCAAATATACCGGCAACGACATCAAGATCGACGACCAGGAGTATTTGATCCTCCGCGAGGAGGAAATCCTGGTGAAACTGAGCGGAATGGCCAAGGCGGCATCCAGCAAGAAGTAGCATCCGGAAGTTTTGGATGGAGTGGAAAGTTCGATCACCTGGAGGGTGAAGTCCAATGGCAAAACAAATTGTAACTGGTGAGAATTCACGTCAGGCGATTTTGCGCGGCGTCAACATTCTGGCTGACGCGGTAAAGATCACGCTCGGCCCGAAGGGGCGCAACGCGGTCATCGAGAAGAAGTTTGGCGCGCCGGTCATCACCAAAGACGGTGTGACCGTGGCAAAGGAGATCGAGCTGCAAGACCCGCTCGAGAACATGGGTGCACAGATGGTGCGCGAGGTTGCGTCCAAGACGTCGGATGTGGCTGGCGATGGCACCACCACTGCGACCGTGCTGGCCCAAGCAATCTTCCGTGAGGGTGTACGAACGGTGGCCGCAGGCGCGAGCCCGATGGCGCTCAAACGCGGCATCGACAAGGCCGTGGAAGTTGCCGTGGGAGAGATCAAGAGGCTCTCCCGCGAGGTGAAGGGCGACATGATCGCGCAGGTAGGGACCATTAGTGCCAACACCGACAAGCAGGTGGGCAGCATCATTGCCGAAGCCATGAAGAAGGTCGGCAAGGATGGCGTCATCACCGTCGAGGAATCCAAAACGATGGAGACCACCCTCGAAGTAGTCGAGGGCATGCAATTTGACCGCGGATACCTCTCGCCCTACTTTGTGACCGACCCGGAGCGCATGGAGTGCGTACTCGAGGACGTGTACATCCTGATCCACGAGAAGAAGATCAGCTCGATGAAAGATCTGCTGCCTTTGCTCGAACAGACGGCCAAAATGAGCAAGCCGCTGCTGATCATTGCTGAGGATGTTGAGGGCGAAGCCTTGGCCACCCTGGTGGTGAATAAGCTGCGCGGCACGCTGCAGTGCGCGGCGGTGAAGGCCCCGGGCTTCGGCGACCGCCGCAAGGCCATGCTCGAAGACATTGCAGTTCTCACCGGTGGGAAGGCCATCACCGAGGACCTCGGCGTCAAGCTTGAGAACGTGAAACTTGAGGACTTGGGGCGCGCCAAGAAAGTGACCATCGACAAGGACAACACTACGATCGTCGCGGGCGCCGGCAAGGCCAGCGAGATCGAAGGCCGCATCAAGCAGCTCCGCGCGCAGATCGAAGAGACCACCTCGGACTACGACAAGGAAAAGCTCCAGGAACGCCTGGCCAAGCTCGTCGGCGGCGTCGCGGTAATCAAGGTGGGGGCGGCAACCGAAACAGAGCTGAAGGAGAAAAAGGCCCGCGTCGAGGACGCCATGCATGCCACCCGTGCGGCAGTTGAGGAAGGTATTGTCTCGGGCGGGGGCACTGCTCTCCTGCGCTGCCTGCCGGCCCTAGAGAAGCTCAAACTCCACGACGAGGAAGCCATTGGGGTGAACATCGTAAAGCGTGCGCTCGAAGAACCCTTGCGCCAGATCGCGGAAAACGCTGGGCACGAAGGCGCGGTAGTTGTAGGTCGCGTGCGCGAGTCGAGAGATGAGAACTTCGGCTTCAACGCAGAGACTGGCGAGTTCGGCGACCTGGTCAAGGCCGGTGTGATTGATCCAGCCAAGGTCACCCGCCTCGCGCTCCAGAACGCCGCGTCCATCGTTTCACTAATGCTGACAACAGAAGTCCTGATCGCCGAATTCAAGGGTGAGGAAAAGATGGCGGCCGCTGGCGCAGGTTATGGCGGAGGTATGGGAGGATCGTACTAAACGCCGGTCTATTTGTACCGCGGCTGCGTTCGAAGAATCTGATGTGGAGGTTAACCTCATGCGTGTCTTTTGGGAGCAGGTGTGAGCGTTGGGCGCAGTTTATCGTTTGGTTGGCCAAGGCTTCAGTGATCGTGACATCGCAACGAAACTGGATCTTACGGAACTCAGCGTCCAGGCCTGCATAGCCTGGATATTGCACTTCCTGGGGTTCACGAATCGGAACGAACTAATCCGCTATGCTGCAACTCCGACGGCAATGTAAGCGTGGCACAGAGTGCGAACGCTAGGGCGGCCAGACAGCTTCTGCTTAGGATTGCCACACAGCTCGCTGTTTACCGGAAATTTCATGACGATCGCCTCAGCAGATGTTTTGAGCAGCCACCTGAGACCGCTTTGCTGGCGTGATAACCACGTAATGAAGTCCGAACCCGGTAGATCATGGTCAAATGCCGAGAACCAGGCGTCATACCATTGCGGCTTCGAAGGGTACAGTGTTCGATATGACTCAACCGACGGCTATTACATGCTCATTGGAATGCCTCCGAGTAGAGACACCACCACTGGTTGTATCGCCGAGAGAGTATCGATGCCGAACCGGGTGTGCGCTGGTGTTGTGGCATCGAAGGTTGCGACTATGGTTACGATGCCAGCACAAAGGGAGATTGGGTCAGCGACCCAGGTGAAGGAATTCGTTCACATACAACGAAGGAGGTATTGCCATGTTTGAACGCAGAGAACCATCGGGAGAAGACATCGCTCGCCGAGCTTATGAGCTTTATATTCAGCGCGGCGGCGACCACGGAAAAGATGTCGAGGACTGGGTTAGGGCTGAAAGAGAGCTGAGCGACGGACCCAGAGCGGGACCAGCGAAAACGAGGGCCACTCAAGTCGTTCGTAAGGCGTCTAATTGACGCCCTGCGTCTGAGTAAGCATCTTATCTCGACTCACTGTGACGTCATTAACAGATGAACTCCGCAAGGCGAGTCTCTGTAAGACTGGGGAGACAGTCCTGAGAGATTTGGCGTCACGGTATTTCCTTCAAGGCGCTGCAAGCTGAACCAGAAATGGTGGCACCGGACGTGTGGTCGATAGGATTCTTTGGAGTTACAAGCAATTGCTTGCTCGTCTCCAACGATGGTTCCTGCTTCACGGGCGCGCGCTTTTGCCTTGTCAACGGAGCCTTATACTCCCACATCCCCAGGCCTCAAGGGCAGGGGCTCTACGGCTCTGCTAGTAGACCCGCAAGCAGTTCATTCTTAACGGCCAAGAACGGGTTCGTGACGGTGACCCCCTTCCACGTAAAGCCTTCCTGTAAATCCTCTGAGAGAAGAAGACGGCAACCTGCTTCTGACGCCGCAGAAAGAATCACGGCGTCCCAGATGCTGAGTCGGTGATCGGTCGCGAGGTCCGCTGCCCCAAGCATCACGGCGGCTGAAGTCTCGATCGGAGGAAAGGCATCCTGCCAGCTCAGTATTGCCTTCCGTGCTTTTGCTGGGTCTCGCCCCGCCTTCCGCACCAGCAGGTTAAACAGCTCGCCTAACGTTTGCACCGGCAACAGTGCCGTGCCTTCCGGCAGCTTCTCCACGAGGTCAAGCGCCGTCTTCTTCATGGCTGCGCCGTTTACGCCTTCGGCGTACGCCAGAATGTTCGTGTCGAGTGCTACCCTCACTGCTTATCCTCAGTAAAGGTCATCCCGGTTCCAACGGCCGATTGAACGGACCGGCTCGGATCGCAGTCGCTTCACAAGGGCGGTGCGGGCGCCACGCGCGACCCCGCCATTCTTTTCCACAGGCACGATCTTGGCGACCGCTTTGCCGTGCGACGTTACGACAAAGCTATGCCCCTCGCGGACCGTGCGGAGGAGCTTCGAGAACTTGCGGTTTGCATCAGCGGCGGAAACAGGCTTTTCCATAATCACTCCACAATGTAGTGATATTACGTACTATGTCACAGGGGCGGGCCAATGGCAATAGGCTATTTGGAAGAGGATGGGCGCCTCTCCGTTCGGGCGCAACCCGCCGAACTCCGTTTCGTCTCCGGCGCATATTTACGCTGCCCGAACTGCAACAGCACAGACCTCAAGAAGGTTTCTCTCGCCTACCAGGAAGGACTCTTTGATACAGCTGCCCGCACTCGACTGCGTGCTGTCGCGGTTGGCGGCTGTGTACTGTTAGCAGCTATAGCAGCTGGCTAAGGAAGGTTCTGGCCGGAACCGCAACCGGACGAGGGACGCGAATGCAATCGGCATCCTGATACGCCAGGTTCATCACCACCTGGAAAGCGTGGGCTGCCTTGGTTTGTCCCTGAAAGTGGGCGAGAGATGGCGAAAGGCTGGTGTCGCTAATCTTGGCCTCCACCAAGAGTGCTTCTTAAGAACACAACTGGGTCACTTTCGGAGAGCGCCGACATGCATGCATGTCGAAAGCCCGGAGGAGAGTCGCATACGGCCATCAGCCCCAGGAGAGTAGAATTGCAAAGCGAATCTCGACAAGTCTCCAACCAACCCCACCTTCAGCTAACCGGCGCAGGGGGGCAACCGCTTCGCTCTGAGCGGTCCAGCCTCCGTGGGCGGGCGAGTTCGCCGTTCGAGATCTGAGACAGTTTTAGTCGTTGAAGATTGTTGAAGATTGATCAGTTTGACTCATGTTGATGAGTCAGATAGACTCATGCCATGGCTAAACGACTGCAAGTGATTTTGAAAGATCCCGAATACCGCGAAATTCAGCGCATGGCGCGGTCGCGTCATTTGTCGATCGCCGAGTGGGTCCGACAAGCACTCGACCTGGCACGTCGGCGGGAACCCTTAGGGGATGTTGGCAAGAAGCTCGCAGTGATCCGCACGGCGGCACGACATGATTACCCCTCGGGTGATATCGACCGCATGTTGGCGGAGATCGAGAGCGGGTACGGTGTCGGTACCCGGCCGTGATTCTGATCGATTCGAACATCCCAATGTATCTGGTTGGCGCGCCTCATCCTCACAAGGCCGACGCACAGCGACTGCTCGAAAAGCTGGTTGGCGATCGACAACGCCTGGTTACGGATGCCGAGGTCCTGCAAGAGATACTGCACCGCTACGTCGCTATCAATCGTCGGGACGCCATCCAACCTGCGTTCGACGCTTTGCTCGGCATTGCCGACCAGGTGCTGGCCGTTGATCTGGCCGGGGCGGAGCGCGCAAAGGAAATTGTCATGGGGCATCGACAAATGTCTGCGCGTGATGCTGTGCATCTGGCCGTCATGGAACACCATGGAATCGAGCGAATCTTGAGCTTTGATTCTGGGTTTGATGGATTCCCTGGAATCACGCGCCTGTCGTGATCCAGCGTGAAATCGATGAGAGAAATCAGTGTGGATGTAGCGAGATTACCAAGATTTTTGGCATTTTACGAAAAGGACTCGGAAGACTCCGTTGATTGTTTTCTCGTGGTTATCGGCCGTCACGTTCCTCCTGTTGCTGGTTCTGTCCTGGAGACACAATCAGTCCACCCACAAGCGTCGGTATTCCCAGTGGGAACGCTCGTTCCTCTGCCAACGCTGTGGCACTTTGACGGAGCAGGAATAGCCCTCGAGAAAGGTCGCAGACGGAGAAGGTGGAATCTTCGAGCATCCTGCCCTTCGAGCCTTTACAACCGCCGAGCACGTGAAGGCTTGCAGGGCATCTTGGAATCTTACCCGACGGGACGGTTGTCGATTTGGTTGCCGACGACGAGGGTGACGTGTACGAGGCGCCCTTTCTCAACTGATGAGGAGCGGCGTGCCTTTGCACGAAGCACTGTCGACAGCGTGGAAACCTGCCGAGGCAGGTCGTGTCCGTCCACCCACGGAAATTCTAAATGAGCTGCACCGACGGCGGTAGCGCAAAACCCGTACTGCCTCACCAGATCTGTTCGCCGACGAACTTGCAGCTGTGTTCGAACTCCTCGGCCACGCACCCTACATTGGGCGCTTGTATAGGCAATCCCGGTATCGGATACGCGTCGGCTTCTGCTCAAGGAAACTTGCTATCACGTGTACTATGTCCCCCCGGTGACGAGGTTCGAGTTCTTGCCGTGTGGCACACGCAGCGTGGTGTTTGCCCGTCCCGCCGTCCCGTTTCACTTGTGGTTGCCGAGCGGTGCTAGAATACACAGTGTTCTTTTGTATTCGGAGGGTATTCGTGGCGGAAAACAGGGTAATGACGCTGCGGCTGGAGCCGGAGCTGCGGAAACGCCTTGACGGTCTGGCCAAGGCGCAGCGCCGCAGCCGCTCTTTCATTGCTGCCGAAGCCATCCGTCAGTACGTCGCCGTAAACGAGTGGCAGATCGAGGAGATCAGCAAGGGAATGGCAGAGGCGGATCGAGGAGAGTTCGCAAGCGACGAGCAGGTGCGGCACACCATGAACAAGTGGACCGGCCGCAAGCCGACGCGACGTGCCAAGTAAGCCGCTGAAGGTCCGGTGGCTGAAGCGGGCGCTGGCGAATCTGGAAGCGGAAGCCGAGTATATCTCCCGCGAAAGTCATGCCGCCGCGCAGCGCGTGGTGCTGGCAATCGAGCAGGCCGTGCGACTACTTGCCAGCCACCCCGCCATGGGCCGGGCAGGGCGCGTCGAGGGGACTCGCGAACTGGTGGTTATGGGTACGCCCTACATCGTCCCGTATCGGGTGCGTGAGGACAGAGTGGAAGTTCTGCGCGTCTTCCACGCCGCCCGGAAGTGGCCGCCAAATTTGTGAGGCAGAATGAGACATGAAGCTGCATTACTATCGCGAAGCCGATTCGCTCTATATCGAACTCAATCCCAAGCTGAGTGCGGATTCGCGCGAGGTTTAACGATGGGCCAGCGGCCGATTTCAACGCTGAAGGGCGCGTAGTGGGGATGAAATGCAGTGTGTATTGTTATGCCGAGTTGCGCAGATCGCAGCCGGCTATCCCGATTGTTATCTGAGAGATTTTCTGATTTTGTGAGCGGCATTACTCCACATAATCATGACGCCTTTCTGGGCACGATGCGGATAACGAGGACGTCATGCTGTCTGTCGTGGCAAAGAGAAGCAGCAACAGTCCGATCGGCAAAGACGGTGTAAGAACTCTATCGTTTCCGCGCTGAGTTTTTTGGCTGGCTCCTCCAGGTTTTAGGGCGCTCCCAGAGAGAATGAACCCCTTCCATTCTCTTCTGGAGCCGCCTGATGAGGGACCGCTCTTGCCGCTACTGGCAGCAAGCTTTTCAGCCTTCTCCTTACCATCCGCAACAACAGGTGTGCAATCAGCCTGCCTGCCAGAGCCAACGCCGCTCCGATTATCACCGGCAGAAGATCGCCTCCGATCCGGTTTATCAGCAGGTCTGCTTGGAGAGTCCACGGAAGTGGCGCAGGGCGAACCCTGACTATTGGAAGAAATATCGCCAGGCCCACCCCGAGCAGGTAGAACGAAATTGTCGGAAACAGCGCTGCCGGGACCAAAAACGGCGGCTGGTGAATCTTGCAAACAACAACTTGGCTACCTGCAAGGCACTGAGTTTTCAATCGCTTGACTCTTCTGGGGTGGCATCTTTCGCTTCTTGCAAACAACATCCTTTTGAAATCGCCCCGAGCGCTGGTTTATAAGCCGCTCATGCTGTCGGAGTTCTTCAAGTCGCAGTGCGCGGATTCAGACACTTCGACATGGTCCTGCGGGGTCCCAGCTTGAAACCTTTGCCGGGACTTTATCGGAGACGGGCTACGCCACCAGTACAGCTTGCCGACACCTTCGAGCGGCCGAACACTTCATCTATTGGACCCACCGCCAAGGCATGCGGGTGTGCAAGTGGAACGAGCAATCGCTTACGGGATTCGACCGCCACCTGGGTCGATGCCACTGCCCACACTACGGCTCTGCAGCACGGCTGAAAGTGGTCCGTGGTGCGCGCCTGTTCCTGACCTACCTGCGAGATGCCCGGATCATCACCCTGCCATCGGTTGAGCCACCTGTTCAGGAGCCCGCTCTTTTGTCGGTCTTCTGTCAGTGGATGCGCCAGCAGCGGGGTACCGGTGATGTGACCCTCCGCACCTATAGCATCTACATTCGCGAGTTACTCCAGCGGTTTGGAGAGAAATCAAGCCGTTTCGATGCCCGCCGGCTGCGCGCTTTTGTTCTCGCGAAGAGTCGCTCCTGCGGGTGGGGAGCAGTCAAAAATTGTGCCAAGGCACTTCGCATGTTCTTGCGTTTCCTGATCGCCGAGGGGCAATGCGCTGTCGGGTTGGATGCCGCCATCCCCACCGTGGCTCATTGGCGTTGGCTTCTCTGCCACGCTACCTTCAACCCGAAGACGTAGAACGTCTGATCGCTTCCTGTGATCGAGCCTCAGCCGTCGGCCGGCGGGATCGGACCATCTTGTTGCTGCTGGCCCGTAGAACTTGGCCGGGGGCCCGAAGTGGTTCACAATCTGACACAAGGCGAAAACTGTGAAGGCTATCTTTGAAAAGATTAACGACATGCAAGCTGCTGGAATAATTGGGAAATACGCCATCGGCGGTGCTGTCGGCGCAACGTTCTACCTGGAACCGTCTGCGACTCTCGACGTGGACATCTTCGCGACTCTCCCCATGGCATCCGGACAGGTGCTACTTAACCTTGCCCCCGTATATGACTATCTGCAAACTCACGGTGGAAAGCTTGAAGGTGAATACATCGTTGTCGATGGGTGGCCAGTGCAATTCCTGCCTCCGGCCGACGCGCTTGACCAAGAGGCGCTGATCGAGGCTGTTGAAACGTCGGTCGAGGGAGTGAGAACATGGGTGATGTCAGCAGAGCACTTGGTTGCCATCGCGCTGCGAACCGGTCGCCCGAGGGATCACGCGCGAATTCTGCAGTTCATTGAGCAAAACGCCATAGACACCGCTAAGCTACAAAGCATCCTCGGACGCCACGGTCTTCTTTCAAAGTGGGAGCGGTTTGAGGACAGGTATCTTGGAGGAACTGGTGAGTAAGGAGCCTATGCGGAAGAGACTTGCCTCGCTGAGCTTTTCTGAGAAGATCAAGATATTAGAAAAGCTGCGTGACCGTAGCCTGGCGATTGCGGCCAGTGGACTCAGACGGAAAAAGGAAATCATGCCGGCAAGCGGTACCAGGTAAGCGGATACCTCCAGCATGCCCACCGCTCGCCTAAACCGGGAAGCGTACCTCCGCGAACTGCTCTTGAGAATCGCCGATCACCCCATTAATCGCATCGAGGAATTGCTGCCGTCGAACATCGTCGCGAACACACCATCTGCAGTGGAGGTGTCCGGATCCGGTTGCCTTTAGCTGGGTTCTCCGTCGCGGTCGTCAGCCTGTGTGGGTTCGCGGTCAACCGACTTAAACGCACGCAGCGAGGTCTCACAAATGCAGGAAGGCGTCCTCCCTTCTTCGAGCCTTTGCAACCGCCGAGCACGTGAAGGCTCGAAGGGCACCTCGGAATCCCGTACAGTAGCCAGAACCGGTCCACGGCAGAAGGCTTGATGTAAGCGCAGGCTGGCTGTCTCGGTCCCGCGTTCGCGATCGCTGCCCGACCGAAAGCTGATTCGCTGGTGGGTGTTGGTGTTCCTCTCGATCGGCTGGATCGTCTTCTACATAAACACCATTACTAAAGATTCTGCTGCTGTCTTGTCGCCTCCGTTGGTTCTGTGGTCGGGATTATCTGCCGTCACGTTCTTATTGCTGCTGGTTCTCTTCTGGAGGCACAATCAGTTCACGCACAAGCGCCGATACTCCCGGTGGGAACGCTCGTTCCTCTGCCAACGCTGTGGCACTTTAACGGAGCAGGATAGGCTTTCCACGAAGGTCGTGTAAGGCAGACGTCGCGGAGAGAATTTAGCGCTCCCGCCAGCACGCTCCGGACTTCTTGCTCTGAGAGCCCGGTAAAGTCGATTGAGGATTCCCCTCGTTGTCCGGACGGCTCTTTATCTTTGCGCTCATGGGTCTCCTCCGAGTTGCGGCCTCTCACGTGCCGCGCAGCGAAAAAAGAGATCCGCGAAAGTCCCCGAAAAGCCGCGGTCCGGACAGTGCGGAGGGCCAAGGCGCATCAAGCGCCGGCGCGATCAGGTCGACACCTTCGTGGGTCCGCACTGAGCCGCGATGCGCCCCGAAGAGAGAGCCAGGTCTTCCCGAAAGATGAAAATCCTTGCCCATCGTTGGGTAAATCTTAGGAGTACCATTACCTAGTGCGTTTGACTCTCTGACCGTGTGGTTGCGCAGTCCCGACAGGGGGTGCTCTACCCAACAAGGGAGTTTGGTAGCTCTCCCCGGTTATCACGCCTCAAAGTTCGCCTAGGCTAGCAATCCTCCTGATTCTGATTTGGTCGCATAGCGGGGGGATCATGCAGAGCCAGAAAACATTGGCCTTCCTACCGCTAACACGTTGAATATTGAGGACTTAGAAGCAACCATTGAGATTGCTAGAGTTCGCCGAGACATACTAGCGCTAGCCGATCCATCTCTGGATTTCTGGGATTGAAAGTGCGGCGCTTGTCATAGGACAAAGCTTCTTCCAACTAACCTCGTTCTTCTTATAGTTCGCTCTTTGCTTTGGTAACCTTTGGTACGCCTCTTGCCCACCAGGGCCTCCACCAGGCCAGGCTAGCGAGCGCGTCATGACAAGATTTTGTGTTCCAAGGTCTGCTCGCCTTGGAGGAAGGAGGCGTGAAATGGATCATCGAAGGAAATTGCAGTCCGGTCAGGAGCGAGCCAGCCGCTTCTCGGTACATCCAAAGATTTTCGTTTTCTTTGACAAGAGCACCGGCACTAGACTCTTCGAAGTCACGGCCCGCGAAGACGGGCGTATGCCGCAGGAGCAGGCAGTCAGCCTGCTGGCCATGCACTGCGTGGCGCGACAACAGATGCCCAAAGATTTCGGCGTTATGGTCGCAACCGGTGAGGATCTAGTGGAAAACCTGGCGGGGCGAGCAATGGAGCTCATCCGCACTTGTTCCGCCCGCCCCGACCCCTCGAGCCCAGACTCCTCGTTGGCCCTGACCCAGCGCCAGAATGAAGTGCTTGCCTGCATCGCTCAAAATCTGTGCAATAAGGAGATCGCAGCAAAGCTGAACATTTCCGAACGCACGGTGAAGTTTCACGTCTCGGCGTTGCTGAAGAAGTATCATGTCTGCAGGCGCGTGGACCTGATCCTCGAAGCATTTAGACTCCCGGCAACAGTTCACAAGAGGGAAGCGTATAAGCAGTGTTTTTCTCGTGAGCCTTCGCGCAACACTAACGAAAACGACAGGCAGCACGTCATGATGCGAAATTGGCGCCGCTCGCGGGCAGCTATGGTAATGGATTCGATGCACCGACCTACAACCCCACTTTGATGGACAAGGATGGATTTTCGCCTCCTCTGGTGAGGGCTGGTGTTTCTCTCGATCGGCTGGATCGTCTTCTACCTAAACACCATTACTAAAAATTCTGCTGCTGTTTTGTCGCCTCCGTTGCTTCTTTTCTCGCGATTATCTGCCTTCACGTTGCAACTGTTGCTGGCTCTCTTCTGGAGGCACAATCAGGTCGGCGCAAAACGGCTTGACTGCATGTTCTCATTATGAGAACATGCGGGACGTGCGCATCATCAAGCGAGGTGCCCTCGTGCCGTTCTGGGAACGGCACCCGGACGCGAAAGCCAGCCTCGAATCCTGGTACGCGGTGGTTCGCAGGGCGAATTGGAAAACGCCTGCGGAAATGAAACAGGTGTACGGCAAAGCTGATCTGGTTGGACGAAGAACAGTATTCAACATCGCGGGCAACAAGTATCGTCTGGTCGCAAGGGTGAACTACCAGGCGCAACGAGTCTTCGTTCTTTATATCTTGACGCACGCGGAGTATGACCGAGGAGATTGGAAGCAATGAGCACGACCACAGTCGACCTTGACGAGAAGACATATGGGCAATTGCTACGCCGGACGCTGCCACACGTCATCCGGTCGGATGAGGAATGTGAACGGTTGACCAGCGAGCTTCTGCGTCTTGACGAACGCGAGGACACTTCCCGCGAAGAAAAGGAGTTGGCCGAACTCCTGACGGTACTGATTGAGGATTATGAGGAACGCCGCCATCCCATTCCGAAGGCCCGTCCGCGGCAGACACTTCACCATTTAATGGAGGCTCGCAATCTGATGCAGAAGGACCTCTGGAAAATCTTCGGATCGAAAGGAATTACGTCCGAGGTATTCAACGGCAAGCGCTCCATTAGCAAAACGCAAGCCAAAAAGCTGGCAGCATTCTTCCACGTCGGCGCCGACCTGTTCATCTAGCGAATTCCGGACAACGGGGAGCGTACTCCATGGCAGCTGACATCCATGACGGATCCTCTTACCGCGGCAGATACTACGACCCATCCGCAGGAAGGTTCATAAGCGAGGCGCCGAAAGCGCGGGTCGCTTTCGATGGTTCCGATGTGAGTTTTTTGCGCCTACGTCAGCGACAGCCAGGTGGTTTTCATGGACCCAATAGCAACAAGTTTCCAAGGTTCTGGAAAAAGACCAAGATCATTACATTTCGCGAATCCTCAACCTAGTGGCACCGCACCTCCTCGGGTAGGAGCACTTGGATAGTGATGATATTCAATCCCTGAAAGCATGTGTTGGCCCCGGATGCATTTGCGCACCAGTCCTTGACATCCTCCTCGCCGCAAGCGGCGAGGATTCCTACGGCCTCTCGGTTCGTTTTCCCGAGATGGCTTCGGTGGGTTCCTCCCACAACCGCCCTACTTCAGCGGAGGACCACGAAGAGGCTTTACTTTTGGGCTGCCCGCCCATAGGTCGTTTAGACGAGAGCATTTTATGTTGCCACATTCAAAAAGAACAAGAGGGCCTTATATCCCCGGCTTCAAAAGCCGAGGCTTGTCGGCCCTCAAGCGTAAGGCGCGAGGAAGCACCTCTTGACGGCGAGGACCGTTCGGAAATCATGTGCCAAAAGGAGATGGCCTGCTGGATACCGATTTGGCCTGCACAACCACGTATCCTATTTCCCGCCATTTCGAAGGAACAAACAGATTGCCCACATTCTGCGGGGCACTGTGACACTCCTCGACAGTCTCTTCTCCGATACAGCTATTCCCAAATAGGAACTGTTACTTCTGCCAGAACGAAATCTGTAAGAAATTGACAATAAATGACTTATGGTCTGGCTGTCTATTTCCATTGGTATCTCCACCCACCTGTCAAAACTAACAGTGGCGACTCCAGCAATACTCCAATATTTTCTGGCGCGAGCTTTGCAAGGTCAATTGCAGCCTTCGTTTCTCACTTGTTCGTTGACCAGACGTTTAAGTGAGTCGACGGGTGCAGACCTTTTGCGGGTGTCCTAGTCCACACTATTTCGTGCGCTTAAGCTATCAGGAGGTAGATGTATGAGGCTATTCATCAGAAACTTGGCGGTTGCGGTAGGAATGCTCGTGTCTGCTGGTGGGGTCTACGCTCAAAGGGACCTATTGGTACCAGCCGGGACACTCCTGCAATGCACTTTGAATGAACCAGATTTCTCTTCGGCCACCGCAACCGTGGGAGACCCGGTGCTGTGCCACCTGCGCACGCAGCAGGAGTTTGGCAAAATACTGTTTCCCCGAGGCAGTATGTTGGGCGGGCACCTGGAAGCGGAGAAAGAACCAGGGCACTTTATCGGGAAAGGTTATTTGAAGATTTCGTTCGACAGGGTGATTCTGCCGTACGGCGATTTGCCCGTGCCCGCGAAAGTGATTCAAGCGAAGGGATTTAAGGTGGACAAAAAGGGAGACATCGACGGGAAGGGACATGCGAAGCGAGACGTTGCTGAGTGGATGATCCCGGTGTTATGGCCGTGGAAAGTTGTTTCGTTGCCGAGGCGCGGTCCCCGGCCCACGTTGAAGGGCGAGGAATCGCTTGAGCTCCGCTTAATGGATGATATTTCCGTTCCGGCGACCGTGGCCTATGGGCCAATGAAGCCGGATCGGCCACCCTATGCGTCGTCGGCCCAGCCGAGCACTTTTACGGGGAGAAGTGCGAACATCGCCGAGCCGGCCTTCTTCAAGCAGATCGGTGGCGGAGAGAGTTTGGCAACCACCGCCGACTGGAAGCCGCCCATGCGTTGCACGATCCTGGTGCTGAAGTCGAACGAAACTTTGCAACTAAGCAAATATCGAAGAGATGGAAATGCGTTGGTGTTTGAGCAGTTGGATGGCACCAAAGGCGTAGTCGACATGGACTTAGTGGATTGGCGGAGGACGACTGCAAGGAATCAGATCATCTCGGCCGATTAGCCGATCGACAAGCCACTCGAAATCAGCAGACAATCCAGGCTGGCAATGCCGGCAGTCGCGGATGGCTCCTAAAACATGCTTCTGCCGAGGTCAGTTGCCGCAATAGATTGCAGATTGTCCTGGCCACACAAAGACGTAATCCTGGCTGTTGACGGTGAGGTAGTAGCGGATCGTTCCGACAGGGTGGCAGCCTTCGACTGAACAAAGGAGGGGATAACTGCGAAGGTCCCGGACCACAGATGAAACGGTCAGCGCAGTTTTGGGAGAGACGTTAAGAGTCTGCGAGGCGCCGTCCGCTGAAAACAAGTGATCATGGGAAAGAAAACCGCCGGTAAAGCATTGCATTTTCTCAGGCTCAACGGCATTTGTTGTGTTCTTGCGTTCACGCTTGTTGAGTTTCTTCCCATGAAGAATAACCGATGGAAGGGAGACTGCACGCCCATCAATACTGATTCCGCCATATCGCACAGACAGTGTCGAGTCCGAGCCGTTGACGATCGTCGTCGTGTAGTTGAGGTAAGTCCCCACTTCGTAGGCACTGACACGCTCGAATCCGATTCGGGAACTCATCTCGATTGGGCCGTACCTTAGTTTGTGGATGGAATGGCCGGTCAGCGGGTCTTCAATGGTCGAGGACATCGCGCCCGAGCGGGAATCCTCTCCCCACACAAACGCACTCACCACCTCGGTTTTGATTTCCTGGCCGACCGCACAGGGCGTAAACGCGAAAACCGCTAGCAGAACCGCGCAGCCGCGTCTCGTCATAGTCCTGTTCATGGACCGCGAGACGCTTTGCCCGCCGCTCTTAGTCATTTGTGTTCATTATCAAGCCTTCACACCGGGTTCGGCCAACTGGCAAAATGACCAGTACTTGCGGGATTTGTTTCTGCAATGCGAGAGGCCACCGAATTGAGCAAACCAGGTTCATCGAGTTGCTTCAGGTTGCAACCTAAGATGACTCCCTCCACGGCTGGCCCGACGCGCTCATCGGACACCGACTGGCCTGTGGGCGTTGAAATTCCTTCCTAAACAGTAGCAAGACGCGCCTGGTGTCTCTGGAGAAGCGTCCCAATGCTGTCAAAAGAAACAGTTTCTCTCGAGATCGCTCCGGTGGAAGAATTCTCCCGAAGGGATCGGTCTTGGAGTGATTTGGCTTTTCGGCCCCGGCACGAGATTGGCGCGCGCGAAGGCGTAGCGCCGCAGTAACGATTTTCTGACGCGCCGCGGTTAGCTGTAAGAGTTCCTACTAAACGGGGCACGTGCAGCTGCGGCGGGGGTTTCACCATGCGAATTGGTCGGTTTGCAACCCATGCTCTACTATCGGTCTTCTGCAGCCTGATTTTCGTGGTCTCCTCGCTCTTCAGTGCCAACGCGCAGCAATCGCTACCGGACAGTCCTAAACCGAAGATCGTCACGACACCACCGAAACAAGCGTCGGAGAGTAGCTGGCCGCGCACCTTCGCCAGTGATGCCGACGCCTTCACCATCTATCAGCCCCAGGTGGACAAGTGGGATGGAAACCTCGTTGACCTCTATTGCGCTGTCGAGCTGAAGGAAGCCAGAGAGACCGCTACCAAGTACGGCGTCGTTTGGATTCAGGCACGAACCGAGGTGGACAAGATCAATCGCTTGGTGACACTGGACCAGGCCAAGATCACCAAGGTGAAATTTCCGGTGGCTGCCGACAAGGAGCCCCAACTCACTGCACTTTTGGAGAGAAAGTTGCCCGGCGCCACGAGAACCATCTCGCTGGACCGACTGGAGGCAGCACTCGAAGCGGACAGCGATGTCGTCAAAGGCGTCGACGTAAAGAACGACGCGCCTAAGGTGATCATCGCGACAAAACCTTCCATGCTGGTGTTGATTGACGGCACACCTCAGATGGGTGATGTGCCCGGCACAAAACTTCAGAGCGTGATCAACACGAGATCCATCATTCTTTACGATAGCGACGAGCGGCTTTACTTCCTCCGCGTGCAGGAGAGGTGGCTTCAAGCCAAAGCGCTCGAAGGACCGTGGAAGTATGCCCAGAAACTATCTGACGCTATGAAAAGGGCCGAGGAAATTATCGTCAGCCAGAACAGTGCACAGAAGCCCGACGGAGGACAAACTTCACAGCAACCTTCCCTGAAACGAACCGAGAAGAAAGTGGAGCTCGCAGAGACTCCGGCAGTGTACGTTGTCTTCGAGCCGACGGAGATGATCGAGAGCAAAGGCGAGCCAACGTATAACCTCATCCCCGGCACTGGCCTTCAGTATGTGGTCAATACCAATGGCAATATTTTTCGGCTTGGTGACAACGAGTACTACCTCCTGATCTCGGGCCGCTGGTTCAAAAGCGGCACGCTCGACGGATCCTGGACATTCGTGACTGCGGCGGATATGCCTCCGGACTTCGGGAAGATTCCAGCGGATAATCCCAAAGGCACAGTGCTCGCGTCGGTTCCGGGAACACCGGAAGCAAAAGAGGCGTTGATCGCCAACTCCATTCCGCAAACGGCCACTATTACACGTTCAGAGGCAAAGCTCACGGTGCAGTATGACGGCGAAGCGACATTCCTGCCCATTCAAGGCACGGCCATGAGCTACGCCAACAACACGAGCGCTTCTGTCATCAAAGTGTCCGACAACAACTACTACGGCGTTGAAGCAGGAGTATGGTTCAAAGCATCGTCACCGGAAGGCCCGTGGCTCGTCGCCGACGCGGTGCCAGCACAGATCTACGACATCCCGCCCAGCTCTCCGCTCTACAACGTGACCTACGTGAAGGTGTACAACTCGACCCCCGATGTTGTGCACGTGGGTTACACGCCGGGATATTACGGCACTGTGGTTTCAGCCAACACAATGACGGTGGTTTACGGTACGGGTTGGTATTACCCGCCATATATTAGTCCGATCGCTTGGTACGGCTGGCCCTATACGTATGGTGTGGGAGCAGGTTTCACCTACAGCGAGGATACCGGATGGAGCGTCGGCTTCGGTTACGGATATGGCTACTATCCTTGGTACTACCCATGGTGGGGCCCAATGGCGTATTACGGATGCTGTTGGTATCCATATTACGGATGGGGCGCATGGGGTGGCGCTGCCGTCGCCAACGTGTACGGGGTCTGGGGCAACACAGCTTATTCGCGTACGGGCGCAGCCTGGGCGAATCCTTACACCGGGAACTACGGCGCTGCGACGAGCGGCGCCTATCACAATACACAAACAGGCAGGAGCACGATCGCTGGGAGGGGTTACAACACCAATATCTACACGGGGAACACTTACGGATACCGCGGTGGCGCCACCTACAACCCGAACACTGGTATCGTCGCAGGCGGTGGAGCTGGATATGTGGGCAACATTTACACCGGGCAGGGCACGGCTGGGCGCGGCGGGTTCATTTACAACACCAACACGAACGCGGGTATTGCTGCGGGTAAGAACAACATCTATGCAGGCAAAGACGGCACGGTGTACCGTTACAACAGAGATAGCGGTAGTTGGTCGACCAACAGCGGCAACGGCTGGCAATCCATCGATAGGCCAGAACCAAAGCTGCAAACCCAACAGCAAATGCGCAGCAAAGGCGCTCAGCGTAATCAAAACTTTAACTCGACGCGCAGCTCCGGTGGCGCTCGCATGCGTGGAGGCGGTCGGCGGCGTTGAACCTCTTCGCCCTCACCCAAAAGGTCTTCCACCACGGAAAAGCGGTAACGAAGGTCACGTACCGTTGCCCTTTTTCATGTGATGATTTTTGGGATTTCACCTTAAACACCATGCAACATTTCCGAGGCTTTCCGAGGCAGTGATTGGGGTGATTTCGCAAGGAAGGGATCTCTGTCAGCTCGGCTGCGTGCAAGCCTTCGACAGCCAAACGCATTTTGTCGACCAGGCGTTTCTTCTCCAGCCAATGGAAAGAGATATCAATCAAGTATCGCCAGAGAAATTTGGATGCAGGTCCGGCCAACGGCCCATTGGACTCGAAGATAGGACGGCCTCTTGGATTTTGGGGTCTTCGCCAGTTTTTTCGCTTGCTTCAGCGCGGTTTTATAGAGCTCAGCGATTTTCTCAATTTGCCGAAGCTTCTGCTCCGTCTTGTTGGTGATTTTTTCTTCGGTGAGCTCTTCATCATCGAACCGAACAATTTCCTTGGTGGAGCGCACGCCCTTGCGCAAGCCTTCGCCGACGACGATGATTTCCCTAATGACGATGGGCGAGCGCGTGAGGGCCTTCATGACCACGAGTTGCCCGCGGTCGATGCGCTTGGCGATGACCTGCCGCGCCCTCGCGGGTGAGCAGCAGCACTGAGCCCATCTCCCCGAGGTAGATGCGGACCGCATCGTGTGATTTGGGGTCAACAGCGAAGCTGGCTAAGGTCAAGGCCCGCTTCGGCGGCGAGTTCCTCTTTCCAGTCGGATTCGGGACCCTCCGTGAGATTTGCAGCGGCACCCGCCGCGGTGGGAAGGTCCTCGTCGATCTCAATGCCCTGGCGCTCTAAGGTGGACAGGACATCGTCAATTTCCTGCGAAATGTGGTGAGCGGAATCAAGACTCGTTGTCTTTCCGGTGGGCAGCGGTGCCGGGCTTCGTTTTCGGCGTGTGGGTGTGCTGGTAATCAGTCAGTTCTGCGTCCGTGACGGCGAAGCGAATGAAGCGAGGTTGGCCGGTTTCCGTGGCGAATTCCCGGCGAAGCCGCAGGGAACAGATGTCCGGCGCATCCTGATAGCGCACGCGATGCGCCAGGAAAGCGTCGTTCGCAATGGTCACAAAATAGCTGGAGGATTCGCCGCCGGAACCGCGGACGGTGAAAGCATATTCGCGGACCGCTCCCCTAGTTTCAAACCCAACGTATTGTAGGACAACCTCATTGCTCACAGAGCCTCACTATTCCAAAAGGGAACAGTCGCAAGTGCGACCTTAGGAGCCTCTTAAATGGAGCGAGAGGTTTCGAAAGAGCGACAAACGCGGCCCATCCATGATGGCACGCTTATCTGTTTCAGTATACAACTATCACCAGAACCGGGGATCGATCTCCCGGCGGCAATTAGCTTTCCATCTGGGCTTGCAGAAATTCCCCAGGCAAACGAACCATCCTGGGGCCGGATGTTGCCGCTATGCGTTCCACGCCAGGTCGACGAACCCGCGCTCTCTTCCCGAACGACTCGCCATTCATTGAAACTCTCTCGATTTGAATCCCAAGTGCCCGTTCCAGTTGGAAAAACTCCGTCCGCTGCTCTCTCACGAAGAGAGTCGAAGCAACACCACGCGCACCGGCTCGCCCCGTACGGCCAACACGATGAATGAAGTGTTCGGCTACCTCAGGAAGGTCATAGTTAATGACGTGTGCGATGTCCTGCACGTGAATGCCGCGGGCCGCCACATCCGTTGCGATCAGCACGCGGTACTGCCCCCGCTGAAATCCGGTTAGCGCTGCAATTCGCTGGGATTGCGATCGGTCTCCGTGGATCATCGCCGCATGGATTCCCAGGCGGTTCAGGCTCTTAGCAATCCGCTCGGTCCCGCGCTTGGTCCGGCAAAAGACCAGGCAACGGCCGGTCTCTTTATCGAGCAGATTCTGCAGCATTTCCGGCTTGCCGTTTTCGGCCACTTCGAATGCCTGGAGCCGCACATTCTCCGATGGTTTCAACGTAGAACCGAATGCCAGACGCACAGGGCTTCTCGTGTAGTCGCTCACCAGTCGGGATACCGCTCCCTCCATAGTTGCGGAAAAACAGAGAGTCTGTCGTTCTTTAGGCAGTACGGACGCAATCCGTCGTATCGCAGGTAGAAATCCCATGTCCAGCATGCGATCCGCTTCATCCAACACGAGCGTCTTGACGCCACGGAGAGATATCAATCTGCGGTCAAGATAGTCCTCCAGCCGACCGGGAGTCGCCACCACCAGCCGGGCTCCGTTGTGAATAGTGTCCAGTTGTCGGCCCTCGGGTAACCCACCAACCACTAGGGCCGCTGGTGGGGCCTGTTTTCCTTGTAGTGCGTTGGCTTGTGCGACTACTTGCATCGCGAGTTCCCGCGTGGGAACGAGCACGAGAGCGGTGATGCCCGGCGCGTTCTGCCCAAACAGCTTTTCGATCACCGGAACGAGAAATGCCAGCGTCTTGCCGGTTCCTGTCTGGGCCGTAGCGATCACGTCCTTACCCGCCAGTGCTTGCGGGATTGCCGCCGCTTGCACCGGCGTTGGCACTGAAAATCGTGCTGCCTTGAGTCGTTCCTTCAAAGAAGGAGATATTGAGAGTTCTGAAAAACTTTGCATTTTGCTTTCTTGCCGGCGAAGATTGTCGCAACAGCACACGAACATGCGGCTGAGCGCGGCAATCTAGATTGCCGGTCTTA
>Ga0209350_1000294_pt1 | contig 31411 bp, 29 predicted proteins | sample GraSoi013_2_20cm_2_FD_185822 | JGI IMG/M metagenome (GOLD analysis project Ga0209350, IMG submission 185822) | Grasslands soil microbial communities from the Angelo Coastal Reserve, California, USA - Sample 09_27_2013_2_20cm (SPAdes) (version 2) | ecosystem: Environmental > Terrestrial > Soil >...
CCGGCCTACGGCCTCCAGTCCTTACCGCAAAGCAACAATCAAGAGTTTACAAAAGTGCCCCGCCCAACCACCCATGGCGGACATTTCAATATGGCAGAAAACAGGACATTTCTACTTTGCGTTGACACGCAGCCAAGTTCGCTCAGTCGAAATTGAAGGTCGAACGGTTTCGGAGGCAGGTCGAACGGCTTGGCCACCCAAATTGGTTTCAGGATTTGTCACCCCGGCCACGCGGCCAAGAATTAGGACGAGCGAAGGGGCGAAACTGATCACTCGCATCGGGCCTCCGGATGATCCACGAACCAATCGAACACGAGTGGAGCGTGGAGGCAGTAATTTGCCGTGAACGTGGGAGCCGGCGCGCGCGGGAAAATAGTGCATTTCGGTCCAATGCGCCCATCCGGCAGATCCCCTAAAAGCGAGTCAGGTAATCACTTGAGGCAAGTACCAACGGGATTCCGCGTAAGTGGCGATACACAAGTAAAATTGGAAGGCAGTAAGGAAGCAACCTACTACTCCTTTTCCACAGGTCCCGAAGTCGGTTACACTGGCTCTCCTTGGGATTACAAGAACTACAACGGGGAGACGCATCCTGAGTTCGATGCCTTTGGAAATTTTAACTACGGAGCTACCGGTGCAGCTCTCGGCATTCCCCACAATTTGTTGCTGCGTGGAGCAGGTGCGGCCAAATGGCTCAAATTGCATCCCGATCCTTTTGGGAAACCACTGGGAGGGGAGCCCTACGGAAATCAACCAGAAAAACAGGGAATGATCAACTTGGGAATACAATATTTTAAGAACCATTGTTTCTAGCCGACGACTTGCGTAGGAACTGACATTTGAAAAGCATCTGCATGGTACACACTCTCTAGTTTTCTGGAAGGTTGGGCATGTCAAGCACTATTCGTCGTCTATGGCTGCTCTTTGCCTCCTTCGTGGTAGGCATGGGAGTTGGGTTCGTTGCACCAAAGCTAATCGGCGCGGCTGTTCACCGTATGATCTTGCCCATCAGCCGTAAAGAAGTGGCTAGAGCAGTGTCGCCCGATGGGACCGTAGATGCAGTCATGATGGTTACGGACTGCGGGGCACCCTGTTCGTTTGCTTATGCCGTTTACGTGGTGCCTAAGGGGCAGGAGGCACCAGCATCCAATACGTTAGGACAAGACGTGTTCTCTGCAGAAAATGTCGTTGACGGAAAACTGGTGTGGAGGCAATCCCACCTGCTGGAGATCTCCTATAGTAAAGCGCTTATCGATGGTTTTCGAAATTTGGTCTATCCGTTCGGGAAGATCGGCGATGAGGCCAGTTGGCGATACGCCGTAGAAGTTCGCTTATCACCAGCCTCTACCGGGTTCTCGTATCTTCCGGACGACACATCGAGGTAAGGCGTGGGGCAACGTGTGAGTGGGAGCACGTCGATTTCAAAAGAACGACATATGCGAAAATCATATACACCTCTGCGCGGATTTTGGGGAGCATGTCAGAGCCTCATCCAAGATTGTGGATTCAGACACATGGTCCGCTCTTCTTGATGTTTGGACCGCCGTGTTTCCTATGCGGAGCATTTCTTCTTCTTCCGGGCTTCTCGCGTGGTATTGCGGAGTATCTCAAGCGCTGGTAGCATTTGAAAGAGAGCTTTTTTTCGCACCTTTTCCACAGATCCCTCTCTTTCCTTTTGTAGTACTTCCGTACTACGATTTTCTAGGAGCGTCCTACTTCCTTCCAGGTACGTTCCCGCTATAGGTTTGGCTGTCGCCCGCGGATTACACTCTTTTCGAGCAGTGTTTGGCGGTTTTCCGAAAAGATCGTTTACCCATGGCGACCCAGCACGAGTTGATGACGAAAAAACTCCCAACAGGAAGTTCCACAAAGCCGATTTCCAACACGGAGCGCCGCGGCAGCCGCCGCTGCAAGATTACGCAGCTCATGCGCATCCGTCCTTCCGATCCAAAGAAGGATCACTTTGAAGACCTGCGTGGCTCCGTCAGCGTTTCCCGCTCGGGTGTCTTTTTCCAGTCCAGCGAATCTGGCTATGAAGTGGGCATGCGGCTCTTCGTAACCATGCCCTATTCGAAAGATCCAGCATCCATGGCTCGCGAGTACCTCGCCGAAGTCGTTCGAAGGGACGTTCTCCCGACCGGCATGTTCGGCATCGGGATCAAAATCCTCATGGAAATGGGAATCCAGCACACCTATCACTTTGGCCCCGGCCATTCGCGCTAGTTAACGCACAATCCAGGCCATTCGAACCATCCGATAAAAGCAAGAACGGGCGCCCCAGAAGATTGGGACGCCCGTTCTTGTGTTTGGGGGTGGAGAGAACTGTTTAAGACGCCGCCGGCCCGAACAGGCGCATCGCGCGATGTCTTAGGATTCCTAGCTGCCGGTTGAGCGCGTTCCTGCGGCCAAGGAAGCCGAGCACAGGAGACCGCCGCGGCGTGAGTTTGTTCATCGCAATCGTCAGCCGGATATCGCGCCGGGCGTATTTCAGCCCTGTTTGCAGAGCGTCAACGGCGTCGTCGCGGCGTCCAGCGGCGGCGTAAACTTCGGCGAGATTCAAATACAGCTGCGCCTGGTTCCGCTTCATTCGAACGGCGGAGTCGCACAGCCGCTCCGCTTCGCCCCATTTGCGTTCCGAGCGCGCCAACACCACGCCAAGGTAAGACATGTAATAGGGATTGTTCTTGTCCAGGTCTACCGCACGCCGCATGTGCGGCAATGCTTTCATCGCGTAATTGTCCCGCAACAGAGTCAGTCCAGTCTTGAATTCACGGAAGGCTTCCGTATCCATCATCGGCTCACCTCGTCCACCCCGACCACATCGGGGTTGCAGGAGAATTGGGATTCCGGGAGGTTGGGAAGAACCCGCGCGGCGCGTTCGAGGATCGCGCCAACTTCATTTTCGGACCATTAAGAATTGTCCGGCTCAGCCAGGCGGTGAGCAGAACAGCGAGCAACACGGTCGCGAGTAAGCTTTCCATCCCAGTGCTTTTTGAAGCTACTCGCAGTTTTGTTCAGAATCTACTGACCCGGAGGACAGTCTTGGTTCAGCGGAACTGGAGTTGGAGGCCAAGAAGGAGGACAGGTGCTCCGCGAGAGACTAACGCTGCGCGGAGCCCTTCCAGTCTTCGCGCCAGTGCTCCCAATCCTTGAGGGTGGCTTTGTGCATTGATTTCGCGGCTTTGTGCAGCCAGCGGCCCTTGCGCGAGGACAGGTCTTTTTTCACTTTGGCAATCGCAGCGGAGCTTCCGAAATGTATGTTCGCGGTTTCCCATCCCATGTCGTAGAGAAGCCGCGCTTCATCCCTTTCCTTGGGCAAGGAAGCGAGTTCGATGCGCGAACAATCCGGCGCCAGGCGCCGAACAAGCCAGTGCCCGTGAAAACGCACGAAAGGGTCCTTGACGCGGACAGAACGGTCGACCAACTTCGCGCCGTAAACCTCCTCGGATGAAATTCCGCGGCACCAGGCCCAGGCGGACGTGCGAATTCCTTTGGCTTCGCGGGCAATAAAAGCGCCGTGCCGGGAGGACAAAGCCAAAATGCGGGGATGCCCGAGGCTTCCAAGCCCGGCAATGCGGCGCCGCAATTGATAGGGGCTTCGCGGCTCGGGGAAGGAAGCTTCGATCAATTTTATGGCTTCTTGCGGCGGTTTCGCGGTGAGCGGCCGGCACTGCTGCATCTTTTCCCAGAAACGCACCGGGTCGCGCAGCTTTCCCAGCGCCAGCAAACGCAGCCACTGATGGTGTTCGGCGAGTACAAAGGCTTTGCCGCCCGCGTTCAGGGCGTCGCGGTAACCCTCTTCGATGGCATCTGCGGCTTCGCGGCGCGTCAAGCTGAGGTGCTCGGCCGAAATTGCCAGATAGGCGCTGGTGGTGAGCCTTACGAGGTCCAAGGCGTAGGAGGCCGGCCAGGCCTCATCGAGATCGTTCACGCCCCAAATCAGTCGGCCTTCCTCGTCGCGCCACGTCCCGAAGTTCTCGATGTGCAGGTCGCCGATGGCGAGCACGGCAGGCGCTTTCGCGAGGTCGGCGCAAACTTCTGGCCAAAGCTGAATCCAGCGGTAGAAAGTGGCGCGAAAGAAAGAGAAGGGAGCTTCGGCCATGTGGGTATGTTTCAGGGCAATGTCCTGGCGAATGATGGGGAGGCGGTTCGCGAGCCAGCGCTCGAAGTCGGCTGTGGCTTTAAGGATGTTCACGCTGAATGTGCCGGAGTTCTCGCCGTGCTAAACGTGGGCGTGCTCGATGCGCGCCGAACCGCCGCGGAGACGGGATTCATAAATGGGGAATTTCGCGGCAAGTTCGGCGACTTGTTTGCGGACGCGCTGCTCGACTTCGGCGTTGCCGATATTGGAGAGAATTTCCACGATCCAGATGCCGACTTGCTCCATCTCTGGTTCGCGCATGCCGCGCGTGGTGACGGAAGGGCTGCCGAGGCGGATTCCGCCGCCCTTCATGGGGGGCAGAGGATCGAAGGGAATGGAGTTCTTATTTACGGTGATGCCGGCGCGGTCGAGAGCTTTCTCGGCATCGCTTCCAGTGATGCCGCGGGGGTGCACTTCGATCAGGAACAGGTGATTGTCCGTGCCGCCTGTGACGATTCGGAAGCCATGCTTGGCGACGGCTGCGGCCATGGCCTTGGTGTTGGCCACAACTTGCTTCTGGTATTCCTTGAAGGAAGGCTCCATGGCTTCCTTCAGGCACACTGCTTTGGCGGCAATGGTGTGCACCAGCGGGCCGCCTTGCGTGCCAGGGAACGTCAGTTTGTCCAGTTCCTTGGCAAAAGTTGCCTTGCAGAGGACCATGCCGCCGCGCGGGCCGCGCAGCGTTTTGTGCGTAGTCGTGGAAACGATGTCCGCATGCGGCACGGGGCTGGGATGGACGCCCGCAGCGACCAGCCCGGCAATGTGGGCCATGTCCACAAAAAAGAGCGCGCCAACAGATTTTGCGGCTTTGCCGATGCGCTCGAAATCGATGATGCGGGAATAGGCGCTGCCGCCCGCGACGATCATTTTCGGCTTGTGCTCGGCGGCGAGCCTCTCAATTTCGTCGTAGTCGATGCGTTCGTCTTCTTTTTTCACGCCGTAAGCCACGAACTTGTACATGCGGCCGGAAAAATTCAGCGGATGCCCGTGCGTCAGGTGTCCGCCATGGGAAAGATTCATTCCCAGGACTACATCGTCTTTCTGGAGCGTGGACATGTAAACGGCGACGTTGGCGGATGTGCCGGAATGCGCTTGCACGTTGGCGTGCTCGGCTCCGAACAGTTCCTTGGCACGATCGATGGCCAGTTGCTCCACCTTGTCGGCATATTCGCAACCGCCGTAGTAGCGCTTGCCCGGATAGCCTTCGGCGTACTTGTTCGTGAAGATGGAGCCCATGGCTTCGAGGACCGCTTCGGAGACGAGATTCTCCGAAGGAATGAGTTCGAGACCGGTGGCCTGGCGCCGGGCTTCGTCGCGAAGGAGGTCGGCGATTTGCGGATCGACCGAATCGAGGGGGCGATTCATGCGGTCATTGGCGATGGTGGTCTTGGTCATGGAGTGGCCTCAACTTGCCCGGCGCGTTGGCGCTTGGTGTACGGACGAAGAGGCGATTTTATCGGATGGAGCGGAGGAAAGCCAATGACCTGATTTGTGAGAGAGTTCTTCGGATTTGGTTTTCATACGTTAGACTCCGGGCCGCCTCCGCTCTTTTTGATAATACCTCACTGGCGATCCGGTCTAAGTTACGCTGGGCGCTTGCTCGCAATTGATCGCCCAGGGTATACGGAATTGATCGACAACCACTCCGAAGCGGACGGACCAGAACGTTTTTTGGAGGGGAATTTGCACTGTGCCGTTTTCCGCAAGTGAGCGAAATATCCGTTCTGCCTCCCCAGGGTCATCGATGCCAAGCATCACGGCGAAACCTTTTGGTTGTTCATACTGATCGGGAACAGCGTCGGAGCCCATCAAAACGTTATCGCCGACGGTGAGAGTCGCGTGAACGATCTTCGCGCGCCATTCCGGTGGCACTTGTTGCGCCATCGGCGATTTGCCATAGGTGAGCATAAAGGTGATTTTGCCTCCCAAGCATCGTTCATAAAACTTAAACGCGGCCTCGCATTGCCCGCCAAAGGTCAGATTGGGAGTCAATCGCATAGTGGGCTCCTTGAGATTGCCCGAGGTAATTGCCACATGGTGACCCGATGAGTCAAGCGGCAAGAATTCGGCGTAAAGACAGGCCGCGCTCAAGCGCGACCCTAGATTTAGGAGCCCGAGTCAAGACTGGAAATCACAATAGGGCAGCGGTGACTTTCTCTACGGCGACAATGAAAGAGTCGAAATCCGGTTCGGTGCGGAGGGTACCATCTTCAAAATACACAAGATAATTCGCGTTGGTGGCCAGGATGCCCGGCAGCTTTGCGGTTTCAATGAATCTCAGTTTTTCAGGGGATAAGAACGCAGAAACGGCGGCGACATCGGACCCTCTAATCCAATAATGCGCCGAGAAATCCGGGTACAGCCGCTGGTCCACATCGATGGCCAGTTTCGGTTCGCCTACCATTTTGCCAACGACATCTTGAACGGTATGGACGATGGAATTTCTTCCCAGGGAAAACCGTGGCAAACCCTGAGCATTTATCTTTGCAACCTTGTAGGGTATAGGCCGACTATTGGCATTTATGGAGCCCGCGGTGCTGCAATTGAAAATGGTGACCTGTTTCGACCGCAGATTGCTGGTAAAGGCGAGCCAACCTCCGGTTGCGTGGTCGAGTCCGTCGATATCGGCAACGTCGGAAGACGCGTCCACAAGATTTCGCAGGGCCGGATTTTTCAACATTTCCAGGACAGAACTGCCCGGAATTTGCGATGCGGAAGGATTCAACAGGCGGTAACCCTTCTTCTGGGCGTACTCAATGACCGGTGTCACTCTCCTGGTCGGATTGCGGAAGAGACCAAAGATCATCGGCAAGAGGACGCTTAGGACAAACAGCAGAATTATATATTTCATGTTGCGGGCGGTGGTCTCGCGGGAGTGCCCGACGCCCCCTTTCAAAGGTTTTGTCTGGAAGTATAGTGGAGACTATCTTCCTGTTGGGGAACTGCCCTTTGGCGGGGCGCTTATCGATTATCGGAGATTCAAAGGCCGCAGGAAATTCAATGGCAGGTCGCGCCGAAGCACGACCCTACATAGGCTCAGGGCCCGCGAGGTCAAGGTACGTGCGAGTCGCGCTCGATTTGGGTGATTTTGTCGAGACGGCGCTGATGGCGGCCGCTTAGATAGGCAGTGGTGAGGAACGTTTGCACGATTTCAACGGCGGCTCCAGCCGTGACGATGCGGCCACCGAGGGCCAGAACGTTGGCGTCATTGTGTTCGCGGGCGAGCCGCGCGGTCGTTACATCGTGAGCAAGGGCGGCGCGAATACCAAGCACTTTGTTGGCGGCGATGGAAATGCCTATGCCGGAGCCGCACACGGCGATCCCGAGATCGGCTTGTCTTGAAGCGACGCGTTCGCCAACGGCCTTGCCGTAGTCGGGATAGTCCACCGATTCTTCGGAGGTGGTTCCCTGGTCGTCGACGGCGTACCCGGTGGCTTCCAGATATTTTCGAATGGTTTCCTTGACCAAGAATCCAGCGTGATCGGAACCAATGGCGATGCGCGGTTTTTTCGGAAGCTCGGTCATCGGTTTCTCCGCGGGGATTGTATATGATGAGGCCCGCGGTTGCACCGGTATCGGAGATTTGTGGGTGGCGGCGAGTGGTATAGTTGCGGGAATCCATGGTTCCGGCGGTTCATGATGTTAAATTGCTGTGAGATGCGAAACCTGAAACGCAAGGAGCGTCACCGAAAACATGTTTGCATTGAGGCGCGACGTACTCTTGAAATTTTCGCCTAAGCCGCAGAAGAGGCTGGCGATTGCTGCCGGAATTATTGTCCTGGCGCTTCTCTCCGCCGGAGGATTGAGGCTGGAAGCACAAGAAAAAAATCCATATGCGGGAGACGCGAAAGTGGCAAAGCTGGGCGAATACCAGTTCCGCTCCAACTGCGCCTTTTGCCACGGGCTGGGCGCGCAAGGCGGAGGACGCGGCCCGGACCTCACGCGTGCGCAGAAACATCACGGCAATACGGACGCCGAACTTTTTCACAACATCCACGACGGAATCGCGGGAACGGCGATGCCTGCGGCAACGAACGGAGGCATCGGTGTGGGCATGTCGGACGAAGAAATCTGGCAAGTGATTACCTATATCCGCAGCGTGGAAAAGAAAGCCTCTGCAGCCGAAACTGGAGACGCTGCTCATGGAAAAGAACTTTTCTATGGCGCGACGGGTTGCGGGACCTGCCACATGATGAACGGCAAAGGCGGGCGACTCGGGCCGGACCTCAGTTCCACAGGAGCATCCCGGTCCGTTGAATACCTCACCGAGTCGCTGCGCAATCCGAGCAAGCGGCTGGCGCAGGGAATCTCCGAGCCGCTGAAGGATTTCTCGCAAGAATACGAAACTGTGACGGTCGTGACTTCCGATGGGACGAAACTGCAAGGCGTAGTGCTGAACGAAGACAGCTTTACGGTGCAAATGCTGGACACGCGCGAACAATTGCATGCGTTCGAGAAGAGCAAGCTGCGATCGTACGTGAAGACGCGCGAATCGTTGATGCCGGCGTATGACGCGAAAGCGCTTCCGGAGAAGGAATTGAAAGACATTATCGCGTTTTTGCTGGCGGCGAGCGAGAAGGGAGGCGGGCAATGAAGACTCGGTCGATGAGTGCTGGAAGCAAAAGCAGATTCCTCGCGGCGCTCGTAATGACAGTCTTGGGCACGGCGAAAGCGCTGTGCGTTGTAGCATTTGCAGCCGCAACGCTGAGTCTTTCACCGCCGCGGGCTTCGGCGCAAGTGAGTGCCGAGCGGTTGCTCAATTCTTCCAAGGAGCCGCAGAACTGGCTGATGTACTCTGGAGATTATGCGGGGCATCGCTTCAGCGCGCTGAACCAGATTAACGTTGCGAATGTGGCGACGCTTGTGCCCAAGTGGGCTTATCAAACGATGGCAGGCGGCAAATTCGAAGCGACGCCGCTGGTGGTCGACGGAATTCTGTACGGTACCGGACAGGACGACCGCGTGTACGCGCTGGATGCGCGGTCCGGACGCCCCATTTGGCAGTACCAGCAGACGCTGCCGGCGGACATTCGGCCGTGCTGTGGGCGAGTCAACCGCGGGCTTGCGATCTTCGGCGACAAGGTTTTTGTGGCGACGCTGGACGCGCACGTCGTCGCGCTGGACAGCAAGACAGGAAATGTTGTTTGGGACGCGACTGCGGCGGAGCACGCCAAAGGCTACAGCTTCACGCTGGCGCCACTGGTGATCAAGAACCTCGTGCTTGTGGGCGTATCCGGCGGCGAATACGGCATCCGTGGATTCATCGAAGCCTACGACGCGGCGACAGGCGCGCGCAAATGGAGGTTCTACACGATTCCCGGGCCGGGAGAGCCTGGGCACGATAGCTGGGAAGGAGATTCTTGGAAAATCGGGGGCTCACCCGCGTGGATCACGGGGACCTACGATCCCGCGACGAACACGACGTTCTGGACGACGGGGAATCCTTCGCCTTCGAATCGCGGCGAAGGCCGCGCGGGCGACAACCTCTACAGTAATAGTCTGCTCGCTCTCGATCCGGCCACGGGCAAGCTGAAATGGCATTTCCAGTTCACGCAGCACGACGAACACGACTACGATGCGACCCAGGTTCCTGTGATGATCGATGACGGGGAACGCAAATGGATCGCACAAGCGAACCGCAACGGATTTTTCTACGTTGTGGACCGCACAAATGGAAAATTAATTTCCGCCACGAGCTACGCGAAAGTCTCCTGGAGTACTTCGAAGGACGCGAACGGCCGGCCCGTGCCGGACAAGGCGGGTTCGCCCACGCCGGAAGGGAATCGCGTTTGCCCGGGCGCGTTGGGGGCGACGAATTGGATGTCGCCGACGTATGATCCGCAGACGAAACTGTTCTATGTGACCGCGCGCGAGCAGTGCGACATTTTTGCAACGGCGCCGCAACCTTATGAAGCGGGGCACGCGTACTACGGCTCGGCCTATTTTCCCAACGATGAAACGCAACCGTTCTGGGGAGCCTTGCGCGCTCTCGATCCCGCCACGGGCAAGCTCAAGTGGGAATGGAAGCATTCCTCGCCGGCGTGGGCTGGAGTGCTTTCCACGGCAGGGGGGCTGGTGTTTACGGGAGACGCGGAAGGAAACTTCATTGCGCTCGAAGCGGCTTCAGGGAAAGTGCTGTGGCACTTCCAGTGCGGCGCGTCGGTTTTTGCATCGCCGATGTCGTTTGCGATTGACGGCAAACAATACGTGGCGGTTGCGGCGGGATCGGCGCTGTTTGCGTTTGGTTTGCCATGAGGCGGCCGTCTAGGAGTCGCAGATCGAACTTCTTTGGTGTGACCAAGGCCAAGACGCGCGTTCAAGATACTCATCCTTGGAATCCTCTCAAAAATTAGACAACGGAGCCGCATGTGATGGCGAGCGCCAAGTCCGATTTCACGCTATAATTGGAGGGTTATGCTCTCCGTCAACAACGTCACTATGCGGTTTGGCCCGCGGGTGCTGTTCGAGAATGTGACCTGCACCTTCATGGCTGGCCGACGCTATGCCATCACCGGGCCCAACGGCGCCGGTAAGTCCACATTTATGAAGATTTTGACTGGGGAGATCGACTCCACCAGCGGCTCGGTCACGCGGCCGAAGAAGATGGGCGTTCTGCGGCAGGACCAGTTCGCATTTGACGAATACCGCGTCATCGATGCGGTCATTATGGGGAATGCCGCGCTGTGGAAGGCTCTCGAAGAGCGCGACGCGCTATACGCCAAACCGCACGAACAGTTGACGGACGCTGACGGAATGCGCCTGGGCGAGCTTGAAGGAATTGTTGGGGAAGAAGGCGGGTACACGGCGGAGGCGGACGCAGCAGTATTGCTCGACGGACTAGGCGTAGAAGGCGAATTGCACGAGCGCAAGATGGGCGAATTGCAGGGCGGGCAAAAAGTGCGCGTGTTGCTGGCGCAGGCGCTCTTTGGAAACCCGACCGCGCTGCTGCTGGATGAGCCGACGAACAACCTGGACTTGGATTCCGTGCACTGGCTGCAACGGTATCTTTGCGAATATGAGGGCGTGCTGATTGTCATCTCGCACGACAGACACTTTTTGAACAGCGTCTGCACATACACCGCGGATATCGACTACGAGACGATCATCATGTACGTCGGCGGGTACGACGACATGGTGGTGGCCAAGACGCAGATTCGCGGGCGCATCGAAGCGGACAACGCCAATCGCGAGAAAAAAATCGCACAATTGCAGGAGTTTATCGCACGGTTCTCCGCAGGCACGCGTTCCGCACAGGCAACTTCGCGGAAGAAAGAAGTCGAACGCCTGCAGACGACGGAGCTGGCTAGAAGCAACATCCAGCGGCCGTACATCAAATTCGACATGAAGCGGAATTCGGGGAAGCACCCGCTGGAAATCCGGAGCGTCGAGAAATCGTACGACGATTTGAAAGTGATTCCGCGGTTCTCGGCAAGCGTGGTGCGCGGTGAAAAAATCGCGCTGATGGGCCGCAACGGGGCCGGCAAAACAACCATGCTGAAGTCGCTGGTTCGCAACGCGCCGGGATTCATCGAGGACAAGGACCTACAATTTCCGATCGACGGCGGCGAAGTGCGATGGGGGCACGAAGTGGCGGTCGGCTACTTCACGGTGAATCCATCACTAAAGGCATGACGGCGATCGATTGGCTGTGGCAATTCGATCCTTCTTCTTCGCAACAGGAGTTGCGCGGGTTGATGGGGCAGATGCTGTTCAGCGGAGAAGATGCGCTAAAGCCGACGCGGGCGCTTTCCGGCGGCGAATCCGCGCGTCTGATTTTTTGCCGGCTGATGCTGCAGAAGCCGAATTTTCTGGTGCTCGACGAACCGACGAACCACTTGGATCTGGAATCCATCAACGCGCTGAACATCGCGCTGCAGCGGTATGACGGGACGGTGCTGCTAGTGACGCACGACCACGACGTCATCGACGAAGTCGCGACGCGCATCTGGCATTTCCATGGCGGCAAGATCGAGGACTTCAAGGGAACGTACGAAGAATTTGTCGCTTACGAAGAAGCAAAAACAGCGCAGAGCCCGGCAGCCCCGGCACGTGTTGGTGGTGCACGCCGGGCCTCGGTTCCTTCATAAAGCACGACCAGCCGCCGCGCCCGAGGCCCACGCCCACTGAAAATTGAATCCGCCAAGATGACCGGTGACGTCGACGACTTCGCCGATGAAGAATAATCCCTTGACGTTTAGACACTCCATAGTCTTGCTGGACAATTCGGTAGTATCGACGCCACCTGCCGTGACTTCTGCTTTCTCGTAGCCCTCAGTGTCCGCCGGCTTGATCATCCATGCGTGCACCTGCTTCTCCCATTTTGCAAGGGCATCATTGTTCCACGGGGCGGGTGAATTGTTTTCTAGCCAGCGATCGGCGAATCGCTTCGGCAGAGTTCCTTGAAATACTTTCTGGGCCGTGGCGATGTTGCGCACCTTCGACTCGCGAATTGACTGCGCGATATCGCGATCCGGGGCAAGATCGATGTGAATGGGCTGGCCCTTTTTCCAATAGGAAGAGATTTGCAGGATGGCCGGACCGCTCAAGCCGCGATGGGTAATCAACATTTTTTCTCGGAAGGCGTGATGGTCGGCCTTCGCGACCACCTCCGCTGAAACGCCCGCCAAATCGCAGTAGCGGCTGCGATCTTTGCCGCTCAGGACAAAGGGCACAAGCGCGGGCCTGGTCTCCACGATTTTCAAACCGAACTGCAGCGCCAGATCGTAGCCGAACGGCGTCGCACCCATTTTGGGGATCGAAAGTCCTCCTGTGGCGACGACTAGCGCCGGCGCGCGAAATTCGCCGGATTCGGTGCGAACTATGAATTCCGTAGTGCGCTGCACTTCGAGGATGCGGCTCTGCAGAAAAATCTTTACTCTCGCGGACCGACACTCTGATTCGAGTAAGTCGATGACGTCTTGCGCGGAGCGGTCACAAAAGAGCTGCCCGAGCGTCTTTTCGTGATAGGGAATGCGATGATTTTCGACCAGAGCGATGAAGTCCGCAGGCGTGTAGCGGGCCAGCGCGGATTTCGCGAAATGTTCGTTCGCGGAAATGAAATTTTCCGGGCGGCAATAGAGATTGGTGAAATTACAGCGGCCGCCGCCGGAGATGAGGATTTTCTTGCCGATGCGATCGGCACGCTCCAGCACAGCGACGCGCCGTCCGCGTTTGCCGGCCTCGATCGCACAAAGGAGCCCCGCGGCGCCAGCGCCGAGAACCAGAACGTCAAACTTGTGCATCAAGAATGAATCTCGCTATGACCGCGATGGAAGCTAAACTGCACGCGCTTCTATTTAGAGAGCAAGGCCTTCCAACGGACCCAAGCCTCAGTGCGCGCTTTCTTGTCCGCCTCTTTTGCATCGGGAGCTTCGCCGGAGCGCATGAAACCGTGGCCAGCGCCTTCGTAGGTCACGATGTCGTACGCCTTGCCCGCAGTCTTCATTTGCGCGACGGCATCAGGGATCATGGCTCCGATGCGCGCGTCGTTACCCGCATAGAAGCCGTAGACCGGAGCCTTGATGCGTACCATCGCATCCTTATCCGGTGGCGGGCCATAGAAAACAAAAGCTCCTGCCAGATCAGAGCGATTCGTGGCAAAGCGAAAGGTCTGGCCGCCGCCCCAGCAAAAGCCGCCGACAAAGAGCTTGCCGTTTGAGGCGGGAATCTTTAGTGCGTAGTCCGCGGCGGCATTCAAATCCGCCGTCACCTGGTCTGGATTCAGGTGGCTCACCGCTTCCATCGTTTTGCCCTCAGCAAAATCGCTGCTGCGGCCGCCGTTCGGGCCCATGCCGGAAAGAAGATCGGGCGCAACGGCAATGTAGCCTGCGGCAGCCACTTGATCCGCAAGATCCTGCACCCAATCCGTCATGCCGAAGATTTCGTGAATGACCAGCACGACGGGAGTCTTGCTCTTCGACTCGGGATAAACGACAAACGTTTCGACCGAACGGCCATCGTGCTTCACGGTGACCCACTCACGATGCCTTGGAGATTTTTCGAGCGTCGTGCGGGCCCAGTCCTGCGCTGAAGCAACCTGCGAGGCGCTGAGAATCAACAGAGAAATCAGAGCGACGCGTTTCATAGTACGATTTCTCCCGCAGAGAGTTCGCCGGCCGGTTACGGACGAGAAAAGAGTTCCTGCAGAACGAGTGGCATTGTAATGCGGCGAGGCCAGCCCCGCAAGACAGTCAAGAAGCGCTTCGTCGACAATGGACGGTTCCGAAGAATCTCGGTGCCGGGACTGGATAACAGAGGTAGTGGCCTCGGCGCGACCACAGCTGGTGAATGAGGTGGAAAGATGCCATTCCGCGATTTGGCTTTTGCTGGGCGAACTTTGCGAAAGAGTCCTGTCTTTGCACTCACCGCTGCACTGACCATCGCCTTGGGCGTAGGTGCGAGTACGGCCATTTTTAGTGTCACCAACGCTGTGCTGCTGCGTCCCCTGCCGTACCAAAAGCCCGATCAACTGGTCATTGTCCTCAGCGATATGCGAAATCGCGGCGTCGAGGTGTAAGAATCCTCAGGTTGGGATGCGGCTTCATTGACACTGCAGAGCGCGTCCGCTACGCTTTTTGGTTTACTTAGCCCGAGTTGTTGCTATTGAGAGGAATGGACAAACTGCCGAATGGCCGAAGAAAAACTTCCCACCCGCGCAGAGGATTTTTCCGAGTGGTACAACCAACTGGTCGTTAAGGCGCAACTTGCGGATTACGCACCGGTGCGCGGCTGCATGATCGTGCGCCCTTACGGGTGGGCGCTTTGGGAGAACATCCAACAGGCGCTTGACCGCCGCTTCAAGGCCACCGGTCATCAGAACGTGGCGTTCCCGTTGCTGATCCCGCGCAGCTTCATCGACAAGGAAAAGCATCACGTAGAAGGGTTTTCGCCCGAGCTTGCGGTGGTCACGATTGGTGGCGGTGAGGAGCTCGCCGAACCACTCGTCATCCGGCCTACTTCGGAAACGATTATCGGCCACATGTGGTCCAAGTGGATTCAGTCGTACCGCGACTTGCCGGTGCTGATGAACCAGTGGAACAGCGTGGTGCGCTGGGAATTGCGCACGAAGCTCTTCCTGAGAACGCTCGAATTCTACTGGCAGGAAGGCCACACCGCACACGCGACTCGCGAAGAGGCCGAAGCGGAAACGCGCCAGATGCTGGATATTTATACGGACTTTGCCGTCAACGATGCCGCAATTCCGGTAATTCCTGGGAAAAAGTCCGATGCCGAGAAATTTGCCGGCGCGGACACGACTTATTCACTCGAAGCAATGATGGGGGATTGCAAAGCGCTGCAGTTCTGCACGTCACACTTCCTGGGGCAGAACTTCGCCCAAGCCTTCGAGGTTAAGTATCTCGACCAAAGCGGGCAATTGCAGCATTGCTGGACGACATCGTGGGGTCTTTCCACGCGCGTCATTGGCGCCATTATCATGGTCCATGGAGACGATCAAGGGCTGGTCCTGCCGCCGAAGCTTGCGCCGTATCAGGTCGTCATCGTCCCCATCTTCAAGACGGACGAAGAAAAGGCGTTGATCCTCGACACGGCGCGCAAGCTGAAGGCCGACCTGGTTAAGGCCAACATCCGTGTCACTCTCGATGAACGCGAAGGCAATAGTCCCGGGTGGAAATTCAACGATTGGGAGATGCGCGGAGTTCCTCTACGCGTGGAACTCGGCCCCAAGGATGTCGCAAGACAAGCAGCGGTCCTCGCGCGGCGTGACCGTCCAGGCAGAGAAGGGAAGGTCAGCGCTTCGCTTGCCGGTCTGCCCGGTACCATTGGGGGATTGCTCGCGGAAATCCAGCAATCGCTTCACGACAAAGCCTTGGCTTTCCGCAAGAGCAACACGCGCGACGCGAAAACCTACGATGAGCTGAAGAAGGCCGTCGAGAACGGTTTTGCGTACGCCTTCTGGTGCGGGAGCGCCGATTGCGAAGCCAAAATCAAAGAAGAAACGCGCGCCACCATGCGTTGCATCCCCCTGGAGCAGGCAAGTGGAAGTGGAAAGTGTGTTTACTGCGGTCAGCCTGCCACTACTCGCGCCATCTTCGCACGGGCCTATTAGGCTCGTTTCTTTCCAGGAACATCACCCGCGCCAAATTCTCGACACGCGTCCATGCGGGTGCTAGGTTTAAAGAAGCCGACAAATCACACATCGCCGTTCCGTCCGCAGTGACACTGAGACGCGACCGGTTCGGGAGATGAATCCAGTGCAGCTTGAGGCCATCCAAGAACGTCACGCGCCAGCGCGCCGCCGTTGCGAGCGAGGGGAGGGCAAGCTCAAGGGCATCATTATTGTGGCCGTCGTGGTGCTCGCCATCTATTCTGCGGTCAAGGTCGTGCCAATCTATGTATCAGAGTATGAGCTTTCCGACAAAATGCAGGAGCAGGCGCGTTTTGCAGTGGTGAATCGCTACACGGAAGATCAGATTCGGGACAATATTTTCAAGGTGATCCAGGATTTAGATATTCCGGCGAAGCGCGAATCTATTAAGGTAGTAGCAACCAATTCCATTGTGAAAATCAGCATGGAATACACTGTTCCTGTCGACTTGTTTTTCTACCATACGGACCTTCATTTTTCTCCGTCCAGCGAGAATAAGGCCATTCTCTGAGGTTACTGTTGCTGAGGCTGCCCGGGGCCGTGGTTGATTAGCAACCCGGCATCGTGCAACACCGTCTTTCACAGAGTGCGGTCTTGCGAGACAATAGAAGTCCAGCCCTCGGGAGTTAAGACTTGCGCATTCGCATTCGACAGGGATTCTTCACTTCAAAGATTGGCCTAGCGTTTCTGGGCACTATTTTCGGGCTCTTTCTCGTCGCGGGCGGAGTCTTTACCTACTACTACGTGAAGTACGCGCGCATGATTGATGCGCGTCTCCCCGGCAACGTCTTGCAGAACACCACGCAGATCTTCTCTGCGCCGGAACATATCTCGGCAGGTCAAGCCTGGGGGCCGGAGGATCTGACCGCATATCTCACCCGCGTCGGATACCGCCCCATCCAGGATGAGAATGCCATCGGTCAATTCACCGTGCGGGAGAATACGGTCGATATCCGGCCTTCCAAACTTTCCTATTTTGCGGGCAGCAATGCCTTGGCGGTTCAATTCAGGGGAAAGAGTATTCGATCCATCAAGCCGCTTAGCGGCGGCACAGACCTTGATACCGCGGAAATCGAACCGGAACTCATTACCAATCTTTTCGACAGCGCGCGCGAGAAGCGGCGGCCGGTGGGCTATGAGGATTTGCCAGTAATGCTGGTGGACGCGATTCTTTCCGCCGAGGACAAGCGTTTCTTCGAGCACGGCGGTTTTGACTTCATCCGCATCGCGGGAGCGGCGTGGGCCGACTTGCGTCACACCAGCCAGCATTACCAGGGCGCGAGCACAATTACCATGCAGGTGGCGCGCACGTTCTTTCTCTCGACTGAACGCAATTGGCGGCGGAAGGTGGCCGAAGCCATGATTTCCGTCGAACTCGAACAGCGCTTCAACAAGCAGCAGATTTTCGAGCTATACGCCAACGAAGTTTATTTGGGCAACCGCGGGAGCTTTGGGATTCGCGGATTCTCGGAGGCCAGCGTCGCCTATTTCGGAAAGGACCTGAGGCAATTGACGCTGCCGGAATGCGCGTACCTGGCGGGAATCATTCGCGCGCCAAATTACTATTCGTCGGCCGACCGTCACCCCGAGCGCGGAGTGCAGGCTCGCGACCGAGTGCTGACGCAGATGCTCGACAACAAATACATCAACGAAGAAGACCTCAAGGATGCGAAGACCGCGCCGCTGAAGATTATCCGGACGTCAACTTCAGGGAGCGAAGCGCCTTATTTTGTCGACATGGTGAAAGATCACCTGCTCGACAAATACTCTGAGAGCGAGCTTCTGAGCGAGAATTTCCGCGTGTATACGACGCTCGACCCCGCTTTGCAGCGCGCAGCCGTGGCCGCCATCGATGCCGGGATGAAGAATGTGGACGTGCTCCTGGCGAAGAAATACGAAAAGTGGAAACGCGATCAGGCCAAGAAAGGCGGCAACGACGCTATCCCGCAGGCGCAAGTCGCGTTGGTCGCGCTTGATCCGCGGAGCGGCGAGATCAAAGCGGTCATTGGCGGACGCGACTACGGGCAGAGCCAGCTCAATCATGCGCTGGCGCGTCGCCAGCCAGGCTCGGTATTCAAACCATTTGTGTACGCCGCGGCTCTCGACAATGCCGTTGATGGCGTGCAACCTATCGTCACGCCGGCCACAACTATCGACGACGAGCCGACAACGTTCGAGTTCGACGGCAAGGAATACACGCCGAATAACTACGGAGAAAGATTCATGGGGCGCGTCACCGTGCGGGATGCCCTTACGAATTCCCTGAACGTCGCAACCGTCAAAGTCGCGGAACTCATCGGCTACGGCCGGGTCGTGCAAGTCGCGCGGAAAATGGGCCTCGGCACGAACATTCAGCCGACACCGGCAGTTGCTCTTGGCGCGTATGAGATGACGCCAATCGATGTCGCCGCCGCATACACGACGTTTGCCACCATCGGCACGCGCGCGGAGCCGCAGTTTCTGCACGTCGTTGTCAACGCCGATGGGACGCCATTGGAGAAGTTCACGCCGCAGACGCATCTGGCGCTGGATCCGCGCGTGGCATTTCTTGTTGATAGCCTGCTGAAAGATGTCCTAAACAAAGGCACTGGCGCGGGAGTTCGCGCGCGCGGCTTCACCCTGCCCGCCGCCGGAAAGACCGGGACCTCGCGCGACGGATGGTTCGCGGGATTCACTTCGAATCTACTTTGCGTAATTTGGGTTGGTTTCGATGACAATCGCGACATCGGACTCACGGGCGGTGCCGTAGCGGCGCCAATCTGGGCCGACTTCATGACCCGCGCGACATCCCTCGCGCAGTATCGGGACGTAAAGGATTTTACGATGCCGGATGGCGTGCAGTCCGTGGTCATCGATCCGGACACGCTGGAGCTTGCGACTCCTAACTGCCCTACGACACGTGAAGAGGTTTACGTCGCAGGCTCGGCGCCAACCGTATTCTGCGAGGTCCACGGAGGCCACAACCTTTTCACCACCACGGGCTCCATCCTCTCACGCGTTTTTGGTGGTGGCGGCGATCCCAAGACGCCGCAAAAGGACGCAAATGGCCAGCCGATTACAACGTACGATCCGAATCGGCCGCCCAATGCTACCGGCCAGGGCCCTGCGGACCCCTCAGCGGAATCCGGGGAAAAGAAAAAGAATCCTTTATCGAAGATTTTTGGTATCTTTGGGGGCAAGAAGAAGGAACCCGACAAGGCCAAGCCTAAGCCGGAGAAGGGAGATTCGCCATGATCAGAGTCAGATTGGCGTTTCCAGCAGTCGTTCTCCTCTTCAGTCTTTCGATTCCCTCCGCAGGTCAGTCGTTCGCTGAAACTCCGAGTGCTCCGGTCGTGCCGCGCGCACAGCAGGCGCAGCCCCAATCGCCTGCAGAATCATCCGTCATCGTCGTCAAACCTGGCCTTACCGACGAGCAGCTTGCCGATCTGTATATGGCGCGCAAAGAGTACCGAGAGGCCGCCATGTCCTATAAGCGGCTGGCCGATGGGAACCCTCAGAATCCTGTGTATCTGAATAAGCTGGGAATTGCCCTGCACCAGCAGGCGGCTTTGAGCGCCGCGCTGAAGTATTACGAACGGGCGTCAAAGGTTGACCCCACTTATGCGGATGCGCAGAACAACATCGGAACAATTTGGTATCAGCGGAAGAAGTTCGGCAAAGCCATCAAGGCGTACCAAAAAGCGATCAATATTCGCAGCGACATGGCTGTTCTTTACAGCAATCTTGCCTATGCGTACTTTGGGGACAAAAAATACCAGGAGGCCATCTCCTCGTTCCGGCAAGCGCTGGCGTTGGATCCGCAGCTCTTCGAGCACAACAGTTCGAGGAACGGGTCGATTCTGCAGGATCGCTCCGTGGGCGACCGAGGGCGATTCTATTTCCTGCTCGCGAAGTCGTTCGCAGAAACAGGCAACCTGGAACGGTGCTTGATTTATCTGCGAAAGGCTAAAGACGAAGGCTACAAGGAATTGTCAGCCGTGAAGTCTGATCCCTCTTTTGCGGCGGTTTTGAAGGATCCAGCAGTACAAGAGGTTATTGCTCCGCGGCCTCCCAGCAGCACGCAACCCTGAACCAGCTTCGGCTTGGCGATTTCAGACTCGGTCCGCACGTCCAGCGCGAAACGAGTCGGTGCGTCTGTTACAATGCAACAGACATGGGGCGCCATTTCTTCAGTGCGCGTTATCTGTTCTTGCTCTCCGCGTTTTTCGTTCTTGAAACCGCTTCGGTTGCTTCCCCGCAATCTGCTCCACCTCCCCGCGCGGGTTCCGCTACAGCTCATCAGCAGGGAATCTACTTGGTTTTTCCCTTTGAAAACGCAGCAGCGTCGCCAAGATTGGAGTGGCTCAGCGAAGGTCTCGAGGAACTGACTATCCAGCGGCTTTCGGCTGCCGGGGAGCAGGTGTATTCGCACGCCGGCCGGCTCGCCGAGCTCGAGCGGAACGGACTGTTGCGTTCATCAAAACTCAGCCGCGCTACCATGCTCCACATCGGGGAAGACCTCGACGCGGATTTTGTGGTCTTTGGCCGGTTTGCGGCTCGCGGGAACTCGCTCACCATTGAATCACGCATCCTGAAGGTGAGTCCGGCGCGACTGCTCCCGGCACTGCGGGAAGCGGGCACGCTGGATTCGCTCATGGACTTACATTCCCGTCTGATCTGGCGGATGCTTTCCGGAAACGATCACAACTACTCCCAGAGCCTTGCGGAGTTCTCGAAACGCCAGCGTCCGCTGCGCCTCGACGCCTTTGAACATTACATTCGCGGGCTTCTGGCCAATGAAGATGACGCTCGTTTGCGCGAGCTGCGGGAAGCGGCGCGTCTCGAACCAGAATGGCCGGAACCCGACTTCGCGCTGGGCGAAATCTATTTCGCGCGCCGCGACTGCGATTCCGCGCTTCCCTGGTACGCGCGAGTGCCAAAAACTCACAACCACTATGTGGAATCGGTCTTCGCCACGGGCGTTTGCCGGATTCTCCAGGGCCAGCCAGACCATGCGGAGGAAGTGTTTACGTCGTTGCAGGAGGCCCTCAAGAACAACTTGGTTTCAGCAGGGGACTTGCCAGAAATTTTAAATGACCTGGCGGTTGCGAGGGCCAGACAAGGCAAGACGGCCGCGGCACAGGCTGACCTCCGCCGCGCAGCCGAGCTAGAACCCGACGAAGACGATTATCCATTCAACCTGGGCCTGCTCGCACTACAGAATAATGACCCCGCAGCAGCGGCGGATTATTTCCGCGAAGCTGCGGAACGTGCGCCGGATAACGCGGAGGATCGGGCGCTGCTGATCCTGTCCCTGGAGAAGGCGGATAAGAAAACCGAAGCCGACCAGGAGCGCGATACCGCGAATGAAACTTTTGGTCCGAACGGGCTGCCGGCGATTCATCTCGACGCGAAGAACGAGACCCTGGCGAAGCTGAATCGCGTCAAGACCGAGCTTGACGTAACCGCTCTTCGCACCGAGATCGAATCCGCAGGGACTTCGGCTGGCGACGCCGCTTCCTCGATTGACGCGGCGGTCGCACACCTTCGACGTGGCCGCCAGGAACTCTCCGCCGGAAACGCCGAAGCCGCGGAGAAGGAGTTTCGCGCCGTGCTCGCCGCTGATTCCACGAGTCCTGCTGCGCACCGCGGGCTGGCCGAAATTGACCACCGGCAGGGCAAATTGGATGATGCCGTGAAGGAATTGCAGGCATCTCTGCAAGCCCGGGATTCCGCGGTTGTTCGAACGATGCTGGCAAGAATTTACCTTGAGCAAAAGAAGCCCGATCTTGCGCGAGCGGAAGCCGAGAAAGCATTGAAGCTGGCGCCGAACTATGCCGAGGCCAAACAACTGCTCGACCATTTGCAAAATTTCAAGCCCGCAGGGAAAAAGCCAGGAGGAGGTGCGCCATGAGCGATTGGGTCCGATCGATAAGGCGCTTCCCGTCTTTCAGGAAATGGAAGTTCGTGCTGGCCTTCTCCCCGCTTTTTCTGCTGCTCTCCGGCGCGATTCTCCGGCAACTGCCTTCGGTTCGCGCGGACGAACGCTCCGCCGGCCCATTCGTCCTTGAATTGAGCCTGGATGGTGAAGTGGAACCCATCCTGGCTACGTATATAGATGAGGGGCTGGCGGACGCGGCGCGGCGTCACGCGGCGCTGGCGCTAATCACCATGGACACGCCCGGCGGGTTGAGCGATTCGATGAAGGACATGATTCAGCACATCCTTGCTTCTCCGGTGCCCGTGGCCGTGTACGTTTCGCCCACCGGCGCGCGCGGCGCTTCCGCGGGTTTCTATATTCTACTTTCGGCCGATATCGCTGCGATGGCTCCCGGCACACATGCGGGTGCGGCTTCGCCAATTATCGCAATCGGCGGATTTCCGCAACAAATCGACGAGGTATTTCGGAGGAAAATCAACCAGGATGCCATGGCGTTTCTGCGAAGTTTTACGGTGCAACGCAAACGCAACCCCGAACTCGCGGAAAAGGCGATCACGGAGTCCAGGGCGTTTACCGAAAAAGAAGCGCTGGACGCGAAGATGATCGATCTGGTCGTGAACACCACAGAGGATCTTCTTCGGCAGTTGGATGGCAGGACCATTACCCGCTTTGACGGCACGCAAGTGACGCTGGCGTTGAAGAACGCCTCGCGCGCAGCCTTCGAGCTCTCCGCCCGGCAAAAATTCCTAGCGCGGATTGTCGAGCCGGATGTTTTCTTCGTGCTGCTGATTCTTGGTGTATTGGGCCTCTATACGGAATTCACGCACCCGGGAGTGATCGCTCCGGGAGTCATCGGGGGAATCTGCCTGATTCTTGCGCTCTATGCCATGCATTTTCTGCCCGTGAATCTTGCAGGCCTGTTTCTGATCGGGCTCTCGCTCGCGTTTTTCATATTGGAGGCAAAAGCGCCGAGCCACGGAGTGCTGGCCTTCGGCGGAGTGGTGTCGATGTTTTTGGGAGCGATCTTCCTGATACGCTCGCCGCTCACCTCCGGTGGAGTCAGCATCGGCGTGGCGCTGGCGGGAACGCTGCCGTTTGCCGTTCTTGCCGTCGTCTTAATGCGTTTGGTGTTGCGCTCGCGCCAATGGAAAACCGCAACGGGGAAGGAAGAGCTGATCGGGTCACAGGGCGTCGCGGTTGAGCCGCTCACCGCAGGCGCTGAAGGCATGGTCCGCGTGCACGGCGAGCTTTGGAGGGCTGAATCTTCGAGTCCTGTGCAGGAAGGGGAGCCCGTCCGGATTCTGCGGGTCGAGGGACTGAAGCTGTACGTTGAGCCGGCCAATGTGGCTGTTGCCGCGGCAAAATAGGGATTCTCACGTTCAGGAGGAACACATGGAAATTGGTTTTGTCGGAATAGCGTTGATCGTCGGCCTGGGGCTCATCTGGTTCTGGAATTCGCTGTACATCATCAAGGAGTGGGAGCGGGGCGTCGTGCTGCGGCTCGGCCGGTTAATACCCGAGGCGAAGAGCGCCGGCATAAATCTTGTTTTTTGGCCGATAGAAACACTGTACCGCATCAACATGCGGATTGAGACGCTCGACGTTCCGCCGCAGGACATCATCACGCGCGACAACGTCTCCGTGAAAGTAAACGCCGTTTGTTATTTCCGCGTGGTGGACGCCAACCTGGCCCTTTCGCAAGTGCAGAACTACACCTACGCGACTTCGCAACTTGCCCAGACGACCATCCGCAGTGTCGTCGGCCAGTTTGAGCTGGATGAAATCCTCTCCCAACGCGATAAGGTCAATGCCAAGCTCCAGGTCATTCTGGACACGGACACTGAACCTTGGGGCATCAAGGTTTCCAAAGTCGAGGTAAAGCAGGTGGACATCCCAGAGCAGATGCAGCGCGCCATCGCCAAGCAGGCGGAGGCCGAACGCGAACGCCGCGCAAAGATTATTCATGCTGAAGGAGAGTACGAAGCCTCGCAGAAACTCGCCGACGCCGCAAAAGTTCTGGAGACGCAACCCTCCGCGATTCAACTCCGCTACTTGCAAACTTTGACGGAGATAGGTGTCGAGAAGAACACAACGATTGTGTTTCCGCTGCCTATCGATATCATTAATCAGTGGACTAGGAATTTAGGAGCGCAAAAGTAGGGATGTCTTCTGGAGGAAAACGAGGGGGCGCCGGAGAGCGTGTACTCGAAAGCCGGCATGTTATCGGTCTGTTCATGCTCATGCTGCTGTTTTCGGGCGTATTTTTCACGCTTGGCTACGTCATGGGGCGCAATCAATACGATAATCCAGTGCGCGCCTCGACGGATTTTTTCAGGAAGCCCACTATCTCGCCCAAGGCAGATGTGAATCCGAAGCGCACGAATAATACCGCGCCTGCCACGTCGCCCACGGATACGCCCGCTCCACCGAATTCGGATTGGGAGTTTTATCACGCCGGCGACAGTAAGAAAACCGAAGACCATTTGAAGCCCGTTGCAGTTGCGGCGGCCCCGGCAAAGAAGAGCTCGCCGGTAGCTGTGAAATCCTCCCCGCCATTGAGAAACAGTGGAAGTTCAGCGAAAAGCCCCAACACGCCGCTCATTCCAGGTGGCTCATATACTGTGCAAGTGGCGGCGACGACAAGGGAAGCGGATGCCATGGAACTCGCGAGCCGTTTACAGAAGAAAAAATTCCCGGCGTTCGTTCTTTCTCCGCAAGGCGACAAGTATTACCGCGTGCAAGTCGGCCCGTACGCTGATCCGAAGGCCGCCGAAGGGGCCAGGAGAGGCCTCGAGGACGCAGGTTTTAAAGCCATTGTGAAACACTGATGCTTCGGGGCGGTTGGCTCACCTTTCTTCGCCCGGAAGCTGGCACGGAAATCCCGGCGAGCTTTCGTCTTATTGTCGCTGCCGTTTCCGGCGCAGCACTTTCGCTCTCGTACACTGGTTTCTACCTCGGCATCTATTCCTGGGTCTGCGTTGGCATTCTTCTTCTTTCGCTGTTCGGCGCGCGTCCCCGTGTGGCGTTTGCGTGTGGATTTCTTCACGGATTACTCTTCGTCATAACGGCGCTGCCGTGGATTGCGACGGTTCTCGCTGTCCACGGTGGCATCTCGCTGGCAGGCGGATGGAGTCTCCTGCTGCTGATTGCCATTGCCTGGGGAATACTTGCCGGCGGTTTTGCCTGGTCCGCCTACCGGCTGTCCCTGCGAAGTATCGACCTCGCATGTTTAGGTGCGCCGTTTCTCTGGGTGACATTCGAATTTGCGCGCGCGCATTTGCCTGAAATCGGTTTTCCTTGGAATTTGCTCGGCTATCCCGCGTCCGCAAATCTAGGCTTGGTTCAGCTCGCGACCATCACGGGAATCTACGGGCTCTCTTTTCTTGCGGCCAGTTTCAACGCGTTGCTCACGTGGGCGGGCGCATCGAACATGCTGACGCCGCTCGCACGCATCGGACTTGGCGCTGCCGCGACGGCAGTTTTGTGGATCGCCGCGCTGGGCGGCCCCCGCCTGGTGCCAAAGCCTCAAGCTCATCATTTCGCGCGTGCCGTGCAGCTCAATTTTCCGGAGGTGGAATCGTATCCGGCGGATTGGTTTCAGGCGCACGCCACGGACCTCGAGGAAATCGTGCGCATCAGCCTGGCCCCTTCCGTGGACAAGCCCGACCTTCTTGTATGGCCTGAAGCGCCTGCCCCGTTCTCCTATCAAGATGCGCAATTCGCAAAGATTGCCTCGTCTTTAGCGATTCGTTTCGGCCATCCGTTCCTTGCCGGTGCCGTCGAATGGAAACCACCTCTTGACCCAGCGGACGCGCCGCCTCGCAGAACTCTCTTTCCGTACAACAGCGCGCTACTTTTTGATGCGCAAGGCCGGCGCGGCTTCGTGTACGACAAGGTCCATCTTGTGCCATTCGGGGAGTACGAGCCGTTTCCGTTGATTCATCGTGTGGTCGCTAGCGTCTCCGGACAGGTGGGCGGCTTTCACAAAGGAAACAAGTACGTCGTGGGGCAGCTTCCGGGCGGGAACACATTCGGCGTTTTCATCTGCTACGAAGCTATCTTTCCGGGGGAAGTGCGCCACTTTGCGGCGAATGGCGCGCAGGTGCTCATCAACATTTCGAATGACGGCTGGTTTGGGCGCTCCGCCGCGGCCGAACAGCATCTGCGCATGGCCCGCGTGCGCGCCGTAGAAAACCGCCGCTGGCTGGTGCGTGCAACGAACAACGGGTTCACTGTTTCGGTCGATCCCTACGGCCGCGTCTTCGAGCCAATTCCTCCGGATGTTCGTAGCGCCGCCGATCTCCCCTATGACTTTCGCACCGATGAGACGATTTACACAAGGTTTGGCGATTGGTTCGCTTGGCTCTGCGTGCTTGTTTCCGTTATTCTAGTTGCTGGAACTTTTCGAAAGGCAAAGTAACGGCCGTTCCATGGCGGACGTCTTAACAAAACAAGCATGATCCTCGAAGATCTCCAGCATCGCTACGAAGGGCTCAAGCAGCGCATCACGCTCGTGCGGAGCTATCTTTGACGCGCCGCAATACCGCGAGCGCCTGAAAGTTCTCGAAGAACGCGTCGCTGACCCCAATTTCTGGAACAATCAGGAAGCGGCGCAAGGCGTACTCCGCGAGCGCAAGCGCGCTGAGGAGCAGATCGCCGCCGACGCGAAGCTCACGTCCATCTCCGGCGACATTGAGACGTACATCCATCTCGCCCAGGAAGAGACCAACGTCGAACAAAAGAACGATCTGCTGAAAGAACTGGACCGCGAGCTGAGCGCCGCGGATGCGTACATCTCCGAACTGGAAACCAGGACGCTGCTTTCTGGAGAAACCGATCACCTCAACGCCATCATGACCATCAAGCCCGGCGCGGGCGGAACGGAATCGCAGGATTGGGCTTCCATCCTTCTCCGTATGTACCTGCGATGGGCGGAGCGCCGGGGAATGACGGCCGAGGTTCTTGATGAGACTCCCGGAGAAGAAGCCGGCATCAAGTCGGCCACGATTCAGTTTTCCGGTGAAAATGCTTACGGTCTCCTTGCGGGCGAAACCGGCGTTCATCGTCTCGTGCGGATTTCGCCCTTCGATCAAGCGGCGCGCCGCCATACTTCGTTTGCGTCCGTCTTCGTGATTCCCGAGATCGACGACCGCATCGAAATCAATATCCGGTCCGAGGATCTTCGCGTGGACACGTTCCGTTCCGGTGGCAAGGGTGGGCAGAACGTCAACAAGGTGGAGACCGCTGTGCGCATCACGCACATCCCCACGAACATCGTCGTTGCGTGTCAGGCGCAGCGCAGCCAGGGCAAGAATCGTGAGATGGCCATGAAGATGCTCCGCTCGCGCCTCTACGATCTGGAAGTCCAGAAACGGCAGGCACACACCGACAAACTCGACGAAAGCAAATTGGACATTTCCTTCGGCAGCCAAATCCGGTCCTACGTTATGCAGCCTTACCGCCTGATTAAGGACCACCGCACTAAATTCGAAGTAGGCGATGTGGACCGGGTAATGGATGGTGACCTGGACCCCTTCATCCGTTCCTACTTGATGGCCAAGAAGACGAAGGGAAGACTCGACATCCAGCCCGACGACGATGCGGACGCGGCTTAGCCTTTTACCGTTTAATGCGGCTAATAGCTGTTCAGGGCCTGATTTCGACCGTTTAATGCTCCAATAAGCTTTTTGAAATCAATGCGTTGATTCTTGCCGCAACGAATGGTACTTTTGTAAAGACTAGAAGAAGTCCTCGAACTAGGGAAGCCACTGCGGTACTTCTGATGAAACACGGACCGCGAAACGCGGGCCAACAAAGCGAAAATAACGCAACCAACAAGGAGAATTTGTTTTGAGCCAAGCCCTACGCAATTTCCTATTTACGTCGGAGTCCGTCACCGAAGGCCATCCTGACAAGATTGCTGACCAGATTTCTGACGCCGTCCTCGATGAGGTAATGAAGCACGACCCGAAGGGACGTGTCGCCTGCGAGACGCTCGTTACCACTGGCCTGGCGGTCGTCGCCGGCGAAATCACCACTACAGCGCACGTTGATTACGATGAACTCGTTCGCGGCACCATTCACGGCGTCGGTTACGACCGCGCCAAGTATGGCTACGATGCCGGTACGTGCGCGGTCATGTGCACCGTGAAGCGGCAGTCGCCAGATATCGCCATGGGCGTGGATACCGGCGGAGCAGGCGACCAGGGCTTGATGTTCGGGTTCGCTTGCGATGAAACGGAAGAATTGATGCCCATGCCCATTCAGCTCGCCCACCGCCTCACGCAGCGCCTCTCCGAGATTCGCAAATCCAACAAAGTTGATTTTCTCCGGCCCGATGGAAAGTCTCAGGTCACGATTGAGTACCGCAACGATCGCCCGGTGCGCGTCGATTGCGTGGTGATCTCCACTCAGCACAGCGAGAAGGTGTCCAATACGGACCTTCGCGACGCCGTCACCGAGTATGTGATCAAGCCGATTATTCCTGCCTCTATGCTGGACTCGAAAACGAAATATCACATCAACCCGACCGGTCGCTTCGTTATCGGCGGTCCGATGGGCGATGCGGGTTTGACGGGCCGCAAAATTATCGTCGATACATACGGCGGTTACAGCCGTCACGGGGGCGGCGCTTTCTCCGGCAAGGATCCCTCAAAGGTAGACCGCTCGGCTTGCTACATGGCGCGCTACATCGCGAAGAACATCGTGGCTGCGGGCCTGGCGCGGAAGACGGAAGTGCAATTGGCTTACGCCATCGGAGTCGCCGAGCCAGTCTCCGTTATGGCCGAAACCTTCGGCACTGCGGCCATTCCCGAAGAAAAAATCACCGCGCTGATCCGCGAATTTTTCGCCCTGACGCCCAAGGCCATTATTGAGACGCTCGACCTGCGCCGTCCGATTTACAAAGCCACTGCCGCTTATGGCCACTTCGGCCGTAGCGGACCCGGATTCACCTGGGAACGTACGGACCGCGCGGATGCTCTCCGCAAAGCCGTGGGCCTCGGCGCAGCCGCGGTTGCGGAAGTCGGAGCACGCGTCTAACTTTCAAATCAGAGCAGCACAATACCGGCAGCAAGCAGCCTTTCACCCGAGTAGTTAGCTTACTGCCCTCCGGCTCGAAATCCAAAATTGAGGAGCGACACATTGGCAATCGCTGAACTGAAAAAAGGTGATGTGAAAGACATCGGGCTTGCCGATGCCGGCAAGCGCAAGATCGAATGGGCTGGCCAGCAAATGCCCGTGCTGGAATCGATCCGCAAACGTTTCGTGAAGGAGCAGCCGCTCAAGGGTCTGCGCGTTTCCGCCTGCCTGCACGTAACCAGCGAAACCGCGAACTTAATGATTGCGCTACGCGACGGTGGCGCCGATGCCGTGCTGTGCGCGTCCAATCCGCTCTCCACTCAGGACGAAGTCGCCGCTTCGCTCAATCGCGACTACAACATTCCAACGTTTGCCATCAAGGGAGAGGACAACGACACTTACTACTCGCACTTGAGCGCTGCGCTGGAGCACAAGCCGCAGTTCACCATGGACGACGGCGCGGACCTGGTAACCATGCTGCTCACCAAGCGGACTGATCTCGTCCCTAACGTAATTGCCGGAACCGAAGAAACTACCACGGGCGTAATTCGCCTGCGCGCCATGGCCAAGGACGGCACCTTGAAGTATCCAATCATCGCCGTCAACGATGCCATGACCAAGCACTTCTTTGACAATCGCTACGGCACCGGGCAATCCACCATTGACGGCGTTATTCGCGCCACCAATGTGCTCCTCGCGGGTCTCAAAGTTGTGATCGCCGGGTATGGCTGGTGTGGCCGCGGCGTGGCCATGCGCGCCAAGGGTCTTGGCGCGGACGTGATTGTTACTGAAATCGATCCCGTGAAGGGCATCGAAGCCGCGATGGACGGCTTCCGCGTGATGCCCATGGCCGAAGCCGTGAAGGAAGGCGACGTTTACATCACCGTGACGGGGAACAAGAGCGTGATCCGCGCTGAACACTTCGAAAAAATGAAGGGCGGAGCGATTGTATGCAACTCCGGCCACTTCAACGTGGAAATCGACATTCCGGCGCTAGAGAAAATGTCCACCGGCAAGCGCGAAGTTCGTCCCCTCGTGGACGAATACCAACTCAAGGATGGCCGCAAAGTTTACCTGTTGGGTGAAGGGCGCCTCGTCAATCTCGCGACCGCGGAAGGTCATCCTGCCGCCGTCATGGACATGAGCTTCGCCAATCAAGCGCTCTCCGCCGAATATCTGCGCGCGAATCACAAGACACTAAAGCCGCAGGTGTACGTCGTTCCCGAGCACTTGGACAAGGAAATCGCGCGCCTTAAGCTCGATTCCATGGGCCACCGGCTCGACAAGCTAACGCCTGAGCAGGAACACTACCTGGCCTCCTGGAACGAAGGCACGTAATTTGGAGTGCGGCGGCTCTGTTGCCCTTACCCGAAGGGCCGCCGCTTTTCCTTCTCCCAGCGGCGTCGTCAGGCAAAGTTGGAACAGATACTGCGTCCATTCGCATTTCCTGATATCTTTTTCAGCTTGACGAACACCCATGTGGGATCTCTGCACCAACGCCCTTGACACGGCCAGGCTGCGCGGCGCTGCTTACGGTGACGTGCGCGTCATGCATCTCCGCCAGCGTGACCTCACGACCAAAAACGGACAGGTCGGCACACTTTCACAAAGCGAATCGGTTGGCCTCGGCATTCGCGTGCTGGCCGACGGTGCCTGGGGTTTTGCTTCCACGGATCGCTTGACGCAGGATGGCGTCGCCACTTGTGCGGCGCACGCGGTTTCCATAGCGAAAGCTTCGGCGCTCGCGAAACGGGGCGAAGTGGTTCTTGCGCCAGAGCAAGCCTACGTGGACAGTTGGCAGAGCCCGTTCCGTAAAGACCCGTTCGAAATCCCTCTTGAAACGCAACTCGCCCTGCTGCTCGGTGCCGACGCCGAAATGCGCCGCGTTAAAGGCGTCACCCTCACGGAAACGGACATGCAATTCCGTAAGATCGATTCCTGGTTCGCTTCCAGCATCGGCTCGCGTATTCATCAGCGCAAGGTGATTTCCGGCTGCGGCATTGCCGCCACTTCGTTTCAAGGCCAGGAAATTCAAAAACGTTCTTATCCCAATAGTTTTGGCGGCCAGCATGCTCTCCAAGGATATGAACTCGTCGATTCTCTCGATTTGATGAGAAATGCTCCCATCATCGCCGAAGAAGCCGCCGCGCTCCATTCTGCCTCG
>Ga0209350_1000295_pt1 | contig 31407 bp, 33 predicted proteins | sample GraSoi013_2_20cm_2_FD_185822 | JGI IMG/M metagenome (GOLD analysis project Ga0209350, IMG submission 185822) | Grasslands soil microbial communities from the Angelo Coastal Reserve, California, USA - Sample 09_27_2013_2_20cm (SPAdes) (version 2) | ecosystem: Environmental > Terrestrial > Soil >...
CCGCCACTCGCGCCCCGAGGGGTCCTCGGTCGCCGGAATCAGGCCACTCGCGAGCTGATCGACATCCCAGGGGGCACGAATCTCGGCGAAGGGATCCCACTTCACCGAGTCCGCGTCGAAGGGGTTGAGGATGACATCGCCGCGGCGCGGCTCGTGGAAGCGCGCGCGGTAGCCGCCGTCCGGATCGGTGATGACGGCGCGATCCCCGCGCGCGAGGACGCCACGCAGCAGCCCCGCAATCGCCGTGGACTTGCCGGAGCCGGTCGTGCCGATGAGCTTGAAGTGGCGGGTCTCCTCGCAGGCGTCCAGGCAAACCCCCGCGAGTGTCAGGGCGGCAGTCATCGTGCGCCGGCGGCGCGCGATGGCACGACGGGCCCGCCCACCGGTCAGGACCCGTGCGCCGCGCTTGTGGACGTCAGAGGATCCGCGGCGCAGCGCGAGAGCGCCCGCAAGGAGCAGCGCGGCCGCGAGCGGCACCGAATCCCTCCACTGGCTCGCCATCCAGTCCATCGTTTCGCCCGGCTCAATAACCCTTGACCACCAGGTAGTCCGAGGCTTCGCCGTAGGTCGGTGCGCCGCGGTCGACGTGTACGCAGAGCCTTCGCGCGGCTCCGCAGTGCCGCAGCTCGACCCTTCCGCCCTGCTGACTCAGCTGCGCGATGTGGCTGCTCAGCTCGGATCGAGTGGCGCGCAGCGCCGCCACCTCGGCGTGCGAGGGGAGCAGCCGCCAACCGATCCCGAGGGGGATCGCCGCCGAGAGCGCCGCGACGCCGACGCTCCAGGCGGCGAGGCGCAGGCTCGCCGCCTGCTTGAGCGCTCGCAGACTCTCTGCAGCGCGCCGGCTGTCCTCGTCGAGCGCGCCCAGTTGCTCGATCAGCGTGGTGCGGATCTCCTCCCGAACGACGCCATCGAGGCCAGCGGCGTGCTCGCGCAGCTGCTCGAGCGCCGCCGCAGCGAGCGCCTGCTGGGTTTCCGCCGCCTCCATCAGGAGGCTGACTTTCATGGAGAGGTCTTCCACGGCAACGCGCCTCACCAGGGGTCGGGCTCGAAGCCTTCGTGCGGGTGGTCGTTCGCCCGAACCAGGCCGGCCGCACGGCTCGTCGAGTGCTGATCGGCAAGCGCGCCGCGCGCCGCCGCGGCGGGCTGCAAGCCGACGCGCAACCACGCGGGGCTCGATGCGAGCTTCAGATAGCCGGCGAGGTCGGGCAGCTGCTCGATCTCGGAGCCCATGACCGCGGCCTCGACCCCCAGGTGCTCGGAGTGCGTGATCGCGGGCAGCACCTCGAGTGCACGCCGCGAGCGCGAGCGCGTGACGCGCACGACTTCGCGCTCACCGATGAGGCGCGAGGCAAACTGCGACGTGCCCCCATGCTCACTCCCCGAGCAGCGCAGGATGAGCGTATTGCCGCAATTCTCGACGAGGGTCTGCGCCTCGCCGCTCCCATAGGTCGAGGACACCTGCGCAATCGACTGAAAGCCGAGCACGCAGCGCCCGCCGAATTTTCGGAGGCGTGCGAGCGCATCCTTCAACCCGTCGATCTGCCCGAGGGCGTCCAACTCGTCGATCACGAACCACAGCCGCTGCTCCCCGCCCTCCTCGCGGTTCATCGCCTCGAAGATGGCGAGTCGCATCCACGCCGAGATCGTCGAGCGCAGCGCCGCGATCTGCCCGGCCCGGTAGGGCATGAAGAGCACGCCGTGGGGCCGCGCCGCCGCACCGCCCGAGCCTGCCGCTCCCGCTCCCTGCACCCAGCCGCGCACCGACAGCGCCGGACCGCTCTGGCGGGAAACGTAATCGAGTGCGCTGACCGCGGAGCTCGTGACCGAGCGGATCGAATCGAACATGCGCCCGTTGTGCTCCTCGAGGAAGGGCTGGGCCGGCGTGCCGGCGACTAGCGTCTTCAACTCCGCGGTGCCGGCCGTCACCAGCAGCCGATAGAGCTCGCGCACGTCGCGGGTGCCGGCGGCATGGGCCTGCGAGGTCACCGCGCTGAAGAAGGTGCGGGCATAAGCCCGCCAGCTGCGATCCGTCCCCTCGTGGTCGGGAATCAGAGAGCGTGCGAGCTGCTCGACGTCGTAGTCGTTACTGATCTCGCCGAACAGGTCCCAGCGCGCGGAACCCGGCGCGAAGGGGTTGAGAACGACATCGCCGCGCACGCGGTTGTAGAAGTGTCGCAGGTAGCCCCCATCGGGATCCGCAATGACGGCGCGGTCGCCGCGTGCGAGCGCCGCGCCGAGCAGCTCCCGGATGGCGGTGCTCTTGCCGGTGCCGGTGGCGCCTATCAGTTTGAAATGCTTGACCTCGTCCTCGGATGTGACCGGGAACCCCGCGAGCGTCAGAGCGTCGCGCGCGAGGCGGCGCCCGCGGGAGAACGTGCGGGAGAGGCCGAGGCGGCGGCGCGAGGTCCTCACGGCCCGTCGCGCATCGATGACGATTGCGCCGCGTTGATGCGTGCGGGCGGGCGGCTCCGCCCGGCCGGTGAAGTAGCCGACCGCCGCGCACACGGAAGCGCCGATCGAGTAGCGCAGCAGGCTCCCCTCGGCGATTCCGAAGCCACGCAGGCAGGGGCCCAAGGCGGCGACCCCGACCCCTGCAGCGAGCGTCAGGGGCACGGCCAGCACCGGCGAGAGCACGATGCCGCGCAGCGGCGAGCGCGAGCGGATGAGCCCGGCGAGGAGCGGCACCTCGACGGCCGCGTAGGCGGCGAGCAACCCCCTCGCGCCGTGCAGCAGCACGGGGAGCTGCTCTAGGCCGGCTGCGGACACGAGACGCCCTCTCTCGTCGGACCTCTGCCAATCGGACCTCTTGCCGCGCGGCGCTTGCGCGAGGGATCGAACCACACCTCTCGGATGACACGCTGATGGCACTCGAGGCCGCACTGAATGATCACGTCGATGAGCAGGTACAAGAGGCTCTTGATGTCGCGGCGCGCGAGGCTCCGTCCGCCGCGGCTCTGCTTGACGAGCAGCACCAGCTGCTCGAACGCCAGCTCGGCGCTGGTGGCGTGCACGCTGGTGATGGATCCCGGATGACCCGAGTTGACGTTACGCAGGTAATCGAACGCCTCCTCGGAGCGCAGCTCGGCGAGCAGGATGCGATCGGGCCGCATCCGCAGGCAGCATTCGAGCAGCTGTTTCGGTGTCACGCGCGCGAGGCCCTGGTCGTCCTTGCTGTAGAACAAGCGCACGTGGTTTGGATGGTCATCGAGCACGAGCTCGCGCGCGTCCTCGATGGTGATGAGGCGCTCATCGCGCGGAATCTCCCGGATCAGCGCCTTGGTCCAGGTGGTCTTGCCGGATCCGGTCGCGCCCGAGACCACGATGTTCTTGCGCGCGCGCACCGCGAGGCGCAGGAACGCGGTGTAGGCCTGCGCGGCATGCAGACGCCGCAGCTCCTCCTCGGCCTCATCGCGCTCCGCTCCCGCGGGGCGCGTGAGGCCGAATACGCCCCTGCGCTCGAGCTCATCGACCGTCCACACGGTGTCGGCGGGGCGGCGGATGGTGATGGCGACGCATTCGAGCGTGGTCGCTGGCGGCAGAACGATCTGCACACGCTCGCCGGAGGGGAGCGAGGCGGACAGGAGCGGTGCGGACTCATCGACGCGCTGGCGGGTCACATTGGCGATGAGCTTGGCGAGGCGGCGGCACCAGTCGAAGTCCGCGAACGGCGCCTCCTCGCGGCGCCACCCCGAGTGCGTCTCGATGAAAATCTCCCGTGGCCGATTGATACACAGCTCGGTCACCTCCGGATCCGCGAGCAGGGGGCGCAGCGCGCGCAGCGTGAGATCAAGCGCGGAGAGCTCGCCGCCTGCCGGCGCTGTCGCCGCCGGCGCCCCGATCGGCGCACGGGAGAAACCTTCAGCGGCCGGCGTCGCGGGCGTGCAGCTCATACACCGGCCTGAAATCGATGTCGCGCGCCACCAGCACCTCGATGCGGTCGCCGTTGCGCTTGACGACGGTGGGCGGGATGCGGAGCGTGTCCTTGAACACCTCGGTGAGCACCTCCTGGGAGCCCGAGGGCGTGTAGATCACGGGGCCCCCGGAGTGCGCAGACGCCTGCACGCCCGCCTGCACCGCGCCGTCGATGAGCGACACCAGCATCGCGGCGCCAAAGCGCTGGAAGAAGTGCCGCTGCACCTCGCCCGCAAGCCCCGCGCGCCCGAGCTCGTCGGTGCCGGGCGAGTCGAGCGGCACGATGACGCCCGCGGGCGTGCGCGCCTCGGTCCACAGCACGAACACCCGCGCCTGTCCCTGCTGCACCTGAGCGCGCGTCTCGCCCACGAGCTTCGTGCCGCGCTCGAGCAGCACGACCTTGCCGTCCGCTCCGAAGGTATCGGCGGCGGTGATGCAGGTGGTCATGCCGGGAAGCGTCGAATCGATCGCGGTCTCGAGCGTGCAGTCGATGAATGCGCCCCGCGGCAGGAGGAAACGCTGCGTCGGCAGAAGGCGCGCCGGCGCCGCGGGCGTCGCGCTCGGGCGCAGGAGCGTCGCGAGCGTGCTGTCGCCTGCCTCGACGCCGCGCCGACCCTCCTCCGGCCCCGCGGCCTGCTGTGTCACGGTCCCCGCATGATCCCCAGCGTCCGGCCTCACGCCCTCCGAGTCCGATCGCTCGCGCGCGAACACGGCTCCCGAGAGGCGCCGCTCGAGCGCGCTCGTCCGGTGCGCTCCGGCGGGTGCAGCCGATGTGCCGCTCTGCGAGTTCGGGCCCGGCGGTTGCGCGCGCGGCTCGAGCGGCAGGTCGGGCGCTGCGGGCGACGTCACGGGAGCCGCCGGATCCGGAGCCGGCGCCGCGGCACCCGGCACCGAAGCCGCACCGGACACGGACGCGGCACCTGACATCGATGCCGCGGCGGGCGCCGGCGGCGGCTCGACCCGGCCGAGCGCAGGCAGCGCCATCTCCCCCTGAGCGCGGCTCGCGGCGCTCGAGTCGGCCGCCTGGCGCGTGCGGCTCTGACGACTGAAAGCGTGGACGTAGTACCAGGTGAGAGCCGAGACGCCCAGCGCGACCATGAGGCCCGTCGCGAGGAGGCTCGAGAGGCGCGACTGCGCGCTGCGCGCCCTTGATGCGAGCGCCGTCGTGCGCTCACCGCGTACGGTCTGCGCATCGCGCTCATCGCGTGCGGAGGCGGTCACGGCCGCACTCCCTTTACCGTGCGCTCGACCGCGGGTGCGACGGTGCCCGACCCGAGCCGCTCGCCAAGGCCGTTGAAGTCCTCGTTCACGATGCACCCCTTGAGCCGGCCCCGGCGGACCGTGAATTGACGCGCAACGCGATGCACGATGAGCTCGTCGGCGTCGACGGTGAAGTTCACGAGCGACTCGGTGCCGTCGTCGTTGCGCACGAAGATGGCCGGCAGCTCGCTGCGGGCGGCGAACGCCAAGCGGGTCTGCACGCCGTCGTCCCAGACGGAGACGGGCTTGAGCTGCGGGCTGCCCCGATAGGCGTAGCCGAGGTTGTGCGGGCGAGCCTCGGAGGCGCTCGCGAGGCGCCGCTCGACCGCGGCAGCCGCCCGATCCGCCGCGGCCGGCGGGTAGGTGAAACGCAGCGAGTAAATCACATCCCCGAGTGCGGGGTCTGGCCGCAGCGCGCTCGCGCTGTAGTCGAACCGGTAGGTGCGGCGCGTGGTGAGCACCGTCAAATTAGTCTCGACGGTGGCGGCCTTCGGTTTCAGGAACAGGTGATTGTCCTCGGCGGCGAAGCCGACGCTGCGGAGGTCGCCGGCACCGAGTCCCACGAAGCGCTCGCCGGGCTCGAACTCGAGATCGATCTGGTAGCCGACGTGAGCCTTGAGACGGTAGATCTCGTCGGCGGAATACGCGGAGACGCGCAGCCGCGGATCACCGTGCGCCGCCGCCCCGCCGCAACCGAAGGCCGGCCTGGCGAGCAGCACTGCGCAGGCGGCGAGCGCCACAATCCCTCCACCGGCCCAGAGTCCTTCACCTGCGCGCCGACTCATGATGCGCACCGCCCTCACCCGCTCTTGCCGGAAGCCGGCTGCGCGAGCACCTCGGGCTCGGTCGTGAGCTCGATGATCCTGAAGCCGAGGGGATTCCAGCGCCGCACGCGCGGATCCTTCGGCGGCGCCGTGTAGGTGTATTGAATGGTGGCGATCCAGTGCGTGAAGCGCTCGTCCGCGGCACCCGACTGGCGCTCGGCCTTCAGGTAGCGCGCCTGGGCGAGATCGTTCACGCCGCTGCCGCGCTGAAAAAAGCTCACCGACTCCACCTGCACCCTCACCGTGCTGCCGTCCTTGTGCACATTGAGCGGCGAGGCGGGGTTGTTCGGATTCCACAGCGCGTACCACGCCTGGTTGCGCTGCGCGCCATGGAAGGCTCCGCACTCCTCGTAGTCGCTCTCGGCCGTGGCGAAGTTGAAGCGCTCGCAGATCGTGACGTAGTGGGTGAGGAAGTAACGGGTCACGGTCTGCGAAACGGCCGCCTTGCCGTCGTACGCCGGCACGACATCCACAATCCCGGTGCTGTTGTCGACGCGCACCACGAAGGGCTCGACGCGCTTCAGCGGCATGAGCAGCATGAGGCTCACACCGCCCGCCGCCGCGCAGATCCAGCCGGCACCCGCCACCTGCCACGCGCGGCGCGCCTCCCGCGTCGCGCGTGCGAAGCGATCCGCGTCCCAGGACGCCGCCTCGCGGTAGTAGGTCGTGAGGGGCTCGGCCGTCATGGCTCACCCGGGTCGTGCCCGGCGGATGCGCCCCGTGCCGGCCGCTCGGCCGGGGCGGGCCGTGCGGCCGGGGCCGATGCGTTGATCGGCCCGAGAGCGCCGTCACAGCGCGTGGTGCGCGAGGCGCAGGCGCCGGCAGCGAGAGCGAGGAGCACACATAGAAGCGCGCTTGTCGTGCTCAGGTTGGGCGTTCGCCGCGTCATGCTTGGCCTCCTCTCCTCAGAACGGCCGCGCGACCTTGTCCTCGATCGCACCGGCTTCTTGCGCTTCTTGCGCCGCGTCTGGATGTCTTCGGAACTGGGCCCGGAAGCGCTGGCCCGCGCGGTAGGCGAATGCGCCCGTGCCGAAGGCCGCTCCGGGTCCCTGGCGCAGGCCCCAGGCCACGAAGCGGCTCACGGTCCCGAAGCTGCTGAGCGCCATGCCGCCGGCGAGCGCCGCGGCGATCGGCATCACCTGGCGCATGAGCAGGAACACCAGCACCGCGATCAGCACCATGTTGAGCGCGTCGACCGTCGTGATGGCGATGCCGCGGCCGGCGGTCTGGGCCGCGAACGACTCCACGGCCTGAAGCAGCAGAGCGGCCGTGAGCACGGTGAGGATCGTGATCAGGGCGTAGTTGGCGAGCTGCGCGAGCCAGGCCTCGAACAAGCGCCGCGTCCCCTCGAAGAGCAGCAGCGACACGAACAGCGGGCCGAGCGCGAGCAGCACCGCGAGCGCAATGCTCGAGAGCGCAATGAGGAACATGGTGTACACGCATAACAGTCCCATCAGCGCCCATACGATCACGCCGGCGATGGGGTAGGCGAAGCCCGCCACCGACAAGCCGCGGTTGCTCCACAGATAACCCGCCACGGCTCCGCCACGCTCCCAGATGGCGTCGATCGCGGCTACGGGATCGGAACTGCCGACCAGCGCCGCGGCAAGCTCGGTCGGCGCGCGGTAGAACGTGTCGACGATGATGGTGTTGTAGAGCCACAGGTGCAGGGCGCCGCCCAACACCACGGCGAGCGTCACGAGTCTCTTCAGCCCCGCCCCGAAGGGCTCATCGATCCGGCCGGTGAGCTGCAGGTATCCCCACACCATGAGGTACACCGTGGCGAGCGTCACGATCGCCGGCTCGAGCGCCTCGGCCACGCGCGCCGTGTTGGTGCCGATGTAGTCGGCGAGCTGGCTGTTGAGCCAGTTCCAGAAGCTTGCGAAGAAGCCCATCGGATGCGCCGCCCGCGGCTTTCAGAAGTGCGGCTGGAAGCGGGTGTCGAACTGTCCGTGACCCGCCATCGCGAGCTCATCGAGCCGCTGCGCGTTGGCCCACCGCTGCGCCTCGGTGCTCTGGTAGAGCACCTGGAGCTTGGTCTGCTCGTTCTCGAGCATGCCGACCTCGGCGGCGATGCGCGCCTGCAGATCGAGGATCGCTTTCGGGTCCCCGGCGCGGCCGATGGCGTCGATCAGCTGCTGGACGGCCGCGAAGCGGCTGCTCGAGTTGGCGAGCGCCTCGCGTGTGAGGGCCTGGAGCAGCGCTGCGGATTGACGCTGGGCCTTGAGTTGCGCGGCGGCCTGCGGGGAGAGCGCTGCCATCTGCGCCGGGGAAAGCACCGACACGTCGGCGAGCGCACGCCCGAGTTCCTTCGTGAGCAGCGGATACGCCGCGCCCGTACCCTGCAGCGTGCTCTCGAGCGACTCCCAGCTCGGCGGCAGGTAGTTGCGCGCCGTGCCGCCGAGGAGGCGCTCCATGCTGCGGCCGCCGGTCATGGCATCGAACTCCGCCTGCGCCTGAGTGAGTTGATTGCGCGCCGTCGCGAGCTGCTGCTCGAGCGTGCGCACCTGTGACATCAGTTGAGTGAGCGAGGCGACGTCGATCACCGCGAATTGCGCCTGGGCAGCCGGGGCCGCGGTGAGCAGCACCAGAAACGCCAGCGCAAACCCGATCTCTCGCTTGGCCATGACATTACTCCTTGCAGGCAGGCAAGATTGCCGCTACTACTCCCGGTTGGGGGAGGCCAGAAACACCGGCAGCCACAGCGCGGGGTCGCGGCCGTGCGAGGCGATCAGACGCCGCACGCGCTCGACGTCACGCGCAGTTCCCGAGATGACTGCGAGCTCCGCCTCGCAGCCCTTGAGATCCAGCCGGCAGACGACGCTTTGATGCCCCTGCTTGATGAGGAACATGCGCGAGCCCGGAGCGAGTTGCTCCCTGATGAGCTTGAATTCGCGCTCGCTGAGTCCAAAGCCCTGCATGTACTCCGCGGCGCTCGCCTCGCCGTTCGGGAAGAAGACCTTGGTCGGCGTCTGCTCGGTGATGGTGCGGCTGATGGGACTGTCCAGCACGTCGCTCGCGCTCTGGGTTGCCAGGCACATGACCCCATTCAGCTTGCGCCAGGTCTTCGGCCCATCTCGGGCAAAGCTCTCGAACGCCGGGTCCGCCAACAGCCGCCAGAATTCATCCATCCAACACACCAGCCGCCGGCCGTCGAGAAGCCCCCGCACCAGGTGAAAGACGTAGAGCGTGATCGGCGCGCGCAGCAGCTCGTGATCGAGAAATTCGGTGACGTCGAATCCGATGGTCGGATGCGCCGAGAGCCTGGGCACCACGGAGTCGCTCGGGTTGTCGAACACCCAGGCGTACTCGCCGTGCGCCGATTCGCACCAGCGCGCCAGGCGCGCGTGCATGCCCTCGGGGTCGGTGGGATCGAGGAATTCGATCAGCCGTGACAGGCGGCGCGCTCCGCTCTCGAGGGCCAGCGTCCCACGCAGGGCCTGATCGAGATCGGCGCCCTCGCGGGAAGTGAGCGCGCGGCCGCCGGCCGGCCGCACCAGCAGCCGCAACCAGGTCTTCTGGAACTCGACGTGCTGTGGCGTGGCCGCAAGCTGCAACGGATTGAAACCGGTCGCGACCCCGGTCTTGAGCTCGAAATACTCTCCGCCGAGAGCCCGCACCAGAATCTCGAGCCCCCGGTCCTTGTCGAAGATCACCTGGGTGGCGCCGCGATGCTCGAGCAGCGTCACGAGAAAGCCGATGAAAGCCGTCTTTCCGGAGCCCGTCGGCCCGCAGATGAAGGTGTGGCCGGTGTCCTTGCGGCCGCCGCCATCGGCATCCCTGGGGTCGCTGGCGTGCAGCGAGAAGTAATAGGGCGAGCGGGCCCTGGTGCACAGCAGGGCGAGCGCCTCGCCCCAGTGATTGCCGCGGGCGCGCCCGAGGGGGTAGTTGTGGAACGGGGCCATGGCCGCGAAGTTGCGCGAGGTGAGTGGCGCCTTGCGCGGGCGCATCGCGAAGTTTCCCGGCAGCTGCGCCCAGAAAGCCGCCTCGATCGCCAGATCCTCCCGTGCCACGGTCATGCCCGTGTCGGCGAGCAGGCTCCGGGCGAGGGCCACCTGATCGTTGAGCTCCCGGAGCCGCCAGCTGTCGGCCTGCTCAGTCTCCGCGGGCTCGATATCGGCGAGCACCTGCAGCGAGAAATGATGGTCCCCCATCACGAACTCGTTGCTGCTCAGCCCATCGAGGGCCTCCTTCAGCTCGACCGCCTGCGACACCGCAAAGTCGCCGGCGTTGGCCATGCGGTGGAACTGTCTTTGCAGCAGCGCCTGTCCCGCGGCCCGCGAAAGGAAGGAGAACGATTGGGTGAGCAGCAGCGGAAACGGCGCCGACAGCAGGCGGTTGTACATCCCAACGACACTCGGGGTCGGGTACTCCTTGATTCCGAGCATCGCACCGGCGCGCGTCGCATCCGGCAGCCGATACTCGATGGTTTCCGCGCCGAACAGCAGCCGGGTCGTCGCGAGCGCCTCGTTCAAGGGTCCTGCCGGCAGCGGCACGCGCCGCCATTCACCGTTGATCAGAAGCGCGAGGTATTCCAGGAGCGAGGAGCACCAGGTGTCGCCGTAGCGATAGGCGCCCAAGGCTTCCGGCTCATAGCGCGCGAGCGAGGCGCGCACCATCTGACCGAGCTTCGCGCACGCCTCGAGGGCATCCCGGAGCTCGCGCTCGGGGCTCCCGGAGCTCGTGCGCGCGAGCAGCCTGGAGGCCAGCCCCGCGGTGAGGCCCGCGAGCGGGCGGTACAGCACCGCGAGATAGATGTCGTTGACCATCAGCGTTTCGGTGGAGAGCCGCTCGCGATATCTCGCGGTGAGGATGTCGACGAATCCGCGTCCGGCGGTGGCGGCGACCGTGGGGCGCTCGGGACGGCGGATCACATGCGTCCACAGCGCGATGTTGGGACTGGCGAGGTTGCGCCACAGCACGTTCAGCCGCTCGTGCCAGCTGTTCAGCTGCTCATCGTCGGCGCTCTCGAAGCTGGCGCCGCCGAGACGGAAGGCCTGCAGGTAGTCTCCGGGGCCGGTCCTGATCACGCGGGCCGCCACGTGGGCGGTGTAGGGAATGTGCTCGGCGGTCGTGTGCTCCCGCTCCAGCGCCTGCTCTCGCCACGCGCTCAGCATGACGCCGCTCTCCGCCCGGGGGTCGCCATCGGCACGACGGGCGCGGATCTGCGACGCCCGTCGCCGCGCGGCAGATCGAGCGTCAACGGGCTGTAGCTGCTGGCACGCCAGAGGTGCAGCGTCGCCAGATGCGCGGGCAGGCGCGTCCTGCCCCACAGCAGCAGGAGATCGAAGAACCTGGCGTCCCGGGCGCACAGCAGCGCGCACACGCCGTGAACGGGCGCGCACATCAGGAGCGTCAGCAGATTCCGGGTCAGCAGGAACGCCTCCATGGTGAGCACCAGGTTGAACAGCAGCGCCGAGTAGGTGACGCCCCAACGCATCGGCGGCCGCGTGGCTCCGACGAACAACGGATCGGCGGTGAGTCCGCCGTTGCGCGCGCTCGGGCCCGGGCTCATGGCGCACCTAGACTCCGAACATGCCGCGGACCCACGCGACGATCTGCGGCGCACCGAAGGCGATCGCGATCCCGAGGATCGCGCCCATGCACCAACCCCAGGACATGCGGTTTGCCATCGCCATGGCGCCGAGCGCCATCACCAGAATGACGGCGATCGGCGTGAGCCAGGCGAGAATGTTGGTCTGAAGGGCGGTGGCGCCGGTCATGAAGGGGGAGCTCTGTGCGAGCGCCGGTATCGGCGAGCAGCCCACGAGCAACGCTGCGAGGGCGCGCCAAGGGTCCGTCGAACGGATAGACGCGAAGTGCATGGCGGCTTCTCTACGGCTCGCTCACGCCGCGTGCGCCCGCGGCCATACGCGGCGCGGCCTCCCCGCGCCGCGCCTCGAACTCCTCCCGCTTGGCGGGACCCGGAGCTCCGAAGCGGAAGCCGTCCACGATAAAGGAGTGGTCGTACTGCTTCTCGCCCTGCTTGTCGGTCCAGTTGTTGGCGCGCACCCGCGCCTCGACGATGAGCTGATCGCCCTTGCGCGCATTGCGGGCGATCGCCTCACCCAGCGGCCCGAACGCGACGAACCACAGGCTGGTGACGATCTCGCGCGCGGCACCCTCTTCGCCCTTGCCGGCGTAGTCGTTGCCCACCAGACAGAAGCGCGTGTAGCTGGTCTCGCTCTTGGCCGCCAGTTCCGGGTCGCGGGCGAGATTGCCGACCGCGGTCAGCGTGAAGCTGTTCATCGTGATGGCTCCTTACTGCCGAGTGTTGGTCCGGGAGGATCGCCAGTCAGTCTATTCACGCGGCCGATGATTGGAATCGCGATTCGCCGTGTGTTTGTTCAGAAATGCGGCACAGGCTGCGCCGGGGTCGCCCGTTCGGGTCCTTGCTCGTGTATGGTTGCGGCAAGGGACTCGCAAGAGGGAGTGGCGGCAATGTCATTGGCACACACGCGCGGCGATGCCACGGTCGAGGAGTGTCTCGACGAGCTCAACGACATCATCATGGGACTGCAGTCGTACCCGCCCACGGTCCTGGCGGTGGCGCTGCGCGTGCATCTCGCGACGCTGCTGCAGGCGCTGCTCGAGGCGCAGCTGTGCAGCCGTGAAGATGTCCGCGACTTCGTCGCGGAGCTGGAACGGGACGCGCTGCAGTACGATGAGGACTGACGGGCGCTGCCCATCGAGCTGGCGAACGCTTCCCGGACGACTTCATGCTGCAGCTGACGGCCACCGAGTGGGCCGCTTTAAGATCGCAGACCGTGATCTTGAAGGGTGAGGTCGCCGCCCTCACGACCCGGCAGAGCAGTTAGGTTCGTGGTGAAGTCGAAGGCCGTGGTTGCCGCTAAGGATGTCGCCGGCGTCATCCTGATCCTGCGGGGCCACAGAGTGGTGTTGGATGAAGACCTCGCCCGGCTTTACGGGGTTGAGACCCGCGTACTCGTCCAAGCCGTCAAGCGCAACCCGAAGCGGTTTCCGAAGGACTTCATGCTCCAGCTCAACGCTGCGGAGTGGTCCGCTTTGAGATCTCCGAGTAGCCGAGGGCATTGCTGCCCTCGGCCCTCACTGACCCGCACGAGCGCGATTCGCGCATGCGGTTCGTCGCTGCACAGCTTCGCTCACCACGTGCCGTAGCGATGGACGATTCGCGGGACTGGCAGAGCGAAGCGTTCAAGGACCCGCCCGAACCGCTGCCAGTTCAAGTTACTCTTCCACGACCGTCGCGATAACCACTTGCGCCATACCCGCGTCACCATACGGTGCAGCCGTTTAAGACGCCGGAAGTTACCGGTGATGCCGAAGTAGGCGTAGTGCCCCTGCAGCATCTGGCACAGTCGGTCATGCTGCGCGTTCAACGGCCAATGCATCATCCCTCGACATTGTTGATTGAACCGCTTGAGCGAACGCGCAAGCCGTTCTTTCGCCGTGAACTGCCGCATAACCTTGTTGCCCTTCCGCGAGACACTCCAGACATGGAGGAACCCGAGGAATACGAACGTCGTCGGCAACGTTTCCACCACGCTTGCGGCCGAATCCCGCGCAGGCCGGAAATCGACCAGTCGGGTCTTGCCCGGATGCAGGTGCAACCCGAACCTGCCCAACCGCTTCCCGAGCACCGCCAGCACCCTCTCCGCGTCAACTCTGTGTGCAAACAGCACCACAAAGTCGTCGCAGAAACGGACCAGAGTACTCGGACCGCGCAGACGCGGTTGCACCTCTCGGGTGAACCACTCGTCCATCACGTGGTGGAGAAAAACGTTACTCAGGATCGGAGAAATTGTCCCGCCCTGAGGAGTTCCGGCTTCCGGGTAATGAACCTGCCCGGCTTCCAGTACTCCCGCATTGAGCCACTTGTCGATCAGCCTTCTCACAACACCATCGGTGACTCGCCTCGCGAGAATCGCTCTCAGCTCGGCTCTCGGGATGCTGTCGAAGTATTTTTGGACATCGACTTCGACCACCCAATGACCATGCTGCGCCATCACCCCTTTGCGCAAGACCTGTAGCGCTTGATGAGCATTGCGATTTACCCGATAGCCGTAGGAGCAGTCCAAGAAGTCCTGCTCGTAAATCGGCTCCAGCAACATCACGATTGCTCGTTGCGCGACCTTGTCTTCGAAGGCAGGTATACCTATCGCGCGCTCACCCCCTCCCGGCTTCTCTAGATAGTGACGCCGGACCGGGGGCGCGCGGTAGCGGCCCGATTTGAGTCGGTCGAGCAGGTCAGCGAGGTTGCGCTCCAGATTGAGCGCGTATCCTTCCGCTGTCTGTCCATCAACCCCAACCGCACCGTCCTTCCGCGTGCACTCGTAGGCATACCGCATCCATTCCGCATCGAGATAGTGATTCAACGAGGTCAGCGCCATAGCTGGGTTTTCCCTCGCGAGTCTGGCTATCCGCTCCTGTTTCGTTGACACGCTTGCAGGTTTCAAAGCACCCTCGTGTTTCTCAGAAACGGCTCTGTTTACAACGGTGCCCCGCTTCCCTCGGTCGGGTCCGCCTCGAGCAGCGTTCCCCGACGTCAGCGGTACTATCAGAGCACTAAGACTTCCGGCCTCTACCACGGGTCCGCTTATTTATTCGCCTCCCCGCTCCAACCTCCCCTCTCCTGGTTCGCTCCCACGCAGTGGAGATTTCCGCGCAGGCCCGGTCCCGCTCTGAGCCACGGCACCCATTGGCTATTTCGAGGTTGGTCGATGCCGGACCTCCCAGGTTCCTGGAGAATCCATCCCATACCTCTGCCCCGCTCTCGGACCCCGGTCGGTCCGAACTGGTCTCACCCTAGCGTCCAGCTCGGTGTTGCCCCCACCAATTGCAACATGAAGGCACCGGCTTGAAGATCAATTTCGAGGCTCAATCACGCGGCTTCGGTATCCGCCGTCTACGCTTCAAGTAGTGCGTTGCCGCACTCGCATGCAAGACTGGCTTCCGGCTGGTGGTTAACCCTTGCCGGATGGGAGTCGAACCCACTGGATTCCATCGAAAGGTTTCCGCTACCTACATAGCTTTCCCCCTTCCCAGGCTTACCCTGGCGCGAACAGATCGTGATCTCAAAGACCCGGCGCGGTGGTCGCCGCTCACGATGAGGCCATCGCCGCCATCCTCTCGGCAATCCGCGAGCTCATGGGCGCGCCGCCGCCGAAGCGGCGGCCGATAGGATTTACTGCCGATCTGGAGGAGAAGTCGCTATCAGGCAGCGGATGCCAGCCGACAGGGGAGCGATGACAGCTTTTTAGCATTCTCCGCGCTCCCACGGATGGCTCACGGGCGGCGGCGGCGATGGCGCCACGGGATGCCGCTCCCGGTGCTAGCACGACTCAGGATTGTCAATGATTTGTCGTGGCGGATTGAGTGCGTGTAAACTAATGTGTGGAGGTCCACACATGGCGACCAATCTATCCATCGATCCCGAGCTGATCGAGTGCGCGCTCGAAGTCAGCGGCGAGCGGACCAAGAAAGCCGCGGTCACCAAAGCGCTTCAGGAATTCATTGCGCGGCGCCGGCAGAAGCGGCTGCTCGAGCTCATGGGCAAGCTCGAATGGGATCACAGTTATGACTACAAGTCGGAGCGCTCACGCGGTTGAGTCTGTTCGTGGACACCAGCGTCTGGTCCCTTGCGCTGCGCCGCAATGGGTCATCGTCTGCTCCACAGGTCGCGTCGCTAGTCAGAGCCATCGAGAGCGGCGAGTTGATCCTGACGACGGGCCTGGTATTGCAGGAGTTGCTTCAGGGCTTCTCCGGACCGAAGGCCCGTGAGCGGATTCTGGAGCGGTTCTCGGCACTGCCCCTGCTCGTGCCGGACCGAGCCGATCATGTCGAAGCCGCGGCGCTACGCAACACGTGCCGTCGTCATGGCGTCCAGGTTGGTACGATCGATGCGCTCCTGGCGCAATTGTGCATCCGCCACGGCCTGTGGATGCTGTCGAGCGATCAGGACTTTCAGCGCATCGCAAGCCATTGCGCCCTGCGGCTGTGGCAAGCATAAAAGACTGTGCCCGCGTCGAGCCGGGCTGGTGCGAAGTTGGACTGCCAACGCGGATGACTCAGCCGTGAGGCGGTCGTTGGGCGAGTAGAGCGTCAAACTCCCGCAACATGTCCGGCATGCTCATGGCGATTGCGAATTCCCGAATCCAGCGCCGCGCAGCAGCGACGTCCAGCTCGGGGTGAGCGGCCAGCAGTCCCTGAAGGTCTTCGACATCCTTGGGGCGGCGGGCAATTGCCTTCATCACCAGCAGATCTTCAACACGCGGAAGTCGTACCCGGATGCCACCGACGTCATGATTCTCACAGCTGGCAACGGCCAGATTGCTTCCGCCCAATCCGCTTCCGGCAGAACCGCCAACGCATCTACATCCCGACTAAGCCGTGGCCGGCCCAGCACCGAAGCCGCGACGCCACCGATTATCATGGAGGGTATGTGAGCTGCGTCGAGCCAGCCCATCAGGTCAGCGAGTGCGGACTCGAGCGACGCCGGGACGCGTTCAGCCACTCACTGCCTGCCGCAATCTGGCCCAGCGCTCGCGCACCGCTTCGACACCGGCCTCACGATCCGGCTCGACTCCGAAGAGATGGCGGGAAGCCATCAGCGCGGCAAGTTGCCGAAGCTTCGTTTCCATCGGCGTGCGTGCCAGCTGCCGCGCTTCCTCCTCGCGAAGGAGCTGCCAGCGCCTGAAATAGGCGCGCGCTTCCTCGGGCGTAATCGCGTCCATGGCTTATTGTACAGCCCGCACGCGCGAGCTACCGCTCACCGCGCTCGCGCGAAGTGCGGTCGCCGTGCGGTGCCGACTCTCGCGGCTCGGACTTCGAGGGCTGCGACGGTGGCGGCGGTGGGCGTGCCGCGCGCTCCTGCGGATGGCTGACGGGCGGTGGCGGCGGCGCGGCTTCGCGCACCGGCGCGGGCCGCTCCTGCGGACGGTATGCCGGAGGAGGCGGCGGTGCCTCGCGCACGGGAGGCGGCGCCGCAGCCGGCGGGCGATAGCGCTGCTCCTGAGACGGAGGCTGCGGCGGCAGGCGCGAGTATTGCTCGGCCGATCCAGCCGCAGCCGGCGGCCGGTTGACCGGCGCGGAAGGCGGACGGCCATGCGCGTGGGTCGGATCGTCGTGATAGAAACCCTGCTGCTGAGTCGGGGGCAGATGCTGCTGGGCTGAAGGTGGGCGATCTGTTCGCCCCTGCGGTGCGTGCGGCGCCTGCGGTGCGGGCGGCGCCTGCGGCGTCTCCACGCGAGCCGGCGGCGCCCGGTCCGCACGCGCAGCGGCCGCAACCGGGCTGTTCTGCAGCGCGTGCTCGCGGTCCGCGAAACTCGCCGCGGGAGCGGCCCTGGAGCGCGCAGCTGAGCCTGACTCCTGAGAGGCTCCAGGGCGCACGGCTGCGGCTGACGCGCGCGACGGAGTTGCGGGGATCTGCGCTCGGCCTCTGTCCGCGCCGCCGGCGCTGATCAGTCTCACGGGCGCGACGGGTGTTGCGGGCTGGAGCCGTGCGAGCTCGGTGCGCGGCAGCGGCCGACCGCCGTTCGCCTTGATCGCCTCCACCTGTCTTTCGAACGGCACTGGGGCCCGGGGCGGCTTCGTCGTCGCCACCACCGGGCGGCTGAGCACCGCCGGGGGCGGGTGCGGGACGGCGCGTCCTGCGCCGGCTCCAAGCACGGCCTGGCGAGAGGGCATCACCGGCGGCGGCGCCGATGTGACGGCTGTGCTGAGGACCTCACGCGACACGGGCATGACGTGCCGGGCGACATGTTGCCCGGAGGCGAAGACGTTCTGCGGTACGGCGGTCACCGCTCCAGGGGTCGCATTCACGTAGTGAATGTTGGTGACGTTGTTGTGATAGACGTTGGTGATGTAGGTATTGTTGACGATCGTGGTGTTGGTGATGTTGACGTTGCGGACGTAGGTCTCGCTCACGTGGTAACCCGGCACGTAGACCTCGCGCGGCGCGAGCGGGAACCAGCCCACCGAGACACCGATGCCCACTGCGACGCCGCCGCGGGGCCCGCCAACCCATCCGACCAGCGCCGGCCCGTAGACGGGGCGCACGTAGCGCGGCCCCGGCACCCAGCACCAGGCGCTGTTCCACATGATCCAGCGCCCGTAGTGAAACGGCGCGTAGCCCCAGGGCGCATCATCCACCCAGGTCCAGCCCCAGGGGGCGATCCATGCCCACTGTCCAAACCGGTACGGCGCCCAGCCCGCCACCACCACATTCGGCGCCCACACGTAACCGTAGTCTGGCGTCGCCTGCCAGCGTCCGTTGGTGTCGAGATCGGCCATGCCGGGGACATCCTCCGCGACATACTGACGGGAGGCTGACTCCTGCCGCTGCCGCTCTCTTCCTGCAGACCAGCTGTCGAGCTCATCCGGGGCGCCGAGCGTCGCGCTCGCATAGCTCACTGTCGCGGTGCCGGCGAACGTGACCATCTGCTGGGTGCCGATGGCGAGCGACTGTCCGCCGCCCGTCGCCTGCGCCTGCCCCGCGCTCACCTTGACGACGGTCGTGTCGCCGGTTTCGTTGACCTCGACCCGATAATCGCCCGGCTGCTGCAGCGACAGCGCGACATTCGGCGTATCGATCTCGTAGGTCTGATTGGGCTGGATATTGCGCACGTGCACGAGGAGCGTGCCGGCGGTGAGCTGCATCTGCGCCGTGTGGTCATCGAGATTGAGGAAAGAGAATCCGGTGGTGGCACCTAAGCGAAGGGCCGCATCGCCCATGTCGAGCTCGGCACGCGCGTCCTGATCGGCCCAGAGCCGGTCGCCGGTCGTGAGCGGCCGGTTGAGCGTCGCGGCGGCCCAGTCCTGAACGCCCGCCGGTTGCAGCGACACCGAGCCCTGGAGATCGCTCAAGCGTGCCACCCGCCCGGGTGGATCCGCTTCGTCAGCCCAAGTGCTGCCGAGCCCGAGCAGAGTGAGACCGAGGAACGCGAGGAACGCGCCCCGGTGTGTGACATTCAGCCAGCGTGATTTCATGACGTGCCCACCCTGAGAAGAACAACGCTCCGGACGGTTGGCGGATGACGTGAATCCCACCCACGCCGATTTAGACCCTCGATGAGCTGTCGGCGTTCATACTCCTTTATATGACGGCGCGATGCTGAACTGCCAGTGAATCGCGATCTCCGGGCCCCGCGCACGGGGCGCGCGGAGGCGCGCCGGCAAGCGCTGACTGCGACGCCCTTCACGGGGGAAGAGTCAGCGCGCCGGGCGAGCCCGCCACCAGTGCGCGAGCGCAAGGAGAAGCGACCCCACGCCGAGGAACTCGTGCGTGCGCGCGGCCACCTCGTGCACCGTTGCGGTCGTGTAATAGAGCGCGTAGCCCGTGAGCACGAGGAGCGCCGCCGTGCCGGCGAGCAGGACGCCGGAGCGGTAATTGCGCCCCAGTTTTCGGCGCTCGGTCAGGTGATCGGCCATGATCCAGCCGAGGAGAAACACCCCGACGACCGCGAGCAGCCCGTGCACCTTGAGGAGCAGCGGCTCCCAGGGACTCGGCAGTGGGCCAAATGGCGTCGGTTGCTCGAGCGTGAGATGCACCACGAGCCACACGGCACCCGAGAGCCAGAGCAGCGCACAGCCCGCAAAGACGGCCGCGCGCAGCGGCGAGGACATCCGAACGCGCACCCACTCCCCGTTCGGCGGGCGTGCGAGGCCCGTGCCAGGCTCGCGAGCGGCCGAAGCCGCCGTCCGGGGCCCGAGCGCCACCTGCCACAGCGCGACGAGCCACCGAACACCCTCCGTCACGTGCTCGCAGGAGAGCGTGGCGCCTGCGATGTTCTTGATGTCGGCGCGAACGCGCAGCTGCCCGAGGCCTTCGCGGCCGGCGAACTGACGGCGCCATGCCTCGTTTCGGATCTCCCCACCGTGACTTTCGCGGTAGGCGAGCACCTCGAGCGGGCCGAGGTGCCCCGTGGCATCGATACCCGCCGCGTACGTGATGAAATCTCCCCGGCCGATCACTTCGTCGACGAACACGTAGCCTGAGAGCTCACCGCGGTGCATGACTTTCCAGACCCGCAGGCTCCGGTGCGGGGGCTGGGGTCCGGCGAGCCGCGCCACCTCATCGCGTTGCGCGGGGCTCAACGGGAGAACGACTTCGGTGAAGGCGTCCGCCTGGGGAAAGAGCGCCTTCTGGGCGGCCTCCACCGACAGATATTCGGTGGCGACGACGAGCTGCACCGGCGCGCTCGCCAGCCCTGCCAGCGCCAACGTCCAGCTCAGCGGAAACGGACTCTCGCTCGCGCTCATGTCAAATACGAATGCGAATGATTCTTAATTGCCATAGAATAGCCGTCAGGGATCCCGCATTCAACTTGCCCGCCCTCACCCCCCGTGCCCGCCCGCGAATTGCCATCCGTCCCACCGCGCGCTCCCCCGGGGACGTCGTCGATCCGCCGAATGCGCTTAGGGATGGGGACCTGGGTCGCGATCGAAGCCACGGCGGAGTCCGAAACCGTCGCGGCGAGGGCGATCGAGGCGGCCTTCGCGGCCTTCGCTGCCGTCGAGCAGCGCATGCACCCCACGCGGGCAGGGAGCGACGTGGCGCGCGTCAATGCCGCAGCGCTCGGGGTGAGGACGCCGATTCACGCGTCCACCGCTCGGGTATTGAGCCTGGCGCGGGAGCTCAGCACGCTGACCGACGGCGTGTTCGATCCGTGCCTGCCGCTTAGGTCCGGGCGGCTCACCGATCTCGAGCTCGGTCGCTCGACCGGCGAAGCCCATCCCTGGGTGATCTCGCACGTGCCGCTCGCGCTCGATCTCGGAGGGATCGCGAAAGGCTACGCCATCGACTGCGCGATCGACGCGCTGCGCGAAGGCGGTTGCGCCGCGGGCGGTGTGAACGCCGGCGGCGATCTGCGGCTCTTCGGTGCGCGCCCCGAGACCATCCTGCTGCGCCGAGCGGGGCATGGCTATCGGCCGCTCGTCCTCGAGAACGCGGCGCTCGCGGTGAGCGATCTCGATGAGCCGCGACGACCGCCCGAGCATCAGGGCTATTACATCCGCGGCACCCGCGGTCTGCGTCCCGACACGATCGGCACGATGCGGCGCCACGCCGCGGTGCTCGCCCGCGATTGCCTGAGCGCGGATGCGCTCACCAAGTGCGTGCTGCTCTGCCCCGAGGAACTCACCCGCCGCGCGCTCGAGGCGCTGCGCGGCCGGAGCCTCGCTCAGGCTCGAGAGGAATCGCGGACCGACAAGCTCTCAGAGCCTCTCGGCCAGATGCTCGCCCAGGAAGTCGATGAACGCCCGCACCGCGGGTAACAAGCCGCGCCGGGTGGGGAACACGACGTGGACGATCCCCTGGGGACTCATCCATTCGGGGAGCACTCGCCTGAGCCCCCCCTGCTTCAGATCCTCGCGCACCACGCTCTCCGGCAGCCGCGCGACGCCCAATCCCGCGAGCACCGCGGTGCGCAGCACCACAAAATCATGGCAGACGATGCGCGGCGTGTGCTCCGCACGCGCAATCTGCGTGTCGGGGCCCACGAGCTCCCAGGGGCGCCGGTCGAACTCGCCGGCGTAGTCGAGCGTCGGGTGCTGCTTGAGTTGCGCCGGATCGGTGAGCTCACCCGCACGCGCGAGGTACTCGGGGCTCGCGACCAGATACTCGTCGACGTGCCGGAAGCTGCGCATCACGAGGCCGTCCTCCCCGGTCGGTACCGAGCGCACGCGCAGCGCCACATCGAGCCCTTCGGCGAGAACATCGACGCGCCGGTTGCTCACCTGCAGCTCCAGGCGGATGGCGGGATACTTCTCGAGGAACTGCGGCAGAATCGGCGCGAGAGAAGACTGAGCGAGCGCGACGGGACAGCTCGCCTTGATCGTCCCGCAGGGCTTCGCGCGGGCGAACTCCACCGCCTCGACCGCCGCGTCCGCTTCCGCCAGCATGGCGCTCGCATGCCGATAGACCTCGTGGCCGACCTCGGTGACGACAAAACGTCGGGTGGAGCGATTCACCAGACGCACGTTGAGTTTCGACTCGAGCGCCACCACGTGGCGTGACAGGCGCGACTTGGGGATGCCGAGCGCACGCGCCGCGCGCGCGAACCCACCGTGATCGACAACCTGGGTGAAGTAGTAGAAGCCCTCGAGAGGCTGCATAGCTTGCCCGTGATTAGATCCGAACAATTAGATCCAAATATAGGACAGTATGTTCCAATTTGCCCGGATACCCAATGATCGTCCCACAGACTAGGCTTATACCCACGTACCGGCGGGTGTACTAGGGAACTGGGAGACGGTCATGAAGCTCTTGCACATCGATTCGAGCATTCTGGGTGATGGGTCCGCGAGTCGGGAGCTGACTCGGGAAATCGTGGCGCGCTGGACCGCGGCGCACCCCGAGACCGAGGTCACGTACCTCGATCTCGCGGCCGAGGCGCTGCCGCATCTGTCGCAGAAGTCGCTCTCGCCGAGCGACGAGTTCGAAGCGGCGCGCAACGCGGCGGCACTCGAGCAGTTTCTCGCGGCCGACGCCATCGTGATCGGCGCACCCGTTTATAACTTCACTATTCCCACACAGCTCAAGGCCTGGATCGACCGCATCACGGTCGCCGGCAAGACCTTTCGCTACACGGCGAACGGCCCGGAAGGACTCGCGGGCAACAAGGAGGTCATCGTGGCGGTCGCACGCGGTGGGGTGCGTGCCGCGGATGCTTCCGGGGAATTCGGCGAGCCGTACCTGAAGTTCCTGTTCGACTTCCTCGGCATCGACAACCTCACATTCGTGCGAGCCGAAGGGCTTGCGATCTCACCGGAGCACCGCGAGGCGAGCCTGAGGGCCGCACGGGCCGCGATCGCCGCGTACGCCGTGCCCGAGGCGCTTGCAGCCTGAGTTTTTCCCACCATATTCGTGGCAGCACTTTTTTTCGTGAGGCATATCTCCATGAGTACGCAAGTTGCAGAGCGAGCCGTGCGGCGGGTCGTGACCGGGATCCCCACCTCCGACGGCGCGGGCGTCAAGCTCACGCGAGTCATCGGGCAGCCGCAGCTCCCCGACCTCGATCCGTTCCTGCTGCTCGATGAGTTCGGCACCGACAAGCCCGAGGACTACATCGCGGGCTTTCCGGATCATCCGCACCGCGGCTTCGAGACGGTCACCTACATGCTCGAGGGCCGCATGCGCCACCGCGACAATCACGGCAACGAGGGCGTGCTGGTCCCGGGGAGCGTGCAGTGGATGACCGCCGGGCGGGGCCTCGTGCATTCGGAGATGCCCGAGCAGCAGGCCGGAAGAATGCGTGGCTTTCAGCTGTGGCTGAACCTCCCCGCGCGCGAGAAGATGACTGCGCCCAAATACCAGGAATTCGGTCCCGAGCGGATCCCGAGCGCGACTCCCGCGGCGGGTGTCACGGTCAAAGTGATCGCCGGGCGCGTCGGCGGCGTCGCAGGTCCCATCCAGCAGCCGGCCACCGATCCGACGTACCTCGATCTCTCGATCCGGCCGGGGGCGCAGTTCGTGCAGTCGCTGCCGCCTGACTACGCGGGGTTCCTGTACGTGTTCGAGGGCGCGGTACGCGTCGGCACGGATCCGGGCGCCAAGGCCGTGCAGGCCCACGAGCTCGCGGTGCTGGGCGAGGGGGACGAGATCCGCATCACGGGCGTCGGCGCAGGTGCCGATGGCGAGACCGCGCGGGCGATCCTGGTCGCGGGCCGGCCGCTGCGCGAGGCCGTCGCCCGGTACGGCCCCTTCGTCATGAGCACGCGCCGGGAGCTCGAACAGGCGTTCGCCGACTTTCAGAGCGGGAGATTCTGATCCTGCGCCAAACGCACGACAATCAAGAACCTCGCAGCTTCTCCTGCAGCCAAACTTTGATCAAAGACTGATAAGGCACATCCCGGGCGTTCGCAGCCGTCTTGATGGAATCAAGAAGGTGCTGCGGCAATCGCAGAGATATTGTCTGTGTGGAGGGCTTCAGATTCGGGAAGACAGCGGGCTGAGCTTTCTTCCAATCCAAATACGCCGTTGAGTCGTTCTTTTCCCAGAACGCTCTCTCTGCGGCCTCATTGGCAAATTTCGGGACGGGCTTAAGACGCTTGCCCATAAATCACTCGCTCCTTCCGGTGCATGTCTCTGGCTGATATCACTCGAATGGACTGGCCGCCATCTCTCAAGGTAAACGAGATGTGAAGGCGTCGCCCTTCGTTGGTCTTGCCGAGGGCGTGAAAGCGCGGCTCCACCTCACTGTGTTTTGGATCGGGCAGCACAAGGAGCGGGGAATTGAAGAACACCTGCTCTGCGTCAGCCATTGATACGCCGTGCCGCTCATTCTTTCTCGCGTTACCTTCGTCCCACTCGAAACCAATGATTCTAGAGAGATCGATCACCTCTGTATATTATAGTAATATACATGAAGACGCGCAATCTTCCCTACCCTGACGCTCCTTAGGGGAATCGGGCGTAACTGGTTCGCGGGCCGGCCGCTGCGCGAGCCGGTTGCGAACACGGCCCCTTCGTCATGAGCAGGCGCCGGGAGCTCGAACAGGCGTGCGTCGACTATCAGAGCGGGAGATTCTGAGGCACCCGACTCCAGAGGTGCTTTTCTAGTCGCTTTGCCGGGAAACAGCGCATTCCGGGGTGCGGTGAATACGTCCACCATTTGTCGCCGCTCTCGAGTCGAGCGCTGGCGTCCTTAGATCTATATGGGTATAGTCACCGAGCCGAAGCCGCTCAGGCCGAAACCACTGATCTGGATGGGCAGCACCAACATGGATCTGATCGTCGACCGCCTCAAGAGAGCTGCGGAGATCGCGAAGGAGCAAAAGCTGGTGAAATCGGAGCACAAGTCGTGACGCGCATGCGCCGTAAGACAGTGAGCTACGAGCGCGGTAGCCCAAACGTCTACTCAGATCTCGGCTACCGCGGTGCCGGGGACATGCTTGTCAAGGCGAAGCTCGTCAGCAGGATCGCTGAGCTCCTCGCCGAACGCCGCCTGACTCAGACCCGGGCCGCGCGGCTGCTGGGTGTCCCGCAGCCGAAGCTCTCGAAAATGCTCCGCGGGCAGTTCCGTGGTGTCTCCGAGCGTAAGCTGATGGACTGCCTCACTCGTCTCGGTCAGGACATCAACATCGTTGTGCGCACGACGCCCGAAGCGAAGAGAGGCGCGGTCTGGGTCTCATTTGCCTGACCGCGGCCCCGGCGGCGCCGTAAACCCGTAGCGCACGAAGATCTGCCGCGCAGTGTCGCCCGTCAGGAACTCCACGAGCTGCGCGGCCTCGGGCCGCGCGCGTGCGGTCAGCGCCAGCGCGTACGTGATCGGCGGATGGCTGTCCTCGGGGAAAACATCGACCACGCGCACCCGCCTCTCGGCCTGCGCGTCGGTTCTGTACACGATGCCGAGCGGGGCTTCGCCGCGCGCCACGTAGGCAAGCGCCGCCCGCACGTTCTCGCCGCGCACCGCCCGATCCGACACCCGCGACCAGACGCCGAGTCGCGTGAGCGCCGCGCGCGCGTATTCGCCCGCCGGCACCGAGTCGGGGTCCGCGATCGCGAGCCGCCCGCCCTTCAGAGCGCCGGCGAGGTCGAATCCTGGCGCGATGCGAAGGCGCAGCGTGCTGTCAGCCGGGGCGATGAGCACGAGCATGTTCCTCAAGACATCGCGGCGTGAGCTCGGCTGGATGAGCCCGCGCTTCTCGAGATAATCGACCCAGGCCACGTCCGCCGAGAAGAAGGCGTCCGCGGGCGCACCCGCCTCGATCTGCTTGGCGAGCACGGAGCTCGCCGCGTAGGAGGCGGCGACGCGCACCCCCGTGGCCGCCGTGAAGGCCCGGCCCACCTCCTCCAGCGCATCGCTCAAGGACGCCGCCGCGAAGGCCAGGAGCTCCCGCCGCGCAGGCTCTGTGGCGGCGGCCCCGGGAGCGGCGGCGGCCCCTGGAGCGGTGGCCGCCGCGCCCTTGGCTCTCCCCGCAGCGTCCGCCTGCCCCGCCCCCGCGGCCGCCCGCATCAGCCCGGCGAGCAGCGCCCGGCCGAGAAGCAAGCGGCGGGTGATCAGCCTTGCCATGAGGGGTCCCTTTCGCTAAGACGGATCGAAGCCGGCTTGTCAAGCACGGGGGTCGCGCCGCTTGCGGCAGATCACGGTCGCGAGTAGCTCTTGCGAACTGCTACCTGCTCCACCGGCATCCCAAGGATGGGGGCGCAGAATGCCAGCATGCACGGACTCGCGCACTGATCGCCCCGGGTGCTGAGCTCGCCCATGACGGGCTGTCTGCCATTGCATTGCGCCTTCGCGTTCGTCCGGCGCCCGGTTGCGGCGCCGCTCTGCGCGTTCTATGTCCTTTCAGGCCTTTGGGCTTCGAACGTCGCCGCGGGGGACGCAGGGGTCCTGGAAGCCGCGACGGAGAGCACCCCCACGGGCGCCGTCGCGGCTCGCCGTGCGGGCGCCGATGCGGACACGGACGAAGCCGGCGCGGGCTCCCGCATCGGCACCGGAGGCGCGATTAAGCCGGGTGCCACGATTCGCCCGCCCACCTCCGGGCCGGCAAGGGAAACCCCCGGGATCCCATCGGATGCCGAGCTCGAGGCCGCGGGCGCGGCGATCGGGGAGATCGTGATCGACAACCAGAACATCTTCAACCTCGAGGATCCGAAGGACGATGTGAAGCTCTTCCGGCTCGCGAATCACCTGCACGGCAGGACCCGCAAAAGCATCATCCGCGAGCAGCTCCTGTTCAAATCCGGCGAGCGCTATTCGCGCCGCCTGATCGATGAATCGGAGCGGATCCTGCGCGGCAATGCCTATTTCTACGACGCCTGGATCCGCCCGGTGGCCTATCACGACGGCAAGGTCGACCTGCGCGTCACGACGCGCGATGTCTGGACCTTCAATCCGGGCTTCAACTTCGGCCGCAGCGGCGGCACCAACTCCACCGGCGTGCAGCTCGAGGAGATCAACTTCCTCGGCAGCGGGGCGAGCGTGAAGCTCGAGCACACCACCGACGTCGATCGCACCAAATCGCTCGTGGAGGTCTCCGACATGCACGCTTTCGGGGGCTTCACCGCGGTGGACGTGAACTACGCCAACTCGAGCGATGGGCGGCTCCGCGATTTCACCCTGAATCGCCCCTTCTACGCCCTCGACACCCGATGGGCCGGCGGGCTCTCCGGCCGCGATGACATCCAGACCGACTCCCTTTGGGACCGCGGCCAGGTCATCGACCAGTTCCGCGACCAGCATGAGTTCGTGCAGCTCTATGGCGGCTGGTCAAACGGGCTCCATAACGGCTGGGTGCGCCGCTTTAGCTCAGGGGTCACCTACGACGAGCGCCGCTTTCAGCCCGTGAGCACCTGGACCGGAGTGACGGCGATCCCGCAGGACCAGCGTTTCCTCTATCCGTGGGTGCAGTTCGGGCTGGTCGAGGATCGGTACCTGAAGTTCTTCAACCACGACCAGATCGCGCGCACCGAGGATTTCTACATCGGCACGACGGCGAGCGTGCGCGTCGGCTGGGCGGACTCGACGCTCGGCTCGAGCCGCAGCGCTCTGATGCTCCAGAGCTCCGTGGGCCGCGGCTTCTCGAACGGGGGGATCTCGACGCTGCTCCTCGCGAGCGATTTCTCCGGACGCCTCGAGAAGGGCGCGCTCGTGAACGGGCTGCTCGATGGCTCGGTGCGCTACTACCTCGAGCAGGGCCGCAACTGGCTCTTTTTCACGACGCTCGCGGCCTCGAGGGGCTGGCGTCTCGACCTCGGCAACCAGATCCTCCTCGGCGGCGACAGCGGGCTGCGCGGCTATCCGCTGCGCTACCAGGACGGCACCGCGCGGGCGCTCTGGACGCTCGAGCAGCGCTTCTTCAGCGACTGGTATCCGTTTCGGCTGTTCCGCGTGGGCGCGGCGGTGTTCTTCGACATGGGGCGCACCTGGGGCAACGCCCCGCTCGCGGCCCCGAGCCTGGGGCTGCTGAAGGATGCGGGGTTCGGGCTGCGCTTCGGGAATGCCCGATCGGGCCTCGGCAACATCGTGCACGTCGACCTCGCGTTTCCCTTCAACGGGGACACGAGCATCAAGCGGGTGCAGTTCCTGGTGCAGACCCAGCAGAGTTTCTGAAGGTGCGCGGGCGCCGCGCACCCCTCGCCGGTGGCCGGGAAGAGCGCGATGTCAGCGTCATCGCACCGACGGGTCAATCACCTCGAAGACTCTGTCGACCCGCTTCTGGATTCGGGCAGTCTCTTTGCGCAAGTGGCGGAGCTTTCCGAATCCTTTCATCCACTCGGGCTCTCCGGTGCGCGCCCTGCCCGCGTGGGCCTTGAGCTTTTCCTGCAGTGCCTCAGACATGAATTCCTTGAGTGTCTGACCGCACTCGGCCGCCCTCGCCTTGGCCTTGCGAAATAACGGGTCAGGGATTTCAACGGTTGTCTTCATTGAACCATATGACCGTATTTACGATTGCGAGGGTCTACAGGTCCCTGCCCCGACGGCGTCAGGGTGGGTGGCGGGGGCGTTGTGAGCCCGACGAGCCGCCAGGCTAGCGTTTGCCGGCGCTCACCGGGCCGGCAGGCGTGTTCTTCGGCGCGGAGCCGACCGGGGCCTGGGGCGGCAGCAGCTCGACCGAGAGCGCGAAGGTGCGCTTCTCGGTGCTCTGCAGAACCCCGACATTCACCACGTGCCGTGTCACTTCCTCGCCGCGATCGTTGCGGATCGCAATCACGACGTAGTACTCCCACGGGTCTTCGAGGGGCGGATGGCGGATCACGCCCTCGACGCGCAGCGCCGAGGTGGCCGCCACCTGGCGCTTCGCCGCCTCCTGATCGAAACGCAGGTGGTGCAGGCAGCCTGGGCAGATGCTCAGGCTCTCGAGAATGGTCGCCTTACAGTGCGGACACGTGCGCGTCTTGCCCGCCGTCACCGGGCGAGAAGCGACGTTCATGCGCCGCCGAAGCCTTTGGTCTCGCTCTTGGCGCGGCCTTCGGTCTCGTAGCCGAACTCGACCTGGCCACGCATGCGCGAGCCGGCCGCGACCGTCAGGGACCCTGCCTTGACGTCGCCGTTGATGACGCCCGTCTCGTGGAGCTCGACCCGCCGCGCGTTCTCGATGTTGCCGATGAGCTCGCCGGCGACGCTCACGACGCTCGCCTTGACCTGCCCTTCGAGCCGTGCGCCGGCATCGAGGCTCACATTCCCGTCGACGTGCACATCACCCTTGAACTTGCCGGCGATGCGGATGTGACCGGAACCCACGATCTTGCCCTCGATCGTCAGCTCCGCGGACATGTAGGACTCCTTGGTGTCGTGGCGGTGCGCCGCCACCGGGACCGGAGCCGGGGCCGGGGCCGGGCGCCGAGCCGGCTCGGGGCTCAAGGACGCCACATTGGTCTTTTCAGGCTCCCGCGGATGAGCCGGCGCCGGGGCAACCCCCGGAGTGGTCGGGGCGGGGATCATTCCAGTGTTTGTGTCTTTCCAAAGCGCCATGGGGTAGTCCTGTGTGATTGAACGGTGGAAGGTACCTGCCGACCCGATAGGGGGCCAGTGTCTCTATGTACAGACAAAAGCGCCGTAAAAGCTTGAGCTCGCGTCCAGCAGACCGACCGAGGGGCGAGTCTAATCCTGCAAAGCGTGGCGCGGGTATGTCCCGGCTCACAATCAGCACGCTTCAAGCGGCGAGCCTGTAGATCTTCAGCACCGCCGGGGATGCCAGGGGGTGGCTGGCGCGGGGCGCCGCCGCCTGTCCTGCGATGGACTCCTGTCGGGCAGCGCGAGTGGGAGTTTCAGCGTGCGCATCGGTAGTGTATGGCCCTAATAGAGGCCGATATCGTGTACATAATATTTGCAGGATCATGGGACCAGAATGGCGCTTCCGCCGGTACACTTACAGACCATGAAAACCCACATCGAATTGGACGATAAGCTGCTGGCCGAGGTATTCGAGCTCGGTGGCTTTGCCACGAAGAAGGCAGCGGTGAATACGGCTCTTGCCGAGTACGTGAAGCTCCTCAAGCGGCGGGAGCTCCTCGAGATGCGCGGTAAGATACGTTGGGAGGGGGATCTCGATGAGATGCGCATGGACCGAAGAGTAAGACGTTGATTCTCGTCGACACCTCCGTCTGGGTCGACTACTTCAACGCTTACGCCTCGCGCGAAGCAGGCTTCCTGACTCTGTGCATCGCTCAGTCTCGCCCGATCGTGCTGCCGGGCCTGGTGCTCACCGAAACGCTTCAGGGCGTGCGCGATGCGGCGAGTGCCGCCCGCGTGGCAGGCGTTCTCTCGACGTTCGAGCTGACACCGGAGTTCGAGAGATCCGACCACGAGCAGGCTGCCGCGATTTACCGCACGTGCCGCGCCCGGGGATCAACCCCTCGCTCGGCGATCCATTGCCTGATCGCGCAGCTCTGCCTGCGATACGGCTACGAGCTGCTGACGCACGATCGCGACTTCGAGGGCATCGCCCGGTGCTTTCCCCTCAAGCGCGTCTCACCCGATCCCGGCGTACAGGAGCTGGCCGCCGCCTACCCTGTATCGAGCACGGCGCTCAGCCGTCGACGAGCTTCAGCACCTCGGCGGTCTTCTCGCGCATGAGCTCGGCGCTTCCGCGCGCCTCGACGTTGAGGCGCACCAGGGGCTCGGTGTTGGAGCCGCGCAGGTTGAAGCGCCAGTCGCCGAACTCCATCGACAGCCCGTCGGTGAGATCGGTGGCCTGCGCCCGCGACTCATAGTGCGATCGCACTCGCGCGAGGATCGGCTTCGCATCGGTAGCGAGGCGGCGGTTGATCTCCCCGCTCGCCGGGAAGAGCCGCATGCGCTCCCCGACGAGCGCGGAAAGCGGCGCGCCGCGCTCGCAGATGACCGCAAGCACCAGGAGCCACGGGATCATGCCGCTGTCGCAGTAGGTGAACTTGCGGAAATAGTGATGCGCGCTCATCTCCCCGCCGTAAGCCGCATCGACCTCGCGCATTTTCTGTTTGATGAAGGCATGCCCCGACTTGCAGAGCACCGGGGTACCGCCGTAGCGGGCGACGATATCGAGCGTGTTCCAGGTGAGGCGCGGATCGTGCACGATGCGCGCTCCGGGCTCCCGCCTGAGAAAGGTTTCCGCCAGCAGCCCGACCAGGTAGTACCCCTCGATGAACTGCCCGGTCTCATCGAAGAAGAAGCAGCGATCGTAGTCGCCGTCCCACGCGAGCCCCACATCCGCCCCCGTGCGGCGCACGACATCCGCGGTCGCGGCGCGGTTCTCTTCCAGCATCGGATTCGGCACGCCGTTCGGGAAGGTGCCATCGGGCTTGTGGTTCACCTTGACGAACTCGAACGGGAGCTTCGGCTCAAGCGCGTCGATGATGAGACCGGCTCCGCCGTTACCGGGATTCACCACCACCTTGAGCTTCTTGAGCTGTGCCCCCTTCACGTAGGAGAGAAGGTGCTCGAGATACTTGCCGCGGACGTCGAGCGGCCGCTCGGTACCGGGCTTCGCGGCCTTCGCCGGGAGC
>Ga0209350_1000296_pt1 | contig 31244 bp, 29 predicted proteins | sample GraSoi013_2_20cm_2_FD_185822 | JGI IMG/M metagenome (GOLD analysis project Ga0209350, IMG submission 185822) | Grasslands soil microbial communities from the Angelo Coastal Reserve, California, USA - Sample 09_27_2013_2_20cm (SPAdes) (version 2) | ecosystem: Environmental > Terrestrial > Soil >...
TTTTCGCGGGGTGAAAAGAATCAGAAGTTCCGTGTCTTGATTCGAATTCTTCCGCCCGCCGAACACATAACCCGCGATGGGGAGATTAGCGAAGCCCGGCAAGCCGGTGATCGAGCGGGTCTCTTCCGTATCGGTGAGCCCGCCAATCACGGTCGGTTCGTCCTGTTTGACGCGAACAGTTTGCGTCAGCGTGCGATTCGAAATGATGGGAATGCCGTTCACGCTGGAGCCCGACAGGGAGCGGATTTCGAATTCGAGCAGCAAAGTAACTTCATTGTTGGAATGCAGCGTGGGGGTAGCTTTTATTTTCACACCCAAATCGACGTACTCCGAGGCCGGATAAGGCGTCTGCGCTACTCCAACCGTCGAGCTGTTCGCGAAATTCGTGGAATCCTGAATGATCGTAACAACGCCTTGAGTGGCGGCGGGATCCTGCGAAACTAAGGCGACGTCGGGCAGTCCGCTGGTGGTCAACGCGGAGGCGATGAGTGCGGAAGGCCCCGTGGGGGTGTTGAGCTCGATGCGCGAGGCAAACGTGCCTTGTCCTTGACCGAGATAAACTCCGATCGTGTTGGAGCCTTTGTTGGTTACAGCGAGGTCCGGGACGATTCCGTTGGCAAAATTGGCGATCACGATTCCGGCAGGAGTCGAAGAGGTTGGCAGGGGAGAGCCGGTCGCTTCGCTGAACGTGCCGTCCAAATTGCTGCTTCCGAGCAAGATGGAAACGGTAGCGCTGCCCTGGTTCACGACGGCGAGGTCCAGCACGCCGTCGGCGTTCAGGTCCCCCGTTGCGATGGCCACAGGAGTGATTCCCACGGAGATTGGCGAACCGGCGGCTTCGGCAAGAGTGACATTCAGATTCTGATCGACGGAGCTGAGGAGAATGGAAATGTTGTTGGAGCTTTGATTGACGACGGCAAGGTCCTGTTCAGCGGCGTTATTGACGGTGTTGGTGCGGTTGCGAAAATTCCCGCTGACCATGGCGACGGGAGCGGCCTGCGAAATTGTGCTGGTATTCGTCAGCTTGAAGGGCGAGCCGGGGGATTCCGTAAAAGTGCCATCTCCATGTCCGCGGAAAAAGGAGATGGAATTGTCACCTTGATTGGCGACTGCAAAGTCCAGAAGTCCGTCGCCGTTGAAGTCCGCGACGACCACCGATCTGGGATTATTTCCGACAGCAAAAGGAGAGCCGGGCGCCTCCGTAAAAAGTCCATTGGCTTTGCCGTTGGCGTCGACGCTTCCCAATAGAACCGAAACATTATTGGAAGTGGAATTCACCAGGACCACGTCCGGCGGCTGCGTAGTGGGAAATTTTGTGAGATCGTTGCGGAAAACCCCGGAGCCAATGGCGACCTGGCCCGTTTCGTTGGCGCCCAAGGTGATCGGCGATGGAGTTACCTGAACGAAATGTCCATTGTCCTGATCCTGCAAAATGACAAAGGTGTTGGCCTTGGGATCATCAAAAACGACCGCCAGATCGGGCAAAGCGCCGCCGGTAAAGTTATTGGCAACCAGCGCGGAAGGATTGGCGCCAACGGTGAAACTGGTTTGCGGGAAAACCGTGGAGCCGGGAAGTCCCGTCAATGCGGCGGAGTTCCCCACGCTTCCGGAGAGCAGGCTGAGTGTGATCGGATAACGATCGCCCACGAAAAAGCTGGCAGGCTTGCCGCTTTGCGCGCGCAGCAGCACCTGGCGCCCGCTCTGCACCAGCGAAAGAGAGTCAGAGAAATCCACGGCGGCGCTTGGAAGCGTAAGTAGAAAAGTGGAAAGGCCGCCGCCCAGGGCGACGACGGCGGGAATGCTGGAGAATCCTTTTCCTGCGAAGACTTGCTGGATGTTGGTGAGCAGGTTGGTCAGGTTCGTCGATGATTTGAGCTTGTTCACGTCGTTGGTATTCAGGGAAATGAGCTGACTGGATGCCGGAGGCGTGATTCCAAGAGCGCGTGCCTTGTTGCGATCGACTTCCAGGAACTCGATTTCGAGCATGACTTCGCCGCGGGCGCGCTCGAGCTGTTGGATGAGCTCACCGGCAAGCGCGAGCCGCTCAGGCGTGTCGCGCATGGTGATGGTGCGGCTGCGAGTGTCAATGTCGATGCGCGTTCCGCCGGTTATGTCGCGCAGGATGCGCAGCAACTCGGTAGCGTCTTCAGGCGCAACGGCCGCGGAGAGTGGAAAAGTCTGTTCGGCTTGCAAGCCGTACTGCCGCCGCTTCTCCGCCGTGTCGGGGGCGACAAAGAACAGGGTGGGGTTCAAGGGGCGCCAAAACGTTCCGGTTTGTCCGCACAGAAGGGCAATGGCGGTATAAAAATCCATATCATCCACGCGCAACTGTACGTTCCTGGCAACGACGTCCGGGTCAAAAGCCGCCTTCACGCCGAATAGTGCGGCCAGTTGTTCGTAAACCGTCTTGGTATCGCCGCGCAGATCCAGTTTGCGCTTCACGGGTTGCGCTTGCAGCCGCGGCAAGCCTGAAATTTTCGCCGTAGACTTCGCGTGGGGCGAGTCTTCCATGGCTGTGAGCTGACCGAGGCGCTCCTCGACGATGGTGTTTCCGGGATCGATTCGGAGCGCGGCGCCCAGTTCTTCGGTGGCCTCCGTCAGGAGTCCTGCTAGAGCATCGCGTTCTGCGGCTTCCACGTAGGCGCGAACCAGCTTGGAGCGCAACGCTGCACTCCGCTCAATGATGGCGGCGTCCTGGGGGGCGTAACGCGCGGCTTCCTCGTAGGCTGCGAGCGCCTCCTCGAAACGGCCCGCTGCTGCAGCCTTGTCGCCTCGCTCGGCGGCTTTCTGAGCACGCTTGGGGTCAGGGCTCCCTATATTGTCTTGAGCATGCAAGGGAGAGGGCATCTGTGCCTTGTGGGCGAGAACCTGCGCAGACAAGAATAGCGACAAGACCAGAAACGTGCTGAGGCGGAGGATGCGCATAAACGTCAGATAGGATAACCTAACTTCGCAGAGCATATAGGACTAGGCTGGTCCGGTTGACGGAAGTCACTGGTTGCGGTAGACTTAAATCGTAGTTGCAATTCATTTACAACTGGAGTTCTCGTGCTTTCGGCTCTCCTTATCGCACTCCGTGAAGGCGTCGAAGCTTCGCTCGTCGTGGGCATCATTCTTGTCTATCTCTCGCGTACGGGCCGCGAGCACCTTGCGCGGCTCGTGTGGTACGGCGTTGCAGCCGCCGCGGCGTTGAGCCTGGGAGTGGCCGTGGCGCTGGAACGCTGGCGCATCAGCGAAGACGGCTTCGAGGGGCTAATGCTCCTTGTTGCTTCGGTCTTCGTTGTTACGATGATCGTATGGATGAACCGCGTTGCGCGCCACCTGAAAAAAGAAATTGAGGCCAAGGTGGAGGCCTATGCGGGGAAGGCCGGCAGGGCGGCGGGCTGGGGGATTTTTCTTTTTGTTTTCCTGATGGTTCTGCGCGAAGGGGCGGAGCTGGCGCTGATTCTGCGAGCCGTGGAGCTTTCGAGCGAAGGCTTGCAAACGTGGATTGGGACGATTACTGGAATCGCCGGGGCGGTGGCGGTGGGGCTTTTCTTTTTCAAGGGCACGTTGCGGATTCCGCTGCACCGGTTTTTTGCGGCGACGAGCGTCATTCTAATGCTCGTGGCGTTTCAACTGGCGCTTACCGGGCTGCACGAGCTCAGCGAAGCGCGCTGGCTGCCTTCGAGCAAGGCGGAGATGGCGATTCTGGGACCAATTGTCCGGAACGAGCTGTTCTTTTTCGTGTTCATCTTCGGGGCGGCGGCGCTGCTAATTTTGCGCGAGTGGCAGTCGGCCAAGCGTGACAAGAGCGCTCAAGAGACAATGAACGACGCAGAGAAGCGGCTGCTGGAATCGCAAAGCCGGCGGCAGCGGAATTGGATGATGGCCGCGGCAGTCGCGTCTCTCACGGTGATTCTGGTGCTGACAGCGGATTTCATCTATGCGCGGGCGAACTCAGCGCCTCCGGCGGCGCGACCGATCAACGCCGTTGGCGACGTCGTGCGCGTGCCGGTCAGCGAAGTTCAAGATGGGAGCATGCATCTTTTCACGGTGAATGCGGGCGGGCAATCGCTGCGATTCATGATCATCAAGAAGCCGAACGGATGGGGAGTGGCCCTGGACGCCTGCCGCATCTGCGGCGCGGAAGGCTACCGCCAGGATGGACAGAATGTGATTTGCAGGCACTGCGCTTCAGCGATTTACATTCCGTCGATTGGCGATCAGGGCGGATGCAATCCCATCGGCGTGCCATCACACTTGGATGGCGGAGAGTTGGTAATCGAAATTTCGTCGTTGACGCAAGCCGCAAAGGAGATTCCGCAGTAGGCGCACCAACGATTGCGCCTCTAAGGCCGTCTCTGATTCCATGTTTCTGAGAATTGTTGCCGATTCGTTTGGACGCCGTCCGCGCCACAAGCTCCTTACCGGGGCGGCGCTGGCGCTGGGCATGGGAGTCGTCACGGCGGTACTGAGCGTATCGCTGGACGTGGGCGACAGGCTGGCGAAGGAATTCCGCAGTTTGGGCGCAAATCTTGTTGTGACGCCGCAAGCGGATTCGCTGCCATTGGAGATTGGCGGCGTGGACTTCCGGCCGGTGAATGCGGGAGCTTACCTGCCGGAAGCGGACCTGCCAAAATTGAAAACGATTTTCTGGCATAACAACATCGTGGGCTTCGCGCCGATCCTGGAAGATCGAGCCACCGTGTTCGTCAACCCTCCATCGGCGAATCTGAATTCTTTGCGATCATATGACATTCTTCACCCAGCTGAACCCCCTACCGTCTCGACTGTAGGCACGTGGGCTCAACACAAGTTTTCACTGTCCGACGGTTCCAGTTTTGCAACCGGGATCGACAAGATAAATCCTTGGTGGCAAGTCCAAGGACGATGGTTCAGTGAAGGTCTTAGGGAATGCCTGGTCGGGCAAGCTCTGGCTCGCCGGATGGGATTTCACATTGGCGACCACATCTACTTAGGTGGCTCCGGACCACGCGTAGTTCTTCAGTCTTCACTTCCACAGTTTCTTGTCACTGGCCTTCTATCAACTGGAGGTGCAGAGGATGACGCAATCATTCTTCCGCTCGACGTTGCTCAGCATCTTTCGGAAAGGCCAGGGCAGTATCGCAAATTGTATGTCAGCGCGCTGACGAAGCCGGAAGATGCGTTTGCGAAGCGCGATCCTAAGTCGTTTACGCCCACCGAGTATGACCGGTGGTTTTGCACGCCTTACATTTCTTCGATTGCGTTTCAGATTCAGCAGGAGTTGCCGGGGACGGATGTGCGCGTGATCCGCAAGGTTGCGGAAGGCGAAGGGCAGATTCTTACGCGCGTGCGGATGCTGCTGTGGCTGGTCACGGGAGCGGCACTGCTCGCCGCAGTGCTCGCCGTGGGAGCGTCATCGGCGGCTTCGGTGATTGAGCGGCGCACGGAGATTGGCTTGATGAAAGCACTAGGCGCGGGCTCCGGTACGGTGGGATTCCTGCTTGCGGCAGAACAGCTCTTGCTCGCGTTCGTGGGCGGGGGAGTCGGTTACTCGCTGGGGATTGTTCTGGCGCGCCTCCTGGGACAAAAAATCTTTGGCGCGGCACCGGAACCATCTTTGATTGTCTTTCTTGTGGTTATTGCGCTTGCTGCCGGTGTCACCGTTCTGGGCAGCGCGCTTCCGCTGCGCCGCGCTTCGCAATACGAGCCGGCGCCAATCCTGCGAGGCGAATGATGACAAGCTCTCGCGCAACGAACAAAGTGATGTTCTGGCGCATCATCCGGCGATTGCTTGGAGCCAACCGAGGACGCCTTTTCGTGATGCTGCTCGCGCTCGGAGCTGGTGCCGCCGTGACCGCCGCGCTGCTCAATTTGCAAGTGGACGCCAAGCGCCGCCTCACCACCGAATTCCGGGCTTTTGGACCGAACGTGCTAATTCTCCCGAAAGGTTCATCGTTTTCTGGAACGGGGACATTGCCCGAATCGACAATTCTTTCCGTGCCCCGAAATGTCGGGAATGCTCACGTTGCGACAGCATCCTCGCTCTTCGTTATCGCAACTGTTTCTTCAGCGCAGTCGGGCAGATCTCTATCCGCCGTGGTTGTGGGAGCGAGTCCCAGGCTCGTCGGCTGGATCAGCTCCCAGTCAGCTCTTTCGCTTCCAAAGGGTCGCCCAATGATCCCCGCTGAGCCAATTTGTATGGTGGGAGGGCGAATCGGCAAACAAGTGCACGCCGAGCAAGGTTCTCGGCTCAATTTAACCAGCGGAGACCAAAAGGAGACGTGCCTTGCTGCAGGGCTTGCCGAGACCGGCGGACCGGAAGACGACCGTATCGAGATCGACTTGCGAGCGGCACAGCGCCTGGCCGATCTTCCGGGTCGCATCAGCACGATCGAGCTGATCGTTCCGGGCACTCCCGGCGAAATCCAAAACTACATCGCGGATCTTCAACGCCTGCTTCCCGATGTTGACGTCCGGCCTGTTCGGCAATTCACGGAAGGCGAAGCAAAAATTTACAACCGGATCAGCGGGTTGCTGACGGCGACGGTGGCGATTGTGTTGTTGCTTACGGGGCTGTGCGTAATGGCGGCGATGACCAACGTGGCGATGGAACGGAAAATGGATGTTGGGTTGATGAAGGCGATCGGCGGCTCGATGCGCCGCGTGCTGCGGCTTTTCCTTGCGGAGGCGGCGTTGCTTGGGCTTGCAGGCGGCATCATTGGCGGAGCGGCGGGAATTTTTCTTTCGATCGGTTTGGGCAAAGCGGTGTTTGGAGTGGCGGCGCGGCCGCGGTTGATTGTGTATCCTGTAGCTGTGGCGTTGACGGTGTTCGTCGCGATTCTTAGCGCATTTCCGTTGCGGCGACTGGCCAGCATCCGCCCGGCATCGGTTTTCAGAGGTGAGGCGTGAGTACGCTCTTGGCAGCGCCGCCGCGAACGGCGACGAAGCAAGTGGTCATCGAAGACCTGGTCAAGCAATACGGCGCGCTCCGCGCGCTTGGTGGAGTGAACTTCGACGTGAACACGGGCGAATGGGTTGCGCTCATGGGCCCCTCCGGCTCCGGAAAAACGACGCTCATAAATATTCTTGGCGGGTTGGACACGCTCACTTCCGGATACGTTGTGGTCGACGGCGTCGACCTTTCGAAACTTCGCGAGAACGAGCTGGTCCGATACCGCGCGGAAAAAGTGGGCTTCGTCTTCCAGCAATTTCATCTAGTGCCGTATCTTACTGCGGTGGAAAACGTGATGCTCGCGCAGTATTTCCATAGCGTCACGGACGAAAAGCAGGCCGAAGAAGCGCTGAAGCGCGTTGGCCTCGGCGATCGCTTGACGCATCTGCCAGCGCAACTTTCCGGCGGAGAGCAACAGCGCGTGGCCATCGCGCGCGCGCTGATCAATCAGCCGAAAATCATTCTTGCCGACGAACCGACCGGCAATCTCGACGAAGCCAACGAAGCCATCGTCATCCAAATTTTCCGCGAACTACACAACGCCGGCCACACAATTCTAATGGTGACGCACGACCCGGACATTGCGCGCCAGGCCGACCGGCGCATCGAGCTGGCGCACGGGCATTTGCACTTTGACACTGCGCAGCACGGGCCGAGCCATCCGCTGAATTGCCCGCTGGCCGACACTGCGGACTGTTGCACACCTATTTCCACTGACGACGAAATCCGCTTCGACCATCTCCTCGAGCAGATTTGGGTTTGCGGCGAGGAAGGGAAGCGGGCTCAGCCGGAGCACTTGCACGCGTCCGGACCAGCGGGAAAGTTGCCGGCCGCTACAGAAGAGCCTGCCGCGCGGGTCCTTTCCCGCATGTCCGACCTGCGCCTGGTGCAAATGGAAAATGGGGAAGTACAACTGACGCCTGTAGGCAGCCAGCGTGCGCGTGATGTTGTCCGGCGTCACCGCCTGGCCGAGCGCCTTTTCAAGGACACTTTTTCGGTCGACGATTCCGAAGCGCATACGCAAGCCTGCAAGTTCGAGCACATCATCAGCCCGGAACTGGACCAGCGCATTTGCACGTTCCTTGGACACCCCAAGACCTGCCCGCACGGGAATCCCATTCCGCCGGGCGACTGTTGCGACGGCAAGTCCAAGAGCTGATCGCGCACCCAAACAATGCCGACTCCCCTCGACCCGCGGAAAAAACCAACGAGCGTCAAGATTCACGTTTCGAACGGCACGGGTGTGGACGTCACCTGGGCCGACGGCCACGCCAGTCATTACGAGTTTGCTTACTTGCGCGAAGAATGTCCCTGCGCCACCTGCAACGACGCACGGGAAAAGAAGGCCTCCCTTGGCGAGCCGGCTTCAGCGCTCAAGCCATCACCTGCTCTGCCAATGTTCAAGCCCAAGCCGCGCGCCCAGGCTGCCACGCAAGTAGGCAACTACGCCATTCAGATTAGCTTCACCGACGGCCACTCCACCGGCATTTACAGCTACGACCATCTCCGCAATATCTGTCCCTGCGCCGAATGCGCCAAAGCCTTCCGCACGGTCGCGCACTAGAACCTTTCTGGCAATTTACAGGGATGTCCGGCTAGACTTAGTGCCCTAAAAATGCGAGCATTCCAACCTGCAAGTTAGCGCAACCCATACATGAGCAGCACTCCCAATAGCCCTGCTGCCGCGGGCAGCCGCGGCAACGGTATTCCGCGTGTCATCGTCGCCACCACAGCCCTCCTGACATTCATTTCGTTCTGGCGGGCGGCGGCCATCGTGCTGAATGACCTGGCCTCCTCGGCGTACTACGCCGGCGGCGAAGCGGAAGGCTACATCGGCAAGACCGCGCCGTGGTTCATCCTGGCGATCATGCTGTTTTCGTACGCCGTGCGCGCGGTTTACGTGGAAAGCTGCAGTATGTTCGTGCGCGGCGGCGTGTATCGAGCCGTGAAGATGTCCCTTGGCGGGACGCTAGCCAAATTCAGCGTTTCCGCGCTGATGTTTGACTATATCCTTACGGGTCCGATCAGCGGCGTCGCCGCCGGCCGGTATCTCGCGGGATTGACTGATGAACTCCTGCAGTATTTTCACCTGAGCGGCCCGCTGGCTTCCGGAACAATCAGCTTTATTGCCGCGAGTTTTGCCATTGCTGTCACTCTCTATTTCTGGTGGCAGAACACCAAGGGCGTTGCCGAATCCAGCGAAAAAGCTTTGCAGATCATGAAGCTGGTCACCGTCATGGTGGTGATGCTCATTGTCTGGTGTGGTTACACGATAGCCGTGCGCCATTCCCCGCTTCCTCCGTGGCCTTACCCGCGCAACCTCCGGCTGACCACCAGCGCCCTCGGCTGGCTGGCGCACAGCAGCCTTCCTCACATGTTCGGCGTTCTCGCCGTCCTTATTGCCCTCGGCCATTCCGTTCTGGCGATGAGCGGCGAGGAATCGCTTGCGCAGGTCTATCGCGAAATCGAGAGCCCCAAGCTCCCCAACCTGAAAAAAGCCGGAGCGGTCATTTTTGTCTACAGCCTGGTTTTTACGTCTTTGGTCTCGTTCTTTGCCGTGATGATTATTCCGGACGACGTCCGCCAGCATTTCCTCGAGAACCTGATTGGCGGTCTCGCGATGAATCTGGAAGGGCCATTTATTATCCGCCTCATATTCCACGGCTTTGTGGTCGTGGTAGGCACTTTGATTCTGGCGGGCGCGGTCAACACGGCCATCGTTGGCTCGAACGGAGTGCTGAACCGCGTTTCTGAAGACGGCGTGCTCAGCGCGTGGTTCCGTCAGCCGCACAAACGGTTTGGTACCAGCTATCGCATCATCAACATCGTCGTAGCGCTGCAAGTCATCACCATCATCATCAGCCGCGGCGACGTGACGTTTCTTGCGAACCTTTACGCGTTCGGCGTGATCTGGAGCTTTGCGATGAACGGCCTCGCGGTCCTGGTTCTGCGTTACACCAGTCCAGGCCAGCGCGAATTCCAGGTTCCGCTAAATTTCACGATTCGTGGCGTGCAGATTCCCGTCGGACTCGGCTTAATCACGTTAATGTTGTTTTTGATCGCTGTCGTGAACTTGTTCACCAAGCCCATCGCCACCATGGCCGGCGGAGCCTTTTCCGTTCTGCTCTACATCGTGTTCACGATCTCGGAACGACGGGGCAGACACGGCGGCGCATCCCCCGTAGAGATGGACCAGTTCAATCTCGAGTCGGAATCGGAATTAACGCCTGAAGCTGTGGGCGCCCGCCCGGGCAACATCCTCGTTCCCATAAGCAACCATTACGCGCTCTATCATCTTGGAAACGTGCTGGACCGCATTAAGCCCGGACGCCGCGACGTTGTCGTGCTCCATGTCCGCCTGTTGCGCCGTTCGGCTTCGGGTGAAAACGAGCTTGAGGCAGATCAGCTTTTCGGCAGCATCGAGCAGCAACTCTTTTCCCAGGCGCTTTCCATGGCCGAAAAACGAGGCAAGTCGATCCGCCTCGCCGTGGTCGCCGCAAACGATTTGTGGGACGGCATCCTGCGCGCCGCGACTTCACTGCAATCCAGCACCATTGTTGCGGGACGTTCAAACAGGGAATCGAACGAGGAGCAAGCGCGGCAGATCGGTGAAGCCTGGGAAAAACTTGGCGATGCGAAGCCGCAATTCAATTTGGAAATCCATCTGCCCAATGGAGACAAGCTTTACAAAGTTCTCGGGCCGCACGCGCCAAATCTGACTGCCAACGAGGTCAATCTGCTGCACCGGCTGTGGCTGCGCTTCAGCGACGCCGTAGCGCCGCTGGAAATGCACCATCACGACGTCGTGCACTTTGCCTTGGAAGAAGTGCAAAAAGAGATGGAAGAGGGACACGAAGACATCGTGGTCAGCCGCCTGCGCCAGCATCTCGAAGCCAATCAGAAGAAGAAAGCTTCGAAAAGTTGAAGCGATCCAGTTTCACTCACCGCGGCCGGAGGATCAAATACGAGGCAATTATTCCGCGCAGCGCGAGCAATGCGCCGCCGGCCGCGAGCATCGGACCAACCCAGGGAAATGGCACGCGCGAAATCACGAGCATGAGGACGCCCAGCAGTACGAGAGACAACCCGCGTGTCCAGTTTTGCCAGCGCAACCACCACTGGCCCGGGCTGTACAGCGCGCGCAAGCCCCAAATGATCAGCGCCACGCTGAGGACCAGCCAGGGCACGCCGTGCCGATCGACGGTGCGGCCGTGAGCTGGGCCGGCAAGGCCCAGCCACATCAGCAGTCCGCCGAGCGACACAAAAATCAACTCGATCATGAGGCGGAGCAGTCGCTCAGGCGTGAGCATTGTAATAGCGTTCGCTTAGGCGACGTGTTCGATGCGAAGTTTCTTGATGGACACCGGCGTTTTCGGGCGGTCGTTCGAATCGCTCGGCACATTGGAGATCTTGTCCGCCACGTCCTGGCCTTCGACGACCTCGCCAAAAATTGTGTGGCGGTTATCCAGCCACGGCGTTGCCGCCACGGTGATGAAGAATTGGCTGCCGTTTGTTCCCGGTCCGGAATTGGCCATCGATAGCTTGCCTGCTTTGGAGTGCTTCAGCGAGGGATGAAACTCGTCCGCGAATTTGTAGCCCGGTCCGCCCATTCCGCTGCCCTGCGGGCAGCCGCCCTGAATCATGAACTGTGGAATCACGCGATGGAAGATCAATCCGTCGTAGAAGGGCCTCTTTTCCTTCTGGCCGGTCTTTTCACTCGCGAATTCTTTTGTGCCTTCGGCAAGCCCAACGAAATTCGCTACCGTCTTGGGCGCTTCGCTTTCCAGCAAACGCACCACAATGTTTCCCTGTGAAGTTTCAAAGATAGCGTAAGTTCCTGCAGGCCGGCTCATGCGATCTCCTTGTGTACCGCATCATCGTACACGAGCCGGAGCGCCGCGCGCCACTTAGCTGCAGCCGAGTCTTCGCGACTCTGCTACCAGCCCTTTTGTTTGCGAAGTTCCGTGATATGCGCAGTGTGATGCTTCCCATGCCACTCGTAAAGGAACAACAGCCAGTCCACCGTGCGCTCGCCGTGTTCCGGATGAATGAGAACCCTCGCAAAATGCTCGGACTTCAACGAGCGCCACAACTGGACAAATCGAGCGTGCACCGAATCCAGCAGCGTCTGCGAAACTTCAATCGGCGTGGACTTGGAGTCAGCGAGTTCGGCCCAGGCCGCTTCGTTGTACGGCTTAATCGTCGGTTTGTCTTCCGTGAGTGCCAGCTTCAATCGCACGTAGGCATTCAAGTGGCTGTCCGGAACGTGGTGGACGACCTGGCGTACTGTCCAACCGCCGTCGCGGTAGGGCGTGTCCAATTGCGAGTCGCTCAGACCCTTGGCTGCGGCGCGCATTTTGGCGGGAGTGGCCGCAATCTCTTCGATCGCTTGCTGGCGGCGAGCCGGCGTCACTTGCGCGGGCATCTCAAATTTTCCAATGGGATAGCGCGGGTCCATCGTAACTGTCTCCTTGGACAACCTGATATTTGCATGGACTATAACGGCAGCCATTCTTGCTGGTCAATGCCAGGCGGCGCTTAAAGCCTCTCCAAATTGGCCTCAGGCGTTCCGAATCGCGTCGAAGGCAATGCTACAATACCGCGCTGCTTGTATCCGGCGGGCGCAGTGTTGAATCTAATGTTTGGAGAACGATCGAATGCACAACGTGGTCATCATTGGCAGCGGCTGCGCGGGTCTAACTGCTGCGATTTACGCCGGGCGCGCAAACCTGAAACCGCTGGTCCTGGACGGACATGAACCTGGCGGACAGCTCTCCCTCACCACGCACGTTGAGAATTATCCGGGGTTCCCCGACGGCATCATGGGGCCGGAGCTCATCGAAAACATGCGCAAGCAGGCGAAGAAATTCGGCGCGGAGTTCAAGGCAGGGGCTGTAACCGAAGTGGACGTCAGTAAGCGCCCGTTCAAGATCATCGCCGGAAAAGATACCTACGAAGCACGGTCTCTGATCGTTGCTGCGGGAGCTTCAGCGCGCCTGCTGGGCCTGAAGGGCGAAAGAGAATTGATCGGCCACGGCGTTTCCACGTGCGCCACTTGCGACGGTTATTTCTTCCGTGGCAAACCCATCGCTGTAATCGGCGGCGGCGATTCAGCCATGGAAGAGGCCAACTTTCTTTCGCGTTACGCCAGCAAGGTTCACCTGGTTCACCGCCGAAACGATTTCCGCGCTTCCAAGATCATGATTGACCGCGCCAAGGCGAACGAGAAAGTCGAATTTGTCACTCCTTTCGTGGTGGAGGAGATTTTCGCTCCCCAGGGCCACGTCGAGGGCGTGAACTTGCGCAATCCACAGACCAGGGAAACTCGCGAGATTCCGCTCGACGGTGTATTCGTGGCCATCGGTCATGATCCGAACACCATTATCTTCAAGGGAAAACTCGAAATGGACGCGAACGGTTACCTACTCGCCAAGCACGGCAGCCTGACATCTATTCCCGGCGTATTCGTTGCCGGCGATGTGCAGGATCATCGCTACCGCCAGGCGGTCACGGCCGCGGGCTCTGGCTGCATGGCCGCGATCGATGCCGAGAAGTTTCTCGAAGAGCACAAACAGTAGTTTCGCCGCTCCCAGGCTGCCATAATTGTTCCTGCATGCTCCGGTCGACCCTGCTCAAGCTTTCCGAAAGCAAAGGCTTCGCCAATTGGGTCACTTCCAATGGCACCACGCGCCAAATGGCACGCCGATTTGTCGCCGGCGAGACGCTGGATGAAGCCATTGCCGCCGCCCGCGAGTGCAATAACGCGGGAATGCACGCCAGCCTCGATTACCTCGGCGAAAATGTTGCCACGATTACCGATGCACAGCACTCCCGCGATGCTTATCTCGAGATTTTTGAACGCATCGCCGAGGAACGGCTGCACGCCAACGTTTCCGCCAAGCTCACGCAGCTCGGTCTGGACATCAACGTTGAGTTTTGCGAAGGTTTGCTTCGCTCCATCGTCGAGCGCGCCGCCAGCTTCGAAAATTTTTTGCGCGTTGACATGGAAGGCTCTGCCTACACGCAGCGTACCATCGACCTCGTCAAACGCGTTCGAACTCGCAATCCCGCGGTCGGCACGGTCATTCAATCCTATCTGTACCGCAGTGAAACCGATGTCGCGGATTTATTGTCCTGCGGCTGCCGGATTCGGTTGTGCAAGGGCGCGTACAAGGAATCGGAAGAAGTTGCCTTCCCGCGGAAAGAGGACGTAGACGCGAATTTCGTCCGGCTGATGCAGGTCCTGTTGTCCAGCGGCTTCTACCACGCCATTGCGACGCACGACCCGCGCATGATTGCCGCAACCATTCGCTTTGCCGCGGCGAAGCAAATCTCCAAGGACGATTTTGAGTTTCAGATGTTGTACGGAGTGCGCACCGATTTGCAGCGCCAGCTGATCAAGGATGGCTATCGCGTCCGCGTCTACATCCCCTATGGCAAAGACTGGTTTCCTTATTTTATGCGACGTCTCGCGGAACGTCCTGCAAACCTCGGCTTCCTAGTCCGTAATCTCTTCCGCAAGTAAGTTCCCTCGTTCCTCGTGCTTCCGGTGATTTCTGAGTTACGTCTCTAGTGGAGGTGCCGATCGGTATCTTTCACTGCTGCTCGGCAATGTGGAATCACCCGGATGCCGTATTTGGGACGCAGCGTAACGGATGCGAAGATTTCGATGGGATGCCCCGGGACAATTTCGAGATGAAACTTCTGCTGAATCATAGCCAGCAACAACGTAGCTTCCATCATCGCAAAGGATGCGCCAACACAAACGCGCGGGCCCCCTCCGAATGGAAAATACGCGAAACGCGGAATTTTTCCCGAGCGAACCGGATCGTCCCTCCAGCGTTCCGGGTCGAATCGGTCCGGGTCCGGAAAGAAGCGCGCATCGCGCTGCGTCCGCCACTGCAAAATGAAAACGTTTGAGCCTGCTGGCACACGGTATCCCCCAAGCTCGCAATCCTCCAGGGCTCTCCGGCCGATGCCCCACACAGCGGGGTAGAGACGCATCGTTTCTTTGAGGACCATCTCCGTATAACGCAATCGGGGAAGGTCCTCCGGCGTCGGGAAACGGCCGCCGAGGACAGTTTGCAGTTCCTCGGCGAGTTTCGCCTCGATATCCGGATTCCGCGCAATCAAGTAGCAAGCCCAGGAGAGCGCGATGGCCGTGGTCTCGTGGCCGGCCAGGAAAAGCGTCATCACTTCGTCGCGCAGTTGCGTGTCGCTCATGGGATTTCCGTCAGCGTCGCGCGCTCGAAGCAGCATGTCCAAAAGGTCTTCGCGCCGCTGGTCAGAAGAACGCCGCTCTCGAATGATGCCGCCGATGATCCCGTTCAATTCGCGGATGGCTCGCCATTCCCGGAGCGCGAATCGAACGGGGATATCGAAACGGAACAGCATCGCCAGACTCGCGTTGATAATAAATCTCCCCGTCACGACTTCCATGGCGTGGCCCACGCGTTCTGCGGCATCGGTGACTTCCGCGCTGTACAGACACCGCCCGACGATTTCCAACGTCACCCGCATCATGTCTTCATGGATGTTGCGCTCACTCTTTTCCTTCCACGAATCGAGCATGCGGCCGGCCGCGCGTGTCATGACAGCCGCGTAAGACAGAATGCTTTGGCGGTGAAAGGCAGGCTGGATGAGGCCGCGTTGACGCTTCCAGAAATCTCCTTCGCTGGTCAGCAAACCCCGTCCGAGGACCCGCGCCAGCGCGCGATAGTCCTCGGATTTCGTGAACTTTGCCGCGTTGGTGACGAGCACGGTCTCGATGTCACGCGGATGCACCACGAGATAAACCGGAACATGTGCGAGAAGCACGCGAACCACGTCGCCGTACTCGTCCGCACAGTTTTTGTAAAAACCAAGCCAGTCGCGCGAAACTTCGATCAGACTCCCGAGCAAGAATCGCCCTTTTGGTCCAGGGGGACTTCCCAGGAGAGTTTTCGGTGCGGATGCGGAGGCGGTTGCCATAACTTGTGTTTAATTCTTCTGGCAGACGGTGACGCCGTCGCGCAGCGGAAGCAAAACTGGGTAGAGCTGCTTCGTTGCGTAGACGAGCCGGTTAAATTCCTGAATGCCTTGCGTGTCGAGGTCATCCGGCGCGGCCGGCCTTGCCGCTTTTCCCGACCACAGCGTGTTGTCGGTAATGAACAATCCGCCTCGGCGAAGCTTGGGCAGTGCCACCTGCAGCGCGGCAGGGTATTGGCGCTTGTCGATGTCGTTGAAGATCAGGTCAAATGTGCCCGGCGATTTTTTCAGCAGTTCAACCGCGTCGCCGACGCGCACGTCAATGCGTTTACCGACGCCTGCCCGGCGGAAATAATCCTTCGCGCGCCGCGCTTTTTCCGGATCGCCATCCGTGTAAGTCACTTTTCCCTTTGGCCCCGCTGCGCGCGCCAGCCAGATGGTGGAATACCCAATGGCCGAGCCCATCTCAAAAATCCGCTTTGCGCCAGACACCTGCACGAAGAGCGTCAGCATGCGCGCCACGGCCGGGCCAATAATCGGAACGCGGTTCTGCGCGGCGTAATCTTCGATCTCCGTGACCACCGCATCACGTTCCGGCAGAAGCTCGTAAACATACTCCTCGACGTCGTCCTGAATGTAGCCGCTGCGTAGATTCTCGGTGCGAATCATAGTTTTTCTCCCGGCTTCAGCGCGTAAATTTTTAGCCCTTTGATTTTCTTTGCCTCTTTTCGCAGTGCTTCCGCAGTTCCTGTCAAGAAAGGGAACGTGGCGTAGTGCATCGGCACGACATGCTTCACGCCAAGCAGGCGGATGGCATACGCCGCTTCGCGCGGGCCCAGGGTGAAGCGATTGCCGATCGGCAGCATGGCGAGGTCCGGCTTGTAGAGTTCGCCGATCAATTTCATGTCGCCGAAAAGCGCTGCGAATGATATACCCCGCGGGCTCGCCGCCATAATGCCGCACGCCGTTATCGTCAATCGAATTCGAATGAAACGCGTGCGTCATGGTGATCTCAAAATCACCGATTGTTTGCGAGCCGCCCTTGCCCATCGGGCAAGTTTCTTCTCCAAAACCTTTGCTTTCGATCCACAGACACGTCTCAAACATCGCCGCAATTTTCGGCCTGAACTGCTTGGCCAGCGCCAGAAGATCGCCCATGTGGTCGGTATGCGCGTGAGTCAGGAAAATGGCGTCCAATCGCGATAGTTTCTTCAGCGCCTCCGGGCACCAGGGATTTGTCGTCACCCACGGATCGATCAAGGCAACCTGGGCCGAGGGCGTAGTCAGCGAAAACGCGCTGTGGCCAAAATACGTGATGCGATTGCCCTTCGTATTGAGCATGAGAAACTCCGATAGAGATTTTGCACAAAACTAAGTGATTGGGTTTTGATTGCGCAGTTCGGCGTTAGTTGGAACCCGGGGCCAGCAGCGTTCGAATCGCTGACTCATACGCGTTCCGCGGGCCTTCGCCGAACATATGTCCGGCCTGCCTGCCGTCTTTGCCGTAGAAGAACGTGGCTGGCAGAGACCCATTCCAACTGGGAAGCACCGTTTGTGTGAATTGTCGGAAGTCTCCGTCCTCGCCCGCTTTCTTCCGATAATTGGGAAACACTGGCTTATAGCGGGCCAGGAAACGCCGCATCAGGATCAAATCGCCGTCGTCATCCATGCTCACGCCGACGACTTTCAATCCCTGGGGCGCATATTTCTTCGCCAGTTCGTTCAGCATGGGGTACTCGTCGCGGCACGGTTCGCAATAGGTCGCCCAAAAATTGACGAGCATCGGCTTCCCACGATTTTGTTCCAGCAGTTTCTGATAGCCCTGTGCGTCAATGATCTCTGGATCGCGCGGAGCAACCGTCTTCGAAGTCTGCGGAGCCGCCAGTGCCGTCGCGGCAGCCGTCAAAACCAGTAAGAAAAGACAAGTCCGGATTTTCATGTACCTTCCTTCTCCTCTCATTCTATCCATACCTCTGCAGGTTGAGAAACTCCTTCCCCCCGCGTACAATTCCCTTAGCTGCTTGTCGCGCCGGGCAGACGCGTGATATAAGGATTTTTTGCCGGTTGAGCTGTTCAGCTGGATGAGCCACCGGTCCACTGCCCGAATAAAGGAGACCCGTAATGGCTTACGTGATTGCCGAGCCGTGCATCGGCACAAAAGACACCGCGTGCGTGGATGTCTGCCCGGTGGACTGCATCCATCCGCGCAAGGATGAGCCGGCTTTCGAGTCTGAGACTCAACTCTACATCCACCCAACCGAATGCATCGATTGTGGCGCGTGCGTACCTGTTTGCCCCGTGACCGCTATTTTTGCTCTCGAAGATCTCCCGGAAAAGTGGAACAGCTTCACTCCCATCAACGCCGATTGGTACGCAAAACAAGGGAAGTAGCCTGTTCTGCTAGGTTCCAACAGGTCTTCTGCAATTTTGGGCGGCACGCCGCAGCGTGCCGCCCTTTTTTCATGCACACCTTCTCCGATTCTGGTTTCCACGCCAACTATTTTGAGCCAGGAATCATCTACCATCCTGAATGCGGCGTGAGGGGGGCTTGAGTGAAGCTCGGAAACAGGTGGCTGGCGTTGGCCATTTCTCTATTCAGCTTTGCTGCTTTTTCGTTGGCTTCGGCCCAGACTCCACCCGCACACAAACCGCGGCCCCGACGGAGTTCCTCAACACTGGAAGGCCAATGGAGCGGTTCGCTTCAAGCCGGCGAAGCGATGCTCCATCTCGTCCTGCATGTCACAAAAGCCGAAGACGGTTCTCTCAAAGCCACCATTGATAGCCTGGATCAAGGCGTCTACGGCATCGAAGTGACATCATTTGCCCAAAAAAGTGCAATTCTCCGCTTCAGCGTAGCTTCCGTGAGTGCTTCCTACGAAGGAAAGCTGGCAGCGGATCAGCGCAGCATCGATGGTGACTGGATGCAGGGCAGTGTCAGCCTTCCGCTTATTTTTCATCGCCAATCTCCGGGAGCCGGCGCAAAGAAACCTTCCGACGCTGTTGCCAGCGCCGAAGGAGTATGGCAGGGCGCGCTCGAAGGCAACGGCATGCGCATGCGCTTGCAATTGCACGTTTCGCATGACTATCGCAAACAGCTCGTCGCTGCGCTCGATAGCCCAGACATGGGCGTAAGTGGACTTCCCGCCGTCAAGGTGAGCCAGAACGACGCCAGTTTTCACTTTGAAATCCCCGTGGTGCGAGGCGTTTATGACGGCACGCTCAACACCGCCAAAACGGCCATCAACGGAAGCTGGACGCAGAACGGTGGCGAGCAGAAACTGAATTTTCAACGCTCCGACAAGCTTCTTGAACTGATTCGGCCGCAAAATCCGCTAAAGCCTTATCCCTATAAGGAAGAAGAAATCACCTTCGCGAACGCAACAGCGAAAATCTCGCTCGCAGGCACACTCACTCTTCCGCCCGGCCAGGGTCCATTTCCCGCCGCCATTCTGCTCGCTGGTTCCGGGCCAAACGACCGCGATGAATCCCTTGCTGGACATCGCCCTTTTCTAGTCCTCGCCGACCACCTAACGCGAAAAGGCATCGCCGTTCTGCGCTTCGATAAACGAGGAATCGGCAAGTCCACTGGCGATTACGCGAACGCGACAATGGAGGACTTTGCTGCGGATGCCGAGGCGGCCCTCGCCTATCTGAAAACTCGCAAGGAACTTGATGCCAAGAAAATTGGCCTCATCGGCCACAGCGAAGGCGGCATGATCGCTCCACTGATAGCCGCGCATTCCGGTGATGTTGCCTGGATCGTGCTTCTTGCCGGGCCCGGCCTTACTGGCGAAGAGACCCTCTTGCTGCAGTCGGAACTTATCTTGAAGGCTGCGGATGTCAACGACGGCCAGATCGCCGTGGCTCGCGAATTCAACAAACAAGCGTACGCGCTGGTTCGCCAGGAGAAAGATTCCGCAGCTTTACAAGTCAAGTTAAATGATCTCGTGCACTCCAGCGCCATGAGCGCGTCGCTTCCTCCAGAAGCCTTGGAATCGCAAGTGCATCTGATGGCCACGCCATGGTTTCGCTTCTTTCTCGATTATGACCCTCGCCCTGCCTTGCAGAAGACGATGTGCCCAGTCCTCGCCTTGAATGGTGAAAAGGACCTTCAAGTCTCGCCGAAGGAGAATCTCGCCAAAATCCAGAAAGCCTTGCAAGACGGCGGCAACAAAGACTTTCAAACCGTCGAATTGCCGGGCCTGAACCATCTCCTCCAGCACGCCCCGGCGGGTTTGCCCAATGAATATGGCGAGATTCTGGAGACCATGGCCCCGGACGCTCTGAACGCTATTTCCGATTGGGTACTGAGACACACCACGGCCTGATCAAGGCGGCCAGTCGGCACTATGTGAGTCTGCCCCGTAACCGATTAAGTGCGCACATCGCGCATCCTCGGACCGCGGAATTCATAAATTCGCGTGACAGGTTATGATGGTAGTGAGAAAAAACTGTCCCCATGCCCGAGAAATTTCACCTTGCCCTGCTCATTCACGCGCATCAGCCCTGCGGCAATTTCGAGCATGTCCTCGAGAAGGCCTACGCTTCATCCTATCTTCCATTCATCGAGCACCTTGAAAAGCATCGGAAGGTTCATCTCGGCCTCCACTATTCCGGGCCGCTCCTCACCTGGATTGAGGAACATCGGCCTGAGTATTTTTCCCGGCTGAAAAATCTGGTCCAGTCCGGCCAGGTGGAACTCGTCGGTGGCGGTTTCTACGAGCCCATTCTGGTCTCGATTCCTCCCGAAGATCAGCACGAACAGATTACTCGCCTGGCCGCCTACCTGGAGAAGCACTTCGGCAAGCCACCTTCCGGCGCGTGGCTCGCCGAGCGCGTTTGGGAGCCACAGCTTCCCTCCGCGCTTGCCTCGGCCAATGTTGCTTATACCCTGGTTGACGACATGCATTTCCTCGCCGCGGGCTTCGAGCCCGAGGAACTCTTTGGCGCCTACATCGCCGAGGACCGTGGCAAGACCGTGTGGCTCTATCCCGGGCAAAAAGCTCTCCGCTATCTCATTCCCTTCGGCAAAGTTGAGGACGTCATTGCTTATCTACGCGATGCCGCCGCCGTCCATCCGGGCGGCGTTGCTGCCATGGGTGATGACATGGAAAAATTCGGCGTCTGGCCTGGAACGCACGAACATTGCTACAAGGACGGCTGGCTCTCCGCTTTCTTTACGGCTCTGGAAGAGAATTCCGATTGGCTGGAAGTTTCCACTCCCGGCCACTATCTGGAATCACATGCGCCTCTCGGCCGCGCCGATCTCCCGACCGCTTCTTATACGGAGATGATGGAGTGGGCGCTCCCCACGCGTGTCCGGCAGCGCTATCACGAAGTGCTAAAGGAGTTCGGCGCTCGCCCGGAAATCCTTTCCTTCCTTCGCGGAGGCTCTTGGCGCGGCTTTTTTCGCAAATACCCCGAGTCCAACTTGCTTCACAAAAAAATGCTGCGCGTTTCCGCACGCATCGCCGCCGCACCCGCTCACCGCGACGGCGCGAAGTCCTCTGCTGAATTATTGCAAGCCCGCGACCTGCTCTTGCGGGCGCAGTGCAACGACGCCTATTGGCACGGCATTTTTGGCGGAATCTATGCCCCGCATCTGCGCACCGATCCCTGGCGCAATCTCGTTCGCGCCGAGGCCATCGCTGACCGCGAAACTCCCGGTGCGCTCGCGCCACGTGTCGAACTCTTGGACTACGATGCCGACGGTGCCAACGAACTGCTCTTCACCTCTCTGGAGGCTCAGGCGCTTGTGAAGCCCAATGACGGCGGCACCATCGCCGCACTCGATTTCCGTCCCTCGGCTGCCACACTCGTCAATTCCGTCCTGCGCCGCCCAGAGGCTTATCACACGCGCTTGCGCGAAGCCGCGGGGAAGCCTGCCACTGGCGCGGTCGCTTCCATTCACGAACAGACCCGTGTCAAGGAGCCCGGCCTGGAGCGCTTCCTTCGCTACGACCGCTGGCCGCGCCATGCCTTCCGCGTCATGATTTTCGACCCCGATCGCACGCACGCGGACTACGAAATCCTCGAATTGCGCGAAGACGCCGGATTTGCCGGCGGCGTTTTCACCGTGAAGAACTCCACGCCCAACGAAGCCGAGCTTTTCCGCGCGGATTCCCTGACGCTCCAAGGCAAGACGGACTCCGCGTCCTCCAAACTTCTGCTCCTCAAACAATATACTTTCAGTCCTGCCCCGAACGGCTTTGAAGCAACGTGCGTGATCACCCTGAAGTTCAAGGAAACTCTCGAAAAGCCCCTGGCCGTCGGTATCGAGTCCGTGATCAATCTCCTGGCACCAACGGAGCCCGATCGTTTCTTCGAGACGCCGCTCGGCAAAAAAAATCTTCGCTTCAGCGGCTCCATGCCCGGCCCCATCCTGCGCATGGAAGACGGCTGGCAACGCGTCCGCGTCTCTTTGCACGCCCCGCTCGTCGAAGAATTTTGGGTCTCGCCGATTGAAACAGTTTCGGAGTCCGAGGAAGGTTTCGAGCGCGTTTACCAGGGCTCGCAGATTCTCGCCGTCTGGCGCCCTCCCCTCACCACCCAAAAAACCTGGTCCACACGCCTAGTCTGGCGCATTGAAGCCTTCTGATTTTTCGTTGCGCCAACACGGTTCCTCACGATCCCGTTATCCGACCGCAAACTTTTGGGTGGCAGGTCAGTTTCCGAGTACCCCCGTCATGCGCCCGGAATCGGAATTGATACTTGTGGCCAGCCCGCAGGCAACATTGGAAGTGAACGGCACCACGCAATTCGATAACGCAGTTACTTTTGCTTCGGCCCAGACCTTTCCCGGCACCGGCACAATAACTGGTGTGACAGCCAGCGCGGGTCTGTTCGGTGGTGGAACGACCGGCAACGTGAGCCTTAGCATCCCGGCGGCGGGAGTCAGCAATGTCATGCTTGCCAATCCTGGGCTTAGCGTGAATGCTGGCGCGGGGCTAACTGGCGGGGGCTCCGTTTCGCTCGGAGGATCCACCACGGTGGCTCTTGCCACAAATACTTGCGCCGCTGGCAGCGCCGTTACGGCGCACCCTTTCACCTGCTCGCCATTTGCGGGTCTTGGCGCAAACACATTTATGGGTAACCAGGCTATGCCCAATCTCACAGTTACTGGAAATATAGCCACGGGAGGGTTAAATTCGACCACTAGCGTGCCCGGACCTGCCGTTCAAGCGTACAACACTAGTAGCTACGGAGTTTTCGCGTCGAGCACCAATAGTTATGGAATTTACGGCATCAGCACCAACTTCGTCGGCATTTCTGGGGGGACTTCGAGCACGAGCGCGACGGCAGCCGCTGGTATATTCAACAACGGCGCTGCCGGCAATGCCGGCAACATTCTCCTCGGACAGAGCGCCGGCGTAACCAAGTTCAGCGTGGATGGCAAAGGAGACATCGCTGCCAGCGGCTCCGTAACGATCGGGGGCGGAACTCCCATACTCGAACATCTATCGCAGGCGTTTACCGTCAGTGTCCCAAGCGTCTCGCCGAACAACTGTGCCTCGCTTACACCAATCACGTTTACGGGGGCAAGCGATGGCTACACCATCGCTTTGGGCGTACCGAACGCATTGGTTGCGGGGACTACCGGCGACTTCCTCCAATACTTTGCTTGGGTAAGCACAGCCAACACGGTCACCATTCGGGTCTGCAATCCCCATGGTGCCTCGGCCAGCAATCCTGTTTCCGGTACGATTCGCGTGGACATCTGGAAACACTAGTTGTAGGATTTGTCGGCTATTTCTCGGGTCACCGCCAGCGATGCTTGGGGGGATTCGGTCCCGCGAACGGTGCCCTTAACCGACAATATCTTGGACGGACGCTCGGCTACTCGGAAACTGAAGCGCCAAACTTTTCCTTGACTATCCGAGAAGACTATGGTATACCTAACATATAGGAAACTATATTTCGAGTGCGGCAGCGAGCTGCCGCCTTTCTTTTTTGGGGCTGCCTTGTTTGCCTTATGCATGCTTTGCCCACTGAAAACATATCCTTTAGAATCAACAATTTAAGGGGGATGCATTTTGTAAGCCCTTTGTTTTGATATTCATCCATGGAATGGGGGTGTGGGGGGATACGCTCTTGCTTACGCGGGGCATTAGTCACGCGTCAGAGAACACGAGTCACCAGGTCGCCAGTCACGAATCACAAGTCATGAGCCGCTTATTCCGCAATCAGCAGGTTTTGAGCGAATGGCCACTCGGCGTCGATCCACTGTCCCTCGCAGCGGAATCCTGTTCGCGCCGCCATCTCTGGGACTTCCTCGGCTTGGTACTTGTGCGAGCTTTCTGTCCAGATCGTTTCGTCTTCGTCCAGCATGACGCGAAGGCTCGCCGCCGGAACGTGTACCGTTTGCCGACGGGTCGAGCGCAAATGCATTTCGATGCGCCGCTCCGCGAAATTCCAGAGCGCCTCGTGCCGGAAGCATCTCAAATCAAAATCCGCGCCCAACTCCCGGTTGATGCGCGCCAGCAAATTCAGGTTGAACGCCGCTGTCACGCCCGCGGGGTCGTCGTAAGCCAGCATTTGCAGCTCAACGTCTTTCTCCAGGTCCGTACCAAGCAGCAACGCATCTCCCGGCTGGAGAATTTCCCTCATTTCTCGTAAAAACGTTTCGCCCGCATCGCGATCAAAATTGCCGATGGTGCTCCCGAGAAACAAAACGAGCAGATGATCCTCCTCTGCTCGCCCTTCGGCCACCGTGCGCAATCCTTCCAGGTACGGTTGTTCGTACCCCACGATGCTGACCATATCGATGTGCCCTAGTTCTTTTTCGCACGCCGCGAGCGCAAACGGCGAAATTTCGATGGGGTAGTAATACGTTTTCTGCCGCTGCGACAGCGCTTCCAGAATCCAGCGTGTTTTTTTTCCCGAGCCGCTGCCAAGCTCCGCCACCTGAACAGGCGAAGGCAGCCTGCTCACAATCTCTTCCCCATGCTTTTCCAGGAGCCGCGCGTCGGCGCGCGTGAGCCCGTACTCCGGCAAAACACAAATGGTCTCGAACAGAGCCGAGCCCACTTCGTCGTACAAATACTTTGACGGAAGTTCTCTCTGCCCAGCTTTGGTGAGGCTCTCGCGGACATCTGCAGCGAATGCAGACACATGCCGGAGCGATAGTGCAGGCGTCGCCATAGGATTCTCCAGAGGCTTGGGCTCGATTAGTCCTCGACGCAACGGAATGTTGCGTAGACGTACGGATAATGTGGTTGGAACCAATTTCGGAAAGACCGGCGCAGCATGCAGGCCGCGGTGCGCGGCGAGCCGCCTTTCATCACGTAGTGCTTGCCGTCGAAGAAATTTGCGGAATAACCCGGATAGAAAGCCATGGGTGTGAATCCCGGAAATGGCGCGAACTCCGTTCTCGTCCACTCCCAGCCGTTCCCCACAAGATCCTGCACGCCAAAAGCGCTCGCCCCTGCAGGATGCGCGCCCACCGGCGAAGGATCCCACGATTTAAAATGGAAATTCCCTTTGGATGGGCTTGGCCCTTCTTCGCCCCAAGGATAGCTGCGCTCCGATGCGCCGTCCGGCGTTCCGTACGCTGCACGATGAAATTGCGCTTCCGTCGGCAGTTTGCGCCCCAGCCATTTCGCGTACGCCGTCGCCTCGGCGTGACTCACGTAAACCGGCCACTCTAGGGGCAAACGAATCTCGCCAAACATCGTTCGGTACACCCAGAGGTTGCCTTCGCGGCCCCAAAACATCGGGTGCTGGACGCCTTCCTTTGTCTTCCAAGCCCAGGCTTCTTCGCTCCAGAGCGAACGATTCTCGTAGCCTCCTGCTTGGACAAACCGCAGAAAGTCGTGATTGGTCACGTTGTAATTGTCGATGGCGAATTCGTTCACGGCGACTTCATGCGCTCCAAACTCGTTATCCCAGCCGAACTCGTCATCGTGAATGCTGCTCAGTCCCAGCGTCGCGATTCCGGCTGGAATTTCCACGAGGTGCGACTTCACGCGGTGCGCCTTCCACGCTGAACGTTCCGCTCCGCCAATCTTGCGGTGGCTCGGCAACCGGTGCAGCATGTACGCCAGCGTTTCCGCGTGCATCAGCCGGTGCTCAATCGCTACTTCCAGCATGGTGATCAGCTGCGGATGCCCTTCTTCCGGCCGCTCCAGCGCATGCTCGATCGCGCGATCCAGCTCTTCTCGCAGACGCCGGTTGTAGCGCTCGACTTCTTCGCGTGTCGGCCAATCCGCCGCTGCATCCGATGGCAATCCTCCGTCCACCGGGTCAATGCCAAACGCAAACAGGCGGTCGAAGGTCCGCTGAAAAGACCGCAATCCAAACGCCCGTTGCGCGAGCAAGTTCCAATCAAAAGCCTCGACGTGCCCGACGTAAAAAATAAGGCGGTGTCTCTCGGGGATGGGCCGGTCGTATATCGCCTCTTCGCGCACCACGCGAAATATCTCATCGGTGCGTGCGCGAGCGTCGAGCAGTCTGTTGTGAAGGTCGTGACGGATGCGGACAGCAGAGGCGAGAGCTCCCATGGCGTTTTCCCCTTCTCTTGGATGCAGCTTCCACGCGAAGGATGCGCCGAATTTCAGCGCTCACGAGCTAGGGTAGATTAAGATAGTCGCTCCGTGATTTGGTGCTGTCAACCGAAATGAATGCGAAAATATCGCCCGCGGCCACGAATAGGATCGAATTTCGCGACGTGTCGTTCCACATAAACGATATTCTTAAACGCTTAATCGTTTCACAGGTCTCCTTGGAAATTCCTCATGGCGAAACGCTCGTGCTCCTAGGCCGCAGCGGCAGCGGCAAGACTACCCTCCTGAAATTGATGAACGGGATGTTATTGCCAACGAAAGGAGAAATCCTGGTCCAGGACCGGTCAACCACTTCTTGGGATCCCATCCGGCTCCGTCGCGGCATCGGCTACGTGATTCAGGATGCTGGCCTTTTCCCTCATTTCACCGTTGCAGAGAATGTCGGTCTCGTGCCCAGCCTGGAAAGTTGGGATGCAGCTCGCATCGCCGCCCGCGTCGATGAAATGCTCCATCTTGTCGGCCTCGATCCGCGCGAATTCGCGCATCGCCACCCGCGCGAACTCTCCGGAGGCCAGCGCCAGCGCGTAGGAGTTGCCCGTGCTCTCGCAGCCGATCCACCCATTCTCCTGATGGACGAACCCTTCGGCGCTCTCGATCCCGTCACGCGCGCGGAGCTTCAGCGCGAATTCAGCGCCCTGGTCCACCGTCTTGGCAAAACGATCGTCTTTGTCACTCACGACCTTCGCGAAGCTCTCCTCCTCGCTTCGCGCATCGTTTTGCTCGAAGCCGGCCATGTTGTTGCAAGGGCTGCGCCACAGGAATTTCTTCACCTCGACCATCCCGAAGTTCGCGCCTTCACGTCGTCTCTCAGCGTGACGCCGGGGAGCTCCGCGTGAATCCGCAGACCACCTGGGCCTTCTTCATGGATCATCGCGACGAAATCCTCGGTGCCACGCTCGATCACCTTACGCTCGTGATCATCGCCATGATCATCGCCATTTTCATCGGCGTTCCTCTCGGCATGTTCATCGTACAACGCCCCGCGTTGCGCGCCATTGCGCTGGGCGCCGCGAGCATCTTCCAGACCATCCCCAGTCTCGCGCTCTTCGGATTCCTGATTCCCATTCCGTTTATCGGCGGCATCGGAAAGCGCACCGCTATCGTCGCTCTCGTTCTCTACGCGCTTCTCCCCATCCTGCGCAACACCTACGTCGGCCTTACCGGAATTGACCCTGCCGTGCTCGAGGCGGCCGAAGCCATGGGCATGACTCGCGCGCAGATTCTTTTTCGCGTCCGCTTCCCGCTGGCTCTCGCCGTAATCCTTGCGGGCATTCGCACCGCCACCATCATCACGATCGGCGTCGCCACCATTGCCGCTGCCATCGGCGCCGGCGGACTCGGCACTTTCATTTTCCGCGGCGTCGCCCTAGTCAGCGACTCGCTGATCCTCGCCGGCGCCATTCCCTCCGCTGTCCTTGCCCTCCTCGCCGATTTTCTCCTCGGCCTTCTCGAACGAAGGCTAAAGGTTTCGTGACATGCGCCGCGCCTTGCTCCGATTCCTTTGCCTCCTTTACTTTCTTAACCTCCTTTACTTCCTCTCCGCATGCACGCGGCTTCCTCAATCCAAAATCACCATCGGCTCCAAATTTTTCACCGAACAAGTTGTTCTCGCCGAACTTCTTGCCCAGCACATTGAAGCGCGGACCGGCATCCCCGTCATTCGCAAGACCAACCTGGGCGGCACGCTTCTTGTCCACAAGGCGCTGCTAGCCGGCGAGCTTGACCTCTACGTTGAATACACAGGCACGGCCCTCACCACCGTGCTCAACGAAACTCCGCGAGGCGGTTCGGCCGCCGTCTACAATCGCGTCAAGCAGCTCTATTCCGAGCGCTTTCACCTTGAGGTCACCGAGCCGCTGGGTTTTGAAAACACTTTCGCCATGGTTATCCGCGGCGACGACGCCAAAAATCTCCATCTTCAGAAAATCTCCGATATCGCGCCCCTTGCTCCGAAATGGCGCGCCGGCGTCGGCTACGAATTTCTCGAGCGCCCCGACGGCTTCCGCGGCTGGAGCGATAGTTACAATCTGCATTTCGCCGAGTCGCCCAAAGTGATGGACCTTGGCCTCATCTACCGAGCCCTCGTCGATCATCAAGTGGATATCGTCGCTGGAAATTCCACGGACGGCCTTATCGATTCTCTAGGTCTCGTGGCTCTGGCCGACGACCGCCACTATTTTCCGCCATACGATGCGGTTCCGATTGTCCGCCAATCCACGCTCGCGCAGTTTCCGCAACTCCGCGCCGCGCTTGCCGATCTCTCCGGTAAACTCTCGGCCGCGGACATCCGCCGCCTTAATTACGCCGTCGACGCGCAGCATCACGACGCCGCCGCTGTTGTCCGCGCCTTCTGCCAATCCAGAGGTTTCTAATCCAAGCCGCTATGTAATGTTCTTGCTTGGCATTTCTCGATTTGTCTTTGGAGGAAATTCCGCCGACCCGAGACGACAATTAACAACTTATTGACAATCGCGACGCCTCGCTGGTATATCGTTACGAAAAATAATCCTTCGACGGACCAGAAGGCAACATCCCTGTCTCTCGGTGTCCGGCGTTTTCGTGGTGCCTTAAAAGGAGCAAGCGATGAAAAAATTATGTTTGAGCGCCGCGCTGGCGGCCATAGCTGTACTATTGATCGGCAATCTCTCGACGCAAGCGAACAACAACAATGATGGGAATGCTCTCCGCTTTTCAACTCGGCTGTCGACGTTCAATGAAGTGCCGCCGAAGGCCAATGGCGCCAGCGGGACTTTCCGGGCAAGGCTTAGCGAAGACGGGACCACACTGAGCTGGACATTCACCTGGTCTGGCTTGAGCGGCCCGCCCTTGTTCGCACACATTCATTTCGGTCTTAAAGGCGCCAACTATCCGGTGATGACTTTTTTCTGCGGTGGCCCCAAGGGAAATCCTGACATCCCGCAAAAGCCCGATTGCCCGCAGACCACATCCGGTTCGATCACGGGCACAACGACTGCAGCAGACATCATTGCTCTGAACACGGCTGGCGCAACCACCGATCAGGCCCTCGACCAGCATGACTTCGCTGGCTTCCTACGCGCGCTCGGCGCCGGGTCCGCCTATGCGAATATGCACACTACTCGTTTCCCTGGCGGCGAAATTCGTGGACAGATCGCGGCACATCGCGGCGACGAGGACGACGAATAGACGCCGCAAATCGCGCAGGTTCCTCTCACAACGGCGTGCGCTTCTAGTAGAGACTTGTCCACACAGAACGCGTCGCCTTATCTCTTACGCGCGCCGAAATAGTAGACGACTCCGACGACGGGCCGGATGTCGTATCTTCCTTGAATCGCTCCCGAGGCATTGAAGTAGGAGGTATGCAAAGCATCCACGCTGGCTCGCATGGCCATGGAGTCTGTGAACCAGTATTCGTACCCGCCGCCGAAGGCCCACGAAAAATCGTAGACATATCCCTGTCTAAGCACGCCTCCAATGGGAGCGATGCCTGTGACCCGGGCGCCTCCAAATAATCCATGCGCGAAAGTGACCAGGTGCCGGTCTCTCTTGGGATAGAACACCGGTCCAACAAGGTAGTCCAGGACATCGGCGTGGCGTCCTGTGCCAAGGACGTTGGCAGCGCGCAAGTATCCTACGTCCGCCTTTATGCCCAGGCGAGGAGTGATGCCCTCGGTGATGTTCGCGACCACCCCGTTCAAGTTGAGCGTCGTTGACAACGGCGTGGTGCTCCTCATGTACGAATATCCCAGGCTTACGTCCATCACCGGCGCGACTCCAGCCGGGGATGGCGCTATTTGTGCTGAAGCACCGGTAGCACAGAACAAGAGACAAAGCACAACCTTAGTGACAGCTTTCATGGGATCAGAGGGGCGCAGGGATCTGCATCGGGGGAGTCGGCTCAAGTCCCCGGCGGGCTCATGCAAACGCGGAACGTCGTCGTCGCGCGCCTCATTCTTAACTCTTAGTACGCGAACAGAATTCGTTCCATCCAGCGAAACCCTACATTTGCCTCAGGTGTCTTACCTAAGTTCTTTGCATTGATTAGCCGTCTTGAGCGCGGTCCTTAGACGGCGAGAGAGGATCAGGTCGTACTCTGCTTCGTCACTCTGGCCCCTGGGGTTGTTCCTTTTTAGTGGAACTGGGGCCAGAGTGACCGCAAGCAGGGCTGAAAATAGGGCAAGGTCCTTCCCACTGGCTCGGAATTCGTAGCTTGCTCGGGATTCCAACCACGTCGAAATAAGTTGCTGCATCACGAGGACGCGGATATTGCACGCACGCGGTATCTCGCAGCCGAATGGGGAGGATTCAGACGGCTTGTCTGACGGCATCGAAAGGAGCCGGCGAGAGAACGGAATCTCGGCGCTCTACCGTCTGGTTTGCAGAAGCTCGCAATTCTCGATGCACTTCACAAACTGCATCTCGATTTCAGCCTTTTTGTGAGGCACGTTGCCGGTGGCTTCCGGGGCGACGATCAGCGATTGCGGGCCGTCGGCCAGATTGAACGTGCACTGGAACTCCAAAGACTGTACGCCCCGCTGCTGGCAGGGATTCTTCTCCAGCGCAGGCTCGAACATCTCCGGCTTGGCATGCAACTGGTTGGCGACATCCGAGGGCAGCATCGCCACCACCATCGGCACGGGGGACTTGATCTTGATGCTGACCTGTGAACCGTCATGGTCCGGCGTGAACCCGCCATACACTTTCAGGAACGACGTCAGCTGATATTTCTCTTTGACCTGCCAGGTCCAACGAAACTCCGGCTGGACACAGTTTTCCACGCACAGCCAGCGGAAGTATTGGATGTGCACGTCGTTCGG
>Ga0209350_1000301_pt1 | contig 30893 bp, 27 predicted proteins | sample GraSoi013_2_20cm_2_FD_185822 | JGI IMG/M metagenome (GOLD analysis project Ga0209350, IMG submission 185822) | Grasslands soil microbial communities from the Angelo Coastal Reserve, California, USA - Sample 09_27_2013_2_20cm (SPAdes) (version 2) | ecosystem: Environmental > Terrestrial > Soil >...
GCCAAAGAAGCTAGCAGTACAGCAGACGTCGTTTCGCCAACTAATTGAATTTCCAAGTGAGCGGCCTGAGACATAGGTTAAGTGGCGCGCCCGGGGAGACTCGAACTCCCGACCCTCTGCTTAGAAGGCAGACGCTCTATCCAACTGAGCTACGGGCGCACGACTGGAGGCTGTTTTAGTTTAAGGCTATTGCTGAGCCAATCGCAACGGCACGACGTGGCAATGCACCACCGCTGCAAAGCGGACTGCACGATTCTGGCTGTGGAGCCCGAGTGGGCCGAAAGACGCGAATTCAACGTCCTCGCCATGCGCCAGCAAGTACAGTTTCGTGTTCGTGGCTCGCGCTGGAAATGTTATCGAGCACGGCGCGGAAGATGTGCATCCGGTAGTAGACGTGGACGAAATATATCACCGGCATAACGAGCAAGGCTACGCCCAAATTGACGCCATTGGCGCCGTAGCTTGCGGCGCTGGCCAGACCAGCTACAGCCGCGCCCACAAGGAAGTACGGGAACGTCCATTCGTAGCAAGAGGACCATATCTCTCTGAGGGAGCGTCCTTCAGCCAGAGAAACGACGAGCGAGACGAGCCCGGTATTCAGCACCACGTAAACGCAGCCCCCCAGAACCATCATCGCTGCCATTGAATTCAAACCGAGCATCGTGGGTATAGCGTGCGAAGTCCAAAATGCCGCCGCGGTACAAACTGTCAGACACGTCGCGTTAAAAAGCACTTGCACAGGCTTCGGCCGCGTCTGCGTCTTCCAAAGGGATTGGACGAGCGCACCGCCGAGGCCGATCAATACTGTCTCGCCAAAACTAAATAAGGCGATACCCGCTAGAATGAAAACAAAGTTTGTGGAGATCGTAGTCTTAAAGCCCGGCAGACGAATCTTCATCGCTGAGGCCACCATCGCCAGCCCAAAGAACAGAGCGAAGCGGCTCACGCTTTCCGGATTCCATCGAGAGGCCACGACACCAAGTATCGCGGCGGCTAGTGTGGCGATCGTCGCGATATACAGTTTGGCTTTAGTGGCCATCGCCTTCTCCCTGCTGCCAACCTGCGTCGCGGCGCTCACTTTTCACCGTCTATCATGACGTTGAGCGCCGTGGATGTAGTCTGGTTCGTTGCGTTACCCCAGACGACGCCCGTGCCCCAGACGACACTGAAGCCATCGCTCGTCCTGGAGCCCCAGCAGACACTGCTACCCCAAAGCACGGATGTACCGTTTACGAATACGTTCGTGCCCCAGACCACAGAAGTGTCCCAGACGGCGTCCGTTCCCCAAACAACGCTCGTTCCGTTAACTAAGGAAACGCTTTGGGTTGTGGGGTCGTACACCGCAGTTGGAGACGCAGCCGACGCATCGGCCAGATCGTTGCTGGATAACGCAGCGGCAATATCCAGGTAGCCCGCGCCAATGGTGAAAATGTCGTAGTAATCGGTGTAGGTGATGCCCGTGGCCGGGTCCGTGGCACTGCTACTGGCCGGGAACGTCTTGGAAGCCGTCTTCATCAACCGGGCCTTCACCTGGTCCGGTGTAAGGTTCGGATTCTGCTCAAGCAGAAGTACAGCGGCGCCGCTGACCACAGGCGTCGCCATGCTGGTCCCGCTTAACCGCATATAAGATGTCGAGATCGCGTTCGTGGCCACCGTGGAGAAGTTGTTCTTCTTATTGTTCTTATTATTGCCGCCCGAGCTGGTGGTGGTGGTCGTCGAGCTGGAGTACTCGCTCAGATAAACGTCCGTGGGGGAACCCAGCAGGGACGCATTCGGCGCCAGGGTGGAGACGACCTGATTTCCAGGCGCGACGATGTCAGGTTTCACCACATAGTCGTATGCCGTCGGTCCTTTCGAGCTGTAACTGGCAATGGTGTCGTCGATGCGGGTCGGTGTGTTTGCCGTCTTCATCACGCCCACTGTGATGACGTACGGGTCGTTGCCGGGAGCGGAGATGGTGCCGTAACCTTCCGTGCCCGCGCTGTCGTTGCGGCCCTGGTTGCCCGCGGCTGCGAGCACCACGATGCCCGCATTCCAGGCAGCCTCGACTGCCTGACAGAGCGGATCGACCGTATAGCTCTCGTATACCTGGCGCCCAAGCGAAAGGTTGATCACTCGAATGTTGTAGGTAGACTTCAGGCTGATCGCGGTTTGGATCGCCGCAATCACACTGGTGTCAGTGCCGGCGCCGTTTTGATCCAGCACTCGCAGGTTAATGATGTTTGCGTTCGGCGCTATCCCTTTGAATGTGTGGGTAAAGTTCGAACCGGTGGAAAACCAGCCTGCACCGGCAATAATTCCGGCCACGTGCGTTCCGTGTCCATATAGGTCCGAAGTGTCCGTTGTACCAGGAACGAAGCTCTGGCTATAGACAACGCGTGAGCCGTAGGTCTGATTCGACGGATTCCACCAGTAGAGATCGCCAACGGCAGTAACGCCGCTGTCAATGACCGCCACTCCGATTCCCGTGCCATCCAAACCCCACTGCTGCAAAGCCACTGACGCGTTGACCGCTTCGCGAGTGTAGTCGAGAGTAGACGTGCCAGTGCCTCTGAGAGGACGATTGGGCGAGATGTAGGCAACGTCCGGATCCTTTTCCAAGTCCTCTAGCGAGCCAGTCGGGACGGAATAATGAGCTCCTTTGATGACGTCCAGCCTTGTCTTCAGGGCTCCGCCCTTGTTCTGCACCTTATGATGATGGGCATCACTCGGCGTTTGGTTGAATTGAATGATCACGTCCACCGTGGCGCCGTTATGGCCGCCTTTGACAGCATCAAGCTCTTTGGACAGCTTATGCTTTTTGCCGTCGGCAAGGGACGTACCGGCTGCCAACAATACGATCAGGGCCAAGAGCGCAAGCCGCGCTCCCCAAGTTGTAGTTTTTAGCATGGTGTCGCTGGATGGTCGCTTTGTTTCCGGCGCAAAGGCCATGAACTGGGCTCCTGGGCTGAACCGAAGGACCAACGTGGAGAAGAGGGCGATGACTTCCCTTCAGTCAGTGCCGTGAGTATTAGGTCTGGCTAACAAAGCGTCCATAGTACAGGTGGGGTCGAAAGGTTAGTACGGAGGGACAGCTGTCCTTCGTGGCATCCGGGGAGCAGCCGGTCGCAAGACCTGTCGAGACTCGAAGACATTATCCTTTACAATACAATCGCAGGCCGTACTATTCCCAATCCACGCCTCACCTATCAAAATTTTCCAATATGGAGTCGTTCCGCGCTGTTTGTTGCGCTGGAGCGGTGAAATGCCACGGGGCCACTCTAACTCGCGAATAGAGTGTTTGTTGGTTTGTCTACGCGTGGGGCTTGAGCGCTCTTTGTGAGGTAGAGCCCTGCAGGAGCCGATCGGCAGAGAGCAGGAACGCGTGTGGTAGCAAGCGCTGCGAAGAACTACTGGAGCAACACTTGGAGTGACGTCAAGTCGCTCGGGATTCCTGCGCTAACTTTTATCCTCACTCAGCTGATCGGAGGGCTGCCTCTATTGCCCTACGCCCTCCTCAAATGGCACTCCGATGATATTTTCCGATATGGCTGCTTTCTAACTGTCGCATTGTGCGCCTCCGTGCTCAAAGTGCATTTGCCCGGCATCAAGGCTACGATGTCTGCGAATTTCCTTTTCATCCTCGTTGGCATTCTTGACCTCTCTTATTCTGAAACATTGCTGATGGGCTGTCTCGGGGGACTTGTCCAGACTCTTTGGCACGCCCAACCGCGTCCGCGCCCAATTCAGTGGCTTTTCAACCTCGCGAACCTCGCTCTTTCCATCAGCGCCGCAGAATTAGTCTTTCATAGCAGAGTCGCCGCGGGCGTCGGATTTCGCTGGCCAATGTTGATGGCCGCAGCGGCGACGACCTACTTCGCCTTCAACACCATTTCTGTCTCCGGCATCATCGCCATGACCGAGGGACGCAATCCCGTCCATGTTTGGAAGGAATGCTATTTGTGGGCCTTCCCCTATTACTTGCTCGGCGCACTGATCGCTTGTGGAGTGAGCGCCGTCAACCGGATGATCGGCTGGCAGTTCGGCCTTCTGGCCTTCCCGATCGTTTATTGGATCTACCGGTCCTATCAAACCTACTTGGGCCGCCTCGAGGCGCAAAAAAAACACGCCGAGGAAATTGCCGCGCTTCACTTGCGCACCATCGAGGCGCTTTCCCTTGCCATCGAAGCCAAGGATCACACCACCCACGATCACCTGCGACGCGTTCAGGTTTATGCGATCGAGATTGCCAAGGACCTCGGCGTGGACGACGCTCAGTTGAATGCCATTCGCGCAGCTTCCATGCTGCACGACATTGGCAAGCTCGCGGTCCCCGAGAACATTCTTTCCAAACCGGGACGCCTCACGCCTGAAGAGTTCGAGAAAATGAAAATCCACCCGATCGTTGGATCGGAAATTCTGGATCGCGTCCAATTCCCGTATCCCGTGGTTCCCATCGTGCGTTCCCATCACGAAAGATGGGACGGCACGGGTTATCCGGATGGCCTGAAACGCGAAGCGATCCCCATCGGCGCACGTATTCTCTCCGCCGTGGACTGCTTTGATGCTCTCGCTTCCGAGCGGCCCTATCGCCGGGCCATGACCCCAGCAGAAGCCATGAACAACCTCAGCGCTGAAAAAGGACGCAGCTTTGATCCTCGTGTTGTAGAGGTCATGGAACGCCGCTATCAGGAATTGGAGATGATGGTGAGTTCCATGGAAACCGAACGGCTGCGCCTGGACATCGCTCCGAAAATCGACCGTCAGGTTGCCCCCTCGTCCGGTTTCGCGGAAGTGCCGGATGAGGCTGAAATCCGCGCGACGTCGTTCCTGTCTTCGATTATTTCGGCGCGCCAGGAAGCCCAGCTTCTGTTCGAGCTAGCTCAGACCCTCGGCAATTCATTGAGCCTGAAGGAAACGCTTTCCGTTGTCGCGGTGCGATTGAAGGAAATGATTCCGCACGACTCAATCGTTTTCTTCGTTTGCCAGGACGGGATGCTGATTCCGGAATATGTTCATGGCGTGGACTACGATCTATTCAGCTCATTGCGCATTCCCATGGGGCAAGGTCTTTCCGGATGGGTTGCGCGCAATGAAAAACCGATAACCAATGGCAATCCTGCCGCCGAAACTCTCCATCTCGGCCCTTCCTCGGGCATCACAAACTTGCAATCGGCCGTGTGCGTCCCCCTTCGAGGCCGCGCGGGCGTAGCCGGTGTCCTCACCCTTTACCATCGCGAGAAGAATGGCTTCACGACGGATCATCTGCGCTTGCTCTTGGCGGCCAGTTCCAAACTTGGGCTTTCCGTCGAAAATGCTCTCGAATTCGAACAAGCTCAAAGCACCGCCAGCACCGATTATCTTACCGGCTTGCCCAACGCCAGATCGATCTGTCTGCATCTGGACAAGGAACTTACCCGCGTCCGGCGCTCCAAGGGACCTCTTGCAGTTTTGTTGTGCGACCTGGATGGGTTCAAAAAGGTCAACGACAAACTCGGTCACTTGACTGGAAACAAGTTGCTTCAGGAAGTGGCCACCAAGTTCAAATCTTCCTGCCGGGAGTACGATCAGGTCGGCAGGCTGGGCGGAGATGAATTCGTCTTCGTGCTTCCCGAGGTCACCAGGGATCTCGTGACGGAGATGGAGAAACGGCTCACGCGCGCCGTGCGCGAAGCAAGCCACATGGTTTGCGGCGACACGGTCGTTTCCGTCAGCGTAGGCAGCGCGTTTCATCCCGACGACGGCGTTTCAGCGGAAGAACTTCTTTCGGAAGCAGACCGCAGCATGTATCAGGTCAAAGAACAGCACTATTCGAAGCTTCAGCCGGCCTCCTAAATCGGATGCAGGCCCGGCAAACGCTTCGGCGTGAGTGAAAAGTGAACGAGACCCAAAAATCCGCGAATTTATTTCGGCTCGCGCTCCGGCGATTGGTCATTCTTCTCGGTCTCGGCCTCGTCGGAGCCCTCGCTAGCGCCACCCTGGTGCGTTTTGCGCCGGGATACGGCGTTACGGAGAGAGACCTCGATCCGCGCTTGAGCGCAAATAGTGCTGAAGCCTTGCGCCAAAAACAAGCGCTCAACCAAAGTCTGCCTGCGTTCTACTTCCACTATCTTTCAGCGCTTGCCCACGGCGATCTGGGGGAATCCGATTCGCTCAAGCGCCCCGTTCGCGAACTTCTTCGCCAAAGGTTCCCGGTAACCGGCAACTCTGTCATTCGAGGCATGGGAGTGGCATGGCTAGCCGCAACGCTCTTGGCATCGCTAGGACTTGTCATTCGCGGTTGGTTTTTCGAAGCTTCGGCCACCGCCTTTAACAGTTTCCTGCTGTCTCTGCCCTCCGCCGTAGTGGCCATGCTTGCCGTTCATCTGCGCGCGCCGGTTTTCTTCGCGATTGCCGTAGTCGTCTTTCCGCGGCTCTATAGTTACATCCGAAACCTGCTGATTCGAGCATACGACCAGCCCCACGTTCTCGCGGCTCGCACGAGAGGCTTGGGGAGCGGCGCCATTTTGTTCCGTCATGTGCTGCCATTGGCTGCTCCGCCGCTTCTCGCTCTTCTCGGAGTGTCGTTTGCCATTTCCTTTGGCGCCGCCATCCCTATAGAGGCGCTTTGTGATTCACCGGGTTTGGGCCAGCTTGCCTGGCACGCTGCTCTCAGCCGTGACCTGCCGCTCATTGTCAATGTGACCTTGATTGTTGCCCTCGTAATGCTTGCGGCGAATTCGCTTGCCGATTTTGCAGGCCGCACTTTCGCGGAGAGCACGTCATGACGCCTCTTCAGAAAGTGGCCGCCTCCATCCTGTGCGCGCTTTTTGCTCTGATTGTACTCACAACATTTCTCTTGCCAGCGCACTATGCTCGCCAGTTCAGAGACATTCCCAACGCCGGTCCTTCCTCTGCGCATCCCCTCGGCACTGACGCATTGGGCCGCGATTTCCTGTCTCGCTTACTCTATGGCACGCGCGTTTCCTTGCTCCTTGCGCCGGCTGCGGCTCTTCTTGCGACTTTGATCGCCGCCGTATTGGGCAGCGCTGCCGGTCTTCTGGGAGGCTGGTTCGAACACATTGTGCTGGCGGCAACCGATCTTTCTCTCGCTTTGCCGTGGCTATTTCTTCTCCTTCTCGTGCGTGCGATGTTGCCTCTCGACGTTCCGCCGCTCGTGTCCGTCGTCATTGCTTTTCTGATGATGGGCCTGCTGGGCTGGCAGGCTTCGGTTCGCGTCATCTGCGCTGCCGCGCGCGGCGTCCGAGACTCCGACTTCTTGCTCCTGGCGCGCTCCTCTGGCTGCAGACCCGCGCGCCTCTTGGTGCGCCATGTTGCGCCAAATCTTCGGCTGCTCTTCTATGCGCAATTTTTCATTTCGATCCCACTCTTCATTTTGACCGAAGCGAACTTAAGCATCCTGGGCCTCGGCGTCATGGAGCCGACGCCGTCTTGGGGAAATTTGATGCGCGGCTTCGAGGATTTTTCCACGCTCTCGGCAAATCCCTGGAGGCTGACGCCCCTCATCCTCCTCGTGATTGTAGTCATGTGTTTTCAACTCGTTCTGCCGTCGCAGGAGGTCGCCCAGTGATCCGCCGCGTTTGGATTGTTCTTGCTCTTACCTTTGTCTCGTGCTGGCCGGCATTCGCCGGCCCCCAGACTGCCGACCACTCCGGCGGCGAACTCCATTTCTGCTTGCGCGGTGAACCAAAAACTTTCAATCCGCTACTAGTCGAAGAGAAAGTTTTTGGTTCAATCCGCTACCTCACGGGCGGCGTCTTGATTCGCTTGAATCGGCAGACGCAAGCTCTCGAGCCCGGCCTGGCCACTTCTTGGAAAGTCAGCGCGGACGGCCGCACTATCAAATTTCATCTCCGCACTGGTCTGCATTTTTCCGACGGCACGCCATTCACTTCCGAAGACGTCGCTTACACGATGAAAGCTCTGATGGATCCGCAGATGCACTCGCCCACGGGCGACTCTTTCCGCTCGGGCGAAGGCCAGGTTGTCGTCCAAACACCTTCCTCGGACTCCATCGTTGTCACCTTTCCCGCTCCTGTAGCGGGGCTTGAGCGTCTCTTCGATCAAGTCGCGATTCTCTCCGCCCATTCTCCCAAAAAGGAGATGGCCGTCCTCGGCCCTTTCTATGTCGCGGACTACACGCCCGGCTCCTCCGTCCTTCTCCGGCGAAACACGAGCTACTGGAAAAAAGACCAGGAAGGAAAGCCTCTGCCTTATCTCGATTCCATTCGACTCGATATTCAGCGCAATCGCGATATTGAATTGCTGCGCTTTCGCCGTGGTGAAATTCATTTGATCGACGTGCTGGACGCCGAATACTTCGACCGTCTGCAGAAAGAAACACCGGCAGTAGCCCATGATGCAGGCACGGGCCTCGATTCCGAATTCGTGTGGTTTAACCAGGTTCCCACCGCACCTTTTGCCGAAAACAAAAAGGCCTGGTTCCGCTCCACGGAGTTTCGCAAAGCCATCTCCACGGCCATCAATCGCGACGATCTGTCCCGCATCGTTTTTGGCGGACACGCGCGTCCCGCCTTCGGGCCTGTTTCCCCGGCAAACCATTTCTGGTTCAATGTCTCGCTCCCTGTCCCGCAGTACGATTCGGCCGCCGCGCTTCGCCTCCTTGCCCAGGCAGGTTTTCGTCTCGAAGGCAGGACGCTGCGAGACTCTTCAGGAAATCGCGTGGAATTCACCGTCATCACCAATTCCGGAAATAAATCCCGCGAGCAAATGGTTGCCATGATTCAGCAAGACCTTTCACAAATTGGAATCAAGGTCAACCTCGTCACCCTCGATTTTCCCTCGCTCATCGAGCGCATCACTCGCACGTATGACTATGAAGCTTGCCTCCTCGGCCTGGTAAACACCGACCTTGACCCCAACAGCCAGATGAACGTGTGGCTCAGCTCCGCGGAGAATCATCAGTGGAATCCCAAGCAATCGAAGCCCGCGACCGTGTGGGAAGCGGAGCTAGACCGCCTGATGCACGCGCAAGCTTCCGCCACTTCGGACAAGAAACGCAAGGCCGACTGGGATCGCGTCCAGCAAATCGTTGCCGAGCAGCAGCCTTTCATCTATCTCGTGAACAAAGATGCCATGTCTGCTGTTTCGCCGGCCGTAGTCGGCTCCGCTCCTTCTGTGCTCGATCCCCACGCTTTCTGGAACGCGGAAGTTCTTCGCCTCGGCGCCGATCCCGCGTTGGGGGCGCAGAAGTGACCGAGGTTTTTCCACTTCTTTCGCTCCGGCTCTCCGTCGATTACCGCAACAAGCCTGGAGTCTTGCGCGATGTCTCGCTCGAAATCCGGCACGGCGAAATTCTCGGCCTCGTCGGGCAAAGCGGCTCCGGAAAAAGCACCCTGTCGCTGGCGATTCTCCGTCTCCTTCATTTGAAAGGCGGCATCGCCCGCGGCGATCTGCGCTTCAAGGGCGAAGACCTCTTTGCAAAGACCGAAGCGCAGATGCGCTCGCTCCGCGGAAGCGAAATCAGTATCGTCCTCCAGAGCCCCTTGTCGTCCCTCAACCCAGCTTTGCGCATCGGCTCGCAACTCAGCGAAGTCTGGCGCGCTCACGCCACTGGAACGCAAACAGAATGTGCCACGGCCGTCAGCAATGCGCTTTCAAGCGTGAGTCTCTCGAACGACGCCGACTTTCTGCATCGCCGCCCCGGCCAACTCAGCGTCGGCCAGGCCCAGCGCGTTATCATCGCTATGGCTATCCTCCACCGCCCGTCCTTGCTCATCGCCGATGAAGCCACCAGCGCCCTGGACACCATCACGCAATCCGAAATCCTGCGCTTGTTTGCGCAGCTCAACCGCGCACTCGGCATGGGCATCCTGTATATTTCTCACGATTTGCTCTCCGTCGCCGCGCTCTGCCATCGCATCGCCATTCTCAACGCCGGCGAAATTGTCGAGTGCGGCCCCCCCTCGCAAATCTTCGGCGCCCCCCAGCATGCCTACACGCAAAAACTCGTCGCCGCCCTCCCACGCCTGCCTATTTTTGATTGTTCTTCCGGGACGCTCTCAAAGCCGGCTCCAAACGAAGAACATCTCGAACCAGTTTTCAGAAGCAAATAGGCTTGGAAATGAAAGGAAATAGCGCATCCATTGGAGCCGAACCGCATGGGAGCAAGATAACAAATCGCACCTGGTATCGCGTCTTGTGGGTTGTCGAGATAATAGCAATCGTAATCGCCACGTTTGTGGTGACCGTGCCGATTCAGGACTACGCTCTCAGGGAGTTCAAGGCATGGGTCAGCCATCCTTCACCGGAAGCATTCACGGCATTTCGCAACAAACAACAAGAAGAGTCCCGCCTCCGTATGACCATCGCAGCCCCTTTCGTTACCCTGGCAATTCTGTTGGCCCTTCCTCTGTACCGATTGCGTCCGAAGTCAAAGAGCTAGTCATTACAGGTACGATTGCCAACTTCCTTTTTCTACTGTATGATTCTCTTATGTCGATGTTTACCCAGAAGAGCGCGCTGCTCTGCATCTGTTGTATGTGCTGTATGCGTGTGTCTTCTGGCGCGGAGAGGCTGAGCTCCTAAGGTTTTAGGCTAGCCTCGAAAGTTTTTCAGACCCACCGCCAGAAACGAACTGGCAGGTGGGATTTTTATTTTGGGAGCAAACGAGTTTCAAACTGAACGCAAAGGAGAAAGCAATGTCCGATTACAAACACCCGGAAGTTTTGGTTTCAACCGATTGGGCCGCTCAAAATCTCAATTCCCCCAATCTTCGTTTCGTCGAAGTCGATGTGGATACCACCGCCTACGACCAGGGACACATTCCCGGCGCCGTCGGCTGGAACTGGCAAACCCAGCTTCAGGACAACATCCGCCGCGACCTCATCGACAAATCCACGCTTGAAAAGCTTCTCAGCACCTCCGGCATTTCCAATGACACCACTATTCTTCTCTACGGCGACAACAACAATTGGTTCGCCGCGTACGCCCTTTGGCAATTGAAGCTTTACGGCCACAAGGACGTCCGCCTCATCAATGGCGGCCGCAAGAAATGGCTCGAGGAGAAGCGCCCAGTTACCAAGGATCCCGCGAACGTCGCTCCCACGTCCTATCGCGTTTCTGGCACCGACGAATCCATTCGCGCGCGCAAGGAAGAAGTCTTCGCCATAGTGGACGGCCGCAAGCCTGGCCAGCTCGTCGACGTTCGTTCCGTCGACGAATTCACCGGCAAAATTATCGCCCCTCCGGGCATGACCGAAACGGCCCAGCGCGCCGGTCACATTCCCAAGGCCGCGAATATTCCCTGGGCACAGGCTTCCAACGAAGATGGCACTTTCAAGTCCTACGACGACTTGAAAAAGCTTTACGAGTCCAAGGGGATCAATGGCAAAGAGGAAGTCATCGCCTACTGCCGCATCGGTGAGCGCAGCTCGCACACCTGGTTCGTCCTCAAGTATTTGCTGGGCTTCAACCAGGTCCGCAACTACGACGGATCGTGGACCGAATGGGGCAACCTCATCGGCGCCCCGATCGTCAACGAAACCCGTGCCGCCCATCCCGAAGCAGCTGCCGCCGCACGCTGAGCCTGCTTTGTAGCGGCGGATCTTAGTGCAGAGCAGGGGGCCAAGGGCGAAGACGCCTCTCCCATCTTCGCCCTCAAATCTCGGTGCACGCGGTGAATTTGCACTGCTCTTTCCCAGACGTAAAACGGATTACGGATGACTGATAACTGAAACGCGTTTTTTGTCCGGGGGCGCGGTCGCCAAGTGGTAAGGCAATGGTCTGCAAAACCATTATCGGCGGTTCGATTCCGCCTCGCGCCTCCAATCTTTCATTTCTCCTCTTCCCTCTTCGCGTTCCCCCTGTTGCTCTCATGGAACGTCCTAAGGCCGTTTCCGCTGACATTGCGCCCTAGAACAGTTGCAAAATAAGGACGAGCCCAGCGAACACCTCCCCACGTGGCGTCTTCACCCGGGCTCCAATTGGAATGCTTGCAAACGCCCGAAAGGACTTAATCGTATGAAAAAGCTCATCTTCTTGTTGCTGGCATTTTCCGTTTTCGTCGTCCCCTCGCGCGCCCAGTCCGTAGACGCTTCTGTCAGCTACTCCTACTTCCGCCTGGGAGGTTCCGGGGGCATAAATCAGAATGGCGTCAGCGGATCAGTCGCCTACAATCCCAATCGTTGGCTCGGCATCGTCGGCGATTTCGGCGGTTATCATGCCTCCCCTTTTGGTGTTTCCTTGAACACCTACACCTATCTTTTCGGCCCTCGCCTGACTCTGCGTAATCCCTCCAAGATCAATCCATTCGCACAGGTGCTTCTTGGCGGCTCGCGCATCACTGCCGGATCGGGCGGCGGCTCTGCCAACCAGTTTGCCTATAGCCTTGGTGGCGGTGTGGACATCGGCCTGCTCCCTCATTTGGCCTTCCGTCCCCAAGTGGACTACATCAGCCTTGAAACCTCCGGCTCGCGCACCAATTGCACTCGGGTCTCTGCCGGATTCGTCGTCCACTTCTAGCAAACACCACAAATCGCGTAATCCCGACCGGAGGGGGCCCCTAGCCTGGTCGCAAGGGACTGATTGGTGCCGTGAACCCTATGCGCTGGCCAATTCCTTCAGCAGCGCCTTGCCTTTGCGGAACCATGGCCGCTCCCGCCGTTGCATATACCGCGGCAGGGCGCGCTTCTTCGCCTCCAGCTTCTGCAGCCACTCGCGCGCCTCTTCTCCCCGGTTCGCGGTCTTTAGGAAACTTGCGTGGTTGTACAGCGTCTCCGGCGTCGTCGAAATCTGCGTGACCTCCGCGAAAAGCTGGTCCGCGCGCTCAAGTTGACCCGTTCGCGCGTACGCATCCGCAAGCAGCCCCGCAGCCCGGTAATAATCGAATTTCCGGTCGGCGGCAACGACGCGCTCCAAGTCCGGAATCGCGCCCGTCAGATCATTCAGCCCGAGCGAGCACTGTGCTCGTGAATAAAATGTGTACGGCGAAGCGCCTCGCGCGTCGATCGCGTGAGTGAATGCCTCACGTCCTTTCGTAAATTCTCGCTGGTCCTTATAGAGTTCGCCCAGCTCTTCGTAATTTGCCGGCGAAGGATTATCTATAATGTCCGTTTCGACTTTCTGAATGCGTGACCGCCGTCCAAAACCCTGAAAGAATCCGCGAAGGAGTCCCAGATCCGGCAGCACTTCGGCGAGGATGTATATCGCGGCGCCAGGCGGTCCGAGAAAAAAGATGACATAAAACCAATAGTTCTCCGGCCGCCGCCTGATGAAGTGCACAATCGCCAGGCCCTGCAAGAGGAAGCCCCAAGGATAGAAAAAATGACCCAGCCCAAACATGGATGACCGCCTTGCCAACAGAATCGCTTTCCTTCACTTGCTGGTCAAACGGAAACTCTACTTGCTTCGTGCGAAAGTTACTGCCTGATGGGACGATTTTCCCCTGCTATGATAGTGCCAAATGAGTCCTATCGAAACGCTCGGCCTCGCGTTGGGAGCCGGATTTTCTTCCGGTCTGAATCTCTACGCCACCGTCGCGACGCTCGGCCTGCTTCAGCGTTTCGGCGTGCTCCGTCTCCCACCGGGATTGCAGGCTCTCGCGCACCCCGGGGTTCTCGGAATCGCCATCGCGCTCTATCTGCTGGAATTCCTCGCCGACAAGATTCCGTATTTTGACACTGTTTGGGACGCCGCCCACACCTTCATTCGTCCGCCCGCTGCGGCGCTTCTCGCTTACTCAGCAGCCGGCGGAGCCGCGCCTGAATGGCGCTGGGGCGCCGCACTCATCGCCGGGGGAGTCGCCCTCACTTCGCATGGCACGAAAGCCAGTGCGCGCGCCGCTGTGAACGCAAGCCCGGAACCATTCAGCAATTGGGCGCTAAGTTTTGGTGAAGACGTCCTCGCCGTTTGGCTGACTTGGATGGCGACGGTTCATCCCTTTGCGGCCACTATCATCGTCGCCGCGCTCGTAGCACTCTCAGCCTTCTTGCTTTACCATCTTTTCCGTTTTGCGCGCCGCGCCCTTCAGCGCCTCTTCGCAACGTAACTGCGCCTCGCTCGGCAAGGCTGTTATTTCAAATACGTGGCAAGCCAATCCAAAAACGTCTTGTACCAAAACTGCGCGTTCTGCGGCTTCAGCACCCAGTGGCCTTCGTCGGGAAAAACGACCAGCTTCGACGGCACTCCCTGCCGTTGCAGCGCGTTGAAAAATTCCAGCGACTGCGTGTACGGCACGCGATAATCTCTTTCGCCTGCAATTACCAACGTCGGCGTCTTGAATTTTACGAGTTCGCCCGCGTATGTCACCGGTGCCCACTTCTTGTAACTCTCCGGATTCGACCACGGCGTGCCCTGCATGTCGTGCTCCTCGAACCAGAGTTCTTCGGTCGCGTACATCGCCACTTTGTCATATACGCTCGCGTGGCTGATGATGGCTTTGAACCGGCCCGTATGCGTGGCCATCCAGTCCGCCATGTATCCGCCGTAAGAGCCGCCCGCAGCGGCCATGCGCGAGCCATCGACGAACGGATATTTTTTCAGCGTGTAGTCCACGCCGTTCATCACGTCGACATAGGGTTTGCCGCCCCAGTCGTTCGTGATTTCATCGGTGAATTTTTGTCCGTACCCAGTCGAGCCGCGCCGGTTAATCATCAGCGTCACGTATCCGGCCGCGGAAAAAACCTGCGCGTTCCACCGGTAGCCCCACGCATTCGACCACATCGTCTGCGGCCCGCCGTGCAGCAGCACCAGCAATGGATATTTTTTCGTCGCGTCGAATTTTGGCGGACGGATCAACATCGCTTGCACTCTCGTGCCCTCGGCACCCTCGAACCAGAATGTATCCGGAGGGTTCATCTCCAGCCCTGCGAGCATGGCATCATTCTGGTGTGTGAGTTGCCGCACGCCGGAACCGTCGCCCGATGCCGTGAAGATTTCCGCTGTAAGCGTCAGGCTCGTCCGCTCAAAAACCAGCGTTTTGCCGTCCGCGCTGAAGGAAATTGCCGTGTTATAAGTGTCTGCGATGATCTTTTTCGGCTCCGCTCCCACGCGCGCTGCCATTGCGTATACCGGCTTCTGTGTTTCGTTCTCCGCCGTGAAATAAATCGTCTTGCTGTCCGGCGCCCACGCGAGTTCGTCCGCACTACGGTCAAACGTTTCCGTAAGATTCTCGATTCTTCCCGCCGCGCGGTCGTAAATCATCACGCGGCAACGATCCGCTTCATATCCCGCTGTAAGCTGCGCGTGATACGCGATGTATTTTCCGTCGGGAGAATAGACGGGGTTTCCGTCAAATCCTGGCTGCGCGGTCATGCGTTTCGCCTCGCCGCCCGCCACCGGAACGATGAACAAATCGGCGTTCGTGCTGATCGCTTCCATCTTGTCAACGACGGCGGTGAAGCAAATCTCTTTTCCGTCCGGGGAAAAATTAATGTCCGCCGGACCACCGCGCTCATCCGGTGGAACATCGTAGTCCGTTCCTGTCGTCAGATCGCGTGGGGCCGCGCTCCCATCGGCTGGAATTACGAACAAGTGGCTGCGTTTTCCTTCGTTCCAATGTGTCCAGTGACGATAGAGAAGATGCTCGGCGACGTGCGCTTTCACTTTGTTCTTTTCTTTTTCTTCATCTCGCTTCTTGTTGCAATCGTCGTCGTTGTTCAGGGCAGCCGTGGAGCGGATGACGCAATCAGGATAAACCGAAGACGTGAACGCAATCGTCTTTCCGTCCGGCGACCACTTCACCATGTCCGCCCCGGTCGAGAGTTTGGTCAGCGCGTGCGCTTCGCCGCCCACCATCCAAAGCAAATAAACTTGCGATTCACCGCTGCGTGACGAGAGAAACGCGAGCGTCTTTCCGTCCGGTGACCAAACCGGCGAAGAATCATATCCGCTCTGCGTCAATTGCATAGCGGCTCCCCCCGCCGTCGACACGACCCAGATGTTGCTGATGCCGCGGTTTGCGTCCATGTCTGGCGTGGAAACTGTGTACGCCACCCACTTCCCATCCGGTGAAACTTGCGGCTCCGCGATGCGGTGCAGCTTGATCATGTCGTCAAAAGTGATGGCGTGCTTCGCCGTTTCCTGCGCAGAATTCGCTGGTCCGGATCCCAGCAACGCGCTCGCGAAAACGCACTGCAAAATAACGCCTTTCATTTCGTTTTTTCTCCTGTGAAACGCAATGAATCGCAACGGTGCAGGCAGAATCGTACCATGCAGAATCACACGATGCAGGACCACGGATAATGTCACGTTTCCCTGCCGAATCCAATACCTCGGCTCACTTAGGTGCGGCTTGAAAGACTTATCCCAACGGCGCTAGTGCCGTTCTCGACTCTGCTACAATCCTTCCCCGGATATCTCATGCCGACCAGCAGCGGACTTTTTCCCCGCCATTTTAAGAAGACCTTTCCCATCGCCGCTCGTGGGGAAGGATGCTGGATTATCGCCGCCGATGGCCGTCGATTCCTTGACGCTTCCGGACAGGCTGCAGTCGTCAGCATCGGTCACGGCGTGCCGGAAATCGGCCGCGCAATGGCGGAGCAATCTTCCCGGATCGCTTTCGCGCACACTTCGCAATTTCACACGGCTCCGGCGGAACGACTTGCCAAGCGCCTGCTCGCGATGGCTCCGCCGAATTTTCGCAACGGTGGCCGCGTCTATTTCACTTCCGGTGGCTCCGAAGCGACAGAAACCGCCATAAAACTTGCGCGCCAGTTTCATGTTGAAAATGGCCAAAAGGAACGCTATCGGGTTCTTTCGCGCCGGCAGAGCTATCATGGCAGCACCCTCGGAGCGATGTCCGTCAGCGGAAACGCCGCGCGCCGCGCATCCTTCGAGCCCCTCATCGCCGAATGGGGACACATCGCTCCATGTTTCTGTTACCACTGCCCGTTTGATAAAACTTTTCCGCAGTGCGCGCTCGCGTGCGCTGACGATCTTCAAGTCCATTTAAGTGGGCAAGAGCGAGAGCAAGCGGCCGCGTTTATTTTCGAGCCGGTTGTTGGCGCGACTCTTGGCGCGGCCGTTCCGCCTGAAGGCTACGCCCAGCGCATCGCGGAAATCTGCCGCAAGAACGGAATTCTCCTGATCGCCGACGAAGTCATGACCGGTATGGGCCGCACTGCAAAGCCGTTCGCTGCCCAGCGCTGGGGCATCGAGCCAGACCTGATTCTGGTCGGCAAAGGAATCGCTAGCGGTTACGCGCCGCTGGGTGCGGTTCTCGTTTCCGCGCGCGTCGTCGAAGCTTTCGAGCATGGCTCGGGCGCCTTCGTGCACGGCTTCACGTATCAGGCCCATCCAGTGTCCACTGCTGCGGGCAACGCCGTGCTCGACTATCTGGAAACGCACAAACTTTTTGATCGCGTGAATGCCGCCGGGCAAGAGCTGCACCGCGCGCTTTCTCCGTTGCAATCTCATCCGAACGTCGGTGATGTGCGCGGTCTTGGACTGCTTCTTGGCGTCGAGTTCGTTAAAAACAAAGCTACTCGCGAGCCTTTCCCGAAAGAACAAAACATCGCGGAGAAAATTCGCGAGGCTTGTCTGGAGGAAGGCGTCCTGACCTATCCAACACAAGGCTGCATTGACGGCTTGCGTGGTGACCACATCCTTCTCGCGCCGCCGTTCACGATCTCGTCGGAGGAATGCGCGCTGATTGCTCGCGCGCTGCGGTCCGCGGCGGCGAAAGTGTTTTCAACTTGATTCAGCATCAGGACTGGTTTGTTTGCAGTGAGTTCCTGTTCTTTTGGAGAACAAAATAAAAATGCGGCTTCCCTTGCGCACTCTTGTAGTCTCAATTCCCTTTTTTCTCTTGACCTTCGCGCTTTCTGCTCAGCTCAAGCAGGCGGCCCCGCCGGCCACTCCGATTCTCGGTTTTTCTCCCCCGCATGCCGCCGCGGAGCACGCTCTCGAATCCACGTTTCAATCCATTCCCTCTGGCGAAAAAGCGCGCGAATGGCACCGCTCGTTCACCGCCGAACCGCATCCCGCCGCTTCCGACCGCAACAATCAGCTCGCGGACTTCATTGCGAATGAATGGCGCAAGCAGGGATGGGAAGACGTCGCCCTTCGCCGCTACGATGTTTTGCATTCGCGTCCGCGCAGCGTCTCCCTCGAAATGACAGAGCCCCTCCATTTCACCGCGTCGTTGCAGGAAGACGCTTACGATGTCGATCCAGACACGAAAAATCCGGCCGTCTCCAGTTCTTACTTTGGCTATTCCGCGTCCGGCGACGTGACCGCGGAAGTCGTCTACGCACACAGCGGCAATCCTGAAGATTACGATTTATTGCGGAAGAACGGCATCAGCGTAAAAGGCAAGATCGTTCTGGTGCGCTATTCAAATCCGTACAGCTATCGCGGCTTCAAGGCGCTCACCGCCGAACGCGAAGGCGCGGTCGCCCTGCTCATTTATTCCGATCCTGCCGAAGATGGTTCCGCGCGCGGCAAAGTTTTTCCCGATGGTCCTTGGGGCCCGGAGAGTCACATTCAGCGCGGCGCAATTACTTACGATTACATCGTTCCCGGCGATCCCACCACGCCCGGCTGGGCCTCTGTGCCAGGAGCAAAACACATCGCTCCGGAAGAAGCGCGCTCGCTGCCGAAAATTCCCGCGCTCCCGCTTTCCGCGCACGACGCCAAACCGCTTCTCGAAAATATGAATGGCCCCGAAGCGCCGCAGGATTGGCAAGGCGCTTTGCCCATCACGTATCGCTTCACCGGCGCGGTCAAGGTCCACGTAAAGGTGGACATGGACACGAGCGTGCAGCCTTACACCGTCGTCGAAGCTCGCATTCGCGGCAGTGAGTTGCCCGACGAATGGGTGCTGCTCGGCAATCATCGCGACGCGTGGGTGTATGGCGGCGTCGATCCTTCGAGCGGCACCGCTTCGATGATGGAGCTGACGCGCGCTCTTGGGGACCTCAAGCAGCGCGGCATTCGTCCGCGGCGCACCATGATGGTTTGCAGTTGGGATGGCGAAGAATACGCGCTCACGGGCTCAACGGAATGGGGCGAGCAGTTTGCCGATGACCTCAAGAAAAAACTCGTTGCCTATCTCAATGTGGACGAATCGGTTGCGGGAGCCGCCACTACAGCGGGTCCCGAGGGCCTGAGCTTCTCGCCCTCCGCTGTCGCTTCGCTTGCGCCGATGCTCGTGGAAGCTTCAAAAGATGTTCGCACGCCATCCGGCAAATCTCTGTACGAAGCGTGGCGCGACACATCGATGCGCGACACGAAGTCTAGCGCTCCGCCGCTCGACAGCGCGCTGGTGCAAACACGCATCGGCAGCGGCTCCGACCACACGGTGTTCCTCAATCATCTCGGCCGGCCGGTGATCAACCTCGATTTCACGGGTGACTACGGCGTGTATCACTCCATGTACGACGATCACTACTGGATGGAGCATATAGGTGATCCCACGTTCGAATACCACGTTGCGCTGACGCGCATCTGGGGAGTCGTCGCGCAGCGTCTGGCCAATGCCGACGTTCTTCCGTTTGATTTCGGCTTCAACGCAGCGGCGCTGGAACAATTTCTGCACGAGCTTGAACAAAAGAACAAAGGCGAGCTGAAGCGCCTCTCATTGAAACGCCTTCACGGGCGCATCGCTGAGTTTGAGAAAGCGGGCGATCTTCTGCGCGACACTACGGCACGCGATCTCCTTTCAGGAACAACAGCCTCGCCGGAAAAGATTCAGCGGCTCAATGAGCAGCTTCTTCAGGTCGAATCCAATTGGCTTGATCCTGCCGGTATTCCGGGAAGGCCATGGTTCCAGCACCTTCTCTATTCTTCGCGCTATACGTATGCGCACTTGGAATTCCCCGGGCTCACCGAAGCCGTGGAGAAACGCGATTGGAAATTGGCGGAGCAGCAAGCGGTCTTGCTGGAAAAGACATTGAAGAAAAACACGGAATTATTGCGTTCGGCTCGATCCTCGTGGGAGAAAAACAAGAAATGATTCGTCCCTTTTCTTTTCGTTATCTGCTCATTCTTTTTTGTTCGTCAGTAATTGCATCGTTTTCCTTTGGGCAGAACAATCTGCCTGCCAAGCCGCGCGCTCGCGATCTCGGCGTCCCGTTTGACGGCACACCCGGGCCGCTCAACGCCATCACCGATGTTTCCGGTGTAACCGTCGGGCACACTACGCTCAATTTCGGCGAAGGAAAGTTGCAGGTTGGCAAAGGCCCGGTTCGCACGGGAGTGACCGCCGTTCTTCCGCGCGGAAAAGATTCGATGAGCAATCCTGTTTTCGCCGGCTGGTGGTCGCTGAACGGGAATGGCGAAATGACCGGCACTACTTGGGTGGAAGAGTCCGGCTTTCTCGAAGGTCCCGTGATGATCACCAACACGCACAGCGTCGGCGTGGTTCGCGATGCGGTCATTCAATGGCGCGTGACGCACGGCCAGCCGGATCCGACCGGTTACTGGTGGTCACTGCCGGTCGTGGCGGAAACGTGGGATGGCTGGCTGAACGACATCAACGGTTTCCACGTGAAGCCCGAGCACGCTTTGCACGCCATCGATACCGCGTCGTCCGGCCCCGTTCCCGAAGGCAATGTTGGCGGTGGCACGGGAATGGTCTGCAACGGCTTCAAAGGAGGAATCGGCACTGCTTCGCGCAAGCTGGACACGAAAGACGGTGACTACACAGTAGGAGTTCTAGTGCAATGCAACTACGGCCGGCGTCCCGATCTCCGCATTGCGGGCGTGCCTGTCGGCAGGGAGATTCCCGATGATGTTCCCTACGCCGGCACTTCCTTCGCGAGCGACGACCACGGCTCGATCATCGTCGTTGTTGCGACGGACGCGCCGCTCGTCGCGCATCAGCTGAAGCGGCTGGCCCGCCGAGTTTCGCTGGGGCTCGGCCGCAACGGCAGCATCTCCGGCAACGGCTCCGGCGACATTTTCATTGCGTTCTCCACGGCAAATTCAGGCGCCGCCGCTGCGGACCACGTCGTCGACGTGAAAATGTACCCGAACGACAAGCTTGGGCCCGTGTTTGCCGCCACGGTGCAGGCCACCGAAGAAGCCATCATCAACGCCATGATCGCCGCCGAGACCATGACTGGCATCGAGAATCACAAAGTCATCGCGCTGCCCCACGGAAAGCTTCGCGAAGTGCTGAAGAAATTCAACCGGTTGACTCAGTGAGTGCAGGCACGAAGCAAGACCTGAAGAGGCGCTCATGATCCTTCTGATTTTAGGTGGGCTCTCATTAGGCGTGGCGGCGACTATGGATACCATATTCCGTTTTCGTATGGCTAGAAAGGGCCACAGAATTGGCCTCCTGAAAGGTGGGAACTTCGACTACCGTGAGTATCACAAGGTGAGAGTAAGATACGGTTGGTCCGCATGGCCCGTCTATCTCATGTGGGCATTGTATGTTCTTGGTATCGCTTTTCTCATAGGTAGTTCTTTTGTGCATTTTGGCACGCATCCGATGCGTTCAAACCAGCGCTCAACGTGAACACATGTTTCAGAAGTGAAATGGCATCGCTCACCTGAAATTGCAGAAATCTGCGCGTTCTTGCCTAAATCACTGGAACCGCCATCTTGCGTGGCGGATTGAAGAACGGGAGCGGCACGACCTTTGCGGAAACGGTGTGACGCACGGCTTCGACGGTCATCTCGATGCTCAACGTAGTCCCGGCCTTTGCGCTGTCACGGCTTACGCAAGCCAGCGCGATCATTTTTTTCAGCGCGGGCGACCATGTCGTTGAGGTGGCCTTGCCCACTTGCCGCCCGCCGCGATAGACGGGCACGGCCACACGCGACGCCATACTCGGCACCTGCGGCGCCATCTTCAATTTGTCGTAGAGCGCTTCGACTTCGTTCCAGTCGATCTCCAGCCCTGCGAGCGCCCGCGCGGCGCCTCTTTTTGCTTCTTGCGCCAGCGCCTCGCGCCCCACAAAATTTTCCTTCTTCAAGTCCACCAGCTTGCCCAGGCCAATCTCGGCCGCAGAATATTTCTGCGATTCGATCAACGCTTTCTTGCTCGAAATGTAATCCACTTCGATCAAAATCAGGCCCGCTTCGATTCGCGCGATGTCCAGCGCAATCATGCCCGCGGGATGAATATCAAACACTTTGCCCTTAGCAATCACCGCATCCCACACTTTGACGGCATCGATCCATGGCATCCAGATCTCGAATCCCAGGTCCCCCGTATAACCCGTCCGCGAAATGTCCACCGGCACTCCCGCGATTTTTCCATGCGTCACGCGAAAATATTTCAGGTTCGCGATGTCAGCGTCCGCCGCCTCGTGCAGCACTTTGCCGGACATTGGCCCCTGCAGCGCCAGCGCCGCCGTCTGCTCCGAAATGTCTTCAATCGTTACGTCCAGCGCCAGGGCATTTTGCCGGAACCACCGCAGGCTGGGATCTGCCGCCGTCCAGCGATATTCATTCTCTCCCAGCCGGGTGATCGTTCCGTCGTCGATCACTTTGCCTTCGGGATCGCACCAACAGCAGTAAATCACCTGGTCCACGGCAACTTTATTGATGTCGCGCGCAATCACGCGGTTCACGAACTTTGTGGCATCACGTCCCGTCACGCGGTATTTGAAGAGCGGGGAAATATCGATCAGCGCCGCGGAATTGCGGATGGCGTTGTACTCGTGCTCGTGGTGCATCTCGTAAACGCCGACGGTGTAATAGCCCGACCACTCGCGGTAGTTCAGGCTTTCGCACAGCGCCAGCGTTCTTTCGTGAAACGCGGTTCCGACGGGCAAGAATCCTCCTGATGAGCGCGCGGCAGTTCGCCGCTGCAAAGACACTGGATTATAGGTGCGAACTTGCGGCGCTCGCAAGGTTTGCGCGCGAAATCGGGCTAGGGGTGCGCGGCTTTGCGTCCCGTCCTGGCTCTTGCTATCTTGAAATCGACCATGACCGAAAGAGTGGTTTTGATCACCGGGGCCAACGGCGGACTGGGAACGTTCGTGACCAAGCGTTTTCTTGAGACCGGCGCGATGGTTGTCGGCGGTTCGCGGAAGATCTCGAAAGAGGACTTCGAAGGGCCCAATTTCGTTCCGCTGCCGGCCGATTTCACGGAGCCAAATGCAGTGCGCGATGCGATTGCCTCGGTGGTCACGCGTTTTGGCAGGCTTGACGTGCTGGTCCACGTGGTGGGCGGCTTCGCGGGTGGTTCGACGGTTGCGGAAACCGATGACGCCACCTGGGGGCAAATGCGCGACCTGAATTTGACTTCGGCGTTTTATGTTTTGCGCGCCGCGATACCGCATCTGCGGAAATCCGGGAAAGGCCGCGCCATCGCGATCGGGAGCCTGGCTGCCGTCGAGCCACACGCAGGACTTGGCGCGTATGTGACGTTCAAATCCGCGCTGACGACTCTCGTGCGAACCGTGGCGCTCGAGAATAAGGACAGCGGAATGACTGCAAACGTGGTTTTGCCCGGAACGATGGACACGTCGGCGAACCGCAAATCCATGCCGGGCGCTGATTTTTCGAAATGGGTTCAGCCGGCCGATGTAGCTGATCTGGTCCTGTGGCTCGCAGACGAGCGGTCAGGGCATATCAACGGTATGGCGATTCCGATAGACAGCCCCAAAGCATGAACGTCTTGTTCACTGCTCTTTGCCATCTGCGTTCCTGTGACGGTGTCACTGTTTTTTCGTCGCCAAAGCAGGCTATCAACACTTGGGACCAGCCGATGACGCTTTACAGTGGGCCGAGGCTGGCCCTATAGTCATTTGACGACCGCCTCCGAACACTGCATGCGAAAAATCCACCTCATTCGAACCGCACTGCTTCCCTGCCTGCTCTTATTCAGCGCAAACCTCTGCGCGGCGGAAGACATCAAGAAAATTCATCCCGCAGGATACGTCAGCGATCTGGCCGGCGCTATCGCCCCGGAGGCCAGGACGCGGCTCGAAGCGCTATGCTCGGAGGTGGAGCAGAAGACCGGCGCGCAGTTGGCGATTGTGACCGTCCAATCGCTCGAAGGCGAAAGTGTCGAGAACTACGCGGTGGATCTGTTCAAGCAGCTTGGAGTCGGAGATAAAAAAGACAATCGCGGCGTGCTGCTGCTCGTCGCCCCCAACGAGCGCAAATACCGCATCGAAGTGGGCTACGGGCTCGAACCGGTGATCAATGATGCGCGGGCGGGGGATGCGGGACGCTCCATGGTGCCCTACTTGCGCCAGAACGATTATGGCAAGGCGGCGGAAGTCGCCGCGTGGCAACTAGCTAAGTACATTGCCGATGATGCTGGTGTTACGTTGAGCGGCCTGCCGCCCGCCCCGCGAAATCAGAATGGCAGAGGGAGCACCGGATTCCCTATATTTTGGGTCATTCTTGTTCTGATTATTTTCTTTCGTGCGATTGGAAGCCTCTCTGGCCGGGGTGGACGCGGAGCGGGCGGCAGCGGCTGTCTCTGGTTTCTCCTGGGAATGCTGACAAGCAATAGCGGCGGTGGCAGGAGCTCGGGAGGCGATTGGGGAGGCGGGGGTTTCGGCGGTGGCGGAGGAGGCGGCGGGTTTGGGGGATTTGGCGGCGGCAGCAGCGGAGGCGGAGGAGCTTCGGGAAGCTGGTAGCTCCGTTTGAAAGGAATGGATTCGAAATGCAATCCACGGACACAAAACTTGCAGAATTAGTTCGAAGGCTGAAGGAATTCGCGGCGGCAAATTTGGAATGTGTGATTTTATTTGGCTCAGCCGCGCGGGGGGATTTTCGCGAAGCACACTCGGATCTCAACGTGGTTTGCATCCTGCATTCGCTGAGCGTCGAGGAGCTTGGTCGGCTCGCGCATGTGGTGAAATGGTGGTGCGCCGATCAGAAAGAGCCTGCGCCGCTTTTTTTCACGAGGGATGAGCTAAAGAATGCCGCGGATGTTTTCGCCATCGAGATTCTGGACATGAAGCACGGCCGGCGAGTGCTCTACGGTGCGGACGTTGTTGCGGAAATTGAAGTGCCCATGAATTTGCATCGCGTGCAGATCGAACATGATTTGCGCACGATCCTGCTGAAGTTGCGGCAGCACTATTTGCGCGCGCCGGGCAATTCGAAGGAATTGGCGCCCATCCTGAGAAAATCGTTTTCGGGAGTCCTGACGCTGTTGCGCCACGTGGTGATCGCATTTGGAGAAGAGCCGCCGGTCACCGCACATGATATTGTTGCTCGGGCGGCTGAGCTGACGGGCTCGAGCGCGCAGGCGTTTGACGCCATGCTGAAGCTGCGCGAAACGGGCGAGTTGCACGGCGAAATTATTCCGGTATACGGCGCGTATTTAAAGGGATTGGAAAAAGTCTTGGATGCGCTGGACCATCATTTTCCCAAGCGGGAATGGCAACGCGTGAAGAACGCACATTCGTAAATTCAATTTGATTCGAGGCGGACATGAAGAATGCTCTGATCGTTCTGGTTGTTTTGGTGATCATCGCGCTGCTGCTGGGCAGTTCCTTCGTCAGCCGCAGGAATCAGATGGTCGTAAAGCGGAGTCGGTGAACGCCGCGTGGGCGCAGGTGGATGTCGTCCTGCAACGGCGAGCCGACTTGATTCCCAATCTGGTGGAAACGGTAAAAGGCTTCGCGGCGCAGGAACAAACCGTTCTCGGCGACATCGCCAAGGCGCGCTCCGCCTTGCTCGGCGCGCATTCTCCGGCCGAGAAAATAGCAGCAAATGGACAATTGGATTCGGCGTTGGGGCGGTTGCTGGTGGTGGTTGAAAACTATCCGCAACTGAAATCGAATGAGAATTTTTTGCGTTTGCAGGACGAGCTGGCGGGAACAGAAAATCGCATCGCCGTGGAGCGCCGCCGCTACAATGAGGCGGTGCAGGATTACAACACGTTCATTGCGCTCTTCCCGAACAGTTTGGTGGCGAGCATGAGCGGGTTCACGCGCAACGACGCTTACTTCAAAACGGAAGAAGGCGCGCGGCAGGTTCCCAAAGTTAGTTTCGGAACTCCCAACGCGCCAGCGGCGCCGGCTACGACACCGAAGCAAGCGCCTGCAAAGCCGTGAGGTTTTTGTTTCGGCAAAGCGCGCATTTCAAGATAGCCCGAGCTGCTTGCGGATTTCCGCGACGATTTCCTCCGGGGATTTCGCGGCGTCGACCATGATGGCATCGACAGGTTCCTCAAGATCGGCGAATTGGCCGGCCAGGATGCCTTCGCCAGCAAAATGGCCGTGGCGCCGTCGGATTCTTTCGGCGAAGAGTGCGTAACTCCCCTTCAGATAAACAATTTTAACTTCAAGGCTGGGGCGAAGCTCTTCGCGATAAGCGCGCTTGAGGGCGGAGCACGCGAGGACGACGTTTTTGCCGGCAGCGATCCATTCGAGGATGGCTTTGCGCATGGCTGCGAGCCAAGGAGCGCGATCGGTGTCATTGAGCGGGACACCGCGGGACATTTTCTGGATGTTGGCGGGCGGATGGAATGTGTCGGCGTCGGCGAATTGCCAGTTGAGCTGCGCGGCGAGCATGGTGCCGATAGTGGTTTTGCCGGCACCGGTTGTGCCCATGATGATGACGACCACAATTCCCTTTCGCGGAGCTTGCCGTCAGACCTGGCCGAGGAATTCGCCGAGAAGCATATGGAAATGGTGAACGCCGTTTTCGCGCTTGACGGAGTAACGGCCGCGGTCGTACGTCGATGAGCGCAAACCGCGCTGAACATTTTCGCAGAGGCCGATGTCTTCCTGCTGTACTTCATCGCTGAAGGCCACGGCGCGTTTGATGCGTTCCTGATTTTTCTGAGAAGCCACATCGTGGAAAAACCACTCGAAGACGGTGAGGGTCTTTTCGTAGGACAGAGGAACGATGACGTTGGTTGAAATGTTGTCGGGATAAATGTTGAGCATCAAGTTTGGAAAAATCCAAAAATACAGTGCGTCTTGCAGGCCGGCACCGGGCGCGTACATGCGCTCGCCCGCGTCTCCCTCTTTCATGGCGCGAATCGGAGCGAACTGCTGGGAGTAATAGCGGAAGGTATCGGTGCGATATTGCGCGTAGTCGATTTCCTTCATCAGGCCGGGATGGGCGATGGGGATGTGATAGCCCTCGAGATAGTTGTCGACGTAAACCTTCCAATTGCAATCGATGACGTAGTCGCGGCGCTCGGCAAATTGCAGGCCTTCAAATTGAAAACCACGCGCCTGCTGAGGAATCTGACCGAGATAAGAGGACAGGGGCTCGGCCTTCAAATCGAAGTTCACGAAGATAAGCTGTTCCCAGGTTTCGCAGCGAAGCGGCACCATTCCCATGGTGCTGCGGTCGAAGAATTCAACGCCTTCAACGTCAGGAGTGCCGATCAAACGGCCATCGAGAGTGTAAGTCCAGCCGTGATACTGGCAACGCAAAACGTTCTTGCAGCCGCTGCCAACCGCGATCGGACCGGCACGATGGCGGCAAACGTTGCTGAAAGCACGCAATTCCCCTTGCTTGTCGCGAACGACGATGATGGGTTCACTTGCGACATCGGCGGTGAAATAACTTTCGGAGTCGGCGATGGTGCGTTTTACGCCGTTAACTTCTCCACAGGGTTGGCTGAGAGTTCCGACGAGTTGCCAAGTACGCTGGAAGACGCGAGTTTTCTCGATTTCAAGAATCGCGGGATCGGTGTAAAAGCGGGAGGCGAGCGTTTGCGCGCACTCGATCTGTTGGTGAACATCGAGATGGAGAGGTTTCGTCAACATGATTTAGAACTTGCGGGTTTCCTGGCGCGACCAGCGTTCGACTACGATCTTAGATTCGGTGAAGAATTCGACGGCATCACGTCCCTGGCCGTGGAGGATGCCGAAGAAGCTTTCTTTCCAGCCGCTGAAGGGAAAATAGGCCATGGGAGCGGCGACGCCGATATTGATACCGATATTCCCCGCGGGCGCTTCATAGCGGAATTTGCGCGCGGCGGAACCGCTCGTGGTAAAGAGCGAAGCCTGATTGCCGTAGGGACTGCGGCGAAGGAACTCCATGGCTTCGTCGATGGAATTGGCGTGAATCAAGCTGAGCACGGGACCGAAGATTTCCGTATTGGCGAGCTGACTATTCGAGGGTAAACCATCGAGAACCGTGGGCGTGAGGAAATTTCCTGATTCGTATTTCGGGATTTTCGTGTTGCGGCCATCGAGGATGGTCCTCGCCCCTTCGCCGACGCCCGCGGAGATTAACGATTCGATGCGCTGCTTGCTTTCCCTGGTGATGACCGGGCCCATCTGAATGCCGGCGTCGAGGCCATTGCCGGTGCGAATGGAAGAAGCGGCGTGCGCGATGGAATCGCGAAAGGTTTTTTGCGCTTCGCCGATGGTGACGGCGACGGAAACCGCGAGGCAACGCTGACCGGCGCAACCAAACGCGCTGTCACTTATGATCTGCGTGGCGAGATCCATGTCCGCATCGGGCAAAATGATGACGTGATTCTTCGCCCCGCCCTGGCATTGCATGCGCTTGCCGCTAGCCGCAGAGCGCGTGTAAACATGCCTGGCGACAGGAGTAGAACCAACAAAACTGATGGCGCGCACTTGCGGATGATCGCAGAGGGCGTTGACCACTTCTTTCCCGCCGTTGACGAGATTGACGACACCCTTGGGCAGGCCTGTCTTCTCCAAAAGCTCGAAGGCGCGGTGCATGGAGAGGGGAACGCGCTCGGACGGTTTCAAAATGAAAGTATTTCCGCACGCGATGGCGTAGGGTAAGAACCAGTAGGAAACCATCGCTGGGAAATTGAAAGGCACTATGGCGGCGACCACTCCAAGCGGCTGGCGGATTTGCATTTCATCCACGCCAGGAGTTACGTCCTCGAGGTTAAAGCCTTGCATCATCATGGGGATGCCGCAGGCCACTTCGACGTTTTCGATGGCGCGGCGAAGTTCGGCTCGTGCTTCGGAGAAAGTTTTGCCGTTTTCGAGCGTGATGACGCGGGCGAGGTCGTCGAGATTTTCTTCGAGGAGGTTTTTTAGCTTGAAGAGGTATTGGACGCGTTCGCCGGGAGGCGTGCGGCGCCAAGCCGGGAAAGCATCGGCGGCGGCTTGTACGGCGGCGTCAACGTCAGCGGAACTCGAGAGGGGCGTGCGCGCCAGAAGTTCGGCAGTAGCGGGATTGGCGACGTCAAAGTACTCGGTCGCGGTGGACCGGCGCCAGGCGCCGTTCACATAGTTTTGAAGGTCGGTTACCTGGGTGGTTACGGCACTGCTCATACTCAACTCCTTGGCCTCGGTGTGATGTTTGGGAATCGTTCCACGGGGCCAACCTATGAGGAATCAGATCAATCTAGTCTACCAAGAAAAGCAGCATGCTGCGCCCTTACATCAGCAAAGGAGAAGGCGCTACTTGTCGCTGGCGGCGAGGGCTTCGTAGGCGGCGCCGAGGAGCGGGGCGGATTCGTTGAGGACAATGGAGACGGGGATATTGCTGAGCAGGCCTTCGAATTTCCACTTGTCCTTGAAGGCATGAAAGAAGGTGCCGTCTTTCATTTTTTCGAGGATTTTGACGGCAATGCCGCCGGCGACGTAAACGCCACCGAGCGCCAGAACTTTGAGCGCGAGATTCCCTGCTTCCGCCCCATAGATGGCAGTCCAGAGATCCAAGGTGTCCGAGCACACGCGGCAGGATTTATCCAAGCCGCGGCGAGTGATCTCCGGAGCAGGATCAGCGTCGGGATCTTCGAAGGTGGCGTGCGTCACTTTTGGCGCAAGGAATTCGTGGATGGTACGAAAGCCGCGGCCGGAGAGAATGAGTTCCCAGCTTACCTGGGGATAACGGCGGCGCATGAAGCGCAGGAGTTCGATCTGCTGCTCGGTGTGAGGCGCGAAATCGGAATGGCCGCCTTCGGAAGGCACAACGCGGTAGCGGCCGCCATCCCACACAAGAAACGACTGGCCAAGGCCCGTACCCGCAGCGATTAAAGCGCGCGTGCCGCCCGGCTCTGGATTGCCCGGATTCAAGACGCAGAAATCCGGTGGCGGAAGGTGCTCGATACTGTGGCCGGTGGCGCCGAGGTCATTCAAGAGGACAACGTGCGGGACGCTCAGCTCCTTGACGAGAGCTTTGGTGTCTACAATCCAGGGAAGATTCGTCGCCCTCACGGAGCCATTGATCACCGGGCCGGCGATGCCGAAGCCCGCGGCAACGATACTCTCTTTGCCGAGGTGGTCGGCGGCCTGGCGAGAAAATTCCTTGACGATGCGCTCGAATTGCGCGAACTCCTTGCTTGCGAAGCGCTGCTTGAAGACGGGCGTGAGCGTACCGCCTTTTTCTGAAAAGAGCGCCAGATTACACTTCGTCCCGCCAACGTCCCCTGCAAGGATCACCAGTTCCCCCTACCGGCTGCTAACTTTAGTTTACGTCAGGTGCTGCAATTACGGGTTGTACCAATGCCTGCCGTCACGTTCGAGCAGAAGATCGGATTCTTTTGGTCCCCAGCTTCCGGACGGATATTGTGGCACGCTGGCGGTCCTGGTGGCGCTCCAGACGTCGAGAATAGGATCGACCAGCGACCATGCAGCTTCCACGCTGTCGCCGCGATCGAAAAGCGTGGCATCGCCGCGAACACAGTCGTTCAAGAGCGTCGCGTAGGCGCTGCGCGAGACGTCTCCAAAGCTTTCGCGGTAGCAGAAATTCATGGTGACATTGCCGATGCTCATTTCCGTCCCTGGGCGCTTGGCGCCAAAGGAAACGGAAATGCCCTCGTCGGGCTGGATGTTCAAGATGAGGCGGTTGGGCTCAACCTCTTTTTCGCGAAAAACGATGTGCGGGGCGCTGCGGAACTGGATCATGATCTCCGTGCTGCGTGTGGCGAGGCGCTTGCCGGTGCGAAGATAGAACGGAACGCCAGCCCAGCGCCAGTTGTCGATCAAAAGTTTGGAGGCGACGAAGGTTTCGGTCTTGGAAGACGGATTCACGTTGAGCTCTTCGCGGTAGCCGGGCACGAGCTTACCGTCGAGCTTTCCAGGAGAATATTGCCCGCGAACGACCTCCTGAGCGACCATCCCCAAATCGAACGGACG
>Ga0209350_1000302_pt1 | contig 30735 bp, 27 predicted proteins | sample GraSoi013_2_20cm_2_FD_185822 | JGI IMG/M metagenome (GOLD analysis project Ga0209350, IMG submission 185822) | Grasslands soil microbial communities from the Angelo Coastal Reserve, California, USA - Sample 09_27_2013_2_20cm (SPAdes) (version 2) | ecosystem: Environmental > Terrestrial > Soil >...
AACTCGGGTTCACAATCGAGACCTTGAAGATAGGCCCGCAGACAGCTCCACCACCGCAATAATCTCCCTTTTCTACCCAACACCGATGCCAAAAGTCAAGGCTAGCTATGCCGAAGAGAACACAAGTCTACGATTATCACGGAAAACACGGTAACATTGTCGACTACGCTGGCTACGAGCTTCCCGTATGGTTTGAGGGGATAATCCCCGAGTGCAAGGCCGTCCGGACCCACGCGGGACTTTTCGACGTCTCGCACATGGGAAGGATTACGGTCGAGGGCAAGAACGCGGAGAAATATCTCAACCACCTCACATCCAACGACGTTTCCGCACTCTCGATTGGTCAGGGTCACTATTCCCTCCTTTGCAATCCAAGTGGGGGAATAATGGACGATCTTACGATCTTCCGGACGAGTCCGAAGAAGTATCTGGTCGTATACAATGCTGCTAATAGAGAAAAGAACTGGGCCTGGCTAGAGAAACATCGCGAGGGCGATGTTGAATTGATCGACATCTCTGAAGAGTCGGCGATGTTCGCTGTGCAGGGGCCGAAGGCCGAGCAGGTGTTGCGGAGCATTTCTGGGACTCGGCTGGAAGAGATCGACAAGTATTCAGGCAGAGATGTAAGAGTCGGAGACCTTTCTTGTTTCGTGACTCGCAGTGGCTATACAGGGGAAGATGGTTTTGAGATCTATGTCTGGAAGACCTCAGACCAGCATCCTGAGCCTGCGTTGCGAATCTGGGACAAGCTCCTTTCAGCGGGCAAGAATGATGGGCTGAAGCCTGCAGGTCTGGGAGCTAGGGATGTATTGCGATTGGAGGCTGGAATGTGTCTCTACGGAAACGACATTGACGAGCATACATCACCTGTGGAAGCGAAGCTGAACTTCGCTGTTCGGCTAGACAAGAAAAGTGATTTTGTCGGGCGGGGAGCCATTCAAAGGCTGAAAGAGGAAGGACCCGTGAGGGTCCGAATGGGTTTCAAGATCGTGGATAAGGGAATTCCTCGACATGGGCAAGAAATGGTTCTTGAAGATCAGAGCGTTGGAAGGGTTTCGAGTGGAACGTTCTCTCCAACTCTAGGTGTCAGCGTGGGCATGGGTTATCTTCCACCAAATATTTCGAAGGTAGGAAACGCTTTCGCGGTCAAGATTAGAGAGCGGAATGTTTCGGCAGAGGTGGTGAAGCTGCCGTTCTACCAGCGACGGTCCGAGGACGCCGTGGTCGTTCTGGGTCAGGAGATGGGGCTTCGCGAATTTCGGATGCGGTATGGTGGAGCCCAGACGGCTGTGGTTCATGGTTGAGCCCGGTCGGCTTGTAGAATCGTTACGCGCAGTTGATCGTTTCTGGTTCTCTTAGCCTGCGACTGCGTACTCTCTGGATCTCAATCTTTCGCAGTCGTGGCGGCCACTGTGTTTTTCGCAGAGGTCTCTTGTGCAGTGGGGGCAGTTCTCCACGGCCAGTAGCTGGCACTCGGAGCAGACGACGCCCCATACTAACGCCAATTTTCTCGATTCGCTTCCTGTAATTTCAATGAGTCCATTAGCCCTGATTAGAAAAGAAGTATGGACTATTTTTACTCAAAAAGATACTTGAACCTCCACCCTACCAGACATGTAACAGACAAAGAACCCGGTCGCTCGTGATAAGAGCTTATCGGCGAGGCTTCTCCTTCTTCCCCTTCAACAAAGCATCTAGACTAACGCCGTTAACCGTGAAAACCCGGTACCTCGTCCCCGGCAAATCTCCATAAGCCTTCCCCTCCGCGCCTCCAATACCCTCAATCTGAACCTCATCATGTTCGTCGATAAAATTCAACGCGCCATCGCCGGGCAGGAATGCGGTTACGACCTTGCCGTTCTTGATCAGTTGAGCACGAACGCATTTCCTGACCGCGCTGTTGGGCTGCCGGCACTCAACGCCCACCTTCTCCAGAACAATCGCCCTAGCCTGAGGCGATCCCTCTAGCGGGTCAGCCTTGTAGTCCAGACCCAGCATGCGTCGCTTGTAGGGAGCATAGGCCCACCTGAACGCCTTGCGCCGCTTGCTCAATTTGCGGCCGGCGAACATTCCGCTTGAAGTCTTGACCATGCTGAACTCTCCTGAACCGGTAGAGAGAGCGGAGTCTCTGGCTTGCTTTTTAGCATGACGCTACATCGAAAAGTTGCAACTAGGCCCCAGAAAGCGCCCGGAACAAGCCCTGATCCAAAAATCGGGCCAGGCGATTTGAGATCACGACTTTCTCGCGCTGAGCTCTACGCCTAGTCTGCACTTGAGAAAATACCTGACCGTTCTATTCTACGCCCTGAACAACAAACTCGCCCATTTCATTTTCAACCGGCGGGACCCCTCCCCGAAAAATCTCAAAAACTAGTTGACCCTCACGACAGAGTGCGAGTCCGGAAGAGTTAGGCGACTACTACGTGGTCGATGTCGAAGTATCGCTTCACGAGCATTCGGGTCTTGTCGATGGTTCGCCCGTTCTTGCCTATAGCGATGGCCTTGTCGCGTGGGTCTACCTCGACTACGACAATCTTCTTGTCCGGCCTCTCAGTCACCCGGATCTCCTTCAGTCGGGCGGGCGCCAGACTGTTCTTTATTAGCGCCTCTGGAGTTTCAGCGTACTCGACAACTTCTATCTGGCGGCTCGTCATCCGTCGTAACATGTTGATGTTCTTCCCGGCCTTGCCAATCGCTAGGCCCATATCGCCGGGTTTTGCGACAAAAATGATCCGCTCCAACTTCTCGTCAATAATACAATCCTGGGTTGTGGCGCCTGTGATGCTTTCGAACAGGGCCATGTATTTCATCTCCTCGCTCGTCAGCTTGATCTTAGGCTGGAGCATCACTTTTTCTCAGCGACCAGTTTCAAGACTTCAGAATCCCCCGGCTCTCTAACGACAATCGCTGAGACAGGGAAGGGCTTTTCGCAGACTGCCCCTAGATCCAGACTGGAGCCGGGAAAGACGTAGACTGGAATCTCTGACTGCTGAGCGTTGTGCAGAATATCGTCGCGTTCGGCCTCTCGACAGTTCTTTGCCAGAATGATCATCTTGGCCCGGGCAAATCCCGTGTTCACTACCGCGTCCTTGCTTCCAAAGCCGACCTTACCAGTCTTCACGGCCATGCGTATCTGCTTGTTAATGTCGACCAGGGCCTATTTTCCTCCCTTCCGCGGCATCATCATGGACACCTCGATCAGACCGGTGCCCATGGGTATCTGCTGGCCGACAATTACGTTCTCCGCCACTCCGCGCAGAGTGTCAGTAATACCTTTCACCGCCGCGTCGACTATCGTCGGGATAGTGATCTCGAACGCGGCCTTAGCCAGGGTGCTCGCCTTTTCGCCGCTGACACCGTGACGTCCCACCTGCAACACATCGCCCGATGATGTCATCATGTCCGCGACCAGCATCACATGCCGAACATCAACATCTAGTCCTTGCTCTTCAAGTACGCCTAGTGCTTCTTTGACGATGACGTTCCGGGCCGCTTCTATTCCGAGTACCACGGCGGTCTCGTTGATGTTATTGCTCACAGTCCGGGACGTATCCACTCCAGGAATTTCCAGAGCGAGTGCGAGGCTCGAGCCTTCAGTCCGGACGATCCATTCACCCTTCTCCTCAATCACCAATGCGCGTTTCACTGCCGGAATGCCTTTGATATGGGCGACCAATAGTTTCCCGGCGAGGCGTCTGAACTGTGGAATCTCAAGATCCTTCGTTTTGATCTCGACCGAATACGACTCAACTTTCACATCTGCATTCGCCAAGGCCAACGCCTCCCGGACCTCTTGAACAGTCACCTCTCTCTCCCTCATTGCCTGTGGGTTCAGCTTGACATCGATCCTCATCCGTGTGACATCTGTCTCGAAGGTACTTGCGATGTCTCCGAGAGTGGTATGAGTCAAGAGTGTAGCGACCTCCTGAGCCTTCTCGCGGCTCGTACGATGCTTCGGGTCCAAGAAGACAGTCATGTTAGGAGTCGATGGGATCTTCCGAGCGTCCACGATCTCAATCAATCGCGGCAGACCCAGAGTCACGTTCTGTTCTCTGACTCCTGCGAAGTGGAAGGTACGCAGCGTCATTTGTGTACCTGGCTCACCGATGGACTGGGCTGACACGATTCCGGCAGCCTCGCCTGGCTCTACTAGAGCCTGCTTGTAGTTCTCGACTGCACCGGCTACTGCGTCGTCTACTCCTATCTTGGTGAGCTTCGCGTTGAGCAATGTCTGTCTCAGCTTGCTGAGAGTTAGAGGCGACAGTACTTTCTTTGAGGTGTCGACCTGTTCCTCCACATAGTCTTTCCCAGCTGCCGTTCCTTTCTTCATAGTAAGACGGACGCGCTCGACCAGCCGGTCAACATTTACTGACTTGCCATGGTCACTCTTGGCGACGTCGACTCCATCCTCTCCGTACCGGACCTGGATTATGTTGCCTCGGGAGTCTCTCACCGTCGAGTCATACTCGACTCTGAGATGTTCGAGAGCGTTGATGAGACGGCGCTGCATGTATCCGCTCTGCTGGGTCCTCACAGCAGTATCGACAAGCCCCTCTCTTCCTCCCATCGCGTGGAAGAAGAACTCTATCGGTTCTAGTCCATCCCGATAGCTGTGATAGACGAACCCCCGCGGCGCAGCTCGCATGTCTCCCGGCTTGAAGAAGCTGAGGGCTCTTCCTCTGTATCCCCTCAAGATTCTCTTTCCTCGAATAGATTGCTGGCCCACGTTTGCGGTCATCTGTCCGATATTGAGCGATGAGCCTCTGGCGCCAGCTCGCGTCATTATGACCCCGCTATTGTCCATCTGGAAGTACTGGTCTGCGTATTCTCCTGCGACGTCGCGTGCTCTTGAGAGCTCGTTCATGATATAGATTTCCAGCGACTCTTCAAGGGATTGTCCGGGAAGCCGTTCCAGTGTGCCCTTTCGATAGCTCTCAATGTACTCGTCCACCTTCTCCTCGGCCTTTGCAATCGCCTTCGTGATCTTTTCCTTAGTAGCGGGCGCTATTTGGAGCTCGTCCATGGCATAGGTGAATCCGCGGAGAAGCATGAACCGGTCCAAGAGCCTCGTGACCGCGTTGAGGAACCTCCTGGCCTCTTCCGCCCCATAGTCTTTGACGATGCGATGGAACAGACTCTCAGACTTTTCGGCGCCGATAGAAGCTTTGTCAATTACGCCTTGTTCGAGGATTCCGTCTTTGATGACGACGAACGCGTCGTATGGGCAGTCGTGCATGACACCCTTGTCACAGTCTTGGCACTTGTAGTAGCTTGAAAGGTTTGATTTCGATACGAAGTTGAACCCTTTCGGCAGTACGATGCTAAAGATCTGCTTGCCGGTCCATCGCTCTTCGGCCTTTATGGTGACTGGTTCTGGCATCGGGCCCTCGAAGCCTGCAGCAGCGATGAGCTTGGACGCGTCCTGACGGTTGAGCGTTGTAGACTTTTGCGTTAGCAGAAAGGCCGCGGTCAGCGAGTCGCGTATTGCGGCGATTATTGGTCCACCGTATCTTGGCGAGAGAATCTGGTCTTGCACCTGCATGAGGAGTCGAGCTTCAGTCCGCGCCTCTTCTCCCTGTGGAACGTGTAGGTTCATCTCGTCTCCGTCGAAGTCGGCATTGTATGGTGTGCACACTGTTGGGTTGAGTCTGAACGTCTTGTAGGGGAGGACGCGGACTCGGTGTGCCATTATTGACATACGGTGAAGGCTTGGCTGGCGGTTGAACAATACGATGTCTCCGTCTCGAAGATGTCTCTCGACGACGAACCCGGGCTGGATGGCTTCTGCGACCACTTTTCTGTCTGTGACGAATTCTAGACGGACTCGTCTTCCGTCAGGCCGGACAATGTAGAGTGCTCCTGGATAATTGTCTGGGCCGTTATCGATGAGGCGTTTCATCTCTTCGATGTTGTGACCTGTAACTTTCTCGGGAATGGTTAGTCTGCTCGCAACATCCAGTGGGACTCCAACCTCGTTAATGTCGAGGTTAGGATCAGGGGACACGACTGTCCTAGCCGAGAAGTCGACCCTCTTTCCAGACAGGTTTCCTCTGAATCTTCCCTCTTTTCCCTTGAGTCTCTGAACTAGGGTCTTGAGTGCTCTGCCTGATCTGTGTCTAGCGGGGGGGAGGCCTGAGACTTCGTTGTCAAAGTAAGTCGTTACATGGTACTGGAGAAGCTCGTGAAGTTCCTGGATAATGTTGATAGGTACGCCTGACTCGAGCGCCTCTCGAAGTTTCTGATTGATCCGTATGATGTCGACAAGCTTGTGTGTCAAGTCATCTTCTGATCGGATTCCAGACTCAAGAGTGATGCTGGGTCTGACTGAGACAGGCGGCACAGGCATTACTTGAAGGACAGCCCACTCGGGCCGCGCGGCCTTCGGGTCCAAGCCTAATAGGATGAGGTCGTCGTCCGCTATCCTCTCCAGTCGCTCTCGAATCGTGCTGGGTGTTAGGCGGACTGCTCCGCCTTCCGCGACGATCTCGTGGAACGTCGTTGGTTTTCCATGCTCGATAGGATACTGTTTTTGGCTGCAGTGAGGGCACTGTTGGGTTTTCTTCGCATCTCTGATGATCTCGTCTAGAAACGCGTCCGGTACTGTGTTGAGTAGCTCCTTCAGCTCTGTATATCTGGCCCGGTATTTCTCGATCTTTTCTTCAGTGAGCAGAATTCTTCCACAGTTTCTACACGTAATTGATAGGAGTCGGTGTGTTAGCTTTGCGAAGCTGACGTGAATTACGGGTTCAGACAGTTCTATGTGTCCAAAGTGTCCGGGACATGCGGAGGCTGTGTTCCCGCAGGTCTTGCACTTTTGTCTTGGTTCGAGGGTTCCGAGTCTGCCGTCCATTAGACCGGAGACGATGGGCACTCCGTCCTCGTCGTAGGTGTCTGCAGCCTGTACCTCTACGGCTGATATCTTTCTTAGTTCTGTCGGTGACAGTAGTGTGAAACGTATGCTCTGGATGACTTTGGCTGTCTCGTCTAGTGTTGCCAGCGCCATGGCTAGGCCCTCTCCTCAAGGTTCAGTCTAGGCGCGATTCCAAGCGCCATGAGTTCCTGGACTAGCAGTTTGAATGCGTAGGATATTGCGACTGGAGAGATCTGGGCTTTCTCTGCGTCTATTCTGCAGATGTACTTGTTCTGTTTGATATCGTGGTATGCGAGGGTTCCGCAGATTTCGCAGACGTAGGCTATGTATTTGTCAGATTCCTCTAGGAGCCTATCTCGCAATAACGCGCTGGCTCCGTGTCCAATGAGGCAATCGCGTTCCATTTCTCCGAATCGTAGTCCCCCGCCTCGAGCTCGTCCTTCGGTGGGTTGCCGCGTGAGCATTTGCACTTGGCCGCGAGCTCTAGCGTGCATTTTGTCTGAGACCATGTGGTGCAGTTTCTGGTAGTAAACTACGCCTATGAATAGGTCGGCCGCCAGTTTTTCTCCGGTGATTCCATTGTAAAGTGCTTCTCTACCGCTACTCTGGAATCCTAGCTTGGTCAGGATGTCGCCAATGGCTTCGGGGCCGATGTTCTCGAAAGCTGTCCCATCCATTATTTCGCCCATCTGTGACGCCGCCTTCCCTCCCAGCGTCTCCACGAACTGGCCGATGGTCATTCTGGACGGGATGGCATGTGGGTTGATTATCACGTCTGGGACGACGCCATCGACCGTGAATGGCATGTCTTCCTGAGGGACGAGGAGTCCGATGACGCCTTTCTGTCCATGACGTGAGGCGAATTTGTCGCCTAGCTCGGGGATACGTAGGTCTCGGACCTTGACCTTGACAAGCTTGCTGCCTTCAATGGACTCTGTTACGAATATCTGGTCTATTGTGCCCTGCTCAGAGGGTCTCATGGTGACAGACGAGTCGCGTTTGGTTGGGCCCTTGACCTCAAACTCTCGATACTCTTCCAAGAATCGTGGAGGGCTGGTCCTACCGACTAGCACGGTGTTTCCTGTAGTCTCGGCCTCTGGCGATATCATGCCATCTTCCTCAAGTAAACGGTAGTAGCGGTCTCCCCTGTAGCCTCTAATGCCGGCCTCAGGAATCTCGAATTTGTCTCTGAGACCACCGAGGTACTGCCGGCTCTCCGCTTCATAGATCCTGTAGAACGTGGACCTGAACAGCCCGCGGTCTACGGAAGACCTGTTGATGATGATGGCGTCTTCCATGTTGTATCCTTGGAAGGAAAGGATGGCGACTACAACATTCTGACCTGAAGGTCGTTCTAGATAATTGAAGACCTCCATTGGCTTTGTCTGCACTATCGGGGTTTGGGGGTAATGGAGGAGATGGGAGCGTGAATCGACACGAGTGAAAAAGTTTGTAGAGAAAACGCCTAGCGCCTGCTTCGCCATTGCGGATTCATACGCGTTTCGCGGAGACTGATTATGCTCTGGGAACGGTATCAGGCTGGCGGCTATCCCGAGCATTACGTAGGGTGCGATTTCGAGGTGGGAATGATCCTTCCGTAGCTCGTGCTCGTACATCGCCACAAGCGCATTTTCTTCCTCGTCGGCGTCAAGTAGTTCTACTACCCCGGTCCGGACGAGATCCTGCCAGTTTAAGCGTCCATCGTCCACCGACGCTAAGTGTTCGTCAGTAAGTCTGGGTCGCCCGGCGTCTGCAACGATTAGAGGGCGTCGTACTCTACCAGGGTCGCAATTGATGTAGAGTTCCTTTCTTCCACCTTCGACTTCGGGTGGATGATATCCAAAGTTGACTTCAGAGCTTATCTTGCCCTGTCGTCTATAATCCCTCAGCTCTTCGGCCAGAGCCACAGGATCCTTAGAGTAACCGGCGATTATCCCGTCGACAACTACTTTCCCTCCCGTCGCGCGGAGTTTCTTGTCGGACTCCTCAATGGGTATGACTCCCATCCGGCGCAACTTGTCAACCATCTCGTGCGGATCGATTCCGACGCTAATGCTGCTGGAAAGGGCTAGATTCTTCACAAGCCCGCAGTTTGACCCTTCAGGTGTCTCGTCCGGGCAGAGCCTGCCATAGTGGGTCGGGTGAAGATCGCGAGCTTCCAAGTTAGGCTGGCTTCTGCTGAGAGGTGACTGGAGGCGGCGCAGATGGCTTAGAGTGCTGACGAAGTTCGTTCTGTCCAGGAGTTGTGTGACACCGATCCTTCCCCGGACCCAATTACCCGTTGCAATTGCATGTTGCACCCGCTCAGTAATTATTCCAGGCCTGATCGCATTCGCTATGGAGAACTCGATGTGACGTCGGATGGTGATCCTCTCTAACTGGTACTTCAGGTCACGAGTAAGGTTTCGGAATGATATTCTGAAGAGCTCAGCGAGAAGGGAACCAGCTAGTTTCAGCCGTTTGTTCGCGTAATGATCCTTGTCGTCCGGATTCCTTCTCCCGAGTTTTACTTCTATAATGCGTGTCGCGATCTCTGTGAGAAAGAGCCCTTTCTCTCTTCTGTCCGCTGGAACGCGGCCCATGTGGGGGAGGAAGTTTCTGTCGAGGACCGACTCAGCCTTCCTGAGCCGGTATTCGTCGACCTGACCCGGTGCAAGCCTGTTTCCCAAGTATAGCAAAGCGTCTCTCTGGTTGGTTGCCTCCAAGGATTTTTCGAATGAACCCTCGAGCTCGTTCTGGACTGGCGGATCAAGACTCACCAGCTCGGCTACCCTCGCATCCTCCTCGAATCCCAGCGCTCGCATGAGAATCATGAATGGTATATCGCTGGGAATCCCGGGCATCGTGACATAGGTGCCGCCGTCAGCCTTTAGAGTGACTTCGATGCGGGCTCTGAAGCCGACGGTTGTCGAGAATATCTTGGCCTTGTATGTCGGGTTCACGCCAGTATGTTCGATATCTACAAGGATTCTATTGGCGGCAAGATCTTCAAGCGCGACTATGACTCGCTCGGATCCGTTGACGATGAAATATCCGCCCGGGTCCAACGGGTCTTCGCCAACACCGATAAGATCGTCGCTGGACAGTTTAGAGAGAAGACAGATTCGGGATTTGAGCATGACCGGTAGATCGCCAACGTACACCATTTCGGGCTGGCCTTCACGTTCTCCAATCACAGGAATCATCTCCATGTGCAATGGAGCGGCGTAGGTGAGGTTGCGGATTCGCGCTTCCGCAGGATAGATAGATCTCTCTGTCCCGTCTACTTCTATTACTCGCGGTGCGCCTATCTCGACCTTGCCCAGCTTGATCTTGAGCGGATAGTCTCCTATCTCTATTGGTAGTTCTCCTACTTCGTCCACGATCGCTTGAAGTCCGCGTTCGACAAAGTCGTTGTAGGAGTCTATGTGCTGTCGGACAAGCCCGCTGTCATGGATGAATTCCTTGGTTAGGTTCCAGAGCTGGGTTGTTGTTACTGCCAAATTTTCACTTTCAAGAAACTGTTTTTCAAAAATCTTCTACTACGTACCGGTAAAAGTCAGACTCGCCTGCGGTAGCGCTCTTACGGATCACCTTGACTATATCCCCAGGCTTGGCGCCTATGGCTCGTACAGCTGGGTCTGTTGATTTGACGTAGGGTATCTGGAAGGGCTTGATATGGTAACGCTCTAGGACTTCTTTGGCTTCGCCGGGCTTGAGGAGAACGTGTTTGGGCACGAGGTCGTGTTTGAATATGTCGTAAGAGGGTTCCTTCTCTTTGATCTGTTTCCTAACCAAGTACTTGCTACTACCTCAGCGGATGGACGGGTGGAGTCCGACCTACCAGGCTGGGCGAGTGAAAGTAATCGGCCGTTTAATAAACCTAGCACCTCTCGGTTCTGGTAACTCTCCGTCGGGTCTGAATCGTGTTAACTGTCGTCGGATGGCTTGTCGAGCCTTGATTGTTTAGTTGTCTTTTCCACTATTGCATCGCGTATCTTGCCTAGAATGATGTCTTTGTTCGGCAATTCTTCCGCGATAGGTTTCAAGATTTCCCTCGAAATCTCATCGAAAAGCTGTCTGAAGGAATCCTTGTCACTTCCAAAAAGGGCGACGCTACCCGTAACATCCTTCTTGATAGTGTGCTTTTCAAACAATTCATCAAGATATTCTTCGAAATGAGGCACCTGTTTCAAGCCGTTCACTATGAAAGTCTCTCTGTAAGGGTCAAACGAATCTTTGACCGGTTTACCTTCGACCTCTTTGACCGTGGATAGACAGTCTCTAATGAAATCCTTTTCTGTCGAATAATAGGCCCCAACAAGTGAATCAACGTCGATTCTAGAAGGAGTTCCCAAACCAAAGTAGATTCGATTGATTTTCGACGTTTCCTTATCGACTAAGTTTGGAAAGTCTTTCAAAAAGTCGTGAACTAGGTGTTCCTTGGTCTTATCATTCGTCCGTACTACATCGAGAAGATCAGAAAACTCAGTCGTGGGATAGATGTTCGATTCTATGTCGCCATATGTTGATCGCCATTCTTTGTTATGGAGTGTCAAGTACCCGGTCAGCTTTGTACTGCCCAAAATCCAATCGCCGGGGAAGGTGAAACCGAGAATGTCAGAGTCCCAAGGGGCGGCGTTTATGCTGAGTTCTGCTCGTGAACGAAGCGAGTCCAGATCGGAATCTCGTGGGAATCGGTCTAACACTTTGCCACCTAGACTTTCTAGGGGCGCGATACTCCAAGTATCGATTCCTTTCGGAATGAAGTACTTTCTCTGAAATTCTAATACCTGAAAAGCGACCTTGAGTTTGGCTTCTAGTGCATCCTTTGGAGAAATGTTCGGTCTATTCTCTAAGCTAATGCTGAGACCCAATTATTTCCCCTCAAATCTTCAATATTCTTCTGAAGGTCGTTCTCGTAGATCACCTTGACGGGACTATCTACGCCCGGAATCCTGATTTCTTTTGCCGTATTACCTAATCTGACATTACGTGATTTCTTGTCAACTGTGAAGCGTCTTAGCTCATTTCTCGACGGCCCCTTCATTCTGATCACGACCATTGTGACCTTTCTACCTGAGGCCAATAACTGTCGGACAGTACTTTCTAGTTGCTCTATTGCGACTTTGATGTGATAGGCACCTTTTCTTTCCTCGACCATCCAAGTACAATTCTGAAAGTGGCAATAACCGTCTGCAAATTTCCCGTCATCAGCGATTCCAAGCTTATCCCGATCTGCAGGATCATTTAGATCATACTCGACCTCTGGCTTGCCATATACCGGAGTACATCCCTTAAACATCAGGAATCCACCGGCAAAGCCGATAGACTTGTTAGAAACCGTTCCGAGTTAACTGTTTGTGCCTATAAACCGCTTGGAAGCGTTCTGAATCAGTGTTAGCCACTTGTTATCGCCTTCTATGCTGATTCCGGCCGCTTCTGCAGGGGTCTTACCTTCTAAGGCTGAATGTGGCCGAACGTAGTTGTGATAGATTCGATAGCCGAGTAGAATCGGAGTGTCAGGCATCTTGAGACCTCGCATTACCTTCTCTCTGTCTCGAATCTCTCCGTTCATTCTCTCCATCTTGTTGTTGTTGCGGTCTCCATCGAATCGCACGTGTGGAATGTGAACGGACCTAGGGCCCTTGAGAGTACGGTATTCTTTCTTGAACGCTTCAGCATAATTGAGGGCCCCATCAGTTATGAGAGTAAGGGGTCTCTTACCGGCTAGCTCTCGACCGTCCACTAGCAACTTTCGAACATCTGAAACATATTTGGAATCCGCGATCTCCGAAGCGAGCCAGAATCTTGTTTCGTCGTCCATCAAAGCGAAAACGTATTTCATATTGCCCCTGAACTTGACGAACAATTCGTCGGCTCTCCAAGTGTCCGAGACCTTCGGAGTAATCCTATCCAGATACTTCTCCATCAGTCCGACATATTTCCGAATCCACTTGTAAACCGCTACATGGCTCACATTCACGCCTTGGAGCCTCAAGAATTTCTGAACATTTCTTAAGCTCTCTCCGGTGAAATACAGTTTATCCGGACCATCTAGCGAGGCCCTCGCTTCACAGACGAATTACGATCGGTTCCTCGTCAAATGGACGTCAGGTGGGTCAGCTTTACAGGATTAGGACTTGGCGGACGCGGCCTTGACTGCTGAAGATGTGTCTTCACAGTATGGCAGGATCCTTAGGTCTTCTGTCGATTGTAAATCGGAATCGGTTCGTTCTGCTTTCTTGGCGTTGGCGCCTTTCTGGTGTTCCTATTTCCCGTTGCGATGCCCAAGTGGTAACTGATGCAACCATTCAGGTACGATTACGGCTCTGAGCAGTTCTTGTAGTGTTAATCCTCTCTCGCTTGCCTCAAGGTTGACAAGACGAAAACTTTCGTCTTGAATGGATAGCATAAGTTTGGCCATTGTTTTCAGACTTTCCTAATCTGTTTAGCTGTAGCTCTTCATCGAGACCAGCTCATCTCCGTCGAAGGAGGCCTTAAGTCGCAGTTTTCACATCACACACCTAGCCTTTCGTCCGCACCCCTTGCGAAGTAGATGCTCAGTTGCGTCCGACCCAAGCGAGGACTAAAGTGGTTGGGCAGCCTCTCCATAGCTTTATGCTCCGAAGGCCCTGAGCCCGCGAAACAGCAGCGCCTCAGATCCCGTGTCTTGAATCAAGCGAGTGTTTTTCGTCATGGGCTTCTTCTCCCTTTGAAATCGACCTTTGGAGTACGACGTCGCTTTTTTGTGTCCTCGTTACCAAGGAGTGGTTCCTGATCATGGTTTTTCTTGAAGATCTGGTAGGTGAGTCTGGAATAGCTGGCTACTCGACTGAAAGTAAGGTAGGGCTATGGATCACTGTAGACCAAAGTAATGCTACATATCCTACTTTCTCGCCGACCTTTCGCCAGACACGATATAGGGCACTGTTTCGCCAACGTATGTGGCGTGATCAGCAATCCTCTCCAAGTATCGCAGAATCAGTGTCCCTGATACGACGCATTTCAGGTTCCCTTCGCTTTCCTGGGCAGATTTCTTGACGAAATCGAGATAGATATTATCAACAACATCGTCCATTTTTTTTCAATTTACCTGCCAGTTCAACGTCGCGTTCTGTGAATGCCTTGATGCTCACCCGGATCATGTCCTTGGCTTGAGACCCTGCCTCTTGGATCGCATGCCTATCACAGTTTGACAGATCTCCAAAGATTCCAATAACGTCAGAAATATCATGGGCGTATCTTCCAAATCTTGAAAAACCGTAGGCGACCTCCATGCATGATTTGATGAATCTGAGGTCTGACGCCACGGGCTGGTATCGGGCGATGAGTTCAACTGCTAGCTCGCTCACTTCGTCTTGCAACATGCGGAGCTCTTCGGACCAACTGTAGATTCGATCTCGGAGGTCTCTCCCTTTGGCGAAAGCGTCTATTGATGTGGATACGGTGTTCTGAGAAAGCTCTGCCATGTCGAGGACCATGTTTCGGAGCTTTTCCAGACCAATATCCATCAGTCTTGGCATCCGTTTTCTTCGTCCTAGCCAAACTTTCCTGTGAGATATCTCTCTGTTAGTTCCTCCACTGGATTCTCAAAGAGGCTCGTCGTTTCGCCATACTCGATGAGATGGCCCAAGTACAAGAATGCCGTAAAGTCTGATACTCTCGCGGCTTGTTGCATATTGTGGGTAACAATCACGACTGTGTAGTTCTCTTTGATGCTTGCAATCAATTCTTCTATCTTTCCGGTGGCTATAGGATCCCGCCATCTCTGAAGAAATTATTCGTCGAGACGAGGAGATTGACCGGTTCTACCTCTTTATCATTCGACAACTCACAATGGCAGTTCTTAACAGAAGCCTAATTCTAGAAATAGGTCTAGCAGATCCCCGAGACTGTCTCGTTTACCGTGTGGTGTCCAAGAGCCTTGAGAGAATTGCGGATCACGCCACAACAATCGCTAAGATGTCTGCTACTATTGACAGCCCATTGCCGCCCCGCCTTGTGGATGAGATTTCGAAGGCCAGCAACCTCACCATTACCGTGCTCGAGGATGCACTAAAGTCTCTAGCAAAGAGTGATGGGGCCCTCGCCAATAGCTCCATAGCAGCTGCCAAGAGCATTGAGAGAGAAGCGGAGAGCGTAATGGAAAAACTCTTCAGCTTCAAACTGAGCCAGAAGACCATCGTCGCGGTTCGCCTTGCGTTGGAGAGCCTCAAACGAATATCAGAGTACTCGGAGGATGTAGCAGAAATGGCCATCAACCTGACCGCTCGTAGAACCGAACTCTACTAGCCAGTGAATGACGAACAGCCGGTCCTCGAAACTAAACCATCTCTAACCCCACCAACCCACGACAAACAAAGGACACTATCCACACAGATAGTCGGAACAACGTCCCCAAACGTCCAAGAACGTCCGGACAAGACGGAAAAGTACACTTTCGATCCAGAAAGAAAAGCCATTCTTAGGAGTCTACAGACCGTTTAAGACCCGTAGATCGTACAGTTATTTACAGCAATGAGCGGCCAAGTTCACGCAACGCCGGGATCGCCTAGCCAGGTATGGCGTCGGATTGCTAAACCTTGCTTGCGCAGGTGTGGATATCCGATGGGCCTTAGGCCCTCGTGGGTTCAAATCCCACTCCCGGCGCCATTCCCCCTCAACGGATCGTTTTCCTTTCGGAAGGACTATAATTTTCATTCGACCGCATACGGCGACACAAAGATTAGAAGTCAAATTTACCCTCTGAATCACCCTATCAACGTCCCTCAAGGACTGAACGACAGGACTTTGCACGAAGAGATAACGGGTTTCGAGGCTGGAGAACGAATTGCTCTCCTATCTGTTTGGACCCTCCTAGGACTGGGAATTCTGGAGATAGTCTTTGCTCAGTTCACCGGTAGCATCGCTCTCTTAGCCGATGGGATAGATTCGTTGTCTGATGCCGCCGTCTCATTCTTTGTTTGGACAGGTCTTCACTTTGCCCTTAGGAGACCCAGCAAGAGATTTCCCTTTGGTTATTACAAGGTTGAGAGTCTTACGGCCCTTCTTGCTGCAGTATTACTAGTGGGAGCCGCCAGCTTCATCTTCCTGCGATCGTACCGGGCTCTTACTAGCTCACATGTTATCTCGCTTCATTTGATCGCGTTGGTAGTGCTGGCTGTCACGGGTTTCCTCTCGCTCTACAGAGCCCTTCAAATGCGCAGAATAGCCAATCGATACAACATTCTATCTTTGAGGGTGGATGCGAGAAACTCGATCAAGGACACCACGTCCTCCTTCGTCGCTTTCACCAGCGTGTTCATATCATATCTGGGGTTCGCCCAGATGGACGCGATCGGAGGGTTCTTGGTCGGCGTTTACATTCTGACCGTCGCCTACGTAGCTTTGAGAGAGTCCTCCCTAGTTTTGCTTGACGCGTTCCATGAACCAGAGCTGACCCATGAGATCGAGAACACAATCAAGATGCATCGCGAGATCAAAGGACTCAAGGACCTTAAGCTCCGTAGAGCAGGTCCCTTCATAGTGGGAATATTGGAAGTCATCGTCGATGGCAGCATGACCGTCTCCGAAATGCACGATGTCATAACAGAACTTGAACACTCTATTAAGACGAGGATTCCGGGACTCAGGTCCCTCACCGTGAAGGCGACACCGTCATCGTGACATTTCCCACAGATGAGCAGACAGGGTTCGTATGAAAGCCGGCCAATAGTTTGCTTTGTTTCCTAGGGAATGGACTCAGTTGACGATCAAGAGCGACGAGCGGCCAGTTTTGTTGAGTCTTGATGGCCGAGGTTTCTACGTGCTTCATTACTCGGCAATACCTGAAGAGGGCCTCACCAGGATTAGTTTTGATCTTGTAGACCCGAACACGGGCGAAGGTGGTTCAGCTGATGCGGTGGTCGACCCTAGGCTTCTTGAAGACTTGAATTCTTACAGTCTTGGAACAAGCAAAGGACAAGCCTTTCTGATATGGATCGATACCGCTAACAACGAAGTGCGGTGGCAATTGCGAAAGACGAGAAGTTCTGAGACCCAGAGTGCTGCCCCAACTTAGATATCCGTTTTTTTCCTAAAAACCTAGGCTAGGCAAATCGCCTGTGTTGAATTGCCCGAGATGCGGGAGCCCCGTGCACACACCTCCCGAAAGGGAATGGACCTTCCAAAAATACCGTGTCTCTCGATTCCGCTGTAACAACAGTGACAAGTTCAACCTATATTCGGGAGCGACAAAGACGTTTACGATACCGGGACCTTCGAACTTCAAGGGTTTCTGCGCGAACTGCAATTCACAGAATCCAGATCACGCGGTGTATTGTAAGAACTGTGGCACCATGCTCTAACGATGCGGCCTTCGGGTCGATTCGACCAAAATTTGCTTCAGCTTCGAACCGGAATCACATTTTTGATCCAGATCGGAGAATTTCTTCCTAGGACATTTTCCGACAATTCCTTCGAAGGAAGAAAAAATCCATGATACCCATGGTCCTTCCCTGCTACGGCAGCCATAATCGGCTTGTTTCGCGAATCCCAAGCCTCGACCTGTTGACACCTGTTTTTTCGCGCATTTCCAGGGGAGTAGTCCAATCTAGGAATCGTCGATGTAAGCCTGTTCTGGAGCGAGAAACAGGATCATCGCCTGAAACCGTTCGTCTGGCAGGAGCCCTCGCAAAAACACTCGGGGGCATATGATGGGTCTGCGACGCGAGTGAGCCTTACCTCCGATTCTATTAGTCTTCGATTTGGTCCGCTCTGACACGAACGTCACCCCCGCTTAATCCTTGAATCCGCTATTGAGGCCAAGGCTTCCGGCCGATTGAGTGAATTGGAAAGCTCTGGCCCTGTTTGCCAACCTTTCTATGAAGAAGCCTTCGGACCGCAATCACAGAATTGGGCCTTCGAGAATAGACCATCGGTTCAACCTCTGACCACAAGAATATTAACACCCGAGGCGAAGAGCCGCATATCCTAGTACCCCGTCACAATTAGAGGACCACTCTTCAAGATGACTGTTGAGCCGGAAGGAATCTTCACCGGGATAAGGGGAGGGCTTAGTCGAGAAAATATCTCGGCACGCTTCAGAGCCTTCAGGAAGACCCTCGGGGGAATTCCTCGAGCGACGGTCCTGCACTATTCGGTACTTAGTCTCACCCTAGCACTGGCAACCATAATTCGTCTCTTACCTCTGAGGTGGGGCGCCTACATCAGCGAGTTCGACCCCTACTTCAACTTCAACGACATGCGTCAGATAACCGCCAACGGATGGCAGAGCTGGTATGCCTATACTGACTTCAAGGCATGGTATCCCTTCGGTAGACCCCCGGTTTCCACCAGTTATCCGGGAACCAGCTTCACCGGCACACTCATCTACCAATTTCTACAGGCCATTGGCATTAACATCAGCCTCTATGATGCAGCCGTGTACGCCCCAGTAATTCTGGGAGTCTTCGGCGTGCTAGTCATCTACTTCTTCGCTCGAGATATTTGGGGCAAGAGTGCGGGACTATTGGCAGGGCTATTCTCCGCCTTCAGTTCCAGCCTGATCAGCCGAACGGACCTAGGTTTCTTCCGCAATGAAGCGGTCGGGATACCAACAATGGTTATGGCCTTCCTGTTTTTCATGCGAGCCATAAACCCGAGCCGATCATTGAAGGGCACTATCGTCTACAGCATGCTTTCCAGTGTCAGTCTCATCTACATGACCTTCGCTTGGGGAAGTTTCAGGTACGCGGCTGAAGTGCTAGGACTGTTTGCGCTAGCGCTGATCGTCCTTGGACGCTATTCTCCACGTCTCATGCTCTCTTACGGAATCACGATAGGTTTCTTCTTGTTCACTGGTACGGAATTGCCACTTCTGGGACACACCTACCTTACGGAAAGCACAACTGTCGCCTTGCTGGGTGTGATGGGCCTCCTCGCAGTTATGGAACTCTCCAGACTGGCCCCGACCTCGAGGGGGAGACTGGCTGTGCTCGGGCTTGCGGTCACAGGCGTTGTGGCCATCGCGGTTCTTGGCGTGGGGACTGGACTGATTTCCGCAGGCTTGCGAGGAAAATTCCTTGCGACCCTAGATCCTTTCGTCAGGAACAATATTCCACTTGTCGCGTCTGTCGCAGAGAATAGACCCTCCACGTGGTCAAGCCTCTATCTAGAAATAGGGAGTATCATACTCCTCGCTGTGTTTGGGTTCTTCTTTGCATTCCAGCGTCTACGAGACAGTGACGTCTTACTCATCGTCTTCGGCGTAACCGGATTCTACTTTGCCGCCAGCCTAGTCCGGCTGACGTTGATTCTAGCTCCAGCAGTGGCAACTTTGGCAGCCATAACCGTAGTAGAACTCGGTAAGCCGGCGATGGACATAATCCAGCAGGCGGTCATATTTCCACGCCGCAAGCTTAGGTTCACCAGCCGGGTCAGCAGAGAATTCAGCTTAGGAATCCTCCTCATAATCCTCATTCTGGTTGTGCCGACATTCATTAACGCAGTACAATCCGCCTACACTCCAACCACCATAGCCTCAGCGAGCCTTCCAGTACGAGGAAACTTTCCTGACTGGCTGCAAGCCCTTACTTGGATGAACAATAATCTGCCCTCCACGAGCGTAGTGTTTGCCTGGTGGGATTATGGATACTGGATCGCTGTAAACACAGGGCTGCACACACTCGCTGATAACGGAACAGGAAACTCGACTCAGATACAAATCATAGCTACTGGCCTTATGCTGAACGAGTCGATGGCAGTAGACCTACTTCACCAGTACGGCGTGACACATGTTGCCATCTTCATCAGCTACAACTCCCAATCCGGCGGATCACCTCTGTGTCCAAGTACTAACACTTCCCCAGCAGGGTCTCCACCGGTCTGTGGTTATGGCGACGATAGTAAGTGGTACTGGATGGTACGGATCGGAAATGGTACGAAGATCAACACGCCTCTTGGCATTGCCACCGTCACCTACCAGCAGATCAACACTAGCACGTCGAGTGGTCAGACACAGACGCAATACATACGCTACATCACAATGAATAGTCACACGGACAACGGTACCCGAATAACAAGTAATTATCAGGGAGCCACAATCCCAACGAGCAATACAATGCTGGGACTGCTGATGCGAGATGGCTACCCAACTGGAATCGGTAACCAGCTAACCTCTGATCCCACCAATCTGGGATATACTAGGCCATATCTCTTCACGCGGGTCTTTCAATCCAGCAACGACTACGTTTTGATCTACAAAGTCAATTATCCTCAGACACCCAATCTTCAGGCTATTCTGAGCAACCCGTATGTTCAGAAGGGTGGCACCAGTAAAAACAACATTACTGGAACGCTGACCTATCCTACGGGACTGCCTGTTTCGAGTAAGACTCAGGTAATCCTTCAGTACGCAATCCCTGGTGGCAGCTGGACTTTCATTGCGAATAGGACGCTGACGACATCAGGGACGTTCGAGGTCCTCAACTACGCAGCCTTCCCGAAGGCTAGTCCTATCTACGTTAGGGCCTGGTGGAATGGAGATCCGAGTCTCGGCTTGAACATGGCACTGAGCGCTAACCAGACGCTGATTCAGCTGTAGCGTCGGTCGGCGAAGAAGCTTCCGAGCCCCTCGCTCGGTATTTAGCGTACTTGTCGTCTGGCGAAAACTTGGCCGGATGAGGGATCCTAGTCGAGCTTCCGCAGTCGGGACAGGTAATCTTCAGAGTATATCGTGAGCATTGGGTGCATTTTCGCATCAGCCATTTCATCCGATCTTTCTCCCTTCTCCCCCTGCCTTCTTGATGGAGTCGAGAATTTCCTCAGTGACGAGGTTCAGAGTCTTTTCGGCCGCCTCGAAATTTCCGGCCTCGACCTCAATCCGATACTTTGGCGCTCCAATCGTGTAAATTTTGACCTCGCTTCCTCTCGACCGGCGTATCTTCTTCGCGCCGAGCAGGGTCTGTCGAATTATCTCAAGCCCTCCGGGTTTGTGGCAGGTGACGGCGACGGTTCCTCGAACTTTGGATCTCTCGAGTCGTATCTTGGTCTTGGAAACTTCCGTTATCGCTTGTGCCCAATCCATGGATAGGCCTGCTTTAACCAGAGCCTCTGGGCCTTCGTCCATGGCTTCTTCGAGTGGATCGTAGAGGCCTCCAAATTTCTCTAAAATTGTGTTCTTGATGGCTTCAGCGTCCTCCTCGGGCCTTTTCATTTTCTCGGCAGCGCTTTTGAGGATGGCCTCGGCCTTCCTCTCCTTTTTCCACTCAAGCATCTTCTCCGATTTTTCTCTTCCAGTAACTCGTCGAAGAGAGAGATCTATCTGGTTCCGCTGAGGGTTTACTCTGAGAACTTTCAGGACAAGTTTCTGGCCTTCTCGCGCATGGTCTCTAATGTTCCGGACCCAGGTGGTCGCCATCTCTGAGATGTGGACAAGCCCTTCAATGCCAGAGTATTCGTCGAGCTTGACATAGGCTCCATAGTCCTCAACCCTCTTGACAGTAGCGACGACAAGGTCTCCGACTTCAGGGAAAATGGCCTCAGAAGTCTGTGTGGACATTAGCCTGGACTCTTTCTAGCTCAACGACTGTAATACTTCTCCGCGAATCTTGGCTTTCCCACCGGCGGGCTGGGCTAGCAACTCGTCACAGACTGTGCACTTGACGTAACTGCTGGTTCTCTCAAAAACAATCTGCTCATTGGAACATTTCAAGCATTTTACGCGAAGGAATACGCTGCGAGGTTTTGGAATCAGCTCCCATCTCATCTCTATGCCCCAACCTCCAACTTTCTAAGTCTGATACCCAGCCGCATGAGCGTATAGCTGCAGGTTCGACATTTCAATCTCACGAGGGACTTCTTCGTTGTCTTGGCGGTCCGCTTGAGTTCTGGGAACTTTTGGCCGCCGTATCCGTGCTTCCGTCTCTCCTGTCGACGGCTTCCCCAGGCCATAGTGCGAGCTTTGCCAGCCTTGTAAACCGTGACGGAATGAGCAGTATGATGCCCGCATTTGGGACAGTAGGTGTTAACCTCTTTTGGAAACTTCAACTGTGACACCATTGAAAGAGTTCGGAGGAGTGCCAGTCATCCATTTATCCATTATCCTGAACCGAGCTTCTTATTTCAACGGCGGCGCCTTGACGGATTAGGCTTTCTGCGTTTTCGAATGGCAACTTGGCAATGTCCTCCTTGAGGAAGGGCCCATGCGTCTTGAGGTCCACTCCGATTATGGATGGGACGTCCTTTACAAAACGTACCAGAAGCGTGGTCTTGTCCCTGTCCGTTGGACCTGATGGCTCTCTTCCTTGCAAGAGTTCTTCCTTCAATTTCTCGTAACGTCTCGAAATTCCTGAAAGGTCCTGATAGACTTGCTTCTCAGAAGATTCTAGGTTAGTTGATTGATCCATGTTTGCGTGAGTCCAGAGCTTCTCCAACCTCCGATCAACTAACTGGGTTAGTAATTGTTCCAGCCTCTTTGTTTCATCATCCATTACAATGGCTTTGAGTGATTTCTGATCGAGGTTTCGCTGCGCTTCCTTCAGTCTCTTGATGTAGGATGCCAAGTCTTTGAAGAATCCCTGTCTAAGCGGCTGAAGCTCCGGGTTTTGCAGTTCTCGCTTCCAGGCTTGCTGCATTTCATCGTAAGGGGTTGTCATTCATCCATCCTCTTCGTCGGAATATTAGTTGCTTCTTGGTCCGGCCTAATTTATTCGTTGGCCGGTCTTAACCCACTGGTTCTGCTCTACGCTTGCATAAGAGGAGCATCGCCGCGTACGAGGGTAACTCGACTTCCTCGTTCTGATACGGTCCAAACTGATTTCCGCCAAGACCAAATCTGGGTGAATCCTTGACCTTGATTCTCATTATTCCAGAAAACGCTAGAGATTCTCTGAAGGGGTCAAACTCGTCAAGTTCTTCCAGTGGAACATCTACTCCAAGAAGACCCGTGTGTCCGTTCAAAGTTCCCGGAAGTCGTATGAGCCTATGCACATCCGTTGTCACAACTGTATCGATCTTGGCCGCGCCCTCTTCAATGGCTCTTTGAACAATGTTTCTCCATGTTGCAGTATTGATTCCTTTGAGAGAACTCCAGAAGGGTTTGCTGAAGAGATTGTCTTTGTCCCATGCCCTAAGGACGTTCAACTGATTTGCGCTCAAACCCAGGTTCGTTCCTTCCTTGGTCAAGACCTCGTATATTCCTCTCACGATCCTTCCTCTCCAACCTGGATCTCCCCACTGAGGTCCTCTGAGAATAGAAACCCCTCCTTCAGAGACCTCTTCCATTCCCTGAAGCTCGGGATCTAAGCCCTGACCTAGCAAATAGTTCACTAGCTCGCGACGTTGTTCTTCTCCTAGCGTTCGAAACGCTTCTGAGTACAAGTGAACGTGATAACCGCGGTGACCTGAAAAGTAAACCCGAAGATTTGCCTGTCCGAGCTGAAGATCTGAGAAAATCATCTCCAGCAGGCCGATCGTTTCTTCTTTAGCTTCCTGAAGACAGCGATCGCACAGCCATGCGGTGACTTCCATTCGATCATTCTTGCACTTCGGACAAATCTTAGGAGCACTGCCCTTTCCAATTGCTCCGCACCCCTTGCATTTCCAGTCGTCGTGAGCTATCTTGCAGGGCGTGTCCAAATGGTCCGCGTCGATGTCGAAAACCAGGTCTGCCCCAAGCCACCCCTTTTGGTCCATTGAAGCTGTCGGATCTTGGTAGTAGGCTGTTGAGAAGTATACATGAGCCGGCGCAAGATCCTTTACCGCCTTCAAGAGGGCCCCCGATTCTCTGAAGCCTCTATGTCGCACCATGAATTTCTCTTTGAAGAGAAGGAAGCCGTACTCTCTTTCTTCGGGGTGGGGCGGCAGGTAGAGGTCCTTGTCGAGGCTTAGGTAATATTCTTGGAATTTCCTGCGGATCAGTTGTTCAGTTGGGTTCACGTTTTGGACCCTTGAGGGTAAGGGTTCTTGATTTTGTCTTGTAGTAGCTGAGGGGATTCCGGATGGTTTCACAGATCTCATCTGGCTTGTAGCAGACCCCGTGGGTCTTGAGTGTCGTGCACATAGGACAGGTATATTTGGTCCGGCCTCCCCTTTTTCCGCCGATGTGTTCGACCTGGTAGCGAGTCATTCTCTCTGAAAAGTCAGTTGCGGGCTTGAACAGTTTCACAACGTCTTCTTCTCCTGTTCCGATGTTGAGAAGGAAGGAAGCTAGTGTGAACCTGCCCATGTGTTGAACGTTCTTTCCTTCGTCGAGACTATCGATTAGATGACGGACGCAGGGAGGCATTGCCTCGGGCAACGGTACCTTTGGGAGTTCATACTTCGTCTGTACGCCGAGCCACTTGATAACAAGGCCTCGTACCCTCTCTACCCTAGATCCCAAGAGTTTTGGTACCTCGTCAGGCGTCCGGCCGGACCTTTCCAAAATCTTCGTCCTCACCTCCTCCTCCATCAAGCGGGCTGCCTCGTCACGGGTAACGTAGACGAACCCGTGGTCTATGACCCTGTTTGGTAGATTCCAGCGTGGTTCTCTAAGGTGGACCGAGTTATGAAGAAAATCTGGCAGGCCAAGGGCGAACTCATAGAATCTCTTCCCCAGCTTGAGGTCCAGCCGCTTAACCTTCCACGTGAAAGTTGTGGAAGCAATGTACTGTAACTTTTCTGGGTCTTCTTGCCTTAGTAGTTCATAGGCTCTCTTCGATTCGGCCAGAGCGAACCTCCTACGAGCTCTCTCCTCTCCGACAAGGCTCAGGATCAGATTTGATACGGGGAAAGAGAGTATTTCCGAACTCTCGTTTGTAATATCTCTTGAGACTCTGCCCTTTGAGAGTGCTTCCTCTAGCCGTCTCTCGGCTCGATCTAGCACGGGGCTGAATTCAGGCGCGGATAATTCCTCTACAGAGAGTCCTAGCTCTCTCACATATTCGGAGGCTTCCGAGAGGAAGGGGTACTTTGCTAGGTCGGCCCTTGTTAGCATGCGGTCGTCTTATTCTTGCTCTATTCTGGGGGCGAGATAGTAAAGAAGCCTGCCTTGATGGGGCATTTCGAACTCGACCTTGATAGGCATGTTGGTGGAAAATTCTAGGGAGGTAACTTCGGAAGCGCCCGACCCAGCCCTTATGATTTCTCCGAGATAATTCAGATTGTATGTGGCTCTACAGGACTCCTTCGCGTCTAGCTCTAAGATCGCGTCGCTTCCCTTGTCCATTTCGATGATCGCGCTACTTAGCTCACCAGTGGCTCTAACGATGAACTTTTCGGGACTTGCTTCTAGCTTCACGTTGTCACTTATAGACTGGGCATCATCAATAATGTCTCGAAGACTGACCGCGGTGATCTTCACCCTCGCATTGAATGGCACTTTCGGGGTCGGCACTTCTTCCGTCGAGGGTTCAAGGGTTGGTGTGATGAACTTTCGGACAATCTTGCCCTTCAGGGTAATGTTGAGTTTCTTGTTTGCATCATCATAGACAATCTCGACGGACTCGTCGCTCCGAGTTCTCTTGAGAAGCTTGAGAAGATTCGACACGCTCAGGCGTAGCTTTGTCGGACTCGTGCACTCGTAAGAGTCGAAGGCAGCCTTAGGCCATTCGAAATCAACCATGGCGATGTGGGACGGGTCCATCGAACGGAGCTTGATGCCTTCCGAGTTTGCGTTAAAATCAGCCTCCTCGATGAGGCTTGAGATCGCCCCTATCAGGTTCCGAAACAGTCGAGCGTCGTTCATAGTGGCCTTGAACAAGGAGGCTTTTACCGTTCCCTCTTTCTTGCCGTTTGTTTCCGCTAAAGAACTTTCCAACATTTGGTCTAGCTATTCTCCCGCCAGGTTGCCCCGCAGTTGGTGCATCGGAAGAACTGCGTGGACGACTCGTCTGCACCCCTCGTCTGGACGAGCCAATAAAAGGCTTCGTGATTGTTACACTTTGGACAATCAGCCTTCGTCTTGGGAAGTGTCCGAATCTTCTGCTCTTCTCGGCCTAGAACGATGATGCTTTCTCTCTCATGAGAGAGCCGGCTGACCACCTTGTCACCTCGGCTACTAGTGTACCCACACTTTACGCAGGCCATGAAGACTTTCTTCTCCTGTTTGGAGGGAAGAAGGGTGGTGCCGCACTTTGGACAAAACTGCAAAAACTTGTCAGCCCATAGCGGAAGCCGCCCCGCGAATTTATCCTTTATCTCATGAAGACCCCGTTTCGCGCTTTTAGTTTGGATAGCAGATGAGCAACTCTGAGGGGTTCTGGAAGCTTGTCAATCGTCCAAGAAACGGAAAGTATCTTCTTCAAAGTGGTCGATTCAAGCCGCGTCTTGACCCATAATCGACCTATGTCGCCTTGGAGGCCGTGGTACCCTCTGCCACGATTAGGTTTGTCTTCGGAGATCGCGACTGTTGGTAGTTTGGTTACTCTCTCTACCACAGTAGAGTCTAGTTCATCGTTTGGATCGTGTATCATTAAGGCTCTGAGCTCGGGAAAATATGCTGACTGAATAATTCTATTGGCGCATCTCCTGGACGCATTGTTTGGGCCGGATGACAACGAAATTACACCGTCCAAATAGAGCCCGCCGCGTACTATTACGCCGACAATCGACCCAGGATTACAGGTATCAAGTCCGAGTGTCCGAACTTCCTTCTTTACCGTTCCGATAGGCCGGGTCATTTCTCCAGCCGCGAAAGCGCCAACTCTGCGAGTCTCACAAAATTGTTGGCTGGTGTGAGGCTTTCGACTTTCAGGCAAGCTAATACCTCGTTAAGGGTCAAGTGCTTCTGTAGCCATGAATGGCCTATCAAAGCTTCAAGCCCGTTTGCTACCTCTCCGCGGCCAACACGCCTCGGTAGATGCTTTCTTAGCCCAGCTTTCACTGCGGCCTCTGCCAGCACCTTATCTGGAACCCTTGTCCCTCTTGGCTTGCCAATCGTTTCTGTTAGAGCAAGAGAGTATGCAAAATTCAAAAGAGCGTCGCCGAATTGAGCAAGATCTCTGCTTAGTAGAATTCTTGAAAGATCCTCGTCGTTCTGCGGATCGACCCCCAACACGAATCCCTTGCCACCATGACGTGAAGAGACTAGCTATTTGTAGATCATTACTGGCAGTAGCTCCAGCGAGCTGAGTATTCTATCTGCTCCTGCATTTTCCAGCTCTTGTCCGGTAAAGAATCCTTGAGGGAGGCCTATCGTTTTGGCTCCAGCTCTTCTGCCGCCTATCATGTCTACTGGCTCGTCTCCTACAACGAAACATTCGTCCGGTTGAACTTGTAGGTCCTCCATTGCCTTGAGGAATGGTCGGGGTGATGGTTTGAATTCGGCTACATCGTCGGGTGTTATCACCGATGGAAAATATTCCTTAAGCTTCCAAAGATCGAGCCGTCGGTGAATTCTCGGTTTTCTCACAAAGGTGACTATTCCCATACGGAATCCACGGCGCGTGAACTCTCTCAACAAGCTGACTATTTTCTTGTCGGGTCCCGTCTGGTCCATGTGAGCGTCCAGTCTTTCGAAGAACCTTGTTCTAACCTCTTCCTCTGGAAGGTTGATTCCTTGATCCCTCGCCAACGCTGCTGCGATACTGCTGATTCTTATGGTGGTGTTCGGATTTCCGCCGTTCTCGATCATTCTCCGGGCCATTTCTAGGGAATCGTGCGGTGTGACTGTGATCTGAAAGTTGGCGAGTGTTTCTTCTATGACTGATATCCACAGCCTCCAGTCGCCGTAGAGTGTGCCGTCGAAGTCGAAGAGGAGCCCAGTGGCCATGTTGGCCTGCTCCTTCTAGTTCTCGTTCTTTATTGCTGAGTTGAATTTCTCGACGAATTCGTCCGTGTCGGCACGAATCTTCTTTGAAGCTCGTTCTAGAGCTTTCTCGGGCTGAGCTTCGCCCTTTACTCTCACGGTGATGATCGATTGTCTGAAGAGTGGATGGGGCTGGTCGTAGCCGGCCCAATCTACTGTCTTATCTTCAAGCAGAGTTTCTTGCATGAGGTTTCCGAACGTGTGGCCTTCTCCTTCGACCTCTACCTTCAACAGTCCCTTTGTTCTCTTCAGAACGTTGACTTTCAACTTGTAGCACTTGCTTCTGAGTGGAAATCTTCGGCTAGACGCCGTCTTTCAACGTTTCGGCAGACGCTACATCGCAGTATGTGGCCTGAGAGGACAAGTTCGTTTCCGCACTTTGAGCAGTAGGCTTTGGTGACCCCTAGGTCTCGCCCGACTGTGGTCAACTTTGCGATTCGCTGGTTGGTGTCTATGACTTTAGCTCTGATGATATCGTTGGGTTTGCAGACATCCCACATTGATCTTTCGAAGCGTGGGCTGGAATTGGAAACGTGGAGCATGCCGGTGAAGGGGAGTTCCATCTTCTTCCCATCGACGACGATCATGTTGATTATCGCCATCTTCTCTTGAACCTTCTCAACTATTCCTATAACTGTGGAGCCCTCTTCCGGGACGATAACAGGACTCGTCGCAGTCTTTACACTGACAACATGTCTCTTGGGATCTATAGAGGCGACGCCGGTCTGCGATGAGTAGACTATACCACCCACTTCCACTGTTCCCCGTCCTGGGTCGAATTCTTCTACAACGCCGAGCTTCTCGCCAGGGACCACGAAGGCGCCATCGAGTTTGTTGATCATATTTTCCGTCCACACTCGGGACAGAACTTGGCTCCTACGGTGACGGGTTTTCCACAGTTGGGGCACGGGGAGGTTGCGGCTTGGGGTGGTGTCATTGTGTTGCCGCAGTTAGGGCAGAATCTTGCTCCCTGCTGGACCTGGTTTCCGCATTTTGGACAGGCGATGAAGGCGACCTGTGCTTGTGGTTGCATCATGGGCTGTTGCATTTGCGCATTCATTACCTGGGGAATGAGAACCATTCCAGCGCCGAGACCTGCGCCTCCTCCTTGTGAGGCGCCTAGGCTGGCTCCAATATCCTTAGCTGTTTCCATGCGCAGCACGTCCGAGGTTGCGGCTCGTTGTTTGATCCAGAAGAGGCGGTCTCTGAACTGGTCCGATGTGTCGATCCCTTCAAACTTGAAGTCCACAAGATCTGTTCCTAGCCGGTTCAAAGCGTCGTTGATGTTTACCTTGACATCGGTTGAGGCCTTGTCGAGCTGTGTGAACGCGGTGGTGAGATCGTATTTTGACATTACGTCGATCACTCGCTCGTTGATGAAGCCTCTGATGAAATCGTCAACCTGGCCGGTATTGTAGGCGCCTTGGCCTCCTACGACTTCGTTGACGAAGAGATTGGGGTCCTTGATTCTGAACCAGGCCGTTCCATGGACCATCAATGGTGCGAGCTCTGTCGTCTGAGCCTTCGCTCCCCATTTGCCCGCGAATTGTTTGGTCGAAACGTAGATGACGATGGCTGTGAACGGGTTCTTTCCTCCGAAGAATATTCCGTAGGCTTTCGAGATCAGCGGGAGATTGAGAGTGGTAAGGGTGTGTCGTCCGGGAGGGAAGACATCATAGGCCTTTCCGTCGCGCAGGAAGACGGCGGATTCGAACTCGTGGACTACGAGTTGGGCGCCGGTTATTATCTGTTCGACCGGGTATCGCCAGACGACATCGTCGGGACCGGCGTTAGTCCATTCGATTACTTGCGGCATCTTTTACTGAACTCCTACAATGATCTGTTTTCGCCCATTATACGCATTCTCCAGGGCGTCAACCGCCTTCATGGCATCGCCGACCTTGCCTTTGGCTTCTGGGAGACGGTTGTTGTCCACCGTATCTTTGAGTGCTTGTATGGCTGTGCTGACGTTGTCCGCCATCTGGATGAGTTGCATGTCATAGGTCATCATCCTATCCAAGTCGGGCTCTTTGACTTTGGTGACGTCGAAGAAGCCTGCGTAGCCGTATTCTGAATGGTTGATCCTTTCCATTACTCTGTCGAGGCGGGCGAGGAGGTGGTCGGTGTCGTCCCACGAGTCGTTGGCTCCTTGGTTGACGAGTGAGCGGTAGGTGTCTTTGGCCTGGGATTCTGCATCGGATAGTTTCTGGTAGATCTGGTTTCTGATGAGCTTGTCAGATTCTCGCCTCAGCTCCTTCTCCTTATACCCGTGAAATCCCGGTATTGCCAGTTCGATCTTTTCTTGGAGACTTGTCTGGGATTTGGCGCGGTCAAAATATGGATTAGTTGTCGAACTCAAACTTTCGACCCTGTTGATCGTCAAAAACGAAATCTCCCCTGACTCCCTATTAAGGGTGTCAAAACCCGACAATCATAAAAATCGTAACGAGATCATCTTTCTCATCGACCCGCCCCGACTCGACGAGAAGGGACCTTCGTTTTCTCGGCATCACATCAGCCCAACTAGTATTACTACTATCGGTAAAGGACTCCGGATGATCAGGTCGGATCGTCCACCTAGGTCTGGGTTGTCGGGACGGCGGTTACAGAACGACTATGTTCACTGATACTGATGAGCACGCCCAAGAAAGATGAAGACGATCAAACAGGATGAGTCTATAGCTAGGAGCCGGTTTGTAGACTGCCCAGTCTGCAAGAATCATACTATGAAACTAAAACGAGCAGTGCAGATTGGCCGGTGCAAGACATGCAGTGAATCATACAAGGTCATCGTCGTCTATGTCAAGACGGGAAGGAAGACAAAGCCTCCAACCATATCCAGTTCTGAAAAGGAGACGAAGCCTCAGCCTACTCCTGAACCAACGCTGCCATCTTGGCAGCTGCCTTCAGACACTTCTCTGTTCAGCTCGTCCACCGAGAGCTCCTCAGGATTATCAGATACAGGCTTCGAGTATAGCCACTCTGAGCATACTGGCGAATCCGAGTCGACGAGCGGACAATAGATCAGCTACTAGATCGCAATCGCGTCCGCTTATTCTGCAGAGGACGGGAGATAGCGGTGCCCGTCTACTTCGTGTCTTTCTTCTTGAAGTTC
>Ga0209350_1000308_pt1 | contig 30231 bp, 31 predicted proteins | sample GraSoi013_2_20cm_2_FD_185822 | JGI IMG/M metagenome (GOLD analysis project Ga0209350, IMG submission 185822) | Grasslands soil microbial communities from the Angelo Coastal Reserve, California, USA - Sample 09_27_2013_2_20cm (SPAdes) (version 2) | ecosystem: Environmental > Terrestrial > Soil >...
GGCGCAACTGGCCGCGCCGGCGCTCCTCACGTTTGCGCTCCGGGCCGGGCCGGCGCCGTTGACACCAGCGCCCGAGACGGCCGAGCTTAGTCCACGATGATCCCGACCTGGGTGGCGGTGGTGGCGTCGATTTCGCTCGCGATTCTCGCGCTCGCCGCGATCGCCATTGCGGTCTCGTCCGTGGCGGCAGCCCTCGGCGTGCGAGCCTTCCTGCGCGTGCTGCGCGACCTCGCGGGCCCGGCGGTGGGGGACGTGCGTCAGCTGGTGGGGTCGATTCGCACCGAGGCGGACAGCCTGGTCGGCACGTCGCGCGAGCTGCGGGAGCGCATCGTCAAGGCCGCGGACGCGGCGCAGACGCGTCTCGCCGATCTCGATGCCCTGTTCGAGGTGGTGCAGGAGGAAGTGGAGAGCACCGTCCTCGACGCGGCGGCCAGCGTTCGCATGGTGCGCCGCGGTCTCTCGCTGGTCGACTGGGGCCGCCGGGCGCTGAAGCGCGGGAGGAAGCACTGAGGGGGAGGAGGGAGGGCCGGCGCCTCCTGATCGCGGCGGCCGTCGCCCTCGCCGGCGTGGCGCTGTTTCCCGCCGTGGCGCACGCCTGGACGCCAGGCACGCACGTCTACCTGGGCGAATCGGTGCTCGCGAATCTGCACCAGCTGCCGGGCCTGGTGGCCGACCTGCTGCGCGCCTTCCCGTACGACTTTCTGTACGGCAACATCGCCGCCGACACGTCGATCGCCAAGAAGTACGCCCCGGTGGGGCGGCATTGTCACGCCTGGCACGTGGGACAGGAGATCTTCGATCTGGCACCCACGGACCCGCTCAAGGCGTTCGGCCTTGGCTACCTGTCGCACCTCGCGGCCGATTCGGTGGCGCACAATTTCTTCGTGCCGCGCCAGCTGCTCCTCACCTCCGGCACGACGGCGTTGGGACACAGCTACTGGGAGAGCCGGTTCGAGACCCATCTGGGCGACGCGTACGCCAAGGAGGCGAAGGAGGTCATCCTGCGGGATCACGCGCCCAGCGACGCGCATCTCGACTCGATCATCTCTCCCACGCTCTTCAGCATGGGCACCAACCGCCGGTTGTTCCGCGGCATGGTGCATCTCACCGAGAGCGAGAGCTGGCGTTGGGCGTTCCAGCTGCTGCTCGAGAACACCCGCTGGGACCTGCCCGACCACGACGTCGAGCGGCACATGGCCGTGGCGTTCGAGTACGTGATGGAGATGCTGGGGGAGCGCGACGCGGCGGCGCGGCGGCTCGATCCGGCCGGCGACCAGGCGCTGCGGCTCGCCAAGCAGATGCGGCGCCAGGCGCTGCTGGAGGGTGGCCGGGAGGACCCCGACCGAATGCTCGAGACGGCGGAGCACCACTTCGGCCTGCCGACGCCCGCGCTCGCCTACTGGAAGCAGTCGCAGTCGCAGCGCCCCTGGCGGGACCGCGACCGGAGCGACTAAGCCACGAGCTTCTCTTCCAGCACCCGCTGCGCCAGTTTCGGGTCCGCTTTGCCGCGCGACACCTTCATCACCTGCCCGATGAAAAACGGCATGAGCTTGGTCTCGCCGCTCTTGTAGCGCGCCACCTCGGTGGGGTGCTCCGCCAGCACCTCGCTCACCCAGCCGGTGACCACGCCCGTGTCGGCCACCTGGATGAGGCCCAGCGCCTCGGCCACGTTGCGCGGCTCGCCACCGTGCTCGGCCACTTCGCTGAACACCCGCTTCGCCGCTTGATGGCTCAGCGTGCCGCCTCGCACCAGGCCGATCAGATTCGCGAGCGCTCCAGGCTGCACCCGCAGCCCGTCGCCGTGATCCTTCGCGTCGGCGAGCACTTCGGTCATCACCCAGTTCGCCGCAGCCTTGGCGTCGGCTCCGGACCCGGCGTGCACCACCGCTTCGTAATAGTCCGCCACCGCGCGATCGGCGGTGAGCACCGCCGCGTCGGTCACGCTGAGCGCGTACTTCTCGACGAAGCGCTCCCGCTTCTTCGCCGGCAGCTCAGGCAGGAGGGCCTGCTGCTCGGCGATGAACTCCTCGCGCAGCTCGAGGGGCGGCAGGTCGGGGTCGGGAAAGTAGCGGTAGTCGTGGCTCTCCTCCTTGGCGCGCTGCAGGCGCACGGCATTCGTCTTCGCATCGTATAACAACGTCTGCTGCTCGACCTTGCCCCCGGCTTCGAGCACGGCGATCTGGCGGTCGCGCTCCACGGTCAGGGCCTTCTCGACGTAGGCGAACGAGTTGATGTTCTTTACTTCGGTTTTTGTGCCCAAGACGGCTTCACCAACCCGGCGCACCGACACGTTCGCGTCGACCCGCAGGCTGCCTTTTTCCATGTCGCAGTCCGAGACCCCGGCGTACTCGAGCAGCTGCTTCAGCGTCAGGAGATAGGCGCGCGCCTCCTGGGGAGAGCGGAAGTCGGGTCCGGTCACGATCTCGATCAAGGGCACGCCGCAGCGGTTCAAGTCGATCGCCGTCTGCCTGGGAAACCGGTCGTGCAGCGACTTGCCGGCGTCCTCTTCCACGTGCAGCCGCTGAATGGTGGTCGTGGCGATCCCCCGGTCCGGCGACAGATACGACAGCGACCCGTCGGTCGAGAGCGGCTGCTCGAACTGCGAGATCTGGTAGCCCTTGGGGAGGTCGGGATAGAAGTAGTTCTTGCGCGCGAACACGCTGCGCGGGTGCACCGTGCATCCCAGCGCCAGGGCCGCGCGCACCGCGAGCTGCAGCGCCAGCCCGTTCGCCAGGGGGAGCGCCCCCGGCAAGCCCAGACACACCGGGCAGACGTTCGTGTTGGGGGGTGCACCGAACGCCGTCGAGCAGCCGCAGAACATCTTGGACACCGTGCGCAGCTGCACGTGCGTCTCCAACCCGATGACCGTCTCCCACTCAGGCGGCGCCGTCCCGGCCATCACGCCTCCTCGGTCGCCGGCACGACCCGCTCCAGCGCGTAGGCCGCCTCGAGCATCTCGTCCTCGAGGAACGCCTGCCCGATGAACTGCCCACCGATCGGCAGTCCCTTGATGCGTCCGATCGGGATCGAGATCGCCGGCAGGCCGGCGAGGTTCGCCGTCACGGTGAAGATGTCGGACAGATACATGGCGACCGGGTCGTCGACCTTCTCGCCCGCCTTGAAGGCCGGCGTGGGCGTGGTGGGCGTGAACAGGAGGTCGACGCCGCGGTCGAAGGCGTTGCGGAAGTCCTGCGCGATCAACGCCCGCATCTGCTGCGCCTTGCGGTAGTATGCGTCGTAGTAGCCCGACGACAGGACGTAGGTGCCGAGCAGGATGCGGCGCCGCACCTCGGAACCGAACCCCTCGCCACGCGTCGTGCGATACAGAGCCCGCACGTCCGCCGACCCGTCGAAGCGGGGACCGTAGCGCGCCCCGTCGTAGCGCGCCAGGTTGGACGACGCCTCGGCCGGAGCCAGGATGTAATAGGTGGGCACGGCGTACGCGGTATGCGGCAACGCCACCTCGCGTACCGCGGCCCCGAGCTCCTTGAGGAGCCGCACGGCGCGATCGCACGCCCGCCGCACGGCAGGGTCCAGGTCGGCCGAGAAGTATTCCTTCGGGATCCCGATCACGAACCCCTGCAGCGATTCCGGCACGTTGGGCAGCCGCAACGGATCACGGTCCTCGCAGGTCGAGTCTTTCGGATCGCGACCGCTAATCACCGAGAGCACGCGCGCCGCGTCGTGGACGCTCCTGCCCAGGACGCCGATCTGGTCGAGCGAGGAGCCGAACGCCACCAGCCCCCAGCGGGAGACGCGCCCGTAGGTGGGCTTGATCCCCACGACGCCGCACAGCGATGCCGGCTGGCGCACCGAGCCGCCCGTCTCGGAGCCGAGGGCCGCGGGCACGGCGCCCGCCGCCACCAGGGCGGCCGAGCCGCCGGAGGAGCCGCCGGGGACGCGCGTCTTGTCGAACGGGTGCAGCACGCGCCCGTAGGCGGAGTGCTCCGTGGACGATCCCATGGCGAACTCGTCGCAGTTGGTCTTGCCGGCGATGAGCGCGCCCGCCGCCTTGAGCTTCGCGACGGCGGTCGCCTCGTACGGCGAGCGATAGCCCTCGAGGATCTTCGACCCGCAGGTCGTGGTGAACTCGAGCGTGCAAATGTTGTCCTTGACGGCAACCGGCATGCCGTACAGGACCCCGGACGGGTGGGTGGCCTGCGCCTGCGTCACCAGCGCCTTGCGCAGCTCGCGCACCGGCGTCAGGCAGGCGTTGAACCGCTTGGCCTTCACGAGGCGATCGGCCGTGGCCTTGGCGCTGGCGAGCGCTTCGCTCGGATCGGTCACGAATCGGCACCCTCGAAAGCGCCGAGCTTCGGCACCAGGAAGAAGCCGTCCTTGAAGGCGGGCGCCAGGGTCTCAGGACCGAAGGCGAGGGGAATGGGCTTCACTTCGTCGACCCGGAAGCGCAGGGCGTCGGGGCCGGGCACGAACGGCTTCACGCCTTCGCTCGCGGGCACGGCGTTGATCTGCGCGACGTACTCGAGAATGCGCGACATCTGCTCGGCCAGGAGGGACAGCGCTTCCTCACTCACGTCCAACTCGGCCAGGCGCGCGATCTTCAGCACTTCGTCGTGTGTGACGCTCATGCGCTCTCCCACTCGCGCTCGAGCCCCGCGTAGGCGACGAGCAATTGCTTGGTGCCGATCTCCCGATCGTCGAACTCCACGGTGACCTTCAGCTCTCGACCTGAGCCCGATACGGCGCGCACCACTCCGCTCCCGAACTTGCGGTGCCGCACCCGCTCACCCGCGGCATAGCGCGGGGCGTCCTGCGACACCTCCATCTCCCAATCCAGGTTCGTGGGCGCGGCCCCGCGCGCGCGCGCGCCTGCACGCCGCGTCGTCCGCTCGCCGCGGTCCCACTGCGGCGTCGTACTGCGCTCCTCCAGTACGCCGGGGGGAACCGCCTCGAGAAAGCGGGACGGCTCCGACAGCTCGAGCCGGCCGTTCCGGTAGCGTGTGCGCGCCCATGAGAGATACAGTTTTTCGCGCGCCCGCGTGAGTCCCACGTAGCACAAGCGTCGCTCCTCCTCGAGCCCCCCTGGCTCACCCGCCGAGCGGGCGAGCGGGAACAGTCCGTCTTCGAGACCCCCGAGCGTCACCACCGGCCATTCGAGACCCTTCGCCATGTGGACGGTCATCAGGGTGACGCCGGTCGGGTCGCCGGTCCCCTGATCGGCCGACGTCACGAGCGCGGCCTGGATGAGGTAGCGCTCGATGAGGCTGGTCGCACCCGTCCCCTCTCCCCCGTCCCCCGTCCCATCGTCTTCCTCCGCCGTCTCCGCCCACTGGGCGGCACCGGCGATCAGCTCCTGCACGTTCTCGATGCGCTCGATCCCCTCGGGCCCCTCTTCAGCGAGGTACTGTGGATAGCCCACGGCCGCGATGGTCTGCTCCAGCGCCGTCGCCGGGTCCGCCTGGCCGTAGCGCGCCCGCAAGTCCTCGAGCAGGCGGGCCAGCCCTAGGAACGCATCCCGCACATTGGGCCGCAGGTCGGGGATGCGACCGGCCGCGCCGGCGGTCTGGAACAGCGATTGTTTCCACTGGGTCGCCGCCCGCACCAGGGGCGCGAGCGAGGCGTCCCCGATCCCGCGGCGCGGCACGTTCACCACGCGCAGAAAGGCCTGGTCGTCGGCCGGGTTGGCGATGAGGCGCAGATAGGCGAGCACGTCCTTCACCTCACGACGCTCGTAGAAACTCACAGCGCCCACCAGGCGGTAGGGGATCCCCCGGAACCGGAAGGCTTCTTCGAGCGGGCGCGACTGGGCGTTGGTGCGATACAGGACGGCCATTCCTTCATAGGGGATGTCGTCGTCGGCGGCGCGTCGCGCCAGCTCCGCGGCCAGCCACTCCGCCTCGTCGCGCTCGTCGGCGGCGGTGAGCAGCGTGACCGGCTCCCCCCCCTGCTTCGCGGTGAACAGCGTCTTACCCAGCCGGCGCGCGTTCTCCGCGATTACCCCGTTCGCCGCGTCGATGATCACCTGGGTGGAGCGGTAGTTCTGCTCCAGCTTGATCAGGGTGGTCCCGGGGAAGTCGTGCTGGAACGACAGCATGTGCCGCACGTCCGCCCCGCGCCAGCCGTAGATGGCCTGGTCGTCGTCGCCGACGACACAGAGGTTGGTGTGCTGCGCCGCCAGCTGTCGCACCAGCCGGTACTGCGCCGCGTTGGTGTCCTGGAACTCGTCCACCAGGACGTGGTCGAAGCGCCGTTGCCAGTAGGCCAGCCGCTCCGGGTGCTCGGCGAAGAGCGTGAGGGGAAACAGCAGCAGATCGTCGAAATCCATCGCGTTGGCCTGCTTCAGGGCGGGGCCGAGCGCGGCGTAGATCTCCGCCGCCACGCGCTCCAGCGGGCTCTCGGCGCTGGCGCCGAGCTCCTCGGGGAGGAGCATGCGGTTCTTGGCCCCGGAAATGATGGCGTGGATCGCGCGGGGCGGATTGGCCTTGGGCGAATGGCCGCGCTGCTCCAGCAGCCGTTTGACCAGCGCTTCGGAGTCGTCCTGGTCGTAAATGGAGAAATTGGGACCAAACCCGAGGAGCGGGGCCTCACGCCGCAAGAGCCGTGCGGACAGAGAGTGGAACGTCCCAATCCACAGGCCGCGCGGATCGGCACCGAGCAAGGTCGCGACCCGGGCCCGCATCTCCCCCGCCGCCTTGTTGGTGAAGGTCACCGCGAAGATGCGCGAGGGCGCCAGGCCGCGCTCCTGGATCAGGTGGGCAATGCGGGCCGTCAACACGCGCGTCTTGCCCGAGCCGGCTCCCGCGAGCACCAGCAACGGTCCACCAGGGTGGCGGACGGCAGCCTCTTGCGCGGGATTGAGCGGGAGCGTCACCCCTCCCCCCTCCCCCGTCCCCCGTCACGCTCTTGGACCAGCGGAAACTCCAGCACGAACTCGGTCCCCTCTCCGCCCGGTGCCGGGCGATACAGCAGTCGCCCACCATGCTGCTGCTCGACGATGCGGCGCGCGAGCGCCAGGCCGATGCCCCACCCACCGGGCTTGGTGGAGATCCCCGGCTCGAACAGGTTGGCGCGCACCTCGGGGGCGACGCCGGGGCCGTCGTCGCGTACCGCGATGCGGGCCGTGCGGGGAGCCGCGTCGACCGTCACGTCGATCTTGCCGCCGCGCCCGGAGAGCGCATCGATGGCGTTCTTGATGACGGCCTCGAGCGCCCATTCCACGAGCACCGGATCCCCCAAGGCGATCGGGCCCGGCCCGGTGGCGCGCAGCGCCAGCGCCACCGGGCTCGCGAGGGTGGGGAGGCGCGGCCGGAAGTAGCTCACGACCCGCTCCGCCACCGCCCCCAGGCCCACCGGCTCGCGCCGGGCCGGTCGGCCGATGCGCTCGAACCGCTTGGCCACGCGCTCCAGCCGCTCCGCATCCGCCTGAAGATGATCGGCCAGCTCGGCCCCTGTGGTATCCGGATTTTCCCGCAGGTAGGCAATCCATCCCGTGAGGCTCATGAGTGGCGTGCCGAGCTGGTGCGCCGACTCGCGCGCCATGGCCACCCACAGCCGGTCGCGCGCCGCCGCGACCTGCGAGCGGTACGCCCACCCAGCGAGCAGCGCCAGACACACGAGCACAGATCCCTCCAGCAGCGCGAGCCGTGTCAGCGTGCGCGCCGCCGGGCTCGCCCCATAGTGGAGAGTGCCGACGCCGGGCTGCACGACCGGCGCATTCACGGCGTCGAGCTGGGCGATCCAGGCGCGCAGCCGCGCCGTGTCGGCGCCCGCCGTGGGCGGCGCGTTGTCCAGCGCCGTGATGCGTCCCGCCGTGTCGGTCACGACGATGGGGATGCCGAGCGAGCGCACCTGCCGGGCGAGATCGAGCAGCGCATCCGTGGCGGCATCCGGGCCGGGGTCGTTCAGTCCGGCGAACACGCGCCCCAGGAGCGCGCTGGTCTGGCGCGCGTCGTCGCGCAGGTGTCGCGCCACGATCCACCCGTATCCGACGGTGATCCCCCCGAGCATCAGCGCCAGTCCGACGAGGACGGGAGGACCCGCGCGGCGCAGCGCGCCGTTACGCGCCACCGGATGGCACGAGGCGCTCCGACCCGAGGTAGGGGACGAGCGCCCGCGGAACGGTCACGGACCCGTCGGCCTGCTGATGCGTTTCGAGCAGGGCGGCGATGGTGCGCGGCAGCGCCACGCCCGAGGCGTTGAGCGTATGGACGAACTCCGGCTTCGCCCCCGCCCCGGAGCGGTGGCGGATGTTGGCGCGCCGCGCCTGAAAATCCGTGAAGCTGCTCGAGCTCGAGACTTCGAGCCATTGCCCCACGCCGGGAGCCCAGACCTCGAGGTCGTACTTCTTGGCCGCGGCGAAGCCCAGGTCCCCGATCGCCATGAGCACCACGCGGTAGGGCAATTCGAGCCGCTGCAGCACGGCCTCCGCGTGCCCGGTCAACCGCTCGTGCTCCGCCGGTGATTCGGCCGGCCGGCAGAAGCGCACCAGCTCGACCTTGTCGAACTGATGCACCCGCAAGAGCCCCCGGGTGTCCTTGCCGGCGGCGCCGGCCTCGCGCCGAAAGCACGGGGTGTAGGCCGTGTAGCCGAGCGGCAGCTTGGCCCCGTCGAGGATCTCGTCGCGATGCAGGTTCGTGACCGGGACCTCGGCCGTCGGCACCAGAAACAGATCGTCCGGCGTCGTCTTGTAGGCGTCGTCCTCGAACTTCGGCAGCTGGCCGGTGCCGACCATGCTCTCGCGGCGCACCACGAAGGGCGGCTCGACCTCGACGTACCCGTGCTCACGGGTGTGCAGGTCGAGCATGAAGTTGATCAGGCCGCGCACCAGCTTCGACCCGGCGCCCACGAACACCGGGAAGCCCGATCCCGAGAGCTTCGCGCCGCGCGCGAGGTCCAGCAGGCCCAGCGTCTCGCCCAGCTCCCAGTGCGGCTTGCCGCCCTGCGGCGCGGGCTCGCCCCAGGTGCGGACCACTTTGTTGTGCGACTCGTCGCCGTCCGGGACGTCCGGGAGCGGGAGGTTCGGAACGTACAGCAGCTTTTCGTCGACCGCGGCTTCGATGCCACGCAGCTCGGCTTCCAGGGTCTCGATGCGCTGGCCCAGCGCGCGGCGGCCCTCCCGCACGGCCGCCGGCAGCTCGCCTTTCTCCTTCATCAGGCGTGCGTCGGCCTTCGCGGCCTCGTTGCGCTCCCCTTTGAGCTGATCGAGCTGGCCGGTGAGGGCGCGGCGGCGCATGTCGAGCGCCTCCAGCTCGTCGAGCAGTCTGGTGAGGCTGGGATCGCCGCGCCGGGCGAGCGCAGCGCGCACCTGCTGAGGCGAGGCGCGCAGCAGCTTGAGATCGATCACGGAGCTACTGCGTGGGCAATCCGAGGGCGAGGCCCCGGTAGCCGCAATTCTGATCGACGAGAATCTCGAACTGCAGACGGCGCGCCGCGGTGTCAACGCTCAGGACGTGAAGCTTGGCGTACAGCGGGACGGCGCCGATGAGGCAGGTCACGGGACGCGACACCGCATAGAGGATCGTCCCGGTGTCGACCGTCACGGCCGAGTCCAGGATGTAGCCGCCGCTGGGCGCCAACGTGATGGCGGGGAACGCCGTGCTCGTCCGCTGCAGACCGGACGCCCTGCCGAGATGGAGAGCCGCGGTGGGGAGCAGCGTGGGCTTGCTGGCCGAGTCGAAGTCGAACGCGAAATCCAGGTTCACCGTCGTGTCGGTGCGTATAGTCGACCGGTCCTGGATCGAATAGGCGGATGGCAAGGTGATGGCGGTGCCGCGCAGCGCGTACAACGACACCGTGTCCACGGCATTCGGAAAAAACGCGGCCGGCAGGCCCGTCGAGTTGCTGCACGCGGCAGCGAGCAGCGCGAGACCGGTGACGACGGCGGTCACGGCGACGAGTCGGCAGCGCGGAGTCATGCGGTGCCGGAGAAGATACCGAGCCGCGTCCAAGTGGGTCAACCCGCGATCGCTGCTTGACTTCGCCAGACTCCATTCCTAGCTTGGCCGCCGTATGGCGACGATCCGCGAAGTGGTCGAGGCGCTGAGCCGGCGCACCGGTGTGGACGCGGTGGTCGTCGTCGGGCGCGACGGGCTGCCGATCGACTCCCGCACCGCCAACGGCGTGGACGCCGAGAGCGTCGCCGCCCTGCTCCCCTCGGTCATCAACGGCATGGCGCAGCTCGGGCAGGCGGGCGGACGCGGGGACTTCGGCGCCGGCGTGCTCGAGTTCGGCGCCGGCCTCGCGCTGGTCTCGGTCCTCCACGCCGACGCGCTGCTGGTGGTGCTGGTGCAACCGTCCACCAACGTGGGCGCGCTGCTCTACGACCTGCGCCGCCACCGCTCCGCGATCGCCAGCCTCCTCTGAGCGGGAGGGGGCCGCGTTGTCGCCCACTCGGCGGCACCTCCTCGTCATCGACGACGAGCCGCACATCGGGCTGCTGCTGCGCCCCCATCTCGAGCGGCTCGGCTATCGCGTGAGCCTCGCGCGGACGCTCGCCGAGGCGCGCGCGGCGCTGGAGGACCGCCACGCCCCCCTCGACGCCATGTTGCTCGATCTCCACCTCCCCGATGGCTCGGGCCTCGACCTGCTGCGGGAGCTGCGCGCCGCCGCCGCCACGCGGCGTCTCCCCGTCATCGTGCTGACCGCCGAAGGCGACGAGCGCGTGCTCGGGGAAGTGGAGGAGCTGGGTGCCGCGCTCCTCACCAAGCCGTTCAGCCCCAGCAAGCTCACGGCCCGCATCGCGGCCATGCTGGACGACGGGCCCCCCCCCGCGCGCGAGGACCCCCGGTGAGCGTCTGGGCCGCGATCCTCGCGGGCGGGTCCGGGACCCGGTTCTGGCCGCTCTCGACTGCCGAGCGCCCCAAGCAGCTCCTGCCGCTGGCCGGCGACCGCCCCCTGCTGCAGCAGGCCGTGGAGCGGCTCGATGGGCTGGTGCCGCCCGAGCGCATCCTGATCCTGACCGGACCGTTCCTCGTGGACCAGGTAGCGCACGCGGTACCGCAGATCCCGCGGGCCCAAGTGCTGGCGGAGCCGCGGGCGGCGTCCACGGCGCCCGCGCTGGTGTGGGCGGCGCACTGGATCTCCGAGCGCGACTCGGGCGCGCAGCTGCTCTCGCTGCACGCCGATTGGGCAGTCGAAGACGATCGCGCCTTCCGCGCCGCCGCCCGGCAGGCGCTCGCGGTGGCCGACGAGTACGACGTGCTGGTGACGGTGGGCGTCAAGCCGACCCGCAACGAGACGGCGTATGGCTACATCGTCCCCGGCAAGCCGCTCGGCGGCGCGCGCGGGGTGCGGCGCTTCGTCGAGAAGCCATCGCCGGCGCGCGCCGCGTTGCTGCGGCAGCGCGGGGCGCTCTGGAACACCGGCCTGTTTGCGTGGGGCGTGGCGCGCTTTCTCGGCGAGGCGGGCGCTTACGCGCGCGAGCTCAAACCGGGGTGGCCAGCCCTCGCGGCAGGCGACATCGCCGGCTTCTTCGGTGCGGTGCGCCCGGTCGCGGTGGACGTCGCGGTGTTGGAGCGAACCAAGCGCCTCGCGGTGGTCGCCGGCACGTTTCGCTGGGACGACATCGGCTCGTGGGACGCGCTGCTGCGCATTCGCAAACCCGACGCGCACGGCAACGTGGTGGTGGGAAACGTCACCCTGGCGGACGACGTGCGTCGCTCGGTGGTCTGGTCCGACAGCGAGCACCTCGCCGTGATCGGCCTGGAAGACATGGTGGTAGTGCGGGCCAACGGCCACACCCTCGTCATGCCGACGGGGCGCGCCGAGCAGCTGAAGCAACTCGTGCAGCGGCTGTGACCCACGCGCTCTATCTGCTCGATCCCGACCCGGGTCCCGCATGGGCCCCGTTCCTGGGGGCGCGCCCGCTGTGTGAGTTGCGCGCCGGCGCCCATCTGATCCGCGAGCGGTGGGAAGCGTTCGTGGGCGCGGAGGCCGCGGGGATCTTTGCCCTGCCCCACCTCGCCGGCTTCACCGAGCCGGGCACGCCGCCCGTAACGCCCCGTCGCCCGGTGAGCGGGCCCGCCGTCATCGGCTCATCGACCTTCGCGCCGCGCGGGCTCGCGCCCGCCCTCCCCGACGGCGCGTTCCGGCTCACGTGCGGCGGCATCACGGTGGGCTGGGGCGTGGGGCCGGGTGCCACGTGGGACCGACCCCAGCCGCACGCACGGACGATCGAGGTGGCGGGCACCGTGCTGCACGGCGTCTACGACCTGGTCGCCACGCTCGAGCAGCTGCTCCACGCCGACCTGCGGGCGTTGCTCGGCGACACCGACCCGATTCCCGCGGGCAGCACGGTGCTGGGCGACCCCGCCGCGATCGCGTCGCACGACGCCGTGGTCGAGCCGGGCGTGGTATTCGACGTCCGGGGCGGTCCCGTCGTGCTCGAGAGCGGGGCCGAGGTCCGCGCGGGGACGCGGCTCGAGGGACCGCTGTGGGTGGGGGCCAACGCCCACGTGCTGGGCGGCTCCGTGCGGGTAACGGCGATCGGTCCCCGTTGCAACGTGCGGGGCGAAGTGTCGAACTGCGTGTTTCTGGGGTATGCCAACAAGGCCCACGACGGCTTCGTGGGCCATTCGGTGATCGGCCGCTGGGCGAACCTCGGCGCCGGCACGATCACGTCGAACCTGAAGAACACGTACGGCCGCGTGCGGCTCGACGTCGCGGGCACGCCGCTCGAGACGGGGCTCCAGTTGTTGGGCAGTCTCATCGGCGACCACGCCAAGACGGCGATCGGCACGCTGCTCGCGACCGGCACGGTGGTGGGCACCGGCGCCAACGTCTTCGAGGCCGTGCGGCCCCCCAAATACGTCCCCCCGTTCGCGTGGGGGGCGACGGGCGGGGCGCGCATGAGCCGCGACGGGTTTCTCAGCATCGCCGAGCGGGTTCTGCCGCGACGCGATGTCGCAGTAGACGCCGGGCTGCGGGTTCTGCTGGGACGGATTTACGATTGGGCCACAGGGTGACGGCCGCGCGTTGCGGCTGACACCGCCAGTGCGCAAATTGCACGGTTCCACCCTCACACGAGCGGCATGGCGGAGACTGAGCAATACCGGCGGGTCGGCAAGTTCGAGCTGCACGAGCCCATCGGCGAAGGGGCGATGGGCGAGGTGTGGCGGGCGTACGACTCCGTCATCCGGCGCTACGTCGCGCTCAAGCTGCTCTCGCGGGCGGGCCGGTCGGCGGACGCGCGCGAGCGGCTGCTGCGCGAGGCACGCGCCGCCGGCGCACTGCAGCACCCCAACATCGTCACCATCTACGACCTGGGCGAAGCGGACGGGCAGCTGTTCATCGCCATGGAGCTGGTCGACGGGCGTGACCTGAGCACACTGATCGCGCTGCGCGAGCCGCTGCCGCTCGAGCGCAAACTGGATCTCGTGATCGAGGTGCTGCAAGGACTCTCCTACGCGCACGAGCGCGGCGTCATTCACCGCGACATCAAGCCGTCCAACGTCCGCATCGCCTCCGACGGATCCATCAAGATCATGGACTTCGGGATCGCGCGCCTGCAATCAGCCGACGTCACCGGCTCGGGCGCGATCGTGGGGACGCCGACCTACATGGCCCCCGAGCAGATCACCAACGGCGCGATTACGCCCGCCACCGACGTGTTCGCGGTCGGCTGCCTGCTGTACGAGCTGCTCACCTATCGCAAGCCGTTCGGGGGCGAAACCGTGCACGGCGTGCTGTATCAGGTGCTCACGACCGATCCCAAGCCGCTCCGCACCACCGTGCCGTCGATCCCGGCGGCGCTGGAGCGCGTGGTGTCGAAGGCGCTGATCAAGGTGCCGGAGGAGCGCTACGAGACGGCGCGCCAGATGCAGTCGGCGCTGTTCGCCATCCGCGCCGCCCTGTCGGGTGCGTCCGATACGACGCAGCGACTCAGTCTGCGGTGGTCGCCCATCCCGTCGGCGGTGCTGCGCCTGGTGACCCACGCCCCGTTGAAGTGGCGGGCGGCGGTCCTGACCACGTTGATGGTCACGGCCCTGGTGCTGTTGTACGTGTCGCGCTCGCCCTCACCCGTGGCCGCGCCGATCGGCGACGCGCAATTGGGGGGAGCGAGTCTCGATCAGCTCCTGGGCTATGCGCTGCCGGCGACGCTCAACGGCGCCCTCGTGGCGCAGCGCGATTCGACCCTGGCGGCGCGGGAGCGCGCCCGCCGCGCCGGCGCCATGAAGAACAACGTGCCCTCGCTCATCCTGGCGGAGACAGTTCTGCTCACCGCGGAGGGGGCCCTGCGCTCGGGCGACCTGGCGCGCGCGGCCAGCGGGTACGTGAGCGCGATTCCGCAATACCGAAAGGCGCAGCAGGAAGCCGAGGCGCTACGGCGCGAGGCCCAGCTGGCGCTGGCACGCGCCACCCCGGTGGTGAACGCGCTCGGCTCGACGCGCCCCGAAGCGGGGCGCGCCGGGGCGTCGTTGGGGCGCGCCGAATCGCTCTACGCGACCGGAGATTGGGTCGTCGCCCGGCTCGCGGCCCAGGACGCGGAACAAGTGGGCGTCGCCGCCGGTGTCGCACCCCCGTCGCCACAGCCCGGCGAGACCCGGGCAGCAGTCGGCGTGCTGCTCCAGGATCTCGAGCGCGCCATGGCGAGCGAGCGGGTGAGCAACCTTCAGGTGCTGATGCCCGGGATGGCGGCGAACGACGTAACGGCCTGGGAGACGTTCTTCCAGCGCTACACCCGGCTCACGGCCCGCTACGCCGTCGAGCGGCTGAGCGCGCGCGGCGACACGGCGAGCGCCCTGGTGCGCACGTCGTACGCGTTTGTGCCGGCGGGGGGCGGCGCCCAGCGGGAAACCCGCCTGCGCCAGGCGATCCGCTTCCTCAAGACGCCGGACGGGTGGCGCATCGCGAACATCCGCAACGCCCCGTGAGCTAATCCCACGCGCGCTCCGTCGGGGGCGGCGCTGGCGGGATCGCCAACGAGTCGGCCCGCGCCGTGGCAGGACCCACGCGGTGCAGCGTCACTGGCTTCTCCAGATCCCCACCCGACAGCGTGAGCTTGTCCCCTTCGAGCTTCATGCCGTAGACCTGCCACACGCCGTCCCCGAGCGCGAGCCACAGGCTGTCCCCGATGATACGCCAGCGGGCGACCTGCTCGCCGAACTGGGCAGAGCTGTCGCCCCGAACCATGATGTTCCGGATCTCGTCTTCGGTCTTGGCCTGCCACTTCCCCTCGAGGTGGGAGCGGTGGGGGGGGGAGACGGTCTGGGCGGCGAGCCCGGGACCGAGCCCGACGAGGAGGACGAGGACAGCGGCGCGGCGCGGCATCACCCGTGAAAAGTACCCGCCCCGGAAGGGCTCGGCTCAAGTCCCCGCGGTGCCGAGCGGCGCGCGCTCGTCGGTCATGACCGCCACCTGCGGCTCCCACTGCTGCATCATGCGCACGAAGGCGCCCGCCAGCTCGGGATCGAACTCGACGCCCCCCCGATCACGCAGATAGGCCAGCGTTCTCTCCTGCGGCCAGGCCTCGCGGTAGGGGCGGTTGGTACGGAGCGCGTCGTACACATCGCACACGTGAACGAGCTTGCTGGCGCGGTGGCAGTCACGCCGGAAGCGCAGCGTCGGATAACCCCCGCCGTTCAACATGATGTGATGCTCGTATGCCACCACCGCGGGTAGCTCGAGCTGCTCCTCCGACTTGAGGATGATGCGCGCGCCTTCGATGGGATGCTGGTTCATGAGCGCACGCTCTTCGTCCGTGAAGCGCCCCGGCTTGGTGAGCACGTCGAGCGGGATGCGCACCTTGCCGATGTCGTGCAGCAGGCCGGCGATGCCGAAGTTCCGCACCTCCCGCGCACCCAGGCCGAGGTGCTCGGCCAGCGCCATGGTCAGCACCGCCACGTTCATGGAGTGCGTGGTCGTGTATTGGTCGAACTCCTTGAGCTGCAGCAACGGGATCACGAGCTGGCGGTCGCTGTGCATCGCGATCGACAATGACCGCACGACCGCCTCGGCTTCGGTGAGCGGCACGACGCCCTGGGACTTGACGGCGTCCTGGAACCACCGGACCGTTTCCGCCTCTTCGCCCAGCGAGTAGCCGATCGTGGCCGTGGCCACCGGCGCCTCGGCAGACCCCGCGTCACCCTTCACGCCGACCGACCCGAAGCGGATGCTGGAATGACGCAGCTGATGCGCCTCCGTCGTGTCGATCGCCGAGAGCGTCAACCGCGCCAGCACCTCGTCGAGGAACCCCTCGAATTCGTCGCGGCTCACGCGGTCGGCGAACTCGAGTCGTTGGATGCCCGCCTGGGCGAGGCGCCGCGACCAGTCCCACGCCTTCAGCTCACGGACGGGGAGGTTCCCGAACACGATCTCGTCGCCCAGAAACGTGAACAGCGCGTTGGGCGCGGCGGACTGGAGGTCGTGCAGCTGCTGAAAGGCGTCGTCGATCGCGCGCTCACGCGCCGGGTGCCCCGCGGCGTAGAGCGTCATCGCCGCGAGCGCGTGCGCGAACGCGGAGAGGAAGCCGGCGGGCCCGCTCACAACCCGCTTCCCCGCTCGCCGGCGTCGGCCGCGGTCCGGATGTCCGGGTCGTGCGACGCCGCGGCCCGACGCAACACCGCCCGCACCCGCGGTTCGTGGTGCCACCCGCTCGCGAGCCCCGCCAGCGCGGCAACGAGCTCCGCGGACTTGGGCGGCAGCTTCTCCCGTCCGAACAGGGTGCGACCCGCCGAGGCCAGCCGCAGCAGCGCCTCGAGCGCCGCCGGCGCCCGGGCGTAGCCGAGGGCGCGGACGGCGAGCGTCCGCACGTCGGGCGGCAGGGCACGATCGAGGGCGCGGCCCGCCAGCGCGGGGACGGCGGCGTCGGGGCAGCTCTGCAGCGCCACCGCCAGCCCCAACGCCAGACGCAGCGTGCGCGGATCGGGATCCTGGAGGCCCAGCGCCAGCGCCGCGTCCCGCTCGGCGGGAAGCTTGATCTGGACTTTCACGGCCTGCCAGCGCACGCGGGCGTCCGCGTGCCGCAGGTAGGCGGCCGCCGAGAACCCCGCCGGGAGCGGCGCCAGGTCCTCGAGCAGCGCGAGCATGTTCCGGGTCACGTACCAGCGCGGGTCTCCGAGCCGCGAGATCACGACCGGAGCGATCTCCGGCCCCATCCGGACGAGCTGGGCCAACAGGCCGCGGCGGACCCCGCGTGCCTCGGCGGCCGCGAGCGCGTCCAAGAGCGGGGCCGCCGCCGGGATACCTACCCGCGGCACCAGCCGCTCGAGCGTCTTGAAGTCCACCGGATCACGCGTGGCGAGCTGACGCACGACGTCCGCCGTCGCGAGGCGTGCCCACACCTCGGGCGCCGCACCCTGCGACTCGGGGACCTCGGCGAGGGCGTCGAGCAGCTGGCCGAGCCGCCCCTCGCGCACCACGCGATCGGCGGCGGCGAGCACGTGCGGGTTGACGACGTCGATCTCGAGCGCCATCGCAACGAGGCGATCCGGCTCACTCGCGTGCTCGCCGTCGGCGCTCGCCGCGCGCGCGGGCGCCGCCCGCGCCATGCGCTCGAGCGCCGCTCCGTACTGGCCGGGATTCGGGTCCTGCAGTGTCCAGCCCTGCAGCAATTGCCGCACCTGGTCGCGCAACGCGGCGTCGGCCTGGGGGCGTACCGCCGCTGCGCCCGTTTCGGCGTGCGCGGCCAGCTTGGACAGCATCCGCACCAGCGAGTGCGAGATCGTCTGGTGCGACGACTCCGCGGCCGCCTGGACGATGTCGAGCACGGCGTCCACGGCCATCCCATCGGTCGAGTCGTACACGAACTGGCGCCGCTGCATGAAGTCGCCGCCCATCTCGACCAGGCGGCGCAGCGTTTCCGGTTTGAGGGCGCGGATCAGCCGGGAGGTGCGGCGCCGCAGCGCGACCGCTTCCGCGCTGCCCGCCGCCTTGAGCTCGTCCGCAATCTGCAGCAGGTAGCCCACGATCACCTGGTCGTACGCCGCCGCGTCGCTCCGCGGGTGCTCGTCGATGGCGCGGGCGATAACCGCCGGCTCCGTAGGGGTCGGCGCGCTGTCTCCCGCCTGCGCCGTGAGGGCGGCACGGGCCAGGCCCACCCACAGCTGCGCGGCCCGCGCCCCCCGCTCGGACGCGGGCGCCCCATCGTCCACGAGCTCGAGGCGTTCATACGTGAGCGGATGCAGCTGCACGCACGTCCAGGCGCGCAACCGCTCCGGCGGGCCGAGGCCGAGGGGCTGCCCGGTGCGCTCCGCGTCCACGGCCAGTGTCTTCAGGACGGTCGCCATCTCGCCGGGCTCGACCCCGCGGCGGAACGTCACGGCCCCGAGGTGGTGCCGGTGCAGCCGGGCGGCGAGCTCGGCCAACACCGGGTGTTTCGGATCGGTCGCAACGCCCTCGATCACCAGCTGTTGCCGTGCGACGCCGAGCGAGAGGGTGGCGCGGTCTTCCAGCAACAGCGCGGCGCGCCGGGTCACGCCCGCCGCCGCGGGCGCGAGCGACGGGTGGCCCTCCGGATACATGGCGTGCTTGTGCAGCGCGATGGAGAGCTCGATCAGGAAATCCGCGAGGTCGCGGGAGAGGGCCGCGCGTTCACCCGAGGGAGCAGGCATGAGGCCAAAGATACTAGCACGCGGACGGCTGGACGCACCGACGCGCAGACGCAACAGGGGAGAACAGCAAGAGGGAGCAGAGAACTGCTGCTCCCTCGAGCCTGCTCACCCCTGTGCGTCTGTGCGTCTAGGCGTCTGTGCGTCTAGAAGAGATCCACCCAGCCCCGTCGCATGGCCTGCGCGGGGTAGGCCGATGACTGCAACGCAGCCTGCAGGGCGCACGAGGAGTACAGCAGTGAGGTGTTGCCGGCGAGCGACACGTTGTCGTCTACCGAAACGCTCGCCGCCATCACGGCGCCCGTGATCTTATTGCCGGTTCCCGTCATCTTGAGTCCCCCACGCGCGATCACTGCTCCGTCGAACGCGAAGTTGCCTGCCACGGTGAAGTCACCATCGACCAGCAGGATGCCCTGCCCGCGCCCGGTAGTGACCTTCAAGTCTCCCAGCACGTGGATGATCGGGAAGTAGCTGTCGCACGCCCCCGCCGGGCTCGTGTGGTTCGGCTCGCCCCAGTTCGCCGGAATCGTATTGGTCTGACACACGCCGCCGAGAATGAGCGGCTGGACGCCGTTGAGCAGCGTCCCACCCGCATAGGTCAGGTTCGCCGACGCCGCGAGCGACTGGTAGTTCGAGTTCCCGTAGTTGAAATACGTGTTCGTGTCGCCCGCCGCGGGAGTCGTGAGCACCGTCGGACTCCCGTTGATGGACACGCTCCCTCCGTTGAAGGTGGCCGTGGTAGTGGGCGATATCGCCGCCCCGGCGACGTTCTGGGTGCCGCCGCACCCGGACCACCCGGCGGGAGCCGCGTCGTTCCCGTTTACCGTGACGTTCCCCGAAACCGTCGTATTGCCCTGGGTCGTGATGGCGCCCATGAAGTTCATGTTCGGCATATTGAGCCGGAACAGCGTGCCGTAGCGACGCCGCGCCGAGGCCTGGCTCCCTTGCCCGCCGGCGTACCCTTCGGAGACCACCCAAAAGAATGGCCCGTCGAGACGCGTGACCACCACGGTGGCGGTGGCGCCGCTGGGCGCGGTGTAGGCCTTCTTGAGCGTGTCGCCGGTCTTGAGCCGGGCGTTATCGGCCAGGTTCCAGTCGACGGGGATGCGGTTCAACCCCAGCTCGGCGGCCGCGGCGGCGCGGGCGGTGCGCACCGTGTTGCTGCCGACGCGGTAGTCCTGGGTGGAGACGAACAGCACGCTCCCCATGAGCACCCCGATGATCACGATGGCCCCGAGGGCCATGATCATTGCGACGCCCTGCTGCGATTGTAGTATCCGACGCATACGTCCCTCGTTTCCTCCCACGGCGATTTACCTGCGGTTGCGCAGACCGACTTCGATGCGCAGCGAATCGTGGAACACGGTGCCCCCCGCCCCGCTCAGATTGAGGAGCGATCCCGCCTGGCCCCGCACGATGAGGCTGATGCGCGCGACCAGGAGCGGGTTGACGGTCACCGCGCCGGTCGAGTCGTAGTAGGCGAACTGCACGCCGCTGGTCGTGCCCGCCGCGTACGGCTGGAACGGACCGGCGATCGACTGCGTGGGGTTGCAGGCCGGGACGCGCCCGGGGAGGCAGTCGTAGAACCCCAGATACCACTGGTTGTCGGTGTCCTTGTACATCCGGTAACGCACCCGGCGGAAGAACCGGATCGCCGAGCCCACGAGCACTTTGCTGCTCGCCGCGGGCGCAAGGGTCAGCTGGTAGCTCGGGTTGTTGGCGGTCAGGTCGCCCGGCTGTGACAGCCCGCTCGCGCTGGGGCAGCCGTTGGCCACGTTCCCGGTCACCTGTGTCACCGCCGTGATCTGATGCTTTGTCCAGGCGTCGTCCGTCGCGGCGAAGCTCGAGGAGTCGTTGTAGACGGCGAGCGAGTCGCCCACAGCAGGCTGCCGGCTCCAGCTGGTCATGATCGAGCCCTTGGCCAGGATGCGCGGGACGGTCGAGAGCGACCCGGCCGTGTTGGAGCACACCACCGAGCTGCCGAACACGGAGCGGAACTCCAACGCCGAGTCTGACATGACGGAGATATCCCCGCCCACGCTCGAAATCCCACGGAGGTCCGCGGGCAGCATCGCCGCCGCCTGACGGATCTGCTGCCGCGTGTTGATCAAGTCGTTCGTGCTGTTGTAGAACCGCTGCTGCCGCAATAGCACCTTCACGATCGCCGCCGACACCAGGCCCATGAGCACCATGCTGATGAGCAGCTCGATGAGCGTGAAGCCGGCCCGGCGCGCCCGCGCCACTCTCCCGGTCAGCATGGCAGGATGCTCTGGAACGTTTCGCTGCGCGTCCGATGGTTGCTCAGGAACGTGACGGAGACCGTCACGTCGTCCTCCGCCCGAGGCAGGTGGCTGAGCGTCCACGCCTCGGCGATGCCGCGCGTCGTGGCCGAGCCGCTCGCGCGGCTCGCACACGCGGTCGTGCGGATGCGCTCGAAGCGCGATTCCGCCACGCCCGCCGCGATGGTCCGGGACTGCGTGCTCGTCAGCGTCGTCATGATCACGGACGCCGTCCCCGCCAATGCCAGCAGGCCGATGCTGAAGATCACGACGGCCACGAGGAGCTCGGCGAGCGTGAAGCCTCGCTCCGAGCGTGGCGACACGGGTGCAGACGCGAGTAGGGTCATCAGCAGCTCTTTCCGGTGATCTTCCCGAGGCCCGTCACACAGACCGTATCGGTACGGCCGGCGTATTGGACAATGATCCTGGGCGCCACGGTGGGGTACGGGGCGAACCCGCGGGGATCAAACGGGATGGTGTCCCTGGGGCTCGCGCCCAGGTGCGCGCTGTAGCGTTGCCAGAAGTCGAGCGGTGTGCCCAGCTGCACCGGTGTGCCCGACGAATCGACGAGAATCTTCAGGACGTCGCCGCTGCGGACCACCCATGCCGCCCGACTCTGTTGGATCGCGATCGCGCGTGCCCGGAACAGGTATGCGGTCACGTCGCGCGTGGCGGAGCGGCGCGAGGCCGCGTACCACGAACCCCGGACGGCCCTGACCATCATCGTCGTCATTATGCCCAGCACCACGAACACGATCATCATTTCGATGAACGTGAATCCGGCGGTTGAAGCGAGCCCTTGTCGTCTCATCCCCATTGCGCCCCTGCCATGTAGCGGTCCGTGGTCCCGATGCTATGTAATCTCGACAGACTATAAGATGTACAGTTGGTATAGTCGGTAACCGTGACGGATGGCCATAACGCAAACGCCCCGGGGATTCCCGGGGCGTTGTTCTGATTCTGCGTGTTTTGCGGATTTTGCCGGTTCTTAGTACATGCCGCCCATGCCACCGCCGCCACCGGGCATCGGCGGGGCTTTCTCCTTCTCCTTCTTCTCGACCACGACGCACTCCGTTGTGAGCAGCAGCGCGGCAATGGAGGCCGCATTCTGGAGCGCCGTGCGGGTGACCTTGGTCGGGTCGATCACGCCCGCCGCCACGAGATCCTCGAACGCGTCGGTCTGGGCGTTGTAGCCGAAGTTCTTGTCCTTCGACTCTTTCACCTTGCCGACCACGATCGACGCCTCGGCGCCCGCGTTCTGCGCGATCATCCGCATGGGGTCTTCCAGCGCCCGGCGCACGATGTCGACGCCGATCTTCTCGTCTTCATCGCTGCCCTTGACCTTGTCGAGCGCGCGCTGGCAGTACAGCAGCGCCACGCCGCCCCCCGGGACGATGCCTTCCTCGACCGCGGCGCGCGTCGCGTGCAGCGCATCTTCCACGCGCGCCTTCTTCTCCTTCATTTCGGTCTCGGTGGCCGCGCCCACGTTGATCACCGCCACGCCGCCCGCGAGCTTGGCGAGCCGCTCCTGCAGCTTCTCCTTGTCGTAGTCGGACGTGGACTTCTCGATCGCGGCCTTGATCTCCTTGATGCGGCCCTGGATCGCCTCGTGCTTCCCCTTGCCGCCCACGATCGTCGTGTTGTCCTTGTCGACCACGATGCGCTTGGCGGTCCCGAGATCGTTGATCGTGGCGTTCTCGAGCTTCAAGCCCATCTCCTCCGAGATCACCTGCGGGGCGCCCGAGAGCACGGAAATGTCGATCAGCATCTCCTTGCGGCGGTCGCCGAAGCCCGGCGCCTTCACGGCGCACACTTTCAGCGTGCCCCGCAGCTTGTTGACCACCAGCGTCGCCAGCGCCTCACCCTCGACATCCTCGGCGATGATGAGCAACGGCCGGCCGGCCTGCGCCACCTTCTCGAGAATGGGGAGCAAGTCCTTCATCGACGAGATCTTCTTGTCGTGGATGAGGATATACGCATCCTCGAGCACCGCTTCCATCTTTTCGGGATCGGTGATGAAGTAGGGCGAGAGGTAGCCGCGGTCGAACTGCATCCCGTCCACGGTCTCGAGCGTGGTCTCGAGGCCCTTCGCCTCTTCGACCGTGATGACGCCGTCCTTGCCGACCTTCTCCATCGCCTCGGCGATCAGGTTGCCGATCTCCTTATCGTTGTTCGCCGAGATGGCCCCGACCTGGGCGATCTCTTTCCGGCCCGCCGTGGGAACCGAGATCTTCTTCAGCTCCTCGACCACGTTCTCCACCGCCCGGTCGATCCCGCGCTTCAACGACATCGGGTTCGAGCCGGCCGTGACCGACTTGAGGCCCTCGCGGAAAATCGCCTGGGCCAGCACCGTCGCCGTGGTCGTCCCGTCCCCCGCGAGATCCGATGTCTTGGTCGCCACTTCCTTCACCATCTGGGCGCCCATGTTCTCGATCGGGTCTTCCAGCTCGATCTCCTTCGCGACCGTCACGCCGTCCTTGGTGACCGTCGGATTCCCGAACTTCTTGTCGATGACGACATTCCGACCCTTGGGGCCGAGCGTCACCTTGACCGCCTCGGCCAGCTGGTCCACGCCGCGCTTCAACCGCGCGCGGGCCTCAGTGTTGAATTCCAGTTGCTTTGCAGGCATGTCCGTTTCCTCCTAGAGCCTCAGCCCAACTTGGCAATGACGTCGGCTTCTTTGATGAGGATGATCTCTTCACCCTCGAGCTCGACTTGTGTGCCGCTGTACTTGCCGTACACGACGCGGTCCCCGACCTTCAGCTCCATCGGCACCACATCCCCCTTTTCCCGGCGCCCGGGACCCACCGCGATGACCTCACCCTGGATCGGCTTCTCCTTGGCCGTGTCGGGGATGTAGAGACCGCCCTTCATGGTCTCCGTCTCCTCCATCGGCCGGATGGCCACGCGATCCGCGAGCGGGTAGACCTTGAGCAGCTTCGCCTTCGTTGCCGTTGCGGTTGCCATGTGCCAGTCCTCCACCTTCGCGAGCAGTGGTCATAAGTACATATGGGACAATAGAGTTAGCACTCTACCACCACGAGTGCTAACCCGACCGCGAAAATCTCTCCCTGCGGCGTGGCTATGTCAAGTGGGCGAGACTGCGCGTCGCAACGCCGGGTTCGCTGCCAGGGAGTCCACGATCGCGCGGGCTCGCTCCCCGGCGCTCGCGCCCAGCGAGTCGAGCGGGGCCGAGACGGCGGCGACGATCGCCCCGGTGCGCGTGTCGGCGAGCCGCACGTGCAACCAGGTGAGCGTCGGAGGGTCGGTTTCCCGGAAAATGAACGTCAGGAGATACGCGGTCGGGTGGCTTCCGCCCCGGACGCGGGTCCGGACCCGGAATCCGCGCCGCGCCAGCCCCTGCGCGATGCCCCGACCGAGCGAATCCTGGCTGGTGACGAGGATGTCATAACCCCGCAGCGCATCCGGCGCCTCGTAACGCGTGGCCGGCGCGCAGCCGACGCCGAAAGCGTTACATGACGCCACGACGCCAAGTTCCATGACAAGACGCGTCCACGCGAGCCCTCTTGCAACGTGGCGTCGCGGCGTCGTGCAACGTGTCACGGGATGATCCTCCGCGCCCCCACCCACCGATCCAGCCAGTACGCCCCCTCCGGATCCTGCGGATCGAGGCGCGACAGCTTCACGCCGCGGTTCGAGCTATGGATGAACTTGAGCTCCCCGACGTACATCCCGACGTGCGTCACGCCGGCTCCGGGCCGCGCGGAGAAGAGCAGCACGTCCCCGGGGCGGAGCGCATCCACGACCGGGGAGACTTCGGCGCCCGCGCGGGCCTGATCGCGGCTCATGCGCGGTAGCCGGATGCCGTGCTGACCGTAGGCGTACTGAATCAGTCCCGAGCAATCGAACCCGTTGTCCGCCGTCCCGCCCCAGATGTATGGCGTGCCGAGGGATTCGATGGCGGTCTGGACCACGTCCCCCGCGTTGCCCGTGAACGTCGCGGGCGGCGCGGGCGGTGGGAGCTCGGGCGGACCAGCGTACCCGCCTCGCCCCCGTCCCCCCTCACGCCTCCCCCCACGCCCTCCCACCGAGATCCCGAATACCGCGCTCACACCCCGGCGCGCGTCGCTACGCGGATTCCAGAACCCCCTCGGGCCCCGATCCTCGAGCCGATAACGCAGTTCCGTCCCGAGCGCGAGCCAGCCCAGTGGCCGCCACTCCACTCCGCCGCCGATGCTCCACTGGGCGGCGAGCTCCTGGGTCGCGGGGTCGGTCGAGAGGCCGAGCGCGAGGCCGGCGAGCGCGTAGGGTCCGAGCGTGGCTCGGCCGCGCCACGCCTGGACTTCGTACCCCAGCCCGTAGAAGGCGCGCCGTCGGCCCAGCGAGTCGTTCACCAGCACGGACGCGCCGAACCCGTGCGTGAACCGGCCCCCGAGGGCGGAGCTGGTGCGGAATTCGTACACGTCGGCGCGATTGCCGTTGTACCAACGGCCCAGATGGAGCTCCATGCCGCGCCCCTGCCCCGCCAGCGTCGCGGGTAGGAGCAGCAGCCAGGGCCACGAGCGCTCAGTCAGCGGCCGCAACGGCGCGCTGCTCCTCCGACGTACGCGGAGCCATGTGGTGCGACAGGAGGTGCGGCACACGACGCATGAAGCGGACCCAGATGGCGAGGGTCGTGAAGCCGCACACGGCGGCCGCGGCACCAGCCACGGCGAGCATGGTCAGGGGATTGGCGAAGCGCGTCGCCACCAGGGCGCCGGCCCACAGTCCCGCGTAGGACGCGGCCCAGGCCAGGACCGGCGTAACGAGCCACCCCACGGCGACCAGCAGATGGGCGAGCCAGCGGGGCACGTCGCCCGTCCCAGCCGCTATCCCTTGCGGGTGAGGGCGACGAGGGCGAGCGCCGCGAGGACGACAGTGAACGCCCCGCCGGCGGCGGCGGGGAGCGAGACGGCGACGCCCGGCAGCTGGGCTATCGCCGCCACGATGACGGCGCCGGCGATGGCCGGCAGCGCGCTGCGGCCGAGCGCGGCCTGCCCTCCGCCCCTGGTGGCCCGGCTCGCCGTCACGATTCCCCCCATCCAGGCCAAGAACGTGCCGAGCATCCACCATACGGGGAGGTACCACCAGGTGCTGCCGCCGCCGATCGCGTCCCACGTCCAAGGGTACGCTTTGAAGGGTCGGAGCAGCACGATGTCGATCGCGCTGAATACGACCGTACCCACCCAGCCCACCGCCGCCGCGCCGGCGATACCCTCGGTCCCGCGCGCCGCGGTCCAGTGCGCGGGAAAGAAGGCAACCACGACCGCCGCCGCGAGCACCACCAGGGCCTCGACGCCACCTCGCACGGCGTCCCCCGCGAGGTTGCGGGATGCGGCCACGACGAGCACGACCGCGACGCCCGTCACGAGGCCGACCAGGGCACCCCCCACGGTGACGGTGCGGAAGTCCGAGCGGTCCTGCGCAGCTGTCGCCGTGGCCGACATGCGTCCGAGTCTCCTCTTCGAGGAAAGGGGCCGGGAGTTGACCTAGCGGAATCTAAGCGCCTGGTCTCACCGGGCAAACACCAGCAGCACCGCGACATCGGTGACGGCCCACGCGCCGAGCGCCTGGTACATGCCGCGTTGCTGCGCCGCCCCGGACAGCGCGTCACGGCGCCGGTACCAGGGCACGAGCACGGCGAGCCACAGGATCAGCGGCACCACTAGCAGCCACGCGCGCACCCACAACAGCGCCGCCGCCCAGGCGAACAGCGCGAACGCCAGCACCGTGCACGCGATCGCCACGGCGAGGCTGGCGCGCATCCCGAGCATGATCGCGAGGGTGCGATCGCCGCGGCGGCGGTCTTCCTCCATCTGATACAGCTGGGTGAGCGGATAGAGCCCTGCGAACAGCGGGCAGAAACCGAGCAACACCAGGGCGTGTGCGAGGTCGAGCGGCCGACCGGTAGCGGCCCACGCGGCGAACGGCGTGAGCGTTCCGAAGCCCCACATGTTGATCACCCAGTCCACGCCGGCCACGGCCTTGAACCGGAACGGCGGCACGGAATAGAGAATCGACAGGACGAAGCAGATCGCGTAATCGATCCGGAAGGCGGGGGGGAGGGCGACGCTGAGCAGCTGACCGCCGGCGAGCAGCGCCGCGCTGAACGCGAGCAGGTGGCGGGGCGGCGGCGGCGGAGCCCGCAGGTAGCCGATGTCCCCTTCGTCTTTGTCGAACACGGAGTTGATGGCGAGTGTGCCGCCGTTCAAGAACACGACCCACACGACGAGTGCGCCGATCGCCTGGGGCAACCGCGCACCGCGCACCGCCTCGCCGATGCCCACTGCCAGCACGTACCCCAGCAGCGTATGCGCCGCCATGATGGGCCATTCGGCCGGGCGCAGGTGCAGCACGTAGGAAAACAGGTCCCCCGGGAGCAGCCGATAGCCCCAGCGGCGCCAGGAAGTGAGCGCCCGGGCGTCGGCTACCACTTCAGCCCGAGCGCGCCGGCCGCGATCCGCAGTCCCGTGAGCGTCAGGTCCGGGTGCACGGCCTCGATCTCACGCGCCAGCGGGGCGACCAGGCTCGCGAGACCGCCGGTGGCGATCACGTAGGGAGCCTTGCCGTTGGGCCACTCGGCCTTGATGCGGCGCACCAGGCCGTCCACCGCGTCCGCCGTGCCGAGCAGCACGCCCGCGCGGATCGCCTCGTCGGTGCGCCGTCCGATGGTGCGCGTCGGGGGGGCGAGGTCGGTGGCGGGGAGCTTGGCGGTGCCCCGGATGAGCGCGTCCGATGCCGTACGGATTCCGGGCATGATCACCCCGCCCAAAAAGTGCCCGTCCGCCGTGATGCAATCGAACGTCGTGGCGGTGCCGAAGTCGACGACGATGGTGTCGCGGTGGAACAGCTCAGCGGCGGCGAGCGTGTTGAGAATGCGGTCCGCGCCGACCTGGAGCGGCTCCTCCACGTCGAGCGTGATCGGCAGGTGAGAGCGACCGTCCACCACCGCGGGGGCGACCGTGGTCGCGCGCTCCACCGCTTCGCACAACCCCTGCGTCACGGGCGGCACCACCGATGCGACGATCGCCGCGCGCACCTCCTGCGTGGAGCGCCCCGCCTGAGCGAGGTACGATGTGAGCGTCGACGCCCACTCGTCCGGCGTGCGCTGCGGGGTGGTGGTCAGCCGCCAGTGGGACTCGAGGCTCTCACCCCGGAACAAGCCGACTTTCGTTTCAGTGTTGTTGATGTTGATGGCGAGGAGCATAAAGCTAAACTACGTCGCTTAACAACGTCACGGAAAGGCGTCACGAAAAGGCGACACAAAAAGGCGTCACAAACCGACGTCCCCTCCGTGACGCTCCCTCGTGACGTTGCTCCGAGACGTTTTTGCTCTTGGTGTCATGCCAGCTCCACATGCCCCTCGCGCACCGCGATGGTCGCCGCTCCGAGATCGACGAGCAGCGCGCCGTCCGGGCGGAGGCCGCGCGCCCGGCCCGCGGCGGGCGTGCGCAGCTGTCGTCCCAGCAGCCAGTCGCGCGCCGCGAACGCGGCACACTCGCGCTCGGAGAGCGCGGCCCCCCCCCCGGCCGCGCCCGTGAGCTGCGCGAGCGCGGGAACGAGGCCATCCAGCAGGTCGATGCGCCGCACGGCGGGCAGCCACTCGGCGAGGGCCACGGCGCGGCGCGCGACGGCGCCGGGGATCGGGTTGCGCACGTTCGCGCCCACGCCGACGGCGAGCCACTGCAGCGCCTCGCCCTGCCAACGCCCCTCGCACAGGATGCCGGCGAGCTTGCGCTCCGCCAGCAGCACGTCGTTGGGCCACTTGAGGCGTGTCTCGGGACGTCCCAGCAGCGCATCGACCGCGTCCGCCACCGCGAGCCCGACGCGCACCGACATCACGCCCAGCTCGACGCGCGCCGGACGCAGCAGCATGCCGAGCCACACGCCACCCGCCGGTGAGTGCCAGGTGCGCCCGTCGCGGCCCCGGCCCGCGGTCTGTTCTTCCGCGATCACGGTAGTGCCCGCGGCCGCGCCCTGCGCGCCCAGGTCGTGGACGGCGTCGAGCGTCGAGCCGAGCTGGCGGAACACGCCGCACTGGGGGACGCCCCAGCGCGGGGCGAGATCGACGGCGGGAACGCCGTCGAGCGCTACCCGCGCCACAGGGCGTAGACGATCGTCAGCACGCCGACGATCCAGTTGTAGGGCGCGAAGCGGTAAAAGTGGCCGCGCTCGAGCAGCGCCACGAGAAAGCGGATGGACCAGATCCCGCTCGCGAACGCCAGCGCGAAGCTCACCGCGAGGGGTACTGCGCCGACGGCGGCCACGCTCACGACCATGTGACGGCCCTCGACCAGCGCCGCTCCCGCGATCACCGGAACCGCGAGGAGAAAGCTGAATTCCGCGGCCGCGGCGGGGCCGAGACCGCCCCACAGCGCCGCGCACACCGTCGAGCCGGAGCGCGAGACACCCCGAAATACGGCGGCCAGCGCCTGAGCAAAGCCGATCCCCACCGCCACGCCGACCGTCGGCTCCGCGCGGGCGCCGGCGAGTCGGCGCGTCGACCAGTTCATGAACCCGGTCACCAGGAAGCCCGCGCCCACGAGCAAGAGCGACGCCGCCGCCTCGACCTGGCGATGGAACGCGACCCCGATGACGCCGGCCGGCACGGTGGCGAGCACGAGCAGCCCCGCCGTGCGCAGCTCGGCCGGCCGCCGGGCCAGCACACCGCGCGCGATGGCCCACAGGCGCGCGCCGTACACCACCAGCACCGAGCCGAGGGTCGCGACATGGAGCGCGACCTCGACGAAGACGCCGGGCGTGTGCACGCCGGTCGCCACCTCGAGCACCCGCAAGTGCCCGGAGCTCGAGACCGGCAAGAACTCGGTGAGTCCCTGCACCAATCCCAGCACGATCCCTTGCCACAGCGTCATACGACCCGCCCCGCGACCAGCGCCACGATTCCCACGAGCATCGCTCCTTTGAGCAGCAGACTGTTCCGGGCGCTGTGTCCGGCGAACAGGCGGCTCGCGACCGCGAGCACTGCGAGCTGGGCGAACAGCGCGATCACGAAGTATGCGCCGCCATAGTGGGCCTGCGCCGGCAGGGCCAGGGAGAGCGGCACGAAGGCCGCCGCGAGGACGGCCGCGATCACGCCCGTGCGCCGGGCCCCGAGCACGAGCGGCAGCGTCCGCCGGCCCAGTGCGGCATCCCCGGCCTGGTCGTCCAAGTCTTTCACGATCTCGCGCACCAGGTGCAGCCACGCGGCCAGCGTCCACGGCACGAGGCCCGCCGCGGGCCGACCCACCGCGATGGCCCCGTACAGGAGCGGCAGCCCCGCGACCAGCGCCACCGCCACATTTCCGGGGAGGCCGCGGCGCTTGAGCAGCGGCGAGTAGACGATCATCACCGCGAGCGCGGCGGCCCCCACCAAGACCGCGCCACCGTTCACCAGCGCCGCCGCCGCCAGACCGACCAGCGCGCCGGCCACGACGCACAGATCGGCG
>Ga0209350_1000310_pt1 | contig 30174 bp, 29 predicted proteins | sample GraSoi013_2_20cm_2_FD_185822 | JGI IMG/M metagenome (GOLD analysis project Ga0209350, IMG submission 185822) | Grasslands soil microbial communities from the Angelo Coastal Reserve, California, USA - Sample 09_27_2013_2_20cm (SPAdes) (version 2) | ecosystem: Environmental > Terrestrial > Soil >...
AGCCCTTTTGCCGGCGATCAACGGCGACCAGGTACGCCACCATCTTCCGCGCTACGGCCAGTGTTGCGCGGTTGGCATTGCCTTTTTGTTTCTCCTGTTCGTATACCATCGCCAGTTCGGGGCTGTTTCGCGGCGCCATCTTTGCCGCTTCAATCAGAACCGTCTGCAGATGTTTGTTGCGTTGTTTCGACAGTGGCGTGCGCATGGTGATATTGGCCGAACTTCTCTCCGCGCCGCACAGTCCGCAGTAGCTGATGGCTTTCTTGATCGAGGAAAATCGTTGCACGTCGCCAACCTCCAGCGCCCAGGTCAGCGCGGTGATCGGTCCAACCGCAGGAATGGTCATGAGCCGTTCCACACGTTCCACAAGCAAAGAATCGCGCTGCAACGATCGCACCAGCGCGCTTTCCGTTTTTCCCAGGCGCACCACGGTCTCCCGGCACAGCCGCAACAACGGTTTCAGCCCTTCGTCGATGTCCTGGTTGGTGGCCAGCAGTTCACGAAAGTATCCGACCTTGTGCAGCTTCTGTTTGTTGTAACTCACACCGGCTTCCATCAGCAGCACAGCAATTTTGTTCTTCATCTGTACCGCTTGGCGGACCAACAGGTTCCGATAGCGCAAGGTGCGCCGTCGTTCGCGAATCTCCGTCGAGGCCATGTAGCACTCCGGCAGGAAATCGCATCGCAGGCAGTCGGCAATCTTTTTGGCATCGATGCGGTCGTTCTTTTTCTTAGCCACCGCAATCGCTCGTAACATCAGCGGATGTGCCACCTTCACTGCCGCCGCATGCGGCTGGAGATGATCGTAGATCCAAGCCGTGAAGATGGTCGCTTCCATGGCCGCCGTCCACGGCCGGGGAAGCGTTTTCATCCACATATCCAACTCTAATCGTGTGGCGCGTATCGAACCTGCTGCGTAGATACGACCACTGCCGTCCTTCACGCAGTAGTCGATCGTTTTCTTGTGAACATCCAAACCGATGTAGTACATAGTCTCCCTGGGGGAGCCTCCTTGGTTGTATCTGAATCAGCGCGGTCGCTGAGTTCAGCTTTTTTACACCAAGCGCTCCTCCATGACTTATTCATTCAAACAATCCGCCCGGAATCAGCGTGAGCCTACAGGTCGAACACAAACAATTCATTGGAAATGGCAACTCATCCGCTCCTCGCTTAGGTGAACGATACTTCTTCTGCTTGATCTGCAATCGGACGGGTCGCCGCATTTTCTAAGAGTGCTACAGGAAAGACCGATGTATCATTCGACATCTAGCCCGCGTGCGTCACGTTCACGGTGCGAAGAATTATCGGGACCGAGGCGCGGAACTTCCGAGATTGGGTCATCCGCAAGTACACGAAATCCCATGACAGATTGGCAAATGCGAGAAAAGCGGCCACTCCGAGGACCTCGGCCGGAGCCAGCGGGACCGACGCTCAAGAACTACATCACGCCCGCCGGATTGCAGCGGTTGAAAGACGAGCATGTGTTCCTACTGCGGCACGAGCGGCCCGCGGTGGTAGAGGTCGTGGCGTGGGCTGCTAGTAATGGGGACCGCAGTGAAAACGCCGACTACCTCTACGGCAAGCGACGGTTAGGCCAGATTGATTCGCGGATTCGCTTTCTCACGAAACGCATCGACGCTGCCGTGGTCACCGATCCCGCCGCTGCGCGGCAGGGGTCAGTCGCAACGCGCATCTTCTTCGGCGCAACCGTGACCTACAAGGACGCCGCCGGCCTGGAACGCGTCGTCTCGATCGTCGGCATCGACGAGGTGGACCTCGACCGCGGCTACATCAGCTGGCGCTCGCCTCTCGCTAATGCGCTGATGAAGGCGAGCCCCGGCGACCGCGTGGAGCTGCGCGCGCCAGCGAAGACGGAGCATCTCGAGATCATCGAGGTCGAGTACGCGCCGATTCCGATGGATCCTTTCCGCGAACCGCTAGGAGCTCAGTCGACGCCCAAGGTCGAACGCTCCTAGACCAAGCCGCCCGACTCTGAGCGTTCACTCGATCTTTGTCGTTTTTGCACATTGTGTCGTTCGGAGCTGGACAGCGAAACGTTTACAATGACTGCGGGGCGATTCCTACTGTCAAATTAGCTTATGTCCGGCGATTCTGAGCGAATCACGGACTACTCTTACCTAACCCGGTAAGGTAAGGTTAGCCGATCCGGGAGTTAGGTCGCCGGGCTCTACATTGGTCGCGAACCCGTGATTAGGATATCGACCAGTCTCCTGGCGCTTTCCTGCCAGTCCGGGCCAGTGGCTACGTTGGAGACGCCAATCAGTGCCCGAAGCAGGTCGAATGGCTCGAGGTCTTTGCGTATGTCGCCGCTCTTCTTGGCGGTCCTCACAAGGGCATCGATCGCTCCCGAAACCTGAACGCGGGAAGAATCGTACAGCCTCGAAGGACCGCCGACGACGCTATTCAGCGCCGAGGCGATGATCTGCTTTGTGGCAATGTAGTCAATGAAGAGCATCATCCAAGCCCGCAACGCCTCGATCGGAGGCAGGTTTGCGGATAGTTCCCGCTGTGCTGCCCCCAGCTTTTCCACCTCAGTGTGATAAACGGCCTCGATCAGGGCATCGCGCGTCGGGAAATGGCGGTATAAAGTTCCCGGCCCCACACCCGCCTGTTTCGCAATGTCGTCCAAGCTGGCATGTGCACCTGACCGGGTGAATGCCGTCTTGGCCACTTCCAGAATGCGGTCGCGATTCTGCTGCGCGTCACTGCGCGGCTTTCGCCCGGCAGCTTGGGAATGTTTCTTAGGCATGGTAAAAATCCATGTAACCGGAGACAGCCTCCGAATATCTAAGCATTCGGAGACACTCTCCGTTTTATCGAATTCGTGGCGGCCCGTCAATACCGGTGGCATAGGCACGGAACTCGAACGGTCAGTGCAAGGAGGAACACAATGGTGGACGTATTTGGGGCAACCTCAACAACCGAAGATGTTTTGTCTGGGATTAATCTGCGCGGCAAGCGGATTTTTGTTACCGGCGTTTCGGCTGGACTGGGTGTGGAGACGGCGCGCTCACTCGCCGCGCATGGCGCACATGTTGTGGGCGCGGCGCGGGACTTGAAGAAAGCCGAAGCGGTAACCGCGCAGGTGCGAAAGGACGCTGAAGCCAATGGTGGAAGTTTCGAGCTCGTTGCGCTTGATCTTGCCAGTCTGAAGAGCGTGCGTGGTTGCGCCGAAGGACTGCTCAAAAAGGCCGAACCCTTCGATGTGGTCATCGCCAATGCGGGAGTGATGGCGACGCCGTTTACCTATACGGCGGATGGCTTCGAGATGCAGTTCGGCACCAATCATTTGGGCCACTTTGTTCTCGTTAACCGAATCGCGCCTCTCATCCGCGCAGGCGGCCGGCTGATCAACCTATCGTCTGCGGGCCACCGTTACTCCAACGTTGATCTGCAAGATCCCAACTTTGAGCGGACGCCGTACGAGCCTTTCGTTGCGTACGGCCGCTCGAAGACAGCGAATATTCTTTTTGCGGTTGCGTTCGACAAACGGCACCGCGGGCGTGGCGTTCGCGCTGCAGCCGTGCATCCGGGCGGCATACAGACCGAGCTTGGCCGCTATGCAGACCCGGGGCGCATTCAGAAGCTAGTCGTGCAGATCAATGAGCAACTTGCGGCACAGGGGAAAGGGCCCTTCCAGTGGAAAACGATCCCGCAAGGCGCTGCGACTTCCGTGTGGGCCGGGGTCGTTGCACCGGCGGATGAGATCGGCGGCCGTTACTGCGAGAACTGCCACGCTGGCAGCATAGTCTCAGAAGACGAACAGATTACCGTGGTCAGCGAAGGAGTTCGACCCTACGCGGTGGATCCAACCAACGCCCAAGCCCTTTGGAAGAAGAGTGAAGAAATGGTCGGAGAGTCTTTTTAGAGATCAGATTCAACTTAGGGATGGGAAGTTGGCCATCGTCATAAAGTGAAGGAAAGGAGAAATCGCAATGCGTGTTTTCGTTACAGGTGCTACAGGGTTCATCGGTTCAGCGATTGTTGAGGAACTAATTCGCGCGGGCCATCAGGTGCTCGGTCTGGCTCGCTCGGATGCGGCTGCCGCGTCCATTGCCGCCGCAGGAGCCCATGTGCACCGCGGTTCGCTAGAAGATCTCGAGGGCTTGCGCAGCGGAGCGGCCGCTACGGACGGGGTAATCCACACGGCCTTTATCCACGACTTCTCGAACTACGCGCCTGCCGCCGAGACGGATAGACGCGCCATTGAGGCACTGGGAGCTGCCCTCGCGGGTTCTGAGCGCACGTTGATCGTCACTTCCGGGACCTTGCTCCTTCAGCGCCAAGGCCCGTTGGCAACGGAACAAGATGCGCCCATTCCTAGTTTTCCGCGCAAGTCGGAACAGGCAGCAGCGGCGCTGGCCTCGCGTGGTGTGCGGCTCTCCCTGCTGCGCCTTCCTCCATCGGTCCATGGCGACGGCGATCATGGCTTCGTTCCAGCTCTCATCAAGCTCGCGCGTGAGAAAGGGGATTCAGCTTACATAGGTGACGGCCTTAACCGCTGGCCCGCCGTGCACCGTCTCGATGCTGCTCATCTCTACAGGCTCGTACTCGAGAAGGGTTCCGCAGGAGCGAGCTACCACGCTATTGGCGACGAGGGCGTGTCCTTCAAGGACATCGCCGGCGTGATCGGCCGCCGCCTGCACCTGCCGATTGTCAGCAAGTCGCCCGAGCAGGCCGCCGACCGCTTCAGTTGGCTCGCACACTTCGTTGGCATGGACTCCCCGGCGTCAAGCAACCTAACTGAGGAGAAGCTGGGATGGCGGCCGAAGCAGCCGGGGCTTATTGCCGACCTTGAACGAGGGACCTATTTCGAACCAGAACAGACCACCCACGCGGCCTCTTCGCACCGTTAAGGCGTGCCGGACGATATCGGACCCATGATCGCCGCGCTCCTCTCGAACGAGAATCGTTGGGTGAACGGTCAGAGAATCGAAGTGTCCGGCGGCATGGCGCTGTGAACAGCATGCTCAAACGTGGTGCGCAACTTCGGAACGATCTTTGGCGGGCTACCCGGAAGTTAACGAAGGAGCCTCCCAACTTTCGGATTGCCGACCACCCCGGAGTTGGCCCTACTGTGGTTTCCGTTTCAGCGGTTTGCCAATCGCGACAAGGAAGATGGCACTCTTGTCCTTTGCGTGTGGTGAAAAGAATTTGATTACATCATCGTCGAAGAAGGTCAGCCCGGTCGCACCCAGACGCTGGGCATACGCAGAAAGGTAGATCTTGCCGCCGATGGCACCCGCCTCCAGTTGAACGGCTCGGTAGCCGCGGTTCCCGTACCGCTTCAGGATGCGTTTTAAATCGGCGAGAAAGAAGATGTCCACGCAAGCGTCCGCCGGCAGCTCCTGCTCCAGACCAAGATGATGGGCCTCAACACGGAATTCCCCCTCCTTCAAAATCTCCAGGATGTTGTGCTCACGCACGAAGAAGTATGCACCCGGCTTGAGCCCCTGCACTGAATGCACGATCAGGTAAAGGTCGTTAAGTTGCGCGCCGGGAGGCTCAAGGAAGTCAGCAGGAAGACCTCGCGTAGCGTGGTCGAGAATTGTAGAAAGTTGTGCCAGTGTAATGGACGCCGCCTTATCGAACGTTCGGGTAGAGCCGCGGCGCAGGATTACCTGCTCGATCGTGTCCTTCGGTTGTTCTTCTTCCGGCAGGCGCGGGAGGCGAACTGCCTCGCCTCCCAGAGCGGAAGATGGAAGAACTGGTGGCTTGTCGCGCCACTGATTAACTTCCTCTAGGGACTCAAGGGAAGACGCATCGTGTATCTCAAGCATGGCGGGATATTCGACCTCGTGCTGTGAAAGCGGGATCGTCTCCAGGCCTAGCGCCGGAGCCTCTCCCGGTGCCGGCAGAGAACTCTCCGATGTGCGCCCGATCGCCACGAGGCACAAGGAAACCTCACGCCGCGTATCCAGATCGAGTAGGCGGTTCACCTCGGCGTCCACGAACCCGAGCACGATCTCGGCCGGTAGCCCCGACGCCGCAGAAACGGCCAGCATATTTGCCAGCAGCGTGCCGTTGTCCCAACCGAAATGGCGATAAGTGCGAGCCTGGTACTTCCAGGCGTTCCGCCAGTACGTTCCAGTGCAGATGACCGTCGCGGGTGCGTGAGCCACCGCGAGTTCCGTCGCCGTCGCCTGAGCAAGGTTTCCGCGAAAATTACCCTTTCGCAGAAGCCGCAGCGATACTTCCGCCGGATTGAAGTGATACACGCCGGCATCCAAGTGCGGGAGATCGCCAGTCACGATATACAGTTCGATTTCGTAGAGAGCTCCGGTGCAGGCCGCGGCGCGAAAGTAGATTTCTCCACCCGGATATGCACGCTGTTTGGTAATCCCTGCCGAGAAATAGAGGAGGCGCGCCAGATCCTGAACGCCAGGGACCGAATCAGCCCGTGACGAAGGCACTGGTTCTGAGATTGCGGAGAGCGCCGCCACCCCTGTTTGCGCCACGTCCCGCGGCAGTGGAAGAGGCTCAATCTTTGGGTAGATTTTGAGAGGCAACGGACGATTCGCCCAGTCCAGGAAGTGAGGATGGTTACGAACACTCCAGTGGGAGTGCTTGGTACTGTCGTGATACTTCCAAGCTGCCTGGATTTCGCGGTTGTTCATCAGCTGCTACGCCAGACTAGCACCTGCCGGGACCACGGGCGCAATGAGCTTGTGACCCAAGATTGTGCCTGGATCACGCGCAACCCTTCCATAGTCCGGTAAGGGAAGGGTTGCCGACTACTCTCCCGAAGGAGTCCGTAACTCAAAGGAGTTGCGGTTGAAGGCAATGGGGGCTTGGCGGACGACGTGCCCTAGACATTCCGTCTGGGAAGATGCGTTGATCGACGGTCACAATCCAGGTCGAAAGCGGAGGGAGAACGAATGAGTCCAAAGTGACTCTTTACGCGTCGGGGCCGCGCCATACTCGACAGAAGTCACAATCGCCAATCGACTCAAGCTGACAGACCACCATGCGACATCTCTGGTTGCTCCAAGAAGCTAATCTCACATAGTATTGGATCCTCTTCTAACTCGCGGGTAGTACGTGAAACGAGCGTGCTCATCAATCTCAACGCTCGCAGCCGGCGGTGGCAAATGAAGTATCCAGCGACTGGGCTACTGTTGGCGTTTCTAAGCTTCCCACGTGCGGTCTTTGGTCAATCTGAGGAACAACACCACCACGCGGATACCGTGCGAGCGGAACAATACGGGAGTGTCCATTTCCCGATCTCCTGCTCGGGCCAGGTCCAGCAAAGCTTTGAGCGCGGGGTGGCTATGCTGCACTCTTTCGAATACGAGGATGCCGATGCGACCTTTATCGCTGTGGCGCATCGCGACCCCAACTGTGCCATGGCTTATTGGGGCCAGGCGGTAAGTTATTACCATCCCCACTGGCAGCCCCCTGATGCTGCCCATCTGAAGCTCGGGCGAGAGGCAAGTGAACGAGCCTTGGCGATTGGCGGCAAAACGCTGCGAGAAAAGCAGTACATCACAGCGATTGCCGACTACTATCGCCAATCTGAGCGACTGGATTCTCGAACTTGTGCTCTGAACTATCAGAAAGCCATGGAGCACTTGTATACGGCATATCCCGAGGACCGCGAAGCGGCTCTTTTCTATGCCCTGCAGGTAATCGCGAACGCGCCGCCACGCGACCCCAGCTACGCCGAGCAGAAGAAAGCTGGCGCGATCCTGGAAAAAATCTTCGCGGAGTTGCCCAATCATCCGGGGGTGGCTCATTACATCATCCATGCCTACGACAACCCAATGCTGGCCAACCGCGCGCTGGCAGCAGCGCGGAGCTATGCCAAGATTGCGCCCTCTTCGGTTCACGCTCTGCACATGCCGTCTCATATCTTCATTCAAGTGGGATCATGGCAAGAGGCCATCGATTCCAATCTCGCCTCCTTGGCCGCGGCCCGTGCCTGGGTAGTTAAGTCTCAGCGAACCGAGCTGTGGGACATGCAGGCACACGCCCAGGATTACCTCGCCTATGCTTATCTGCAAACCGGACAGGATGCACTGGCGAAAAAAGTCCGCGATGAAGTTAGCGGCTACCGCGACCGATTCGGAGAAAGCCCCAGGGCAGCGTACTCGGCGCTCTTGGGGATTCCTGCTCGTTACGCATTAGAGCGGCATCAGTGGTCCGAGGCAGCGTCTCTCCCCATTCGAAAAGTTCCCATGCCCCTGTATGAAGCCGAAACCTATTTCGCGAGGGCGATCGGCTGCGCGCGCACAGGCGATCTCGCCGGTGCGAGGTCCAATGCTGACAAGCTCGCGGAGCTTCGTGATCGATTGTCGCAAGGAAATCAAGGTTGGGAGGGCAACGCCGACCTGGTGGAAGTACAACATTTACAGGCTGAGGCATGGTTGGCCCATGCGGAAAAGCGCGAGGCAGACGCCGTTAAGCTGATGAAATCGGCGATTTCCCTGGAAGAAACCACGCCAGCAAGTTTGTTCCCAGCGCCTTTGCTTGCCGGGAATGAACAACTCGGCGACCTGCTATTGGAGCAGAACCAACCCGAGCAGGCACTGGCAGCCTATGAAGCTTCCCTGCAGGTTGCCCCAAATCGTTTCAATAGCCTCTCCGGTGCTGGACGAGCTGCAGAACTGGCAGGTGCTCGTTCGAAGGCTGAGACTTATTACGGTCAACTTCTAACTATGTGCAAGAACGTAGAGTCAGAGCGACCGGAGTTGCACTCCGCCCAAAGCTTCCTTCAGAAACAGGCTAAATTGAGGCCTTAAGCGGGGTCCGCGCGTTTCCGTGTTACGAACGCGCCAATGGTTGATGCGGGCTACTACGTAGAAGTGACCTCCTCGCAACTGACTGGTGGACCTATCGGGATTGTTCCCGAGTGTAAGCATCCAGGGTTTTGTCTCCAGCCTAGCGGACTTCAGAGGACTAATCCTGTCTGGAGGCCAGATAGCTTCCAGTTTGCCGACCAACCAGGAGTCAGTCCTCGCGGCGGCCTCGGATGCAAAGATCTAGCCTGATGTGTGTAGCTTACGGAGCAATTGCTCGAGCGAGTGTCACCAAATCGCCGTTGCTCCAATCGTCCCGTGGCTCTGCCGCTGCGCGAGCGAACATCCACAGCCGGACGCGTTCATGGTCGACGCCAAGCAGGTCCGCAAAGCGCCGGATCGTTCCGTCCGGGTCCGATCGCAATCTTGCGGAACAATTGAACAGGTGCTGCGTCGCGTCGTAGGCGGGATCTCCGACGAAGGGTTTTGGGTCGATGACGAGCCAGGGCTGGCGTTGCGCCCGGAGGACGTTGCCTGCGTGCAAGTCGGTAGCCAACACGAACTCTCTGGGTTCGGTGCGCGGCAAGTCCGTAAGGAGGCGTAGACCTTCGTGGACTAGTCCCGTATCGGGCCACTGCTCGATGTGCGCCAGCGTCTCGTCACTCCAATACTCTGCCAAATCAGACAGGGGCCGAAAGGGATGCTGTGCTGATGGCGCGCGCCACAGACGACGCAGCAAACCTGAAATCACCACGTCCTGGTCGCACTCCGGCAGCGTGCGCAGTACCGTCCCCGGCTCGCAACGCTCCAAGAGCATAGCACCCAGATCATCGTCGGCCATGAGGAGTCGCACAGTCGGGTCTCCGTCCCAGAAGCGCAGCCCGTGAATTTCGTGCCCTCCCTCCATGTGCGGCATGCCAATCTTCAGTACCGCACGGGTTCCGTCTGCGCGTACCACTGCTGCCACGTACGAGCAACTCACCTCCTCGCTATCGAACGGGGCATCAAGCGTCAGCGACCATTTGTCCTCCAAGTTTCGCACCACGTCGGGCAGTTGGTCGCGCCATGCCGCACGCTCCGGAGTCTTGTGGCAGCTAGCCGCGAGTCCATGTGGGATTCTCAGTGCCATGGCGTTCATTGTAGTCCCTTCACCAACTGCTCGACGACGTCCTGGAGATGTGGCTCGCCCCGGGGTAGCGCGTTGTGAACAGATGACGGGCTATCCTTCCATAATCCGGTAAGGGAAGGTTGCCGACCATCCAGAGGCGGCAGCAATTCGCGTACACAGGGCAAGTTATAGGCCGCCGTACAATGCAGGTGGGATTCGGTTCAGATGATTACGAAACGAAGCTTTGTGAAACGGGTGTGGACTCCCACTCTTGTGGACAGGCTAGGCTATTCGCATGGACCGACGAACCATTGAGATGGCACAGGGTGTCCAACGTCACTCCGCGCGCAGAACGCTGATGAGGTCTGTGGAAGCCGCGCGTCGCGCGGGCAGCAATGAAGCCAGCCCTGCCAGGAGCAGCACGAAAATTGCGGCCAGGGTTAGCACCAGCGGATCGAAAGGACTGACACGAAACAGGAAAGAGCCCAGCAGCCTGGAAGCCGCAGCCAAGCCCAACAGTCCGATCGCGCACCCGAGCATAGTCACTTTCGCTGCAGATGCAAAGACGAGGCGCAGAATGCCGGCCCGTTGCGACCCTAAAGCGATGCGGATGGCCATCTCTTGTGCGCGCAGAGCAGCCGAGAAGGAGATGACGCTGTACATGCCGAGCGCCGCCAGTAGCGCCGCCGCCATGGCAAAGGCAGAGATTACTACGGTGTTAAAGCGACGTGGAGCTTCGCTATAGGAAACCGCGCGCTCCAGGCTTTGGACCTGAGCGAGGGGTAACTGAGGGTCAATCGAGCGGACTGTCGCACGCAGAACATTCGCCATCTGCTCGGGCTCCATTGCCGTGCGCACGACGACAGAGCCTCCATTTCCGTTCAGGTCTGTGGGAGAGGCGAAAGGCCCTATGGACTTCGCATACTGTTCGACCGGCTGGTAGTACTGTTGTTTGCTAGGTACGTCGGGCGACGCCTCCTTTACGTCCGCAACTTCACCCACAACCGTCAGCCACGGTATCTTCGTTTCCTGCAACCCCAGGCGCAGACGCTTGCCGACGGGGTCCGAACCGGGCCAGCAGTGCTCGGCGAGCCTGTGGTTAACGATTGCCACCAGTTGCGTATCCGCTGTGTCCGCTGAGGTGAAATAACGCCCCGACAGAAGCGGAACACCGATCGCCTGCAGATAGTCACCCTCCACCGTCACCTGCGTGGCGAGATTCATTCCGGCGCTCTTGGATGCGACATAGCCTTCCGCGTCGAATACAGTATTGCTGTTGCCGCCCGAAGCCGGCAGGAACGAGGTCAGCCCCGCAAACCTCACGCCGGGAAGCTGGCGAAGACGGCGAATCAGTTCGTGATTGAACTCATCCACCGCTGGTTGGGTTGCGTATTGTTTTTGCGGCAGCGAGTAGGAAGCCGTGAGGACATGGTCCGGGCGGAAGCCGAGATCGACGGCAAGCATCTTCTCAAAGCTTCGCAGCAACAATCCGGAAGCCGCCAACAGCACCAGTGCGATGGCGATTTCACTAGCCACCAACGCGGAGCGAAGCCGCACATGCCCTCCACTCACCGTGCCCGTGCGCCCCCCTTCCTTCAGGGTCTCGTTGACGCTCGTCCGCAAAGCGGCGAAGGCCGGAGCCAATCCGCAAACGATGCCGGTAAGCGCCGATAGTACGATTGCGAACAGCACCACCTGCCCGTCGAGTCTGATTTCCTGAATACGAGGCAGCGTTTCAGGCAGCAGGCTCACGCCCACTCGCAGCGCGATAGCCGCCAGACCCACACCGAACACACCTCCGGTAAAACTCAGCAAAAGGCTTTCGAGTACCGCCTCGCGCAGCAGCGTACCAGCGGGTGCTCCCAGGGCCATCTGTAGCGCGATCTGGCGCCGACGACGGAGACCGCGGACTAGTAGCAGTCCAGCAAGGTTGGCGCAGGTGATCAGCAGCACAACCATGGTGGCCAGAAACAGCGTTTGTACGAGTTGGCGAGCCTGCTCAACGGTCTGTTCATGGAGAGGGCGCACCACTGCCTGAATGCGCAGACTCGACATGAACGGAGGATAGCTGCGCATCGTCTCCCGGGCAACGCGCTCCGCATCGCTCTGCGCTTGCGCTGCCGTGATTCCTGCCTTAAGCCGTCCCACCATGGCGAAGTTCCAGGATGCCGCTCCGGTCGTGAGTTCCTGTTCGGTGAAGCTCAGGGGAACCCACAGCTCACTGTTGTTCAGGTGTCCCGGCACCAGGGGGAATTCAAAATCTCGCGGCATTACCCCGATCACGACGTAGGGCTTGCGATCCAGTAAAATCTTAGTTCCCAATACGTGCGCATCGCCGTGCAGTCGGCTCCGCCAGAGCGTGTAGCTGACGACTGTTACCTGCTCGTATCGGGCATCCTCATGCTGCGTAAAGAATCGGCCCATCAGAGGCGCGACCCCAAGGGCTGGAAACACCCCGCCTGACATCCGAGCCGCATTCACCTGCGCTGGCTCTCCAATGCCCGACAGTTCGTAACCCACCGGTTGATACCCACCAAGAGCCTCGAAGCTGTGCGTGTCCCGCGTGTAGGCGCGAATATCGGGAGCCGTGACGCCCGCCTCGCCGTTGCCTCCTTGCAGGATGTCAGACAGCGCTACCAGCCTTTCGGGATGCGGGAATGGCAACGGACGCAGCAGCACGCCTTCCACGATAGAGAAAATGGCGGTCGTGGCTCCGATTCCCAGGGCGAGCATCAGCACGGCCGCGATCGTGAAGCCGGGCGACTTCAGCAAATGACGAAGAGGAATTCGTAGTTCATGCAGAAACATATGCGTCAGATCCTTAATTGAATGGGCAGTCGCCCCTTGCCTGAATACGAGTCAGGCTAAGTGATTGTTCCGCGATGATTCTGCCGGATCAGGGGGACGGGCGAGTCGGTCAAGATGTTCGTTTCTGACGTGGGTACAACCGCGCCCCCAAGGCACTCGCTCCCGAGTGACCCTTCCACAATCCCGGTTAGGGAAGGGTGGCCGACCACACGCCAACCAGCTGGATTCTGTGGATTCTGGCGTGGTGTTGACACCTACTCTACCCGTCACTACTCTACCTGCGGTTGGGCGAGAGCCTACGTTGACCCGAAAAACGAGTCCTGCCCGATGCAAGACAATCTTGTTAGCAAGGGAGGCTGGGAGCCATGAACAACATCGTTCTAGTCCACGGTGGCTTTGTTGACGGCGCTGGCTGGGAGGGCGTCTACAAAATTCTGAAACGAGACGGCTACAGTGTCAGCATTGTCCAGAATCCTACAATATCATTGGAGGACGACGTAGCAGTGACCAAGCGAGTTCTTGCAGCGCAGGACGGACCTGCAATTCTAGTCGGCCACTCCTATGGAGGAGCGGTGATCACTGAAGCCGGAAACGATCCAAAGGTTGTAGGGCTCGTGTACATCACTGCGTTCGCTCCAGACAGGGGCGAGTCCGTGGCCTCCCTTATTAAGGACCCGCCGCCCGGCGCGCCCGTACCGCCGATACTGCCGCCGCAAGACGGCTATTTGTTCCTCGACAAGACGAAGTTCGCAGCCTCTTTCGCTGCGGACGTGGACGCAGAAAAAGCCGCGTTCATGGCCGACTCCCAAGTCCCGTGGAGCGTGGCGGCTCTCAGTGGGACAATCAGCGAACCGGCGTGGAGAGCCAAGCCTAGCTGGTACCTGATCGCCACCGACGACAAGATGATCCCACCTGATGCCCAGCGTTTCATGTCCAAGCGGGCAGGCTCCACGGTCGTTGAGGCGAAGGGAAGCCATGCCATCTACGTCTCGCAACCCAGCGCTGTCGCAGGCCTCATTGAACAGGCCGCCAAGAAAGCGAAGGCCGCCACGGCTTGGTAGGTCCATGGTATCGAAGACCGCATCATTATGTTTACCATCGAGCGAATCAACGACCTCCACGCCCGGCTCGGTAGCGCGAGGACGCTCCCGGAGTATGTGCTGGCGCTTAAGGGGCTCGGCGTCGAACGGTACGATTCCTACGTGGCCGACGGCCATTCGGAGTACTTCGGGCAGGGCGGCCACAGGGTCGTCTCCCCACCGGTGCACGAGGTACTTCCCGTCGCTGAGACCGGTCAACGCGAGACGTTCCTTCAGCACCTGCGCCGGCACGAGCGGCACGAGGCGACTTACTTAGAGATGTCCAGGGGCTTGGCCAAGAGCGGGATAGAGAAGTGGACTGTGGAGACGGGTAGCATGACTATGACGTTCTACGATAAGGCCGGCAGAGAGATGCTAGTCGAGCAGATCAAGTAGGCGTCCTAATCAGGCGAGATCCGGACAAGGCGGCCCTGGTCCGGAGAACGGACAAACCATTCGCGAAGCCGCACCCTGGATCCGCAGACCATTCAAGAGCGCGAGATACACGCGAGGCATCGCCTTGTGTGCTAATCCTCCGTCTCAATGCGCCATGCGGTTTGATACGCGGGAATACGCGCAGCCACATACGCACCAAATGCGAGGTCCACCGCCGTGCAGAAAATTGCGTACCAGTCTGGGATGTAAGTCGAGTTCCGATAGTGCCAGGAATCCCAGGCTAATCCGTGGGCTACGATTCCGATGGCCAGGAACCAGGGCGAGCGCTTCAAACCGAGCACGGCAAGAGTCGCAAAAAGAGGAATGCCCAAAACTTCTACCCAAAGCCAGAAGTTCGCGTCGCGTCCTGTCGAGTCGAACAGGTAGCGAACCACATAGACAAGCGGCATGCCCACGAGGAACCCTGCAAGCAAATTCCGCTCCAAGTTCACTCCATGCAATACCCGCCAACGCGTTAGCCACAGTAAAGTGACGATGACCACGGTAGCAGCTGCGGCAAGGAGGCATAGGTCTCCAGACACCCGCCACGGAACTCTGTAAAGCATCCATGCAGTGACGAACGAAACGATAATCAGGACCACCGTCTGAACGGTCTCTTGTGCGATGGTCAGGCCGGCACGCGCCTCCGGCGTCGTATTCATGTTCGGATTGTCTTCCTTTGTGCCTGGATGTATTCAGCAACCCAAGAGCGATATAGGGCCTGGCGTGCAAGCGTCAGCTCGTAGTATAGCGGCATATGATGGTTTCTGCGGTCATATTGGTGCTCCTTGCTGTATCACGGGCAACTCTTCCGTAATCGGATAAAGGAAGGGTTGGGAAAGACGCCGCGCGAGCCGAGTGCGGCCTGCGCGGCGACCCTTGCGGAGTACACCCCGCGGGAAACCGCTACTTCACGGTGAACGGCGCCGACGCCGTCACATTCTCCCATTCGACGAGCAGTTTTCCCTTGGCGCTGCCGGCGCCCGACAGCGTGATCTTGAGGGTTTCGACCGGAGCTGACGGCCTGCCCATGGTGAGCGAAGCGCGGCCCAGTTCGGTGGCTGGATCATCGGTGGTGGCGCCCTCGCGAATGCCGTCCGGTGATACCCCAACGCCCCAGATGTGGCGGGCGCCGGCCATCAGGGTTTTGTTGACGATCAGCTTCCACTGGCCGTTGTCGAGCTCGGCGTACAGGGTGTAGTCGCCCTTGGGAATGGCGAGGCCATTGAGGTCGAGGTCGGCGTCGGTGTGCAGAACAGTGGCGTAATCGGCGCCCAGACGCCATACGCTGCCATCCGGCTGGAGCGCGCCCGCGCCATTGAAGATGTGGCGTCCCCTGACGGACGGGGCGTGGTAATAGATCCAGAGGTTCTTGCCGTTGATGGTGACGCTGGTTTCGGCGCCCGGACTCTTGGTGTTCTTAGTGGCCAGGTCTTCCTTCTTCACCTGGGCGACGGCCGGCATCAAGCCGCTTAACAAAAGAGCACTCAATAGGATTGGTTTCATTTCCGATGTCGTTCCTTTCTGTAGGGAGTATACAACGCGCGCGGCGACTGCCCCCGCAGGGTTTACAAGTGAAACTAGCTTGCTGAACAGTCCCGGACTGTTTCTAAATTTCTCCTGGGTTACGGGCAAACCGGCAGTAATTCTACTTGCCCATTGTGTCTCCTTGCTGCCGGAGAGAGAATCACCTGGGGAGAAAACGACTCATGGTAAACACAATCGTTGACGGAACGTTCCGGCAGACCAATTTGACCAACGAATCGTTCGAGTATCTAGCCAAGCGCGAAGAGCTTCGCCTCGCGGAAATCGAACTCATGCGCCAGCGGGAACGCGTCGCTGAGCTGCGCCGCCATCTTCCGCAGGGCGCTCCTATTCAGGACTATGCGTTTGAAGAGGGCCCGCGCAACCTTAACGGTGGTGATGCGCCTGTGCGGACCGTCCGTCTGAGCGAACTCTTCACCATGCCGAATCGCTCGCTCGTCATTTATCACTTGATGTACGGAAAGCGGCAGACCAAGGCTTGCCCAATGTGCACCGCCTGGCTCGACGGCGCGAACGGCGTGGCCCACCACCTCGCTCAGAACCTTGACTTCGCCGTGGTCGCCGCCGCTGATGTGCCCACTCTGCGCGCGCACGCTCGCACGCGCGGCTGGGACAGGCTGCGCCTCCTCAGCGGCGGCGACAGCACCTTCAAGTACGATTTAGGCAGCGAAGACCGCGAAGGGCATCAGGACTCCACCGTTTCCGTGTTCACGCGCGATGCCGACGGCACTCTGCGCCACTTCTACTCCGCGCATCCTCGAATGGCGCCCGACATCCCCGAGCGCGGCATCGACCTGCTGGCTCCCGTCTGGCACTTCATGGACCTTACCCCGCAAGGCCGCGGCAACTGGTACACCAGTCTCGACTACGGCACAAAAGTCCGGGCCGCCTCCAAGTAGGTTCATCTCGAACGCTAGGAGCATCATTTCGACCGTCAGGATCGTTGCCTTTGCAGTATCGCAGGCTCAACTATCGCCACACCTGCTACTCCCGAGACCGCCCTCTCACGAATTAAAGCCCATATCGAGGCATTGCTGAGTAGAGGGAACGCCGTTTCGATCTCGGGTGGATCACGGGGAAACTTGATCTTACCCTCTACGAAACCACTCTAATCATTGATCGATGGCATGGAGGCCACCGATCATGAAGCACAGAGCAACTTCCAGAAGAAGACGCAACAGCACCAGGTCCGTGTTGCGCCTGCTTGATCTCGAACACTCCAAAACCGCAGTCTTGAACAGCCTCACTTCTCGGGATGCGCAGCGGGGATATCGTCACTCCATCGATGAATTCGTTGATTGGTATTGTTCGGAACCGCGCTTGGCATTCAATAGAATAGTCGTCATGCGCTACCGATCTCATCTCGAATCTCGTCAACTCGCGCCTGGTACGGTCAATCTACGACTAGGTGCCGTACGCCGTCTTGCGTATGAGGCAGCCGATTGCGGTCTGCTGAGTGCCGACTTGGCAGCGGGTATTCGTCGCGTTAAAGGCGTGAAGAAGTTAGGCGTTCGCCTCGGCAACTGGCTGACTGCAGAGCAGGGGCAAGCGCTTTGGAAAGCGCCTGATCGCGAGCGGCTCAAAGGAAAACGAGACCGCGCTTTGTTGGCTCTCCTGCTCGCGTGTGGGTTAAGAAGACACGAAGCCGTCGCATTGACGCTGGATCATCTCCAGCAGCGGGAGGAACACTGGGCCATCGTCGACTTGATGGGTAAGGGAGGCCACGTTCGAACGGTTCCGGACTGGGTGAAAAGCGAGCTAGAAGTGTGGCTTGCTGCGGCCGGCATTGATCGAGGAAGGCTTTTTCGCAGGGTCAACAAAGTAGGAAAAGCATGTGGAGAGGGCATCACGGTAAAGGCGGTTTGGCACATAGTGAAGGAATCCGCCAAGTGCATTGGCGTGCCGAAGTCGGCGCCACACGATCTGCGACGGACCTGTGCTCGACTCTGCCATGCTTCGGGCGGGGAGTTGGAGCAGATCCAATTCCCTTTGGGACACGTTTCAGTGCAAACGACCGAACGCTACCTTGGCTGCAAGCAGCGAATTCGATCAGCCGTTAATGATCGTATTGGCATCGAGCCCACTCCTTGAGCTGGGTGCGCGGTTGTGGAAGGTTGGCCGACATTCGGGAATTGAGAGTCTTGCGTTCTGGCCTCAGTCCGAGCCGCGCTTCAAGCGCGAGCCTATTTGGCCCGCTGGCCGAAAGCGCAATGCTGACCAGACCTCGTCGATGGCAACGATGGACACGGAGCGCCATCCCGCAGCACTCATCGCTTCGCGGATTACGTCGCGACTGAGATTTCCCGCGACCTTCGAGGTTTTCTTTGGGTAAGAAATCCACACCAAAGCGTTCGGAGCTGCATGTTTCGAGAGTCTCCTGGCGAACCTGCTGATCTCGGACAGGCGCGTCGCAAAGACCTGCACGAACGGATACGTCCCGGCGGCCCTCGAAGAGACGTTGAGCCCGTCAGGCAGAGGCGCCAACAATTTCAGATAACCGGGAGGCGGGGCGATGACTAACGCCCGCATGCCGGGGTTCATACCCAGCTTCCTGGCAATCGCGTTCTTCATTTGTGGTTGACCTTGCTGGAGAGCGCGAACTGATTCCCGTCGGGATCCTTGAAGATGGCGATCGATCCCCAGGGCTCATTCTTGGGTTCCTGGGCAAAGGTAACGCCCTTGGACTTGAGGACTTTGGCGGTGGCGAAGACGTCGTCGCACCAGAAGGCAATGGACTGGAATTCGCCGATGCGCTTCTCGTGACCCTCGGGCGTGTAGAGCGCGACGCCGGTTTCCGCCCCCGGGATTAGCAGTTCAATCCAGCGTTGTTTGTCAGTGAACGGCTGGTCCGTCACTACTTTAAGTCCCAGCGCCTCGGTGTAGAATTTCAGAGAAACGTCCTGATTGCGAACCGGAATGCCTGCGAACTTGATTCCTCGAACCATAAGTGCTCCTCCTCTGTGAGATGTGCGGAGCATAGCTAGCAGAATTGATGAGCGCAATCGTCCAGTCATTGCTATATTAGTGGCCGCTATAGCGATGCTGAATCTGGACGATTACGTCGTAGACGTGTTGATGCGTGACCTAGTTGGGCACGATCGCAGACCCGCTAGCTTCCTCGTCTATGTATGGCTCACCGCCGAACAAGCACGCAGGCAGGGAGCCGTTCAGGTGAGTTATCAGGAATTGGCCGAGTCGGTTGGTCTGTCGAAGAGTTCGGCGCAAGCTGCGGTGAGTTGGCTGGTCCGAAGGAAACTGCTGGCCGCCAGCAAGGAAAATGCTACTGCAATCCCGTGTTACACCGTGCGGAGCCCGTGGAGGGATGCTGCACGCCGCGTCAGTCTCCGCCGCAGTCAGTGAGCGTTCCTCCTGGATCACGGGGAACTCTGACCGTACCGCCGCGACCTCACCCGATCATTGATCGGTGGCATGGAGGCCATCGGTCATGAACCGGAAACCGCACTCACGAAGAAAACGTACCACTACAAAATCTGTCCTGCGCCTGCCAGACCTCGAGCACGCCAAAGCCGCAGTCCTAAATAGCCTCACCAGCCTGGACACCCAACGGGGTTATCGTCACGCCATCGATGAATTCGTTGACTGGTATTGTTCGGAACCGCGCTTGGCTCTCAACAGAATTGTAGTGCTGCGCTATCGGTCTCATCTCGAATCCCGTCAACTTGCGCCTGGCACCCTCAATCTACGTCTCGGTGCCGTGCGCCGGCTTGCATACGAGGCCGCCGACTGCGGTCTCCTCAGCGCCGATTTGGCGGCGGGTATTCGCCGCGTTAAGGGCGTGAAGAAGTTGGGAGTGCGCCTCGGCAATTGGCTGACCGCGGAGCAGGGCCAAGCTCTTTGGCAAGCACCCGATTATCAACGACTGAAAGGAAAACGCGACCGAGCATTACTAGCATTGCTGCTCGCGTGCGGCTTGAGACGGCATGAAGCCGTGGCGTTGAGATTGGATCACCTCCAGCAACGCGAAGAGCATCGGGCCATCGTTGATCTGGTCGGCAAGGGAGGCCACGTTCGAACAGTTCCAGTTCCTGATTGGGTGAGAACCGAACTCGACGATTGGCTCGCCGCAGCTGGAATTGATCGAGGAAAACTGTTCCGTCGGGTCAACAAAGTTGGAAGGACATGGGGAGATGGCATGACGGTGAAGGCGGTTTAGCACATTGTGAAGGAATCCGCCAAGCGCATCGGCGTGGCGAAGTTGGCGCCACACGATCTGCGGCGGACCTGTGCTCGGCTTTGCCATGCTTCGGGAGGCGAGTTGGAGCAGATCCAATTCCTCTTGGGGCTTGTCTCAGTTCAAACGACCGAACGCTACCTTGGGTGCAAACAGCGGATTCGATCAGCGGTCAATGATCGCATTGGCATCGAGCCGAATCCTTGAGCTGGGTGCGCGGTGTGGAAGGGTTGCCGACCACGTGGAAGGTGGCCAGGCCAGTCAATGCACGCGCGTTGTCGGGAGCAATCCGTCGATGCAGCCGTAAGCTACCCGAGGACAACCTTCGACCGCCGATTGCTCTCGATTCGCCGGTCGCGCTTTCCCCGGTTCTTTGTTGTGCAGCTTCAGAACTTCTTGCGTGCCGACTAGCACTGACATCGGTCTGCGCTGAGTTGCACTTACTTAGTCGTGCCCTGGGTTATTTTGGAGCATCCGCCACTGTCCGGGCGAAGTCCCTTCCCACTGGTGGAAAGCCCGAAAGAAGGAATTGGAGTCCTCGTAGCCTAAGAGATACGCCGTTTCATTCAACTCACGCGACGAGTGGAGCAGGTAGTGATGGGCCAATTCACGACGGGCCTCTTCAAGCAAACGCTGAAATGATATGCCCTGCTCTGTCAGTCGCCGCTGCAATGTTCGAATGCTCATGTGTAACTCTCTTGCGAGGTCGTCTATACCTGGACGCTGCCCCGCAAGTAGTTGTTTCAGAATGCCTTTTGCTTGTTCACTGAAATTTCTCTGCGCAAGCTGCTCGGCTAGCTCCGCTTCAAGCTGCGGCGCCACAGTTGCCAGCAAATCAGAGTTGTAGGTGATAAACGGGAGCTCCATATCCGCTTTGCTGAATATCAAGGCGTTCTGGTTGGACTTGAATTTTACGGGGCAGTGGAAATGCGCTTCATACATTTCTTGGTGTACCAGAGTTCGTTGAAACTCCACGCGCTTCGGATTGATAGACCGCCCCGTGCCTCGACGTGCGATACCCACAATCCACGCGAAACACACGTCCACCAACAACGGAGGCTCTTTCTCGTGTGCGAGGAGCCACACGAACTGGACGGTGCGTTCATTGCCCCGACCGACTACACGGATTTCCTCTGGACAGGTGAGTTGTTTGTAGCGCGACAGCCGCTCGACAGCGTCACCAAACGACCGCGCGGAGAGTGCGGCGATTTTAATCGGGTCGTAGCGCTCGAAGCGCTCCTCGGTCCCCAGCTTCAGGCCAAAGCCGGCATCGTTGGTGGCTTCAGCAATTCCCCGGTGAAGCGCGAAGAACTCCTGGGTGCTCACTAGAATCTTGTCCTGGTTGAATAACCCCTTCGGCAAACCAGCTTGCCGCAGCGCTGTATCCGGCGAAAGGCCCAGTTCTTCCAGCTTTCGCGGCAGCGTGCTCGAAATTCGAAATCGGTTAGTCATGGCTCACCAAGAGCGTAATTTTGCTTCGGGGAGTCAAATGGAACTGTCGCTGTCCGCGTGATCGTTCCAGTCAGACTCACATAAACCGCGACACCCGAGTCACAGGTCATTTTCATCGTATCCTGGCTTCTTATAAAGCGTATCCCACTTGTTCTTAACGTCAGGTTTGTACACCTTCTCTAGCCAATCCTCAGGCTTGACCTCTTCCATTGCTACCGAAACCGACTCCTCCCCATAATGCAGAATTTCCATGACGTCCTTGGTGATTGCTTCAGCTAGACGAGTTTTTTGTTGTTCGGATTTCCCAGGCCAGAGCTTGACGATAACGTGAGGCATTGTTCCTTCCTTCGCTTGTTGAAGATCGTCACCGAATCACATGCCGTATTGCTCGTTCGTAACCTGCTCCATCCAGTCGACCACGTTCCCATCCTTCTTTTCCTGAATGGCTATGTGTGTCATGGCAGTAGTCTGAGTGGCGCCATGCCAGTGTTTCTCGCCGGGCGAGAACCACACCACGTCACCCGGTCTGATCTCCTCGATCGGTCCACCTTCGCGCTGAGCCCAGCCGCAGCCCGCCGTGACGATCAGAGTCTGGCCGAGCGGATGAGTGTGCCATGCAGTTCTCGCGCCCGGCTCGAAAGTAACGCTAGCCCCTTGAACAAGGGCGGGATCGGGTGCCTGAAAAAGCGGATCGATTCGAACCGTCCCAATGAACCACTCTGACGGACCCTTCGCAGAGGGTTGCGAGCCAACTCTTTTGATCTCCATTCTTCTGAACTCCTTGCATTGACTTGATGTTTTGATATCCCAGACCGCCTCGACAGCGAAGCAACTACGGAGACAGCAACGTTTTAATCGCACGGCGCTCGTCCATCTCTCGGTAGCCCTCCGCTACTTGATCGAGAGGCAGCTTCAGGTCGAATACTTTGCCCGGTTCAATCTTCCTTTCCCAAACCAGCTTGATCAGGTCAGGCAAGTAGCGGCGCACCGGAGCAGGTCCACCGTGCAAATGAACGTGGGAGAAAAACAGCTCCTCACCGTTGAGTTCGACACTGTGTGGAACGCCGACATAACTCACATATCCACCTTTGCGGCTGGAATTGATCGCCTGCATTATTGACTCCTGCGTTCCGACGCACTCCAGCACTGAATCCGCGCCCAGTCCGTTGGTCAGCTCCACGATGCGTGCCACGCCTTCATCGCCGCGCTCGGTCACGATGTCGGTCGCGCCGAATTCTCGGGCGAGCTTCTGCCGCGACGCGTGACGGCTCATTGCAATGACTCGCTTCGCACCCATCTGTTTAGCGGACAGCACACCAAGTAATCCGACCGCGCCATCACCGACCACCGCAACCGTTGAGCCAGGTTTCACGTTTGCCGCATCCGCGGCGAACCAACCTGTACCCATGACGTCAGAGAGCGTCAACAAGCTCGGGATCAAGTCCTCCGAAGGAATATCAGGTGTCGCGACCAAGGTGCCGTCCGCGAGCGGGACACGCAGTACGGGAGCCTGTGCGCCGCCGACGAGTTCGCGATGCTGGCAGGACGAATGGTATCCGATATGGCAGTTGGGACAGGTATTGTCGGAAGCGAAGAACGAACCGATGACGAACTGACCGGGCTTAATCGCTTTGACCGCACGCCCCACTTCCTCCACGATGCCGCAATATTCGTGCCCCATCGGCGTGGGTTGAGCAGTCGGCTGAATGCCACGATACGGCCACAAATCTGACCCGCACACGCACGCGGACGAGATTCTGATGACGGCGTCCGTCGGTTTGACGATTTTCGGAACCTCGCGTTCCTCGAAGCGGACATCGCGCGGTCCGTACAAGACAGCTCCTCGCATGATTCATCTCCTTATTTCGATTTCTCTCTGTTCCGACGTTAGCGTACGGTGTACCCACCATCTACCGCGAGTGCCTGACCAATGACAAAGCTTGCGCTCGGACTGCAAAGCCAAAGCACGGCAGCAGCGATTTCGTCAGCTCTGCCTAACCTCCCAATCGGTACATCTCTCATCATTTCTTTCATAGCTTCTGCTTGACTGGCCAACATGCCTGCGACCATCGGCGTGTCAATGATTCCCGGACACACCGCGTTGATGCGGATGCCCCTGGAGGCATATTCGAGAGCCGCGCTTTTAGTGAGTCCAAGCACCCCGTGCTTGCCGGCGTGGTATATCGCCCGGCCCGCTATGCCTACGAGTCCGCCGAGCGAGGAATTATTGACGATGGCGCCGCTCCCTTGTTTGCGCATCTGCAGCAGTTCATACTTCATGCAACTGAAGATGGCGCGGAGATTGACGGCATTCACGCGGTCGAATTCTTCTACGCTTGCATCGGCGACTTCCGAAACGGCACTTTGGATACCCGCATTGTTAAACGCGGCATCCAGACGGCCAAACGTGGCGACCGTTTGCTCGACCATGGCCTTCACCTGCGCTTCGTCAGACACATCGCAGCGTACGGCGATGGCTTTATGTCCCGAAGCCGCCAGTTTCTCGGCGGCTGTCCGCACTGCCGATTCATTGGTGTCAACAAGCGCGACCGCAGCACCCTCTGCTGCAAATGCCTGCGCCGCAGACAGGCCCATACCGGACCCTGCCCCGGTGACTAGCGCGACTTTCTTTTCAAAAGACAAATTCATTGACCGGTTCCTCCTTCACTTGATGCATGCCTGCGCGTTCTCCTGCTCTTGGCTGAGAGCGACCTTTTGAGTGCGTTGACCCATTTCCGAATGCCCTTCTCATCCACACTTTAGATGTCCATACCGGTGCTGTGCACTAGCCAAACGCGCCAATCTACTTGCAATATACGCCACGCGGTAGGGCTTGAACGGGCCTGGGTCGAGGGAATTCCGCAGATGAACTGCTCTTTATCTTTGATGTGCAAATGTGGCGGCCATCTTGGACGGATTACGGGCTATGCGGAAGTTATCCCAGTAAACCCGACCGCACCATTACTTCGGGCTTGGCGACCAGCCGGCAGCACCGCAGCTCAATCAAGACAAGTGCGCTTGTGGGGATTTGGCGGTCTAGTTTGATATTATCGATTCCTGACCACAAGGTTCACGTCTCAAGTCCCAGCCCTCACAAAAACCGAAGACTGGGGCCATCCGAGAATTTCACACGGTTGCGGCGGCGGTAGAGAGGTCCCGCGCGGCGACGACGCGCGAAGTGCCGAGAACCAACACAAAGATGATCGCGCCCGATGCGAGGTAGCCGGTGTAGAACTCGGGATTAAACGATTGACGAAGTGGCTGGCCTGCGATGAGGCGCAAAAGGAGGGCTGGGAGAGCAAAGCGAAACGAGAAGGCGTTTAGCGCATCAAGCGCGCCTTGGGCAACGAGACGCGTCCGAGTCGCTGCCCACCCAACTCCGATGACTCCAAAGATTGGCAGGCTGATCAGGAAGAAACTAATCATCTATTAGATCGCTGCGTGCCTCGATGGCCTTGAGAACGGCAGCCATGTCAGCGTCACCGAAACCGAGCGCGCGCGTCTCGCCATAGAGCGCGTGGCAAACATCGAGCAGTGGCGAGGCGACGCCTGCCTCGCGAGCCGCTTCGGCGATTAGGCGGTTGTTCTCCAGGACGTTCGAGATCGTTGCCTGGACCGCGAAATCGCGGCCGACGAGCTTCGGCGCCTTCATACGCGAGACGTCACTTGCCATCGGCCCAGCATTTAGAACTGCCACGAACTGATTAAGGTTGAGGCCCTGGCGGTCGGCAAAATGCACGGCTTCGGCGAGGCCGGTAACGAGCGAGATCAGGAACAGATTGACCGAGAGCTTCATTAGAAGAGCGTTCGGTACCGGCCCGCAGATCATCGTCTCCCGGCACATTGGGGTTAGCAGCGGGCGAACGTCAGCGATGGCGTCTGCGTCGCCGGCGAGCATGGCGACGAGTTGGCCTGCCTCAGCGGGCTTGCGTGACCCGGAGACCGGTGCCTCGACGTAGTGCCCCCCGACAGAGCGAATGTCTGCCTCGAGCTCACGCGAATAGGCCGGCGAGGTCGTACCCATGTGCACGACCGTGTGTCCCGTCACCCGGGTTGCGAAGGCAGCGCCACCGCGGTCGAGGACTGTGTCAATCGCTCCGCCGTCGACGAGCATCAGGAAGACAGTTGCGGAGCGCGCGAACACGTCAGCCGTCTCTCGAGCAACATCCGCACCGGCCGCTGCAAGAATCTCAGCTTTGGCGCGTGTGCGGTTCCAGACTAGGAGCCGCGTACCAGCCTTGACGAGTGTCAGCGCCATGGCCTCTCCCATCGTACCAAGGCCGATGAAGCCGATCGGATATGCTGCGTCCATCATCGAGCCGCCCCATTGCTCAGCGCGCGCACGATGCTTTGATGAAGAGCCGAACACATCACGCGTCGGTCGCTCGCCACAGCATGAGGGAGGCGGCGAATAGCGCTATCAGCGATAGTGCTAAATTTAACCAGCGGTAACCGGCAGATGCATTCATATTGCTCCCTGCTGTACGCTATTCGACGCTAAAGCAGAGCAGCTCCCGCAAATCGCGCGCGCAGCCAGCCCGTGCCGGCTCGCTGCTCTTGGGCTTGCCTCCCTTACGGCAGATATTCCTGGAGCAGCGGCGCAGGGGCCGACTCGGCCTGCACCATGATGCCCGTGACTCGCCAGCCGCCGGCTTCTTTGATCGCTTGAATGCTGTTGATGCCGCGCGCGACTTGCTTGCCGTCGCTGTGCAGCACGTAGCTGCTCCATAAGTGCGCGATGTTGCCGTAGCGCTCAATGTGAAATTTCAGCTGCTTTTCTTCGAGCATGGCGTGGCCACGGGCTTTGACGCGGCCGATCCAATCGTCCAAGGTCTCGAGCCTATAGCTTGGCGCTCCGTCCGCGCCGAGTGAAACGAACATCATGCGCGCTTCGGGTATTAACAGGGCCTTCATGCAGGCTCGATCCTTGTCCGCGGGCCCGCTGATTGCCGCATCGATCGCGGCGGGAATGCCCTCGGGTTCCGAAGGCAAGGCACAGCCGGCATCCGGCGCCTGCGCCGTCGCACCGTCGGTTTGTGCGCCGACCAGCGTTGCGGTCATCCCGGGCACCGCCAAGCCGGCGATGCCCATCATCACTCTACACACTGATCTGTTCATGCTGCCTCCTCTGTCTCTACAGCGCCTGCTCATAAACCTAATGCCACAACACCCATTGATGAATCGTAATCGATGGATCCAGAAGCCGCAGCGCTTTAGCCGGCGACGCCCCTGAGCCCACACGTCTTGGTCACTCATTGCCGCCGGTTAACACGCATGGGGGCGCCCTCGACGGTTGAAGACTCAAGCGCGGACGGCGGCACCTCGATCTCGCCGCTTGCGATGTAGGTTGTTGCGCCGCCTACGCTGACAGAGGTCACCACGCCGTCGCGCTTGCGCGCCTCCGCTTCGATTTCGCTTCGGCGCCCCATCGAGACGCCTTGCTGGACCGAAAGGCGATAGGCCATCCCGCCAAAATCGGGCTTCGATGCCATTGCCCCGACGAGGGCTGCACAAGCGCTGCCTGTCGCGGAATCTTCTTCGACGCCCAGCGCGGGTGCCCACATGCGAGCATAGAGCTTGCCGCCATCCCGCAGATTTCCCGCGAAGAAGAAGATGTGGGGAGACCACGCTCGCGAGAGGGTTGCCGCCCAGGCAGCCCGATTGATCGTCGCCCGATCGACGACCTCGTTCGAGCTCAGTTGCGCAAAACAGAGTGGAACACCGACGCCCGCGAAAAAGACTTGGCTCACCGCGGCGGGCTCGACGGATAGGACGGCGGCGAGTTCAGTCGGAGAAGGTGCGCCGGTCGGTGCCTCGACCTTCCCCGATAACGTCAACGTGCCGTGGAACCCCCCGTTTCGCTGAGCGACGTCAACCGGCACGGGACTGACATTCTCCTCCAGAATGAGCCGGATTGGATCACTAAGCCGTACATGCTGTTTCATCACCAGCGCACAGACGGTGCCGACCGAGGGAGCCCCCGCGAAGTCGAGCTCAGTCCGAGGTGTGAAGATGCGCACCCGACACGTGTTCGCAGGATCCTTCTTCGGCAGGACGAAGGTCGTTTCGCCGAAATTGAATTCGCGGGCAATCTTCTGCATGCCCTCGGTCGAAATGCCGGCCGCCTCAGGCAGAACCGCGAGTTGATTGCCGCCGAACGGTGTCGAACTGAAAACATCGACGATGTGAAATGGGTACTTCATGAGATCAACCTCCGTGTGTTGCCTCAAGCCTTGACGACGAGGTCGATCTCAACGCAGGCCCCAAGCGGCAGCGCGGCCACTGCGATCACTGTACGGGCGGGAAAGGGTTGACTGAAATGCTTGGCGTAAATACCATTCAACGCCACGTAATCACTCATGCTCGTGAGATAGACACCGGCGCGCACAACCTGATCGAAACTCTTTCCGGCCGCCTTGAGAACCGCCGAGAGATTCTGGAAGACGCGCTCCGTCTCGGCCGCAATGCCCCCCTCGACTACCTTGCCAGTGGCCGGGTCTTGGCCGACCTGACCGCTGAAATAGATGAAACCACCGACTTCGATCGCCTGGGAAAACGGGCCGACCGGCGGCGCAAGTTCGGGCGAGGTAATTGCGGTCTTGCTCATGGCAGACTCCTTTGGATACTGGGTTGGATGGTCAGGATGGTGGAGCCCGAGGTTGCGCGCGCTTCCAATGCCTTGTGGGCGCGGACCGTTCCCACATCACTCGACGCGTCCATGCCCAAGGAACTCACGATTCCCGCAGCGCCACAATTGGATCCACCTTGGTCGCTCGCCAAGCCGGAATGTAGCTAGCGGCAATCGCAACGACGAGCAGAAGCAAAGGCACCATCAGAAATACGGCCGGATCATGTGGACGAACGCCATAGAGCAAACTTGCCATCATCGAAGCGGTAGAAGCGGAAAATATCACGCCGGCCACAATTCCGAGGCCAGCCAGGACTACACCTTTCCCCAGGACAAGTCGCAAGACATCCGCTCGCTGGGCACCCAACGCCAACCGCAGACCAATCTCGCGTGATCTTTGGCCAACCATATAGGCCAGCAAGCCGTAAATTCCGATCGAGGCCAGCAAGAGCGCCCCCCCCGCAAATCCCGCCACCAAATTCGCCGAAAACCTGCGCGATGCCAGCGATGCATCCAGTACCTCATCCATCGAGGTGACGTTGAACACCGGCAGCCCCGGATCTACACTCTGAATCGCGCCGCGAAGTTGCGCCTCCAGCGTGCTCGCCGGCAACGAAGTTCGCAGCGCCAAGCTCAACGTGCGCCCGACAAATTGATTCAGCGGAACATAGAGGTGCGGCACGCCATCGACATCGAGCCCGTCGTGCTTGATATTTTTCACCACGCCCACCACGGTGCTCCATGGATTCACAGGATTCTGCCCGAAACGCAACCGGATACGCAGCCGCCGGCCCACCGGATCATGATCCGGCCACCAGTAGCGCCTTGCCGTCGCCTCATCGATGATCGCCACGGGCAATTTGCCATTTTCATCGTCCTCGGTGAAGAACCGCCCCTCCACCAACGGAGTTTGTATCACCCGAAAATACTCCGGGCTGGTGCGGATAACTTCGGCGCTCAAATCTCCCGAGGATTCCGTGGGCCGGTCTTCGATGTCCAGCGAATTGTGATTCGTGGCGCCGTACGCCGCCGCATCGCTATTGATTGTGTCGGCGGCCGGCAAATTGGACGTAATCGCCGCCAACTCCACGCCCGGAATCGCGTTCGCGCGCCGTAGCAGTTCGCGATTAAACGGAATCTGCTGCGCTAAGGTGTGATATGGATCGAGCTGCGGATTATTCGGGTTCGGCAGATAGATATTCGCCGTCACCACTTGCGATGGATTGAAGCCCGGATTCTGCCGCAACAAATCGCGCAGCGTTTCCAATAGGAGCCCCGCGCCGATCATCAGCACTACCGCAAAAGCCAACTGCGACACCATCAGTGCGTCGCGCATGCGCCCGGCCTTCGCGCTGTAGCCCGAGCCGCGCGAGCCCTCGCGCATCGTGCCCGCAAGTCCCGCCTTCGAGGAATGAGTCGCGGGAGCCAGCCCAAACAGTAGACCGGTCGCGAGCGAAATCAGTAGCGCAAATCCCAGCACTCGCCAATCAATGTTTACTTCGCGCAGCCGCGGAAGATTCGCCGGCACAAATCGCAAGACGGCTTTCAGCGTAATCACCGCCGTCGTGAGCCCTGCGATTCCCCCGATGAAAGCCAGCAACAGCGATTCGGTGAGCATCTGCCGGATCATTCTGCCCCCGCTCGCTCCCATCGCCGCACGCACTGCCATCTCTTGCTGGCGTCCGGAGGCGCGCGCCAGAAGCAGACTGCCAATGTTTAGAGACACGACGAAAACGATTAAGATCACGGCAGCCATCAACACGACCAGCATCGGTCGGACCTTACCCACCAACGATTGCTGCAACGGCACAATCTCAACCGTCCATTTGGCTTGCGGAGGGTAATCATTCGCAAAGTCGCGACGCAAATTAGCAGCCATGGCATCAAGCCGCGCCTGAGCTGGCGCTACGGTGAGGCCCGGCTTGAGACGACCGATTGCCCCGGGTAATATGCGCAGGCCACGCGCCGGCGCTGGGAACGGATCGCCACTGAATCCGCAGGTAATCCATACCTCCACGGCTGGAATGGTCGGTCCGGGGTGGCGAAATCCGGGAGAAAGTACACCTACAATCGCATATAGATCGTTATCGAGGCGGAGGCTCCGGCCGAGGACGCCAGGATCAGCCCCATAAGATCGGCGCCACAAGGCATCGCTGATCACGACCACG
>Ga0209350_1000312_pt1 | contig 30037 bp, 12 predicted proteins | sample GraSoi013_2_20cm_2_FD_185822 | JGI IMG/M metagenome (GOLD analysis project Ga0209350, IMG submission 185822) | Grasslands soil microbial communities from the Angelo Coastal Reserve, California, USA - Sample 09_27_2013_2_20cm (SPAdes) (version 2) | ecosystem: Environmental > Terrestrial > Soil >...
CGCGAGGGTGACCGACTGGACACCCGGGTGCGCCTGCAGCGTCGCGAGCATGTTCTCGAAGAACAGCGTCTGTTGCGCGCGCGCGGGATAGCGCGCGGGCGTGAGCCGAATGCGGGCCGCAAGCACGTCGCGCGTGTCGAATCCGGGATTTACGTTGTTCAGCCGGATGAAGCTGCGCACCAGCAGGCCCGCTCCCACGAGCAGCACCAGGGCGAGGGTCACCTCGCTCACGACGAGCGTGCTCTGCAATCGCCGGCGCCCACCGGTTGCGCCCGGGGCATCCTCCCGCAGCGATTGCTCGATGCCGGGCGCCGAGGCCCGCCACGCGGGCAGGAGACCGAACGCCACGCCCGTCATGACGGCCAGACCGAGGCTGAAGCCCAGAACGCGGCCGTCGAGTCCAATTTCGGTTGTCCGCGGAAGCGCGTGCGGCCACACAGCGAGGAGGGCATCGAGTCCCCCGGTGGCCAGGACGACTCCGACGACTCCCGCGGCGAGCGCGAGCAGCGTGCTTTCTGTAAGCAGCTGCCGGACGAGCCGCCCGCGTCCGGCGCCGAGCGCGCGTCGAACCGCCATCTCACGGCGGCGCGCGGTGGCGCGGGCCAACAGCAGGTTGGCCCCGTTGGCGCATGCGATCAACAGCACCAGGCCGACGGCGCCGAGCAGAATGAGCAGCGGCCGGCGCACATCACCGATCGCAGCGTCCCGCAGCAGGGTGACGTCGAAGCCGGTGTCGAGAATCGATCGGCCACCGGCGGAAGGGGCGCCTCCGCCCGGGCTGGCCTGGCCCGTCAGGCTCAACTGCCGCCCGGCGCCGCTACTCCCAGAGTCGCTGGCGCTGAGACGCGCTGCGAGCAGCTTGACGTCGCCGACCACACGCTCCGTGGAGACACCCGGCGCCAGCCGCGCCACGGCGTTGAGGAAATGCACCCCGCGGTCCGTCTCGACTTGCGGATTCTGCGACAGGAACTCCCCCATTGGCGTCCACACCTGCACGTCTTCATGGGGGAACTGAAACCACGTGGGCATCACGCCGACCACAGTGAAACTGCGACCGTCGAGCGAGATCGACTTGCCCAAAATGCCGGGATCGCGCCCGAAATTCGTGACCCACAGTCCGTGGCTCAACAGCGCGAGCGGGTTGCGCTCCTCGGCGGCCGCGAAGCCGTGGCCGAGCTCGGGGTGCACGTGGAGCACATCGAACAGGTCCGCCGTGACCGCGGCGGCCTGGACTTCGCGCGGGTCTCCTGCGCCCGTCAAGTTGTGACGTTGCGTCCTGACGGCCGCGACGCCGGTGAAGTCTTGCGAAAGCGCCCGCAGGTCGTGGAGGTCCGGGAAGGACACGCCAAACCGCACTCCCCGGAACCCGGTGGACATGATCTGGACGAGCCGGTCCGATCCCGCGTACGGCAGCGGCCTGAGCAGCACGCCGTTGACCGCGCTGAAGATGGCCGTATTGGCGCCGATGCCGAGCGCCAGCGTCAGCACGACGGCGGCTGTGAACCCGGGGCTCTTAGCGAGCCTACGGACAGCGTAGCGGAGGTCGTTCATAGGGACTCGGGGCTAGGGGTTCGGGGCTCGGGGTTTTCGAAACCGAGTCCGGCCCGCGGGCACGGCGCCCAAGCACCGCACCCCCGAGTCCCTAGCCCCGAGTCCCGAGCCCCTATTCATATCTCAACGCCACCATCGGATCGACCCTCGTCGCCCGGCGGGCGGGGAGCCAGTTCGCGAACAACGCGGCCAGGGCCAGAACCAGAGCAGCGGCGACGAGCGAGGTCGGGTCGAGCGGCGTCACTCCGAACAGCCAGGCCCGGAGCAACCGCGTCAGCGCGACGGCACCGGCGAGCCCCAATACGACACCGACAGCCACAAGGCGTAATCCGCCACGCATCGCCGCGACCAGGATGCGCCGCCGCTCGGCGCCGAGCGCCATGCGGATACCAAACTCCCGCCGACGGAGCGTTACACCGTAGGACACAAGGCCGTACAGGCCCACGCCGGCCAGCACCACGGTGACCCCCGCCAGCAAGCCGAGCAGCCTGAGCAGCAGGCGTCGGGTCGACTGTTGGCGAGCGATGCCCGCGAGGATGGATGTCGGGTTCGACAGCGGCAGGCTCGCATCGAGCGAACGGGCCGCGCCGGCGACAGCGGCGTTCAGGTCCGTCATGGGAGCCGGTGAGCGGACCAGGAGGGCGGCGGCGTCCACGCGGCCTTGGTAACCGAGCGGCAAATACATGAACAAGGGAACTTTGCCCTCGAGATCATTCCAGCGGCTGTCGCCCGCGATGCCGGTGACGCGCAGGCGCAAGTTCGGACCACGGTACTGTGGGAGCTCCACCAGCTTCCCCACCGGGTCCACCGTGCCGAACAGTCGCCGGGCGAGCCCGAGGCTCAGCACCGTCGGTGGCAGCACGGCGGGCGAATCGGGCAGCACGTCCGCGGGGTCGAAGTCTTGTCCCGCGAGCAGCGGGATGCCGAGCGTGCGGAAATAGCCGGGCCCGACGTCGTTGGAGTGCGCCTCGATACGGCCGTTCGCCTCGGATCCCGCGACGCCGACCTTCAGGATGTGCAAGCAGCACACGAACGGCACCTGCTCCGCGAGTGTAGCCCGCTCCACACCGTGTAACCCCGCGACGCGCTCGAGCAAGGCTCGGTAGTAGGCGCGCTTCCGGGCGCCCTCATAGCCCACGTCGCGGGGCTGTACCGTGAAGGCGACCACGCCCGTGGGCTCGAAGCCCAGCCCAACCCGGGCGAGCCCGGCGAGCGTGCGGCCGAGCAGCAAGGCGCCGACCACCAGCATAAGCGATGCGGAGAGCTGCAACACTACGAGTCCGCCGCGCAGCGGCGCGCGCGCCACCTGGGTTGCGGCCGCGTCTTTGATTGTCGCCGCGACGTCGGTGCGCCCCGCGCCGAGCGCCGGCGCGAGTGCGACGAGCGCGGCGGCGGCGAGCGCGGCGCCGACCGCGAACACCGCGACGCGCCAGTCGATGGCGACGTCGCGAATCTCCGCATGTTGAATCTGCGTGCCCGCGAACAAGCCGTTGAGCCACAAGGCGAGCACAATCCCGCCGGCGGCGCCCACCGCTGCCAACACCAAGCTCTCCGCGAGGTGGAAGCGGGCCAGGCGGGCTCGGCTCGCACCAAGTGCGATCCGCACGGCGGCTTCGCCGCGCCGCCCGGCCCCCCGCAGCAACAGCAGGTTCGCGACGTTCGCACAGGCGATCACCAGGACAAGCGCCACGATCCCCATGACGAGCCGCAGGGCGCGGACGACACCACTGCGCCCTAGCGCGAACAGGCCGATGCCCGGGAATACCTTCGCGGTGACGTCTTTGAACTGCTCGGTCCACTCGGCGCTGCGCTGCGCCGCCTCGCGCACGGCGACTCGCAGCTGCGCGTCGGCCTGAGCGAAATCACTCCGCCGCCGCAGCCGCGTCACGAATTCGTAGTACCCTGAGATTCCACCGGCGGCGAGCCACGGCCTGGGGGCCGGCGGATAGTGATTGACATCTGCATACGTGCGCCCTGGTAGCCAAAGGTCGGCGTCGCCCAGTCGCTCGGTCCCGTGGAATCCCACGGGCGCCACGCCGATCACCCTGAACGCCAGGGCGTTGATCACGAGCGTCTGGCCGACCACGTCGGCACGGCCTCCGAACCAGTCGCGCCACAGTCGATCGCTGATCACGGCCACGCGCGCGCCATCAGGCAACGCGTCGTCGTCCGGGGCGAGCGCCCGACCGAGCGGCGGCCGTACGCCGAGGACATCGAAGTACGAGGCCATGACGAATTCGACCGCGGCGCGACGCGGCAGGGCGCCCCCACCCAGGCTCACTGACCCACGTTGCCGGCCCGCCAGGCCGCTCACGCCGGGCACGCCGCCGAGAATGGCCGTATACTGCTCGTACGACACGGAGTGGACCGTGACGCCCTCACCCTGATGGACACCGAACCAGACTTCCGCGAGTCGCGAGCCGTCGCGCACGCCCGGGACGGGACGCAGCAGCAGCCAATTGAGCAGGCTGAACCCCGCCGTCGCAGCGCCGATCCCCAGCGCCAGCGTGAACACCGCCGCGGCAGTGAATCCCGGCGAGCGCAGCAGGGTGCGGAGCGCGTAGCGGAGGTCGTTCATAGGGCCTCGGGGCTCGGGGTTCGGGGTTCGGGAGTGAAGGGCCGAGTGTCGGCCCGGGTGAGCGGCGCTCCGCGCGCGAACCCCCGAGACCCCAGCCCCGAATCCCGAGTCCCCATCACTTCACCACCCATCCATCCCTCAGCTGAATCACCCGCTTGCCGTATCCCGCGTTCGTCTCCGAGTGCGTCACCTGCACGATCGTCGTCCCGCCGCGGTTCAGCTCGGTGAACAGCTCCATGATCTCCTTGCCCTGGCTCGAGTGGAGATTCCCGGTCGGCTCGTCGGCGAGGATCAAGGACGGCTTGTGAATCAGCGCTCGCGCCACGGCGACGAGCTGCTGCTGGCCGCCCGAGAGCTGCCGCGGGAAGAGACCCTTCTTGGCGACGATCCCGAAGCGGTCGAGCGTGTCGGCGACGAGCGAGTCGCGCTCACTCTTCTTGATGTTGCGGTACGACAGCGGCACATCGAGGTTCTCGGCCACCGTGAGGTCGTCGAGCAGGTGATACTGCTGGAACACGAAGCCGATGTGCTGCTTGTTGAGCGCCACACGGTCCTTGGGCTTCATCTTGTGAACCGTGTGATCCAGGAAGCGGTACTCGCCCGTCCAATCGCCGTCGAGCATGCCGAGTACGGCGAGCAGGGTGGACTTCCCCGCCCCGGATGGGCCCATGATCGACACGAAGTCGCCGGCGGCGATGTCGAGGGTGACCTGCCGCAGGATGAACAGGCGGCCGTTCCCCTGGGAGATGGACTTGTCGAGGTTGCGAAGTTGAATCATAGGGACTCGGGGCTAGGGACTCGGGGCTCGGGAGTGCCGGGATAGCGTTCGGTCCGCGGGCACGGCACCTGAGCGCCGACCCCCGAGTCCCGAGTCCCGAACCCCGATCCCCTACTCATCGCGCATTGCGACGTTTGGATGCACCGAGCCAGCGCGTAGCGCCGGCACCAGAGAGGCTAGAGACGCGAACACAAGAACGCCCACGGCGACGACCGCGTACACGCGCCAATCGGTGGCGCTGAGACCGAACAGGACGGCCTGCATCGACCTTGAGACCAAGCTCGCGGCAATCGCTCCTACCACGATTCCGGCCGCACCCAGCAGCATCGTGTCGTTCAGGATCAAGCGGCGCAACGAGCCTGGGGTTGCTCCCAGCGCCAGCCGCACGCCGAATTCGCGGCGCCGGGTCAGGACTTCGTGCATGCACATCGCATAGAGCGCCACGAGCGTGAGCGCCAGCGCGGCCCCGGCAAACACGCCACACAGGATCATGGGAAACCGGCGGCTGAAGACGGCTTTCGAATCGTTCAGCTGTTGGTCGAGCGTCGTCACGCTATACACCGGAACCCCGGCGTCCAGGCTCTTCACGATCGTGCGCACCTGGCTCGCAGCGGACACGACTCCCATCTGCGTCCGCAGCACCAGGGTCATGCGGTTCTCCGGCGTCTGGAGATGGGACAGGTAGATAGCGGGAGGTGAATCGGCATCGAGCGCAGCGACCTGGACGTCGCCCACCACGCCGACCACTTGCCACTCCGTCTGGCCGGTTGCTGAGAGCCGCACCCTCCGACCCACCGTCGCGCCGTCGCGAGCGAGCAATCGTGCGAAGCTTGCGCTGACGACCGCAACGGGTGGCGCGTCACTGCGGTCGCGCGCCTCGAACATACGGCCAGCGACGACAGGGATGCCCATGGTCGCGAAGTACTCGCCGCCCACGATCCGCAGCGCCGCCCGGGGCTGGACGGCGCGCGGGATTGGATGATCTACGGGCTCGAAGGTGGTGATCTTGCTGCCGCCGCCCGGCACCTCTTCGATCAGGCCGGCATGGCGCACACCCGGCAGCGCCGCAGCACGAGACACCAGTGCTTCGTAGAACTGACGCTGCGCGATTGGCGCCTCGTAACGGGGTCCCGTGAGTGGAGCGCGGGCGGCTACAAGCCCTGCGGGATCCCGGAATCCCACGTCGCGCCGCACCAGGTTGCGAAGACTCATGGCGAGGAGGCCCGCCGAGACGAGCAGCACGACCGTGAGAGCCACCTGGGCGGCGACCAGGCTACGCCGCAGGCGTCGATCGCCGCGTGCGAGAGTCGTCCGAGCATCGCCCGCTCGCCCCCGCGATTTCGTAATGAGCAGCGCAGGCCCCACGCCGAATCCAACAGCCAATAGCGTCGACAGGCACACAACGACCCCGATCACTCTGGCGTCGAGCCCGACATTCGTCAGGTAAGGCATGTCGATCCTGACGCCGTCCGGTATCGCCGCGAGCAGACTGCGTGTGGTCACCTGACCGATGGCCATGGCCAGCGCGGCGCCGACGAGGCTGGGCACGAGGCTTTCGACAAGGAGCTGGCGCAGGACACGGCCGCGCGTGGCGCCCAAGGCGGATCGCATCGCCAGCTCCGGGGCGCGCGCGACGTAGCGAGTCAACATGAGGAGCGCGAGATTCGCGCCCATGATCACGAGCAGTAGGGCCACCGCGCCGAGCAAGCTCGCGAGAATCGGCTTCATGTTGCCGAGCAGCGCGTCGCGAATCGGCAGGGCGGCGACGGTGCGGCCGGCGAGCGCATCGGGGTGCTCGCGCGCCAGCGCCGCCGTCACGGCCGAGAGCTCGGCACGTGCGCTTGTCAGTGGCACGTGGTCCCGGAGCCGACCGACAACGTGGATGGAGCGATTGAACCGGTCGGCTCCCCGCTGCTCGTCGGCGATGAGGGGCACGAACACGTCCGCATCTCCAAGCAGCGCGAACTGGAATGCGGGCGGCAGCACCCCCACGATTGTATGGGGCGTGCCGTTGACCACGATGGTCTGGTCGAGCGCGCTCCCGCCGGCCACGGAGCGGGCGAAGCGAACGGTGACAATGGCGACTGCGGTTCCGTTCGTCGCATCTTCGTTGCGCAGGAAATCGCGACCAGCCGATACTCGGACTCCAAGGAGCCGGAAGAAGCCAGCCGTGACTTGTGCGCCGCGCAGCATGCGCGCTTCGTCGCCTACTCCGACCGTGAAGTTGCTGGGGTCGTAGCCCTCGAGGCCGGCGAAGCTGTGGGCACGCGCACGCCAGTCGAGCAGCGTGGGATACGAGGTCGGACTCCGTTCGTCGGTGCCCGCGCGCACCTCCCAGAGATGCACGAGTCGGTCAGGCTCGGCGTATGGCAGCGGCTCGACCAGCGCGGCATCGGAGGCCGTGAAGATCGCCGCGGCCGCGCCCAGGCCGAGGCCGAGCGTCAAGACGATGGCCGTGGCGAGGGCGGGGGCGCGCCGGATGCGACGCGTGGCAAGGCGGAGATCCCGCGCGGCCTCCGCGAGGGTCCTCACCCCCTGTCCCCCTCTCCCTTCGGGAGAGGGGGGACTCAGGACGTGGTTCCCCGAGCCCCTATTCATACCGCAACGCCACCATCGGATCGACCCTTGCCGCACGGTGGGCCGGGATCCAGCTGGCCACGAGCGCGGCCGCGAGGAGCACGAGTGCCGTTGCCGCGTAACTCAGCGGGTCCGTGGCACCCACGCCGTACAAGAGGCTCGCCAGGACGCGGGTGAGCGTGAACGCCGCAACGAGCCCAATGGCGATCCCCGCCAGGGCAAACGCCGCGCCTTGCCGCACCAGCATCGCCTCGACGTCGCGGCCCCGCGCCCCCAACGCCATGCGCACGCCGAGCTCACGCGTCCGCTGCGACGCCGTGTAGGCGATCACCCCGTAGACGCCCATCGACGCCAGCACGAGCGCGAGGCCGCCGAACAGGGCCAGCAGCAACAGCACGAACCGGCGGTCGGCGAGCGACGTGGACACGACGTCCGTGAGCGACCGGAAGCCCGTCGGCACCTGCGGGTCCAGCTCGCGCGCCACGCCGTGGGCGGATGCCGTCAGCGCCGCCGGATCGACCTGGCCTTGCAGCGCGACGTGGAACGTGTACGCCTTTCTCGGGCGCTGCCGGTAGTAGGCGTAGAACGTGGGCCGGGGGGTCGCGCCGAGGCTCTGCTCGTGCACGTCGCCCACGATGCCGACGATGGTGAACGGCCGCAGATCGCCGTCCATGTTACCGAACTGGATGACCTTGCCCAGCGGGTCCTCGCCCGGCCAGCGCGTGCGCGCCAGGGAGGCGCTGATCACTGCGACGTGCGGCGCGCTGGGGACGTCCCGCTCGTCGAACAGCCGGCCGCGGATCAACGGGATGCCCATAACGCCGAAGTAGCCTTCGCTCGCGACACGGAACTGCGCGTAGCCGCTGCGAGCCGGTATGTGCGCGAGGCGCCCGAAGTCCTCGAAGTTCGTGACTTCGTCCGGCCGCTGCACGATGACGAACGTTCCGTTCTCGTAAAATTCGCTGTGCAGCGGGAAGTCGTTCACCCCGCCCACGCGCTCGACGCCCGGGATCGCGCGTAGCCGCTCCATCAGCCGCTCCAGGAAGCCGGCGACCCGCGCCTCTCCAGCGGTGTCCTGCCCGTAGGGGAGCCATACGTCCATCACGAGTGCTCCGCGAGTGCGATAGCCCGGGTCTACCGCGAGCAGCTTGAGGAACGTCCGTCCCAGCAGTCCGGCGCCGACGAGCAGCACGATCGTCAGTGCGACCTGGGATGCGACGAGCGCGCCGCGCACCGGTCTGCTCGCCACGCCGCCTCCCTGGCTGCGGTGACTGTCGGCCAGCGCCTGGCGGGCGTCGCCGCCGGCTGCCCGAATCGCGGGGACCAGGCCGACCGCGACGGCGGCCAGCAGAGAGACAGCGAGCGCGAAGGCGAGCACCGGCCAATCCACGCCGACCTCGGCGGCCCGGGGCAGTCGACCGGGCTCGAACGCCAGCAGCAGCGGCACGCCCGCGACGGCGAGGAGAATGCCGAGGCCCCCTCCCGCCAACGACAAGACCAGCGACTCGGCGAGGAATCGCCCGGCGAGGCGCACCGGACGCGCCCCCAGCGCGAGCCGCAGGGCCAGCTCTCGGTCACGCGTGAGGGCGCGCGCGAGCATCAGGTTCACCACGTTCACGCACGCCACGAGCAGCAGGACGGCGGCGGCCCCGAGCAGGATCACCAGCGCCGGGCGGACGCGTCCCACGAGCCGCTCCAGGACCGGGCTCACCGCCACGTTCATCATGGATGTACGGTCACCGTACTGCTGCTTGAGACGGCGCGCGATCGCGCTCAGATCCTGTTGCGCGCGATCGCGGGATACGCCGTCCCGGAGACGCCCGACGACGTCCCAGTTCTCCGCCGTCCGGTACTCCGTCGCGGGCTGTCGCGGCAGCCACAGCTCCGTCCCAAGCGGAAAGTCGTAGCCGCGGGGCATCACGCCGATGACGGCGTACGCCTCGTCCCCCACGTGGACGGTCTGACCTGCGAAGCTCGCGCTGCCGCCCAAGCGGCCCTGCCAGTAGCCGTAGCTCACCACTGCAACGCGTTGGGCCGCCCGTTCCTCGTCGGCACTGAACACCCGCCCCGCAACCGGCGGCACGCCCAAGACGGAGAAGAAGCTCGCCGAGACCTCGGCCAATGCCACGCGGAACCCCTCACCGGCCGCGGCGGCCGGAGCGGTCCCGTTCACGTACACGGCCAGGTCCGCAAAGCTGCGGTTCTGGTCGCGCAGATCCTCGAAATTGGGATAAGAGACATTGCTGGTGGCGCCGTGCTGGAACACGGTCTCGACCTGCATCAAGGCGTCCGGCCTGGGGTACGGGAGCGGCCGCAGCAGCACCCCGTTCACGACGCTGAAGATTGCCGTATTGGCGCCGATGCCGAGGGCGAGGGTGAGGACCGCGACCGTCGTGAAGCCGGGGCTCCTGGCGAGCGAGCGGAGTGCGTAGCGGAGGTCATTCATATCTCAATGCCACCATCGGGTCGACCCTCGCCGCCCGACGCGCAGGGACGTCCGCGGCGATCAGCGCCACGACGATCAGAACCCCGCACGCGCCCAGCAGCGCGATCGGATCGGCGGGGCTGACCTCGAACAAGAGGGACCGGAGCGCGCGGGTCGTCCCCGCCAGTGCGCCGGTGCCCGCCACGGCCAGCGCCTGTCCCAGCACCTCTCGGCGGAGCCGCTGCGGGGTGGCGCCCAGCGCCGTGCGGATCCCGATGACGCGGGTCTGCGCGCGCACCGCGGATGCCACCACCCCGTACAGTCCGATGGCCCCGAGCAGCAGGGCCACGATTGCGAATGCGGAGAAGAGTACGGCGCTCAGCCGCGGCCGCGCGAGCGGGCCGGCGAGATAGGCGTTCATGGATTGCGCACGCCACAGCGTCAGCCGGGCGTCGGTCTCACGCACCGCGCGTCGCATGGCGGGGATGACCGCGGCGATGGGGCCGGAGGTGCGCGCGGCGAAGAGACCTTGCCAGAAGATGTACTGCCGCCAGGGGAAATAGATCGCGGGCGTGACGTCCCGTAGGGCGCGGAGGCGTGTATCGCCGGCGACGCCCACCACCGTCCACCAGCCCGCGAGCTGCGGCTCACCCAGAATCCGGAGGCGCTTGCCGAGCGGATCCGCTCCTGGCCAGAATCGTCGGGCGGTGCCCTCACTCACCACGAGGACCTTCGGGGCGCCCTCGTCATCTGTATCCCGAAAGCCCCGCCCGCGTAGCACCGGAATCCCGAAGGCGCGGAAGTACCCGGCCCCACCGACCTCGTATGGAACGACCGGGTTCGCCGCCGCGGAAGATGATGTCGTTCCCTCGAGGGCGATCGCTGCGAGGAAGACATTCGGCCCCTCGAACGGCGGAATGAGGACCGGTGTGACCGCGGCGACGCCGGGCACGGCGCGGAGTCGCGTGGTCAGCTCCTCGCCCAGCGTGAAGTGATTCCCCGACATCGCGGGCGGGATGGACACCTGAAGTATGGCGAGGTCGTGGGGATCGTAGCCGAGCCGGAGTGACTCGAGCCGCGCGAGACTGCGCACGAGCAGCCCGGCGCCGGCGAGCGTCATGACGGCGAGGGCGAGCTGGGACGCCACCAGCCACTGACGGACGCGATGGTCTGCCTTCCCCCCGCCTCCCGCGCGCGAATCGAGACGGAGAGGCGTGGCCGGGTCGGCGCGCTCTGCGGCGAGCGCCGACGGCACCCCGAAGAGAAGGAGCGCCACGAGCGTCACCGCCGCGGCCGCTGCGAGCGGGACCCCGGCCAGGCGCACGACGTCCATGCGGGGAAGCTCGGGCGGTGCGACGGCGATCAGCAGACGCAGCAGCGCGCCCGCGGTCACGACACCAAGCGCGCCGCCCGCGAGCGCCAGCAGCGCGCACTCGGCGAGTATCCGGCCGACGAGGTCGCCGGATCCAGCGCCCAGGGCTCGGCGGATAGCGATCTCACGACTCCGAGTGGTGGCACGGACCAGCAGGAGATTGCCTACGTTGACGCACGCAATGACGAGGAGCAGCGCGACCGCGGCCGCGAGGCCGACCAGCAACGGGCGCACGTCACCCAGCACCGTTTCGCCGAACGGGCGTATCTGGGCTGCCGCGATGTGCGCTGGTACCGGGCGCTGCGCGTCGAGACGGCTCACGAGCGACAAAAAGTCCGATCGCGCCGCAACCGCTGGAATGTGCGGTGCCAGGCGAGCAACGACGTCCATGAGCGCACGACCCAGCGGTCGCAGGGGGATCCAGAACTCCGCCCCGGTGGGGTAGTCGAGCCCCGGTGGCGCGACACCGACGATCCGGTACTGCAACTGTGTATAAGGATCGGCAAGCGCGCGTCCGACGATCCCGGAATCCCCGCCGAACTCGCGTTGCCACGCCCCGTAGCCAAGTACGATGGCCGGGGCGGCGCCGGCCACGTCGTCGTCGGGCCGCAGCAAGCGACCGAGCGCCGGACGTGCGCCGAGCAGCTCGAAGAAGTTGCCCGTGACGATCGACCGATCGAGCACGATCGTCCGGTCACCGTCCAGGAAGGGATGAGGTGACGGCGCCCAGTGCACCACCCCGGCGACGTCCCGCAACGCGCGGCTGTCGTGCCGCAGCTGTTCCAATTCCTCCGGCCAGAGTGCCACGTCTACGCCGCTGCGGTCGAAAGCCCTCGGCGCAACCAGGTCGCCCTGATCACGCACCGGCAGCGGCTGCAACAGCACGGCGTCGAACACGGTGAGCACGGCCACCGCCATGCCGATCCCGACGCCGAGTGTCAGGACCGCGGTCGCGGTGAAGGTCGGCGCGCGACGGAGACCGCGCAGCGCAATGCGCAGGTCACTCATTTCTTAGCGCGACCATGGGATCGACGCGCGCGGCGCGGCGCGCCGGCACGTAGCTCGCCGCCAAAGCGACCCCGAACAGCAGCCCCGCCATCGCCGCGAACGCCACCGGATCGGTCGGGCTGACTTGGTAGAGAACGGCACGCAGGTATCGGGTAAGCACGACCGCACCAACGGCGCCGACGCCGATGCCCACCAGCGTGAGCAGCGCGCCTTGACGGACGACCATGCGGACGACCGTCGCGGGCCTCGCCCCCAAGGCGATACGCACGCCCAGCTCGGCGGTGCGTCGGCTCACTGCGTAGGACAGGACACCGTAAATCCCGGTCATCGCCAACCCCAGGGCGGTCGCAGCGGCTACCAGAAGCAGCACCATGGTGAGGCGAGCTCGCGCCATCGAGCCGTCCACCAGCGCTTCCAACGTCCCGATCTGCGCTATCAGCAGCTTGGGGTCGACCTCGCGGATCACTCGCCGGATCGCCGGTGCCAAAGACATCGGCGCGAGGTGCGTCCGCAGCACGTAGAACTCGTCGTCGGGAATGTAGATATGCACCACACCGGTGATCGTGTCGGCTTTAGGCGGATAGATGTTCGGGAAATAGAGCACTTTCGTGGGCCCGTCTTGGATCCTGTCGCTTGGCACGTCGCCGGCCACGCCGACGACGGTATAATCAGGATCCCTGGACGGGCGAGCCCAACGCACTCTCCGCCCGATTGGGTCTTCGCGATCGAACAGCGCACGCGCGAGCGACGCGCTCAGGATCACGCCGTGCCCCTCGCGGCCCGTGTCCTCCCAGCGAAACGTGCGCCCCTGCAGGAGCGGAATGCTCATGGCCCGGAAGTAGCCCGGTGTCGCGAAGCTCAACTCGGCGTAGGGCCGGTCCCGTGAGCTGTCTGCCCCTCGGTCCGCCGCCGTGAGGCGAACGTTGTAGAACGAAGGTACCGGCGTCACCGGAAAGCCGCTGGTGCTCGCGGCTTCCGCGGCGGCGACGCCGGGAATGGCACGCAGCCGCTCGAGCACTTCCTGATGAATGCGGGCGTCAGCGTGGTAGTAATTCTTCTCGCCGCTCGGTGGAAGGGGGAGCGGAAGGTGGAACGCCACGGCACCGTCAGGATCGAATCCCAGCCGCACGTGCCTGAGCCGCCAGAAGCTCTGCGCCATCAGAGCCGAACCGATCAGGAGTGCGAGCGCAAAGGCGACCTGCCCCGCCACCAGAACCGATCTGACAACCTGCTGGCGGTGCCCGGCCGTCGTGCGGCCGCCCGCCCCGGCGAGCGTGCCGGCCAGGTCAGCCCGCCGCCGCGCGCTCAGGAATGCCACCCCCGCGAGCAGGCCGGCACTCGAGAGCGAGAGGCCAAAGATGACGGCCACGACGGTGAGGTCCACACCCACCTCGCGGAGGCGCGGAATGTCGTCCGGCGCGAAACCGAAGTGGACCCGGATTGCCGCGCTCGCCAGGACGAAGCCGAGGGCACCGCCAACGCTTGCGAGAATAACACCCTCAGTCAGGAAGCGACGGCCGAGGTGACGGTCGGTCGCGCCGAGCGCCTGCGCGACCGCGACCTCGTGCCGCAAGCCCTCGGCGCGCACGAGGCTCAAGTTGGCCGCATTCGCCCAGGTGATGAGCAGCAGGAACCCACCGGTCGCGAGCAGGAGCAAGAGCGCCACGCTCACGTCGCCGATTATCGCGTCCTTGAGCGGTACCACGTCCCCGCGCAGCCCCGTCGCGTCGAGCTGCGCCTGGGTCACGTCCGGGAAAGCGTCTGGCAGGGAGTGGACGAGACGCTGCAGGTCTCGCTGGGCCTCCATGAGCGACACCCCTGGCTTGAGTCGAGCCACCGCGCTGGCCCAGAGGGCGCCAAGGCCGGCCTTCGCCGGCGACGGCCACCCGAAGGCCAGCCAGACGTCGGTTTCGGGGTGCGGGAAATGGAAACCGCGCTCCAACACTCCCACGACAGGATAAGGACGTCGGTCCAGCTCGACCGTTCGCCCGACCAAGCTGGGATCGGCTCCGTAGCGCCGGACCCAGAGGTCGTGGCTAATAAGTGCCCCGTGCACGACCCCAACGACCCCGGCCTCATAGTCCGGCGGATTGATCAAACGCCCGGCGGTGACGGCGGGACGCAGCACCGAGAAAACGCTCGGGGTCGCAAACGCCCAACGCACCCGCTCAGGCTGGTCCCGATCCGTCAGCGTCCCGACATGCTCCACGTAGACGCCGATATCTTCGAAAACGCGGTTGTGCGCACGGTAGTAATCGGCAGTGCCCGAGGAGACGCCCGTCATGGGCAGGTCGACGCGCGATGCGGTATGTCCTATTTCGACCAGGCGGTTTGCCTCGGCGTATGGAAGCGGTCTGATCAACACTCCATTCACGAGAGCAAAGACCGCCGCGGTCGCTCCAATGCCCAAGGCGAGCGTGAGAACGACCGGCACCGAAAACCCGGGCTGGCGCGCCAGGCGACGCAGCGCGTGGCGCGCTTCGAATACGGAATCGCTATTCATATCGCAACGCCACCATCGGATCGACCCGCGCCGCTCGACGCGCAGGCAGATAACTCGCGACCAGCGAAACGAGCGCGAGCAGGGCCACGACTCCCACGAAAGTCATAGGATCGCTCGCGCCGACGCCGTACAAGAGCGCCGTAAGCAGCCGAGTGACGGCGAGGGCGATCAGGACGCCTACTACGATCCCCGCCGCCGCGAGGCGGATCCCATCGCCCACCACCTGCGACATCACATCGCCCCGGCTCGCCCCGAGCGCGAGCCGGATGCCGAGCTCGCGCCGCCGTTGCCCAACCGCATACGCCAGGAGCCCGTAGATGCCGATGGCGGCGAGCAGCAACGCGGCAGCGGCGAAGCTCCCCAGGAGCCACACGTCGAACCGCCGTGACGCGAGGCCCCCGGCGATGTCGACCGTGCCCGCCGCCGGCGTGCTTCCGCTGCTGCCGGTCAACGTCATGGGAATCTCCGCATCGACCTGACGGACGGCCCGGTTCAGCGTCTGGAGGAATCCGGCCGGAGGAACAGCCGTCCGGACGACGAGGCTCATGTGCCCCCAGACGTTCCGGGTGAACGGAACGTAGACCTGCGCCTCGGCCGGCGTGTCGAGACCGAAGTGATGCACGTCTCCCACCACACCGACCACCGTGCCGGGGAGCGGCTCGCCAAAGTCGGGGCGTCCTTGAACCGCCTTGTGCAGCGTCACCTGGCGTCCGATTGGGTCGAGACCGGGCCAGAACGCACGTGCGAACGCTTCATTCACTATCACGGCCGCGCCGGGGGCGAGATCGGCCTCGGTGAAGTCGCGTCCCGCACGGACTGGGATGCGCATCGTGCGGAAATAGCCCGGGGACACGGTCATGAACCAGACGCGCGGATCGCGCAGCGGGTCCGGCGCGCGCCCCGGAATCTCGACGGGAGACGGCAGTCCACCGGCCGAGAGGGGCGTGAAATTCGTGAGGGCGACACTCGTCACACCGGGGAGTCCGCGCGCCGCATCCTCGACCTGCGTGTACAGCGCCGCGAGCCTCACCGGGTCCTGGGCCCGCAGGGGCGGTGGCGAGATGAAGAACGTCACGAGCCCTGCGGGATCGAATCCCGGATTCACCGCCCGCAGTCGCCATAGGCTCCTGATCAATAGCCCGGCGCCCACCACGAGGACCACGGACAGAGCGATTTCGCTGATCACGAGCGCGGCGCGCAGCCGCTGCCGCCGGTGTCCGGTGCCCGCTCCGGTCGCGCCTTCCTTTAAGGAGTCGGTCAGGTCGGGGCGTGCCGCTCGCAGAGCAGGTAAGAGCCCGGTGGCCACGGTCGTGATGAGCGTGACGCCGAGCGCGAATGCGAGCACCCAACCGTCGACCTGCACTGTCTCGAGCCGGGGAAGTACCGACGGTGCGGCACGCTTGAGCAACGCAATAGCCGCGTACGCGGCGGCCACACCCAGTCCCCCTCCCAGGGACGCGAGCACCACGCTTTCGGTGAGCAGCTGTCTGACCACCCGGCCGCGTCCTGCTCCCAAGGCCGATCGGATCGCGAGCTCGCGGCCGCGGGCGCCGGCGCGCGCCAGGGTCAGGTTCGCCACGTTGACACAGCCGATCATAAGAACGAGGCCGACCGCCACGACCAGCACGAGCAGCTGTTGCGTGGTGCCGAACAGGATCTCGTCGCGCAGCGGAAACAGCGCGACCGACGTCCAGTCGGCGTTGAACCCAGGGTACGTGGCTGCTTCACGCCGAGCCACGCCGTCGAGATCGGCCTTCGCCTGCTCCCGGGTCATCCCCGGCTTGAGACGGCCGATGATGCGACAGTCGGCATGGAAGCCGCGTTGGGTGAGCGCCCGGTCGGTCGCGGCGACCGTGGCGATCGGCATGTACAGCTGCTCGGTCGCCCACGGTGGGTACGCCACGTCGTGCGGAAGGACACCCACGACGGTGAACACTCCGGCGGTGAGCGACAGCGTCTTGCCGAGGATAGCCGGGTCTCCGCCGAACCGCGCCTGCCAGAGGTCGTACGAGAGAACCGTGACGTGCGCTCCGGACTGCTCTTCGTCCGGCGTGAAGAGTCGTCCGACCAGTGGAGACTCGCCCAGGGTCGCAAAGAAGCCCGGCGAAACGAACGACGCGGGGATGCTCTGTACGCCCTCGGAGCCGGCGAGCCGCTGCCCCCCGCCCCGTACGTACGCAAGCCCGGAGAACGCCGAGCTCTGAGCCCGCCAGTCCAGGAACGTCGGATAGGAGGGAGGGCGGAACGCTCCTTGACGACTCTGCTCGGCCAGCATGAACAGCCGATCCTGCTCGGCAAAGGGCAACGGCCGGAGCAGCACGCCGTTCACGACGCTGAACACGGCCGTGTTGGAACCGATGGCGAGTGCCAGGGTCAGGATCGCGGCGGCAGCGAACCCGGGACTCTTGCGAAGGGTCCGGACCGCGTAGCGGAGGTCGGCGAGCAGAGTGTCCATCACTCGGCCCTCAAGGCGTGTGCGGGATCGATCCGCATCGCCCGGCGGGCCGGCACGTACGCGGCGCCGACTCCGACCCCCAGGAGCACTACGCTGACACCCGCGAGCGTGATCGGGTCGGTGGGGCTGACCTCGAACAGGAGCGTCGTGAGGAGTCGCGAACTCACGAGCGCCGCCGCGAGCCCCACGACGGCGCCGACCGACGTCACGCTGAGAGCCGCTCCGAGCACCTCTCGACGCAGGCGTCCCGGCGTCGCCCCCAGCGCCAGCCGGACGCCCAGATCGCGCGTTCGCTCCTGGACGGCCGATGCCATCATGCCGTACAACCCGATGGCAGCGAGCAGCAGGCCTACGAGCCCGAACGCCGAGAGCAGAAGCGTGCTCAGCCGCGGCTGCGCCAGCGGTTCGTCGACGTACGCGTCCATCGTCCTGGCATCCCAGACATCCATCTCGGAGTCAAATTCGCGAACCGCGCGGCGCATCGCCGGGAGCGCCGACGCGAGCGAATCACGGGTGCGCACGGCGAAGGTTCCGAACGTGATCAGCTGGTGCCATGGCAGATAAATCGTCGGTGTGGCTTCCTTCAGACGGCGGAAGCGAATGTCACCGGCGACACCGACTACCGTCCGCCAGTCCGTTGGGTCCCCACCGAGGAATCGGACGCGCTTGCCGACCGGGTCCTGGCCCGGCCAGAGTCGGCGAGCCACGGCCTCGCTCACGACCACGATCTTGGGAGCGCTCTCCCGGTCGCTGGGCAGGAAGCCCCGACCACGCAGGATCGGAATCCCGAAGGTGCGGAAGTATTCGGTCCCGCCACCTTCGAGCGGTACATTTGGAGTCGCATCCGCGGCGGCCCGCGACTGTCCCTCCAGCACAGGCGTGACCTGCATGAGGTTCGCTCCCAGGAACGGCGGATAGAGGACAGGTGTGAACGCCGTCACGCCCGGGACCGCACGCAAGCGTCCGTACAGGTCGTCGAACATCGCGAACACTTTCTGGGGCGACCCGTACTTCGAGAAGGGAACCGCGAGATCGACGATGGAGAGGTGGTCGGTTTCGTAGCCGAGATCGAGTCGCTCGAGACGCTCGAGGCTGCGCACGAGAAGGCCGGCACCGGCGAGCATGACCACCGCGAGTGTCACCTGCGACGCGACCAACGACTGCCGAAAGCGGCGCCGCCGTCTCGTCTCCGTGCCCGAGCGCGAATCGATGCGGAGGAGAGACGCGAGGTCCCCTCGCGCCGCGACGAGAGCCGAGACGACCCCGAAAAGCATCACCGTCACGAGTGTCACGCCCGCAGCCACGTCCACCGGCGTGCCCGCGAGGCGGATCACGTCCATGCGGGGGACCCGCGCCGGCGCGAATGCCGGCAGGATGTGCAGCAGCCCTGCTGCGCAGACGAGGCCGAGCGCGCCGCCGGCCATGGCGAGCAGGGCGCTCTCCGCCACGAGCAGGCGGGCGATCTGGCGCGAGCTGGCACCCAGCGCGCGCCGCATCACGATCTCCGGTGCACGGCGCGAGGCGCGCAGCAGCAGCAGGCTGCTCACGTTCACGCACACGATGAGGAGCAGCAAGGTGACCGCCGCGGTCAGCGCGACGAGGATCGGCTTCGTGTCGCCGAGCACGGCCTGCGTGAGCGTCCGGACCGCCGCACCAGTCGGGTACACTGGGGTCCTTCGCTCGGGGTCGAGCTGCCGCGCGATGGAGAGGAATTCCGACTGCGCCGACGCCGGGGTCGCATTCAGTGCCAGACGGGCGACGACATCGATCAGGTCGAAAGGGCGTGGTCCAATCCAGTAGTCTGTCCCAACTGGGAAATCCAACCCGGGCGGCGTCACGCCGACGATCGCGTAGCTCCTTTGGTCCTGTGTGGTCGTCAGGCGCCGGCCGAGGACCCGCGGATCGCCACCGAAATCGCGCTGCCATGTCTGGTAGCTGACCACCGCCACGGGCGCCGCGCCTTCGAAGCCGTCCTCCGGCCGCAGCAGGCGACCAAGCACCGGACGCGCACCGAGGACGTCGAAGAAACCCGCGGTGACCATCGCCTGCTTCAACACGATTGGCCGGTCGCCGTCGGTCACCGGTATCACTTGGGCTCCCCAATGCGCGAAGCCGGCGACGTTGGCCAGGGTCCGGCTCTCGCGCCGCAGGTCATCGACCTCCTTGCGGCCGAGCGGGAGCTCGACGGTCGGATCACGGAAGGTCCAGAGGACGACGACCCGATCGGGATCGCGCACCGGCAGCTGCTGCAGCACCACGGCGCGGAAGATCGTGAACATCGCAGTCGCCATCCCGATCCCGAGTCCCAGGATGAGCACGACGGTGACGGCGAACGTTGGCGCCCGGCGCAACTGGCGGAGCGCGTAGCGGAGGTCGTTCATAGGGGCTCGGGACTAGGGGCTCGGGACTCGGGTGTCACCGGGCCGGTATCCGTGCTCGGGCGCAACGCTCGACCACCGCAAGGTGCTGTTGGATAGCGATCTTGGTTTGGTCTACGGCGTCTCGACCAAGGTTCTCAATCAAGCAGTCAAACGTCATACCGAACGCTTCCCGCCCGACTTTCGATTCCAGCTTACGAAGGCCGAACGAACCGAGGTGGTCACAACCTGTGACCACCTGCGACACCTCAAGTTTTCGCCGGTTCTCCCTTGGGCGTTCACGGAGCACGGGGCGGTGATGGGGTTCACTCATAACGGAGCGCCACCATCGGATCGACCTTCGTCGCCCGCCGGGCGGGCAGATAGCTCGCCAACAGCGCGACCGCGACGAGTAGCAGCGCGGTAAGGACGAAGCTCAAGGGATCGAAGGGACTCACCCCGTAGAGCTGTGAGCGAAGCACCCGTGTGAAACCAGCTGCCCCGAGCACTCCCAGGGCGACTCCAGCCGCCGTGAGTCCGAGACCCCGCCCGACCACCAGCCGGAGCACATCCCCCTTGTCGGCGCCGAGCGCGACCCGCACCCCGATCTCGCACGTCCGCTGCCCGACGGCGTAGGCCACCACGCCGTATACGCCGATGGCGGCGAGCAGCAGCGCTATACCCGCGAACAGCGTGAACATGGTGCCGTACAGCCGTCGGTCCCAGATCGAGCGATCCACCAGCCCTTGCATCGGCGTCACGTTCGTCAACGGGACGGTGGGGTCGAGCTGTCGTAACTCCGCACGCACCAGCGGGACGACGCTGATCGGATCGCCCGACGTACGCACGACAAACGACATGTCAGACCACGGGTATCGGGCGGCGTACGGGACGTAGACCTGGTCCTGCACGGCGCCACCCAGACTGCCCTGTTTGATGTCGCGAGTCACGCCGACGATCGACAGCCACCGCGCCGACGCATCCCGCCCGTAACGAATACGCCGGCCGAGCGCGCTCTCCCGGGGCCAGTAATGACGCGCCATCGTTTCGTTGATGATGACAACGGGATCCCCGCGCTCATCCTCCGTCTCCGTGAACTCCCGTCCCTCCCGCAATGGGACGCCGAGCGCGCGGAAGTAGTGCGCCGCCACCGAGGTGATGAACGTGACGCGAGAAGAGTCGCCCTGCCCCTCGATCTGGGCGCTCTCCCAGTTGATCCCGCCCAGCGGAGCGAGATTGACCGCTCCAGCCGCCGCGACGCCCGGCAGGGCCTCGACTCGGCGGGCGAGCTCGTTCAAGAACACGCCCCGGGCGCGAGAGGATTCGTAACGCACGCCGCCCAGTGGAACCCGAGCCACGATTGCGCGCGCCGCATCGAACCCCGGATCGACGCGTGCCAGCAAGACGACCGTGCGGATCAGCAGGCCGGCCCCGGCCAACAGCACCATGGTGAGGGCCACCTCCGCAACCACGAAGGCGCTCCAAATGCGACTGGCTCGCGCGCCGACCCGGGACGACCTGCCACCCTCCTGGAGCATGTCCCGCAAGTCGGGCCGCGCGCTTCGCAGCGCCGGAAGCGCACCGACGGCCAACCCTGTCGCGATGGAGACGACGGCGGTGAACACGAGTCCAGCGCTGTCGAGCCAGAATGCCAGCCAGGAGGGCAGGTCGCGATGTGCTTGGACCGTCACTCGAAAGAGGTCCAAGCCCCACAGTGCGACCAGCAAACCCAGCGCACCACCGCCCGCGGCAACGAGCGCACTTTCCGTGAGAAGCTGTCGCACCAAACGGGCGCGGGAAGCGCCCAACGCTGCTCGGATGCCGAGCTCCTGACGTCGCGCGGTGGCCCGGGCCAGCAGCAGGTTGACCAGGTTTGCACAGGCGATGAGCAGGACCAGGCCCACGGCACCCAGCATGATGCTGAAGGTGGTCCGGATGTCGTCCAGGTCGTCGAACGACAGACGGCGCAGCGTGGTGAGCGAGGCGCTCACACCTGCGTTCGACTTGGGATATTGCTGCGCGAGCTGCCGGCTGATCGCGTCGAGGCGCGCGTTCGCCTGGGCGACCGTGACGCCAGAACGTAAACGCACGATGCCGTTCACCCAGTTGTTGCCCCGCCCGGCACCTGGGTCGAAGACTCGGGGCATCCAGAACTCCGCTCGAAACGGAAATCCGAACCCGGGCGGCATAATCCCGACTACGGTGTAGGGCACTCCCTCCATCCGGACCTGCTGGTTGAGCAGGTGGGGATCCGCCGCGAAGTGCCGCCGCCACAGGGCGTCACTCAGAATGACGACGTGATCCCGGCCAGGGACGGCGTCCTCCGCGACGAACGATCGACCGAGCGCCGGCCGGACGCCGAGCAGCTCGAGCGTTCCAACGCTGACCTGGTTGCCCCCCACGCGTTCGGGTTGTTCCGTTGAGCTCAGGTTCACCGCCGCGCCCGCGATGAGCGCGACGCGCTGAAATACGCTCGTGTCGGCCGTCCAATCGACCAGGTTGGGTGGGTCGACGTACAGCTGCCCGCGGTCCGAGGGGCTGAAATGCTTGACGATCAGCGCGAGGCGATCCGGCTCCGAGAACGGCAGGGGACGGTAGAACAGGGCGTAGATGATCGAGAACATGGCGGCATTGGCGCCGATGCCGAGCGCCAATGTGAGCACCGCCACGGCCGTGAAGCCGGGGCTCTTGGCGAGCTGGCGGAGCGCGTAGCGGAGGTCACTCATATCGCAGCGCCACCATCGGATCGACGCGCGTCGCGCGGCGCGCGGGGAGCGCCGCGGCGAGAAGAGCGACGCTACCGAGCACGACCGGTGCGATGAGGAACGTCGCTAGATCGGTCGGTTGCACGCCGAACAACAAGCTTCGCAGCAGCCGGGTCAGCGCCAGCGCGGCGACGAGTCCGATGACCCCACCGACTGCCACGAGCCGCGCCGCTTCCCCCACGATCAACCGCAGCACATCGGTCCGCTCGGCGCCGAGCGCCATGCGCACGCCGACTTCATGTGAGCGCTGGGCGACCAGGCCCGCCATGACGCCCGCCAGCCCCACCGCCGCGAGCAGCAGCGCCACACCGGCGAAAACCCCTAGCAGGATCGCGTTCACCCGCCGCGGGGCAGTGTGTCGAGCCAGTTCGCTCTCGAGCGTGTACACGCGCGGGGTCGCTTGCTCGGGGTCGACCTCCTGCATGGTGTTGCGCACCGACGCGACCAGCGCCGTGGGATCACCCACGGTCCGGATTACTGCTGCCCGGGGGGGGGCCGCGACCTGCGCCGCGGGAAAGAACATCTCGGGCTCCGCAGGAATGTCCTGGGCCTGCTGCCGGATGTCATGGACTTCTCCGACAATCGTGCGACGCCCTGGAACCTGGAGGTAGTGCCCGACGGCGTCCCCGCCTCGGACGAACCGACGCACGAAACTCTGGTTGACGATCACGACCGGCTGGGCTCCGGGGCCGTCGGCGGGCGTGAACGAGCGCCCTCCAATCAGGGTCGCGCCCACCGTCTTGAAATAATCCGCTGAAACAGCGTTGTAAGACACGCTGCTGCTCTCTGCCGGGGCGCCGTCCACACGAATCGGGCTAATGCTGCCCATCCAGGCGCCGAGCGGGGGCGCGCCGACGAGCGCCACCGATGCAACGCCGGGGAGGGCGCTCAACCGATCGAGCAGCTCGGAGTTGAGGGCGATTCTCCCTCTCCCTTGCGGGTAGGCGACCAGGAGGTGCTCGGCTCTGAATCCCGGATCCACCGACAACAGGTTGAGCAGGCTCCGGGTCAGGAGGCCCGCGCCCGTCAAGAGGAGCAGCGCCGCGCCCAACTCCACGACCACCAAGCCTTGCCGCATCCGGCCCCGCGGAGCCGAGGTGCCGGTGGGCCCACCGCTCTTCAACCCTTCGAGTAGGTCCGCTCGCGTAGCGGTGAGCGCCGGCGCCACCCCGAAGGCCACACCCGTGAGGAGGGCGAGCGCCGCTGTGAAGGCGAGCACGACAGCGTCGAGGTGCACATCCACCGACGAACCCGTGCCCAGCGGCGCCCCGTGCATGAAGACGCGGAGCCCCGCAACCGGCACCAGCAGTCCGGCCGCCGCCCCCAGCATCGCCAAGAGCAGACTCTCGGCCAGGAGCTGCCGCGCGAGCCGCATCCGGCCGGCGCCGAGCGCCGCGCGGACCGCGAACTCCCGCACCCGCGTAGCGGCGCGGGCCACGAGCAGGCTCGCAACGTTGGCGCAGGCGATCAGTAGCACGAAGCCCACGACACCGAGCAGAATCAGCAACAACGGTCGCGCGCCGCCATACAGCCGCTCGTGCAGCGTCACGACGTCGATCCCTGCACCCGCCAGGTCAGGGTCGTGCACCGCCTGGCGGCCAGCGATTCCCGCCAACTCGGTGCGGGCCTGAGCCATCGAGACTCTCGGGGCGAGCCGGCCGATGGCCGAGACGAACAATGTGAAGCACGTCCCCGGCCGCTCCCCCCGTGACCGACAGGGGTCACCCCGCGGCAGCCTCATCACCCGCCAGAAGCGTGCGTCCAGGGGAAAGGCAAAGGTTGCCGGAAGGACGCCCACGATCGTCGCGGGAATGCCGTCCACGTCCACGGCTCGTCCGACGATCGACCGATCACCACCGAAGCGCTCCTGCCACAGGCCATAGCTCAGGAGCACGGGCGGCGGGCCGTTCCCAAGCTCGTCGTCCGCGGTGAACGGCCGGCCGAGCGCCGGCTGAACACCGAGCACCCGGAAGAAGTCCGCAGTGACCGCGCTACCGCGTAGTCGCTCGCGCGCGGTGCCGCTGCCGAAGTCCACGAAATCCGGTTGGTACGCTGCCAGCGCGGCCAGCAAGCGGCTCTGGTCGAGCCACGCGAAGTAGGCCGTGTGCGACACCACGCCCGCGAGCTGCCTCGCCGCCCTTGAGTCCTCTGAGACAAAGCCGATGGAGACGATCCGGTCCGGGTCGGGATACGGCAACGGCCGCAGCAACACGGCGTAGATCACACTGAACAGCAGGCTGTTGGCGCCGGCCCCGAGCGCGAGCGTAAGCACGGCGACGAGAGTGAAGCCGGGGCTGCGTGCGAGCTGGCGCACCGCGTAACGCAGGTCGGCGATTAGCGTGTCCATCATTCGTACCTCAGCGCCACCATCGGATCGACCCGCGCCGCCCGCCGCGAGGGCACGAAGCTCGCCAACACCGTCGTGCCGAGCAGCACCACCGTCACGAACCCGAAGACGAGCGGATCGTGGGGCGACTCCTGGAACAGGAGCGGCCCGAGCCATTGGCCTCCGGCGAGCGCTATCATCACGCCGATCACGATTCCGACCACGCCGACCCGCAAGCCTTCGTTGATGACGAGTTTGATGAGGTCCCGCTGTTGTGCCCCGAGGGAGGCGCGGACGCCCATCTCTTGCGTCCGCTGCGCGACGGTGTATGCCATCACGCTGTATAGACCGATCGCCGCAAGCGCCAAGGCAAGTGCACCGAATGCCAGGAACATCGTCGCGCCCAGCTGCCACGAGCGCGTCTGCTCACCCAGGATGTCGCGCAGCGGCGTGACCGTGACGTAGGCTGCGCCGGGCATGAGTTGCTGCAAGCGGCGACGGATCGTCTCGACATAGCGCGTAGCTTCCCCGCGGGTCCGGATGAACAGTCCCCCCTGCCCGGGATGCCATTGCGCCGTGGAGAGATAGTAGAACAGTCCGGGGTCGTCGCCCAGCTGTTGCGACTTGATGTTCTCGGCGACGCCGACCACGTAGCTGCACGGCGCCGTGTCGGCCCCCACCCTGACGCACTGCCCGAGCGGGTCACGGCCGGGCCAAAGCGTTTTGGCCATCGCTTGGCTCACGACCATCACTCGGGGCGCATGCTCCCCATCCTGGGCTTCAATCCCGCGGCCGCGCAGGAGACGGGTACCGAGCGTGGAGAAGTACTGTGGGGTCACCGCGTTCAAGTCGAACTCGCCCAAGCGATGGACCGAGTCGATGCCGGCGACGTGGAGGTCCATGTTCCAAGTAGACCAGAACGGCACCGTGAGTTGGCGCGAGGCGTGCTCCACGCCCGGAATCGCCTGCGCCGTCTCGAGCAGCTCACGGCGCAGCTCGACATTGCGGCCGCTGTCCAGCTGGGTACCACGCAGGTTCAGGTCCACGAGCAACACGGGGTCGACGTCGTAGCCCAGCGGGATCACCCGCACGTGACGCAGGCTGCGCACGAACAGCCCCGCGCCGACGAGCAGCACCACCGAAAGCGCTCCTTGCAGCACGAGCAACGCGATGCGCACGCGCGACCGCTGGAATGTCCCTTCTCTCGCGCCGGCCTTGAGATCGCCGGCGACGTCGGCGTGTTGCGTGAGGGCCGGTGCGAGGCCGGTGAGCAGTCCGGCGCACAGCGCCGCCACGCCGCCGAACAGCAGCGTCCGGGTGTCGCCCATGACGCTCACCTCGGACGACTTCGCAAGGAACTGCGCGCGCAGCACCGCCCCACCCCACTCGGCGACGACCACGCCGGCGAGGCCGCCGAGCACGGCCAGGAGCACGCTTTCGGTGAAGAGCTGGGACAACAGGCGCGCTCGACTCACGCCCAGCGCCAGTCGAATCGCGATCTCGCGGCGGCGCCGGAGCGCGCGGGCGAGCAGCAGATTCGCGACGTTTGCGCAGGCGATGAGCAGCACGATCAGCGCAACCCCGCTGATCCACGTCGCGACCTTCGCAAAGCTCGACTCGTTGGGTCCGCGCTCGCTCAACACCGACGCCACGAATGCGCGCGGCCGCGCGATTTCCGCCGGTGTCAGCCCGGGGCTTCCCGGCCGTTGGGCGGCGTAGCTGCGGAGGAATGCGTTGCTCAAATCGGCGTTCGCGGCCGCGACACTCACCCCCGACTTGCGCTGCGCCAGCATCGACAGCCACTGCCAGTGGTAGGTGGTCCACCAACTCTCGTCCCGCCGGCCGACGGCCATCGCGCTCGCATGGCTCGTGATGGGGATGAACGCCACCGGTCGCTGCACCGGCCACAAGCCGGCCAATCCTTCGGGCGCGACGCCGATGATCGTGTAGAGCGTGGGACCGATCTGGAGCGTGGAGCCGAGCGCCTCCCGCCGGCCGCCATAGCGCGTTTGCCAGAATGCGTACGCCAGCACCGCCACCGCCGTCCCATTGGGAGGACTGTCCTCGACCGCGGTGAAGTACCGGCCCAACGCCGGTGGCGCATCGAAGAAGCCGAAGAAGCCGGCGCTCACGATGCCGACGCGCATTTCATGCGCCTCCGCGCCTACGCCGATGGCGAGGTCCTGCTCGGTGAACGCGGCGGTGCGTGCGAAACTGGTCGTCCAGCTCGTCAGATCGACGTAGCGCGCGTACTGCATGTAGCTGGACGCCTGCTCCTTGCCACTGAAGGTCCTGGCGAGATAGATGCGATGCGTGGCGCCGGGGTCGTGCAGTAAGGGCGGCGGCCGAAACAACATCCGGTCCACGACCGAGAACATGGCCACGTTCGCCCCGATCCCCAGCGCCAGCGTGAGGACCACACCCAGCGTGAAGCCCGGGCTCCGTGCGAGCTGACGCGCGGCGTGGCGCAGGTCGGCGAGGAGGGCGTCGATCATTCGGACCTGAGTGCGACCATCGGGTCGATCTTTGTCGCGCGACGCGCCGGGACATAACTCGCGACCAACGTGGTCGCCACGACTACCAGCCCCACCGCGAGGAGCACCACCGGATCTCGCGGGCCGACCTCAAAGAGGTACGCTCTGAGGACCTGCGTGGTCGCGAGCGCGCCGCCAACGCCGAGGGCGATGCCCGCCAGCGTAAGCGCGAGGCCGTGGCCGACGATGAGACGCAGCACGGCCGCCCGGCCCGCGCCCAGCGTCACCCGGATGCCGATTTCTCTGGTGCGCCTGGTCACAGCGTACGCGGCGATGCCGTACACGCCCGTCGCCGCTAGAGCCAACGCGAGCACGGCGAAGCTCGCGAGCAACAGGGTGTACAGCCGCGACGCGACCATCGCGTCGCCGAGCCATGCGGCGAACGGCGCGGCACGATCGATGGGAATGTGCGGGTCGAGTGACCGAATCGTCCGGCGCAGTGCGTCGACCAGCTGGAGGGGAGCACTTGACGTGCGCACCAACACCTTGAGATGGTCGGCGGGATTATTCCCCAGCGACTCGTAGATGTGCGGCGGGGGTGGATCGTGCAGGTTCTGCTGGCGGACGTCGCCTACGATCCCGATGATCGTGCGTGTCCGGTACGTATAGAACGTGACCTGCTTCCCGATCGGGTCTGCGCCCGGGAAGTACGCGCGCGCCGCCGCCTCATCGATGATCACTCCCGCTGGCGCGCCAGATCGGTCGAACGTCTGGCCACGTATTAGAGGAATGGCGAGCGTGCGAAAGTAGTCGGGCGAGACCGCGGAGATGTGCGCCACCGGTAACTCGGGTTGCTCCCCCCGACCGGGGATCCCCACGGTACCCAGAGCGTAACCGCTGAAGGGCATCCCCTCGCTCACTGCCGCGCCGACGACACTCGGCAACGAGCCGAGCCGTTCCATTGCGTCGCGAACGAACGCGGCGCGCGCCGCGCTCGTGGGGTAGCGTTCCCTGGGCAACTGCAGCTCGGCCACGGCCACGTGGGTCGGGTCGAACCCCGGGTCCAGGCGCACCAGACGGACAAAGCTGCGCGACAGCAATCCTGCGCCCGAGAGCAGCACCATCGTCAGGGCGAGCTGAGCGACGATCAACGCATCGTTGGAGCGTTGGCGCCAGGCCTGCCCGCTCCCGCCCTTTGTGCCCCGGCTTCCCGCCTTGAGCGCGTCCGCGGGCGCCTGCCGCGAGGCGCGGAGGCCTGGGATCAGCCCCGCCGCGAGCCCGGCGCACACGCTGGCCCCGAGTGCCGCCGCCAGCGCCCGGGCGTTCACGCTGATGTTGGTGAGGTGCGGCAGTTCGCCACCTGCGAGCCGGACCAGTACGGGCACGGTCCACAGGGCGAGCAGCACGCCGCACCCTCCGCCGGCTAACGCTAGCAGCAGGGACTCCGTGAGTGCTTCACGCACCAGCCGCGCGCGGCTTGCCCCGAGCGCCACGCGAACCGCCAGCTCCTGCGCGCGTGCCACGCCCCGGGAGAGGAGCAGACTCGCGACGTTCGCGCACGCCACGAGCAGCACTAGACTCACCGCGCCGACTATCAGGAGCAACGGCGTGCGCACCCGACCCACGAGATATTCGTGCAGTGGCTCGACGACGGGAATCCACGCGCGGACACCGGGCTCGGTGTCCTGCAAGCGGCGTGACACGAGGTTGAGGGCCGCGAGCGCTCCCGCCGAGCTCGTGCCGGGTCGTAGTCGCCCAAAAACCCAAAGGCTTCCCTCCCGTGCCCACTCGGCGCCGCCGGGTCCGGAAAGGAAAGACCCCAGCGCGCGCCAGAGCTGGGTATCGTCGGGGTGCCGAAACCCGGCAGGGGTGCGAAAGTCGGGAGACATCACACCGACAATCGTGTAGGCCACGGTGTCGAGCGTGATCTTGCGCCCGAGCACCTGGCGGTCGCCGCCGAAGCGTGACTGCCAGCAGGCGTAGCTCAGCACCGCGACCGGCGGGCTTCCCGGGCGATCCTCCTCAGGGAGAAAAGCGCGGCCGAGGATGGGCCGGCCACCGAGCAGGGGGAAGAAGTTCGCGGTCACGGTCCACGTCATCACACGCTCGGCACCCTCGGGCGCGATGAGCACCGGGTCGTCGCCCCTGGCGGCCGCCATGTCCTCGAACGCGCCTGTCGCCGTGCGCCAAGTCTCGTACGCGCGCAGCGGGGATGTACCGCTCCGCGACAGGATGAGCAGCAGCCGCTCGGCGTCGGGGAACGGCAGCGACCGCAAGAGCACTCCCTCGACCACGCTGAACACCGCCGTGTTGGCGCCGATGCCGAGCGCCAGCGTAACGACGGCGGCGAGCGTGAAGCCGGGGCTGCGGGCGAGCGTGCGGAGAGCGTAGCGGAGGTCACTCATATCGCAACGCCACCATCGGATCGACCCTGGTCGCGCGCCGCGCCGGGATGACGCAGGCCACCATGGCCACGAACAGGAGCAGCGTCGTGACCCCGCCCAGGGTGAGCGCGTCCGTCGGCGTCACGCCGTACAGTTGGCTCTCGAGCAGCCGCGTCAGGGCCAGCGACCCTGCGACGCCGACAATCGCGCCGAGCCCGGCGAGCAACATGCCGTGGCCGATGACGACGCCGCAGACCTGCCGCGGCCGCGCGCCGAGGGCGATGCGTACGCCGATCTCGCGAGTGGACTGCGTCACGAGGTAGCTCATCACGCCGTAGATCCCGACCGCCGCGAGGACGACGGCGAGCCCCGCGAACGCAACGAGCAGCAGCATCAGGAAACGATGGAAAGCGAGGGACGCCGAGAGGATCTCCTCCATCGTGCGGACGCGTCCGAGGGGGACCCGTGCATCGGTCGCACGAAT
>Ga0209350_1000316_pt1 | contig 29835 bp, 26 predicted proteins | sample GraSoi013_2_20cm_2_FD_185822 | JGI IMG/M metagenome (GOLD analysis project Ga0209350, IMG submission 185822) | Grasslands soil microbial communities from the Angelo Coastal Reserve, California, USA - Sample 09_27_2013_2_20cm (SPAdes) (version 2) | ecosystem: Environmental > Terrestrial > Soil >...
ACGAGCCCTGCACTAGGCTAAAGGAAACAATAGAGGGTCGCAAAAACCTCGGACCGCGAAACCGCCAACGCAAAAAACATGGCCCACATCTCTTGCCACTCACTCAAGCTGGTTTCTTCACAGCTTCAGGACGTCAAGAGTGGGGTACCTAGCCATTGATCTCTAAGCAGCAGTTTCCTTCATGCGGCCCAGCCGACCTGCCAATCCGCGCTTGATCGCCGAGATGAGCAGCCACCGATGCGAAACCACTGCAGCAGTAAGCCCCTCATCGGACAGGCCAGTCTCAAATACATTTGGTCCCCAACGTTCGTCGTGCGCCATGGGGCGGAGCACGACTATAGCCTGGGACAAGGCCTCTTCGAACCAACGTCGTACCTCGTCCTCACAGATTCGCCTTAGAGTTTCGTCATCTATGTCAGTCGCTAAGCGATTCTTTGCCTCCGCCCGACTCCATTCCAGAAGGTCGAGATAGAAGTCGAAAGTGGCGTTCGCCGTCAACGTATGACTGGCTCTCGTATAGGTGGCGGCCCGACCTGGCGTTACTGTCTGCCCTTCCTCATCCCACACAATGCGCGGCAAAGGATCCGCATCCACCCGCTTGACCTGCAGGCGCCGCGCCATTTCCTCTCGCGCTTTGCGTAGGTACTCGTTGCCAATCCGCCCCGTGGCATCCTGTGGTCGGCCACTGCCCGTACCACGGCCGCGGCCCGTAAGGACCTCTCCGTCCTGAGCTTGGCGTCCACCGGATTCTGGCTGAACTGATCGATTTGTACCTGTCGGGGAACGGCGGAAACGCGCCTGATCAAGCGCTTCCTCGACTTCTTTCATGTTCTTAAGGATAGATTTACGGTGGTCACCTTGCTCGGATGAGACTTGGCCGCTCATGAAAGCAGCTAGCTCATCGGGCATCCTGTCGGCGAAGGCCGCTCCAATCTCAGCGTAATCGATTGGACCACCACCTTCGGTAATGAGCGACGTTCTCGCTGTATTTGCCCCGAGAACGTTGGTGGGCTGCGCGTAAATCACCACGCGTCCATGCCCTGCGTAGATACCAAAATCTTTCAAGGCCGAGCTTCGACTTAATCCAGCCCGAACCTCATATAGTTCATTTTGGTAAATGGCGCCAACATGACCGCGGTTGTTCCAAGTCTTGCCGCCCGCAGTAATTTCCTCGGACAAAATCCACCATCGCACGATGGCGTTGAGGTCAGGGAGAGAAATTTCGCCGCGCGAATCGCTGTGCTTGTCGAGGTAATGGCGTTGACCGCGGATCGTATCGTAGATGGCGCGGAGGGATCCTCGGCCAGAGTCGAATATCTCCACTGGCCGTAACACTTTTACGGTAATGCCGGCCGGGACGTCGAAATACCTGCGCTCCAAATAAGCTGCTACCCATTGGGACGGCAGATCGGCGCCAGGGGGCGCAACCGTAGTGTCCTCTTCCTTTGATCTTCCGAGAAGCACGACCGATACTCCACTCTTCTCGATAGCAGGGTGTTTGTCGGTTTCCGAGAGTGGTAGCCAGAAATGGACGGTTTCGTCAGCCGGATTCCGAAACCCTATTCGCCCGTAGCGGCCGTCTTGCCGCCCCAAAATGGTGAGCGCTCCCTCCCCGTCTTTCCAAGCCTTGTACATCACGCCGTATGGGTTGCGGACAGCGGCGGTTATCTTAGCGCCTATCCCGAAGTTCTTGTCGAACGCTTGGATGCCTGAGGATGCCGAAAGCCGGTTGATGTTCTCGCGGACTTCCTCGGGCGTCATACCCGTGCCGTTGTCAGTAATCCGTAGCTTTTTCACACCTTCGATTTCTTCGAAATCGACTTCGATACGACCTACGGTTCGGCCTGCGCGTGATATTGATTCGATGCCGTTTTGAATGAGTTCGCGCAGGTACTGCAGCTCACCTGCGTCCTTGCCTAAATTTTCGATGAGAAAACCAACGTTAGCGACGCCCATGTCGTCGATAAGGGCGGTAGTGCGCATATCTGGGCTCCTGTCTTCGGCGTAGTCCGGCCTTGGCGGGGCTTCACCGACGGATCCCGTGCCGGAGGTCACGGCCGAAGCGGTGCCTTTCAGCGAGGGAGCATTAGATTTGTGTCGAATTTACGAGAGAACGAAGCCGACCAAAGATTGCGGCAGCTCACGAAAGAGGGGCGGCAATCAGCAGTCACCGTCGCGTCCTGCAAATCGATCGGACGGATTATAGAGTCAGGGACCAACGTGTTGCAAGATCAAATTGCACTTCAGAAAGAAATGGCACGCATTGGGGCAGGCTTTGTCGCGATGAAAGAGGAGCGGGTCTTTCTTCAGGCTCGCTCGCCGCGAGACGAAAAGGCGTTTTGCCGCACACCCGAGGAAGGTCAATGACACAGTGCATGGCGCAGGAACCGTTCGACGCTTTGCGCGCGTCAAACTGGTGGATAGGCGTAATGCAGAATTTTGAGCCAAGTACCGTGGATGGTTAGGAAGGGGGCCATGGCTGCGATGAAAAAAAGGAAATTGTTGCTGTATGGGCTGGCGTGCGCGGCGGCGGCGGTGTTTGCGGGGCAGGTGCGCGGGGACGCGGCGGATGAGATCAAGCGGCTAGCGGAGTTGATGGGATGGAAGGCGGGCACGATTGCGGCGGATATTGGGGCGGGGGACGGGAAGTACACGTTTGCGGCGGTGGAACACGTGGGAGCGGCGGGAAAAATGTATGCGACGGAGATTGACGCGAAGAAGCTGGCAGAGTTGAAGGAGGAAGTCGCCAGGCGCAAGCTGACGAATGTCGTCGTGGTGGAGAGCAAAGAGGCGGATACGAACCTGCCGACGGCGTGCTGCGACGCGATTTTCTTGAGGCGCGTGTACCATCACCTGACCAAGCCGGCGGAGTTTGACGCCAACCTGGCGCGGTCGCTGAAGCCGGGAGGGCGGCTGGCGATTATCGATTTCCCGGCGCGCGGGGGGCTCGACCCGGTGGAAGGAGTTCCGAGCAACCGCGGCGGGCATGGCATCCCGCAGAAGATTGTGGTGGAGGAGCTGAGCGCGGCGGGGTTGCAGGTAGAGAAAATAGTGAATGACTGGCCGGAGGGCGATTATTGCGTTTTGTTTGTGAAGAGGTGAGTGGCGTGCGCAGAGAGAAGTAAAGAGGAAGAGAGATTTCTCCTCGCAAAAAACGCTCGGAGGGGCGGAGGTTTCTCTGCGCAGGTCAACCGCTTCGCACGAGCGAAGCGGGAAGAAAAAAGTCAGCCTGCTACGCTCGAAATGACAGGCTAGGGAAACCGCACGAAGAACGGCGGTACAGAAGACTCGCCAGCAAGGATGACAGCGCTACACGGGGAAAGGAAGGGCACGATATATCGTGCACCTACTTGGACCAGGGAGGGACGACGCCGCTCATGCGGGCGTAAGCGATGAGCTGGCCCATGTGCTCGTTGGCATGAACGATGATGCGCAAGTACATGCCGTCGACCGTGGCATCGCGATCGACGATGTGAACCTTGCGCTCGAGGTCTTTCGGCGTGGCCGCCAAATGAGCCTGCTTCACGGCGTCGAGCGAGCGCTTGAGCCAGTTGATGACCTCGGCTTTTGCGGTGACGGACTTTTCCATCCCCTCTTTCGCGTCAGCGGGCATTTTGGGGCCCGTCACGCTGAGCAGGTAAAAATTCGCGAGAGCGACGTGCATGAAGACTTCGCTGGTGGAGCGCACGCCCGGCGCGGGACGCCAGGAGAATTTTTCCTCGGGAGTGGCTTCAGCGAGCGCGAGCAATTGGCTGGACACGTGGCGCCACTCGCCGTCATAGCCCTGCCAGATTCCTTCGGGCGCGGTTTGCGCGAACGCGGGGCGGGCGATGAATACCAACATAAGGACAAAAAGCACTTTTCTCATGAATCTTCTCCAGTCTGGCTCTCTTGCTCCGTCACCGCGTCCCGAACGGCTGCTCCATTCTATACCGTGAAGGCGCGGGGAAGAGCGAGTCAAAAGAACCGGTCTTAAGACCGGCCACTACAAACAAAAGAAAGATGCCGGGCTTCCCGACACAAATCGTCGGGACCGCCATAAACCAGCGGAAAGCCCGGCGCTACACGGGCGAACGGAGGGCACGATGTATCGTGCCCCTACAAAAGCAAGCGCACAGCCAAGAGTGGCTGTGCCACGATGCCGGCGTTCCAGGAAATGCCTACGGGGTGATGGCGATGACGCGAAGGGGGCTACCGGAGCCGCCGACGATTTTGAGGGGCGCGGCGATCACCACGGCGCCGGTGGGCGGCAACTGATCGAGATTGCAAAGGCTGGCGAGGCCGAACTTTCCGCTGCCGTGCATGACGAAATGATTTGAAAAGGGCGGGTCAAACTTGGCGGCCTGCCCCGCGTCGGTGCCAACCGTCTCGACTCCCACTCCTAAAACATCGCGCTCGCCGGCAAGGAATTGCGAGCACTCTTTGGCCCAGCCCGGAGTATGCGGACCGTCGTCCTTGAGGTTGATGTATTGCGCGGGATCGGTGCGCTTCGACCAGCCGGTGCGAAGGAGCACCCAGGCCCCGGGCGGGACTTTTCCGTGAGCGGATTCCCATTGGAGGATATGCGCGGAGGTCAGGAGAAAATCAGGATTGGCCGCGACTTCTTTCGTGACGTCGATGACGCAGGCCGGGCCGATGAATTTGCGCGGCGGGATGCGGTCGACGGTCGAATCCGGCAAATCCTTGCCGCTGACCCAGTGCACGGGGGCGTCGAAATGCGTTCCGGTGTGCTCGCCGGTTTCGAAGGCGTTCCAATACCAGGCAGGGCCGCGTGCGTCGTAGCGGGACAATTCGCGGAGAGTGAAGGGTGGAGAGTTGTTCCATTGGGGAGGAAGAGGGATCAGCGGCGTGGCGTGACTGAGCGGCAGGGTGAGGTCCACAACGCGCAAGCGGCCGGCATTGAGTTCTTCGACCAGGCGCAGAAGAGTTTCAGACATGACGGCCCCCTGAAGAAAGCAACGGAGAGTTTGCCGAGAACAGCAGCGGAATGCAGCGGGACGGCATCAGCGAGATTTGGCCGCGAGCGATTGGATGTGGCGGCGGAACTGGAAACGGTTTTCGAGCAGACCCAGATCGGTGACGAAGGCCTTTGGGCCGGTGGCTTCGACCTTGGCGACGATGGTCTGCAAGCCTTCACCCGAGATGGCGCGGCGAGCAGCGGAGGCGAAATCGTCGACGGTGCGGACGGTGCAGGTTTGCGGGATGCCGGCGGCGCGCGCGATGCCTTCGAGATCAGTGCCCGTGTTTGTAGCTGTGGGGAATCCGCCAACGGAGAGGAGGCTCTCGTTGTCAAAAACAATGTGAACGAGATTTTTCGGTTTGTAGCGCGCGAGAGTGCTTAAAGTGCCGAGGTTCATGAGGAGCGAGCCGTCGCCGTCGAGGACTACGATTTTTTGATGCGGCAAGCTGAGCGCGAGGCCTAGGCCGGTGGATGAAGCGAGACCCATGGCGTGTTGCAAATAGAAAAAATTGGGACGATGGCCGAGGGATTGCAGCTCGGCCGGGAGCGCACCCATGATGGTGACGACCAGACATTTTTCAAGGTCGGAGTAAATGGCGCGGAGGCAATCGATGCGCAGCATCATTCCTCCCACATCAAATCGCGCGTGAGGAGCAGCGCCACGGGCTGAAGGCTGCTTTCGGCGAGAGTGTGCGCCTGCGCGATGCGCTTTTCAACGGATGAGGAGGCGTCGAGGAAAGAATAGGGGATGTTCATGGCGCGAAGCAGCGGCTCGGTGACGTTGCCGCCCTGCGTTTGCCAGGGATCGCGCTCGCCAAACGATCCGCGATAGCTGATGAGCATCAGCAGCGGGATTTTGTAAAGGTGCGCGAAAGAGACGATGCCGTTGATCGCGGCGAGAAAGCCGTGGTTCTGCATGAGCATGGCGGACTTGACGCCGGCAAAGTGCGCGCCCGCGGACAGGCCGACGCCTTCTTCTTCCTTGGCGAGGCGGACGAGGGTCACTTCGGGATCGTCTTCGGCAATTTGGATGAGGTGGACGAGCCAGGTTTCCGGGAGTGCGGAAAGCAGCCGGATGCCGCAGGCTTTCAGCGCGCGGTAGATGAGCTTCGAGTTTTCAAGAGAAACAGGCATGGTTTAGGTGGCATCGCGCGATTCGAATGTTGGCACCGGTGGAGATTTTATGTCAGGGAGGACGAGGACTCAAATTGCGGCGGCTGCGCGTGAGTTGGTGGCGGGAGGTGGACCGGTCTGCTAGACTGGCGCGGCTTTGACGATCAAGACGCGAAGGCGATTTCTGGGGCAGGCTGCCGGTGCGGCGGCGGGCGCAGCTGTTTGCGCGGGAGTGTGGCCGGAGCTGTCCGCGGGAATGGGAACAGCGCTCGCGGCGGACGCGGGACCGAGCTTGAAGTTTCCGGCGGCGGCGCGGGAGCGAATTGCGATTGCGTCCTACCCGTTCCGGGAGCACATCTTGGGGCGAACTGGCGCGTCGATGGGGACGGCCGTGGGCAAAATGGAGTTGAAGGAGTTCGCGGCGCACGTCAGCGCGAAATTCAACATCAAGAAAATTGAGCCGTGGAGCGCGCATTTCCGTTCGCTTGAGAAGGCGTACCTGGAGGAGTTGCGCGCGGCGGTGGAGAAGGCGGGCGGAGCGATGGTGAACATTGCCGTGGACGGTGAGCACAGCCCTTATGCCGCGGACAGCGCGGAACGGGAGAGCGCTATCGCGTTCAGCAAAGAATGGATTGATGCGGCAGTGGCTATTGGCTCGCCGAGCGTGCGGACGAATATCCCGCAAGCGAAGGATGCGAAACCGGACGTCGAGCGGACGGCGGAAAGTTTACGGCGCGTGGCGGGGTATGGCGCGGCGAAGAATGTGATCGTGAATCTGGAGAACGACAACCCGGTCAGCGAGGATCCTTTTTTCCTGGTGAAGGTGATTGAAAAAGTGAGCAGCAAGTGGCTGCACGCGCTACCGGATTTCGGGAACACGCTGGCGGCGCGCGACGACGAGTACGCGTACAAAGGAATCGAATGGATGTTCGGACTCGCGTACAACATTTCTCACGTGAAAGAAACCGAAGTGGGCGACGGGAAAGACAAAGTCGCGCACGTAGATTTGGCGAAGACGTTTGGGATTGCTAAAAAGCACGGCTATAAAGGATATTTTTCGATGGAATGGGACAGCCCGGGCGATCCTTATGCGGGGACGGCCGGGCTGATCGAGAAGACGCTGAAGAATCTTTCCTAAAGATAGGGCGGGGAGTATTCTTTGCGTGAGTTTTCTTGGAGGAGGAAATGACGATGAAAATACGAATGAGTTTGTTGGTGGCTGGGATGACCGTGTTGATGGTGGCGAGCAGTGCGTTTGCGCAACAGGCGGCACCGGCGGCAAACGGGGCGGCGGCGGGCGTGCCGCCGGACATGTCGCCGGTGGCAAATCCCGTGAGCGGATTCGTGAAGGCGGGAGTGGCGCGATATGAAAAGAACATGGTGGCCGCGGCGGAGGCCATGCCGATGGAAAAATATGCGTTTAAACCGTCGCCGGAGATGAATTCGTTTGGGCATTTGATGATGCACATCGCGCAGTCGAACAATACGTTTTGCTCGAAGATTTCCGGGCAAGCGGCGCCGGACGTGAAAATTGCGGAGACGGATTCGAAGGACAAGCTAGTGGCGGCGGTGAAGGATTCCTTTGCGTTTTGCACGACCGCGCTGGCGAAGGTAGATGATTCGAAGCTAGGCGAGCAATTCGTGATGTTCGGCAACCGGCCGATGTCGCGGGGAGGCGCGCTGGTGGCGCTAGGCGGCAGCTGGACGGATCATTACGCGACACAGGCGATTTATTTGCGGCTGAACGGGATTTTGCCGCCGACGGCACAGCCAGCAAAGTAGGATTAAGCGGACCTACCCGCACTGGTAGTTCAAGCGTCCACAACTTGGCTGTTCTAAGGCACTATGCCTGCCGCGTGGAGGGAGAAACCGTTTCCAGTTCCCTGCGAGCGGAGGCAGAGCCTTCCAGCTCATGGGCGGAGCGGCCGTGGTGCACGATTAGGTGCAGGAAGAACATCAGCACGAGAATGCCACCGAAGGTGACGACAATGGTGGCGCCGGTAGGCGTATCAAGCTGCACGCTGAGGTAGCAGCCAAGCGCCGAAACCAGCGTGCCCATGGTCCAGCCAATCGCGAGACGCGTGCCGATGCGGTCGGCGAAAAGCATGGCCCCGACGCTGGGAACGATCAGGTAACAGAAGACGAGCAAAACGCCGGCGATGGCCACGGAAGACGTCACGACAAAACCAAAAGAGGCGTAGAACAGAAAGTCCCAGAAGCGGACGTTGAGGCCCGACTTTTCCGCCTTACCGTGGTTCATCGAGATGGTCAGAAACTTCTTGCGAAAAATAAAGTGAAAGATGCCGATGGCTCCGTAGAGAAAAGCCGTCTTGCGAACTTCGGGCCAGGAGACGGCGAGGATGTTGCCAACGAGCATGTCCTTGAGGTGCTCGGTCTCGCCGGTGGCTTTGCTCATCAGAAGAATGGCGGTAGCGGAAGCAACGGCGTAAGCGATACCGATGAAAGCTTCCTGGGGAATGTGGCCTCTGCTCGAGCGAGCGAAGGCGAAGATTCCAGCGCCCAGGAACGTGAACGCGAGGCTGATCCAGTACGCGGCGCGGCCATGCGGGTCCATGCCGACGACGACAGCAACGGTGGCGCCAAGCGCGGCGATTTGCGCGAGAGCGAGGTCCACAAAAATGACCCCGCGCTCGACAACGTGCACGCCAAGATAAGCGTGGATCCCGGTCAAAATGAGGCTCGCGACGAAAGGTGCGAGCAAAAACGGCAGAATTTCCATTCGGCAGTCTCCTGAACGTTATTTCGTGGCGTCGAAAGCCTGTTTCAGTTTCGCGATGTCGTAATCAAACAATTTGAAGTAATCGGTGATTTCTTTTTCGGCGCCGACGGAGGGCATAAGGACAACGATGTGCGCGCCGGTTTCGCGGGCGATGGCGTTGGGAGTTTTTAGGTCGAAGTAAGGCTCAACAAGAATAAGCTTTACGCCGTCGCGCTTCATCTGGCCGATCAACTCGACGGTGTGCTGCGGGCTCGGGGGGATGCCGGGGCGGGGTTCGACGTAACCTACGACATTGAGGCCGAAGTGTTCGGCGAAATTGGGCCAGGAGCGATGGTAGGTAACGATCTTGCGGCCTGTATAAGGTTTCATTTCGGCGAGCCATTTTTCATCGGCTTGTTTGAGGCGCTGCTCGAACGAATCGTAGCGCTGGGCGAAATAGGCGGCGTCGCCGGGGCGCATTTCGGAGAGTTTATTCTGAATGCCTTTGGCGATGCGCAGGCCGTTTTCGGGATCGAGCCAATAGTGCGGATTGCCGAGCGGATGAACGTCGCCTTCAGCGCGGGTCACTTGGCCCGTGGGAATCTCGAGGATTTTGGCAAAGCGGGAAGCGTCAAAGTAGCCCGGCGCGCCAACTTGAATCTTCGGATTAGTGGATTGGGTGATGAGCGGAGGAAGCCAGCCGATTTCCAGCTCGAGTCCGACAACGATAAGAAGATCGGCGTGACGGAGTTTTAGAAGGAAGCTGGGTTTGGCCTCAACGAAATGGGGATCCTGGTAGCCGCGGGCGACGGATTCGACGTCGACTTTTTCTCCGCCAACCTCCTGCGCGAGAGCGGCGAGGTCCGTGGTGGCCGTCATGATACGAAGTTTGCTGTCCGCTCGGCTCGCCGGAGGATTGACGAGGGTGAAGATGAGGGCGCAGGCAGCAAGCAGCGCGCTGATTCGAGTAGTCATTTTTGTGCGTCGCATGATATCTCAGAAACCTTTCTTAAAACGGGCCTAGAACGGATGGGCGCCGTGCGCTCCCATCACGAATAAGAACTGGAACAGAAACTCGTTGGCGTTGGTGAAGCGATCGTTGGGCAGGTCCCACAAATGGCCATAACGATACTGGCCACGGATCTGGCTAAACTCGCTGGGCCAATAGGTGAGAATACCGGAAAAACCAGTGTCCGTCAGGCTGGCGTTGGTGGCGCGGCCGCTGCGGTCGAAGCGGCCACCGACGGTCCAGCGTCGGTTGACGCGATATTCGGAATCGGAATAGAAGCCGAAAGCATGCTGGGTCTGGAAAACGTTTAGCGGAGAAAGCTGGTCGCGGGCGCTCCAGAACAGTTCCGTGCGGAAAAGGAAAGAATGGTAGATGGCGCGGCGGAGGGGCTTCCAACGGAGAGTGGCGTCAGCAGAATAAAGGTTGGTCAAAAAATTCGCGGGGTCAAAAATCGTGCTGCCGACGCCGGCAGTGTTATGGCCTCGGGCGTAGGAGCCGCCGAGATCGATGTTGGTCGATTCGCCGAGGTCGCGGTAGAGGCGAAGATGGCCGACAATGCTGGCGTCCTGGCGGCGGCTGGCGGTGAAAACGTCACTCGAATCGCCCCGGAAAACCTGGGCCGTTCCCTGTATGAACCAGTTTTTCGGGGCGGGCAGGAAGCGCGAAAGGGAAATGCCGGCATCGTCGATGCCGTCTTCGCCGCCGACGAGATTGTTGGTCACCAGCGGCCGGTCGATGAACGGCAAGGCGTGGTTGTGGATGGTGTTGATCTTGCCGAATTCGGCGCGCATCTTGCCGACTTTCAAAAGGAGTCCCGCGGGGAGAGAAGTAAAGGTGACGTAACCTTCCTCGACATTTACGCCGGTTTCGCCGAAGGAGATAAAAGCGTCGGCGCGCGCGTAGGGATCGATGATGGCTTGCATACCGACTTCGGATTCGTGGAGTTCGAGCGAGCGCGATGGAGAAACGGTGTTGCGTCCGGCCGTGCCAATGAAGTCGCCGATCAGGCTGATGTCGGGATTGAGGAGCTTGGCGTTGGAGGTCGCGCCGCCATAGGTCTGCGTTTGCGCAACCTGTGCGGCAGGCACAGGCTCCGGCGCGGCTGTTGAGGGTGTGGAGCTGGGGAGCACGCCAGGCTCCATTCTCGTGGAGGCCAGCAACAGATGATCCCCGGCTGTGGGATCAGCCGGCTTTGTGTCGCGGATTGTCTTCAATTCCCCACGGAGCAAAGCCACTTCCTCGGCGAGCGTGCGCACCTGTTCCTCGAGAGCGCGTATGCGAACTTCTTCGGCAGCAGCAGCGGCCGCTCCCGCAGAGGGAGGGTCCTGCTTCCCAGAAACAGAGGGTTTCTCTTGTGCAGAGGTGGACATCGAGAAAAGAACGACCAGTGATAAGGCAGAAAATCGTTTCATGGCACCACTCCTAGCTAAGAAATGTGAATTTTCCAACCCGGATACCGACCGGAACTACGACTTGGCTAAAGGGAGGGAGGTGCGCGCGGGGACGTGGCGCGCTCGACTGCCGAGGATACCGAAATAATCAAAGGGGTGAATTCGAGCCGATTAATGACCGGCACAACGGCGATTACCGGCGACTGCGTGGCGACCACCGAGGCTGCTGTCGAGCAAACTGGGCAAATATGGGAGGCTGACGGAGTTGCCGTAAGGTCACAACAGTAGTGAAACTGCGACGCCTGAAAAATGGCGGCGAAGAGTAAGATAAGCCACGCTTTCCGCCCAATGACTTGCATCTAACTCCTGAGACGGGAGCTTAGGCAAGAAATGTTGCGTGGTCAAGCGGGTAAATCCTGCAGCAGCGAGTGGCATTTGAACAATTCATTGCAACCAAAGCGGCTAAACGTCCGTCTAAAGTGCTAAGCTAAAGTGTCGCTTGTGCATGGGGGAATACGCATTTTCGGGGGAACCATTGTGCGCCGCGCGCTCGCTCTAGTAGCTTGTAGCGCGTTGCTGTACTTTGCGCTTGGCGCGTCGCTGCCCCACGGGCATGCCCAGGGCCCCGACAATGCCTGCCACGTCTGCCAGGCCCTGCACATGCCTGCGCTGGCGGCCGCCCGCTTGGACCTCAGCAGCACACCTCAGATTGTCACCTGGTATTCTTCGGCGCCGCAGCACTTGGCGCCAAGCGATTCCTTCTCTCTGCACCGCGCCGGACGCGCACCTCCCACCGCCTGATTTCTCCCCTGACTCGAAGTGTACTTCCGTGCGCCGGCCTTCTTGAAGGCTAGCGTCGCCGCCTTTCTTTTCCGGCGGTCTCTATCCACACAAGCACAATTAACTCTCGAAAGGGATGGAGAAAAAATGTTAAAGAGTTTACGTATCAGCGTCGCGTTTGTTTTGGGGTTGGTTTTATTTTTTGCGGTTGGTCCTACCAACGCACAGCTTGGAAACTCTGGCTCGATTGATGGCGCTGTAAAAGACCCTTCCGGAGCGGTGATCGCCGGCGCGAACGTTGAGATTAGCTTTCCTGTGACCGGTTATCAGCGGCAAATGACGACCGGGAGCGATGGGAGCTTCCATTTTGCGAACGTGCCTTTCAATCCTTATCACTTGACAGTGACAGCGCCCGGATTCAATTCTTATTCGCAGGACGTGGACGTGCGGTCCACCGTGCCTACAACGCTGCAAATCGGCCTTAAAGTTGGCACAGAAGTACAAAGCGTTACGGTGGAAGCCAAGGCTGAGGATCTCGTCGAGAAAGATCCCAGCTTTCATACGGACGTAGACACCGCGCTGACGGACAGGATGCCGCTGGAAAGCCAATCGTCTTCGGTCAGTTCCTTGGTAACGCTGGCGACGCCCGGAGTAGTGGCGGACTCGAACGGATTGTTTCACGGACTGGGCGATCACGCGGAGAATTCGTTTTCCGTGGATGGCCAGCCCATTACAGACCAACAGAGCAAGGTCTTTTCCAACCAGATTCCCCTGGACTCGATTCAGTCGCTCGAAGCGGTTTCCGGCGGGCCACCGGCAGAATATGGCGGAAAAACGAGCCTGGTGATTAAAGTGACGACGCAATCGGGCCTCGGTGTGACCAAGCCAAAAGGCACGGTCTACTCTTCGTACGGCAGCTTCGGATCAGTCTCCGACGGCTTCCGGCTGGCCTTCGGCGGGCAAAAGTGGGGAAACTTCATCGCTGCGAACGGATTGAACAGCAGCCGGTTTCTCGATCCCCCGGAACTGCACGCCATTCACGACAAGGGCAATGAAGAGAACCTATTTGACCGAGTGGATTACAACGTAACCAGCGCGGACTCGATACACACGAACTTTCAATATACGCGTTCGTGGTTCCAGACACCGAATACGATCGACAACTTAAATGGTTTAGTGAATCCTGCGGCTACCGATCCGCTGACAGGAACTCTCTTGCCGGAGCAGGATCAGCGCGCGCAAATCAAGACGTTTAATATCGCGCCGGTTTGGACGCGCCTGATCAGCACCACGACGCTTTTCACCTTCGGCGGTTTTGTCCGGCAGGACAAATTTAACTACTATCCGAGCGGAAACGTGCTTGCGGACGGCACGGGACTCATTCCCGGCGGCTCCTCGGCAACGCTAAATCAGCAGCGGAAATTGACCAACGCAGGCCTGCGCTCAGACGTGTCCTACGTGAAGGGCAAACACAACCTCAAAGCTGGCGCTACGTTTCAGCATACGTTCCTGACGGAGAACTTCAACTTCGGAATTACAGACCCGGGATTCAACGCGGTCTGCTTGAATACATCCGATGCGAGTCCGTTCACAAGTCCCACGCCAACTTTTCAGGGCAACTGCACAGGCGCTCTTGAGCCGAATGACGGGACAGATATCAGAGCCACCGTGCCAGCTTTTATACCAGCCCTGGGCTGCTTCGACCTCACGCGACCCGTTCTGACGGCGGCGCAGACGCAGGATAGCTGTGCGACTACGCAAAGCACGCTGTTTCCTTTCCGCGGCCGCACGGATGTCAAGGAGCTCGGGCTCTACGTGCAAGACACGATCAACGTAGGCAATTGGGCTTTTAATCTGGGACTTCGCGGTGATTGGTATCGCGGAATCGTCCACGATTGGCAACCGGAACCGCGAGTGGGCTTTGCTTACAACGTTAAGAAGACAAACTCGGTACTGCGAGTTTCCTATTCGCGCATTCTGGAAACTCCGTTCAATGAGAACCTGATTCTGGCGAGCCTGGGAGCGAGTAACCCGGTCATCGTGGACGTAATCGGCGGCGCGAACTTGCAGGCGCCGATTCGCTCCGGACAACGCAACCAGTTCAACGCCGGCTTTCAGCAAGCGTTCGGAAAGTACGTTGTGGTGGACGCCGACTATTTGTGGAAATACACGCACAACGCTTATGACTTCAGCGCGTTCGGCAACACGCCGATCTTCTTCCCCATCGCCTGGAAAAATTCGAAGATTGACGGCCCTTCCGTGCGCGTGAGCATGCCGAATTTTCATGGCTTTACTGCACTTGCGGTGCTCGCACACGTGCGGGCGCGCTATTTCCCGCCACAGATCGGGGGATTGGGCGCCAGCATCACGGGTGGAGAAGTATTTCGCATTGACCACGATCAGGTTTTCAATCAGACGACACATTTTCAGTACCAACCTTGGAAAACGCTTCCGTGGATAGCCATGAACTGGCGCTACGACAGCGGTCTGGTAGCCAGCAATCCCAATCTTGACAACTTCACGGATGCGTCCAGTTTCCTGGATGCGGCGCAGCAAACGGCCATCGGCCTCTTCTGCGTGGACGCCGGCGGAGTCATGCACACGGCCTCGCTATCCGCGCCTCTTTCTCAGGGCGCCGGGACTATCTGCGGTGCAGCTCCCACGAGGACGGGCGCAACGCTGCTAAATATCGCGGGCGCGACATTCGACGTGGATCACAATCCGTCGCGCGTCAAACCGCGCAACCTGTTCGACGCCAGCGTGGGGGATGACAACCTTTTCCATGGCGACCATTACAAGTGGAGCCTGCGCCTTACCGCCATCAACCTGACGAATAAGACCGCGCTTTACAATTTCTTGTCGACGTTCAGCGGAACGCACTTTGTGACTCCGCGGAGCTACACAGCGGAATTGGGCTTCCACTTCTAGTCATTATCACGAAGAATGGGCGGGGCCGGAGGCTCGGCTCCGCCCGTTTTTACTTTCAGGAAGCGTTCCTACGGGAAAGGTTTGAATTACTTCTGCGCGAGATAGGTTTTTGCTTCGTTAAGCTCCGGCCGGTCGGCTCCTGCACCGCAGATTTCGGCGAGCTTGGCGTAAAACGACTGCGCGTCGCCGGCATCGCCGGTGGCTTGCGCGGAGCGAGCGGCGCCCAGGAGACCGTCGAAGCGGTTTGGCGAATTCTTCAGGACCGTTTTGTATTCGGCAAGGGCTTCGGCGGGGCGCTTGACTTCGAGGAGCATGTCCGCGAGCATTTCGCGCGCGGGGACGTTGACCGATTCGCCGCCATTCTTGTCCTCATGATCGGCGGCAGCGCGCAATTCTTGAAGAGCGTCGTCCGGTTTTCCTTTAGCGAAGGCCAGCCATCCTTCGGCTTCCCGGAGGTCAGTGGCTTTTTCGCTGGAGACGCCATAGCCTTCTTTTCGAGCGCGCTTCTCGCGGTCAACCACGATTTGCGAGAATTCTTTGACGGCTGCTTCCGCGCCGGCCACGTCACCGCTGCGCGCGGCACCGATGGCGCGAGCCAAGTAGGCCGTGTTCAGCCAGTCTTTGTGAATCGGGGGAATGGGCAAGGCGGCCGCTTCCTTCCAACGGTGCAATTCCAAGGCAGTTCGCGCGGCAAGATAGGCGCGGTCGCCGGCTTTATTTTCCTCGTTTGCCCCAACCACATGGTCCGCGTGCGCGATCACTTCGCGGGCCTTGGCTTCCTGGCCGCTCTGCAAATAGGAATAGCTGAGGAAGTCCATGGCGTGTGTTTGATAGTGCGACTCGGCGAGGTGCATTTCGGCCGCATGCGCGCCGGAAGCGTTTGCGGCGATGTTCGAATTGATGGAATCCTGCCACAGGCCAAGGCGCACAAAGATGTGCGAAGGCATGTGCAGGGCGTGGGCTGAATCCGGGGCGATGGCCGCGTACCGGCGGGCAGCTTCAAGACCCTCGGCTGCGAGTTCGGGGCGATCAGTTGCGTGAATCAAGTAGTGCGCGATTCCAGGATGATCGGGATATTGCTGCAGCAATGGCTGGAGAACAGAGATGGCTTTTTTCTGGTGCGCGAGCATGTTGGGTTCGTCGGCGTAAGAAAGAGAAACGAGAGAAAGCGCATAGAAGGCGCCAACCTCCACGTCCCCCGGCGACCGGGCGTACAAGCGCTCCAGCGAATCGGAATAGGCTTTGATGCGCTCGGTATGCGTCAGCTTGGATTTTTTCTGGTAGAAAATCACGGCGGCTTCGAGGAAGCCTTGTTCACGCGCGCTCGAGGGGCGAAGCTTCTGCGCCTTCTCGATGTCCTTGCGACCTTCCTTCAGTTTCTTGTCATTCGGGAATTCCCAGATTTGGTAGAAGAGGGCCATGGCCTTGCCCCAGCAAGCCATGGCGCATTTTGGGTCGCGCTTAGCGGCGTCGGTAAAGGTTTGTTCGGACTCCTTGTATTGGAAGGAGTGGAGGAGCGCGACGCCCTTCTCGATCACGGGTTGCACGTCTGCAACGCAGCTCGTGGGGAAATTCACTTTGCCGAGCTGGTCGGGCGGCGCGGCAGACAAGTTGTCTGCTCGGAGAGCCACGGGTTGAAATGCGAGAACAATGAGTAGCAGCCCGAGAGCTGGGGCGATCTTTCGTGGATGACGCATGATCCTTCCTCCTATTGGCTGCGGAGATTTTACTCCCGGCGATTGCCTTTCGCGGAGATAAACCTTTTGGCGACGAAGCGGCACGGGTGTTGGACTGGGCTTTGGTGCGGAGGATACAATGGGCGTGGAGCGGTACTTCGAAGCAGGTGAGGGTGCGAAAGCTGTTTGAACCAATGCAGAATCTCTGAGGTGCTGCGGATAGACAGCCCGTGTGCACGGCCTGTCCCGCTGGCGGGTCACAGCAACTGGCAAGGATGACGCGCGAGCGGGGCAGGAAAGCCTAACGGTTGGCTCGTGGCGCCCACTTTATTCAGAGGTTCACAGCCTAGTTCCCCACGGCCAAGCGGTCCGCTCCATTCTTGTGTTTCTGCTGTATGAAAGACTACATGCGCGTACTTTTCGTAGGAGACATTGTCGGCTCGCCCGGACGGCAGATCGTTCGCGATCGCCTGGCGGACATCGTTGCGCAACGGCAGATCGATCTGGTCATCGCTAACGGCGAAAATTCGGCGTCGGGATTCGGGATCACGCCTCGGCTTGCCGAAGAACTTTTGAAATTGGGAATCGATGTGCTCACCGGCGGAAATCACAGCTGGGACCGCAAGGAAATTCTGGAGTTCCTGCCGCACGAGCCGCGGTTGCTGCGGCCGGCGAATTTTCCGGAAGGCAATGCCGGCAGCGGGCTCTATCTTGGGACCGCGAAGAATGGCGTGAAGTACGCCGTGCTGAATCTGCAGGGGCGCGTGTTCATGACGCCGATTGACGATCCCTTCCGGAAAGCCGACAGCGAGCTGGCGAAAATTCCGGAAGACGTCGCTTTCGTGTTCGTGGACATGCACGCGGAAACCACCAGCGAGAAAATCGCCATGGGCTGGTATCTCGACGGCCGGGCGACGGCGGTCGTCGGAACTCACACTCACGTGACTACCGCCGACGAACATGTTCTCCCACAAGGCACAGCCTATATCACAGATGTGGGAATGACCGGGCCGCATGGCGGCGTGATTGGAATGGACCGCAACGGCATTATCGGAAAGTTTCTCAACGGGCTGCCCGCGCGGTTCGAGGTGGCTTCCGGCGACGTGCAGATGAATTGTGTTTTGATCGAAACCGATGACGACGGCCCGCGCAATGCCGCTGGCCGGCTCCGCGCGCGGTCCGTCGAGCGACTGCGCTTCTGCATTGATTAGTCCCGCTAAGAAATGCGCAGGGGCTCAATCCGCCATCGAATAACCTGCTGCGAAATACAATATCGCCAACAGAATTCCCAAGGCGAAAACTTGTTTTCGAATCGGACCTTTGCCGACCCAAGAGACGGGGCAAGCTATGAGGGAAATTAGGAAATACACTCCGATATCATTGGAATGCCACTTTGAGAACAAATATCGCTCGAAGCTACGGCTGAAGATTTGGGCCAGTGTTAGCCCGTAGCTGACGGTCATGAGGAACAAACACGCAACGGAAGGACTCCACGAAAGAATCTGCGGATCGGATTGGCGTCTGCGGAACAGACGAAACCATGCCCACGCCATCAATAGTACGGGAGTCGAGAGCAACGCGATCCCGAAAATCGCGCGCGGATTGTCAGTCACGGCGTACATCGTTTGACACACATTCTAGCTCAAGGACGGGCAACCGCGATGGCTCTATAGTAATCTGAAGATTCATGCGAAAGAACGTGGGCCCAATCGTGAGAGTTCTTACGGTGATGTGTCTGCCGGTGTGCGCGGCGGGAATTGCGGCTGCTCAAGACGCGGGCGACCTTACTGCCGGGCAAAGGATATTTCCGGGAGTGGGTCCCGGACTGCGCGCCGTGAAGCGTGGCGGAGATGGACGGCTGTACATTTTAGCCTCGCCATCCCCGGGCTTGCTGGTATTTGATACGCAGGGAAAGCAGGTTCTCTCCATCGGCGAACTTCCCGGCGCTGACACCGGCGCCAAGTCCGGCCGCCCATTGATCACCTTCGGGGAAGACTGCGACGGCGCTGCCGACGGGAAAATTTACGTGGCGGATCGCGGCGCGAATCTCATTCAAGTCTTTAGCTCGGATGGCGCGCCCATCCGCTCGATTCCAGTCAATGCGCCTGTCGCCGTTGCGGCTCTCCCCGAAGTCGAAGTTGCGGTGGCGACGCTGCGCGAACCACACCTGGTCATCGTGTTCGACAAGAACGGAAGGGATGTTCGCGAGTTTGGCGACCCAGAGCCGCTGGCGGAACGCGCGGAACTGAACCGTTACCTGAACATCGGGCAGCTTGCCACGGACGCGCAAGGCCATCTCTACTATGCGTTTGCTTACCTGCCGGAGCCCACGGTGCGGCAATATGACCGCCTGGGCTACGCGGGACAAGATATTCAGTACACCGGGCTAGAGGCTATGCCGGCAGCTCAGGCCGCGCGCAAGGAGATCGTGCGCCAGGAGAGCAAGGGGAAGGACCCCTCCCTCAAGCGCATCCTCACAGCGGTGGGCGTGGACCGGGCAAACGGCGAAGTTTGGATCGCGCTGTACAACACGCTGCTGCATTTCGACAAAGAAGGGAACCGGCGCGCCACTTATAAGATCTACACGCCACAAGGAGCGCGCCTCGAAGGCAACACCATCCTCGTGGAGCAAGACCGTTTGATCGTCGGCAGCGACCCGCTGGGCATCTATGAGTTCAAGCGGCCTGACAAAAAAATTCTGAAATAGGCAAAGTTTTCCTCAGGGACTCCCGTACTAGTCCTGTGCCCGAATTGTATGCAGCTTCAAAAAAATGTTCACAAATGCCGCGAAAATCTGCACCTATTGTTCAGCTCGCACAAAATTTGCGGTTGTGGAAAAACTGTGTATGGGGTGTGAAAGCCGGTGAATGTCTTCTCCTATTTTTCTCTTGCTCCGTGCGCTCCAATCAGAGACAATCCCGCGCTGACTCATAGCGGCGGTACGTGGGCCGACTAATTCCAAGACGGGCCGCGCGCGGAGCGACAGGGGTATATCGGAGCGTTCCGGCGCGGGCAAGAATCCCGAAGCCTGTAGAAAGACGCGAATGGACCTGCTTTCCACAGTTTTTTCACATCTGTGGAAATAGCACGAGTTTCTCTTTTCTCTTCCAATGACGACGGCAACCAAAACGGAGCGTGAGCGCGAAGCCGTGAATTCCTGGGATAAGTTCCTGGACCGGGTGAAGTCCAGGGTCAGCATCAATACCTTTACGACCTGGTTCCAGCCCACGAGGCTGAACCGGGCTGAGGGCGACACACTTTTTATCCAGATCCCCAGCGCCGTCTTCCGGCAGGTTCTGACCCGCACTTATGGCGATATCGTCAAGGCCGTCTTTCATGAAGTCGGCACTCCGCACATGAAGGTGCAGTACGTATGCACCGAAGACGAGCCGGCCCAGGCACCGCTGGCGGTCTCCGGCGTGAAACAGTCAAGACTGGATTTTGAGAGCAGCGACCACCAGCTCAACACGCGCTACACCTTCGATTCATTTGTCGTCGGCAAGTCCAATGAGTTCGCGCATGCCGCTTCGCGCGCCGTTGCCGAGCAGCCTTCGAAAGCGTACAACCCGCTGTTCCTGTACGGCGGCGTGGGCATGGGCAAGACGCACTTGATGCATGCCATCGGTCACACCATCAAGAAGCGTAATCCGGCGATGCGGCTGAGTTACGTCAGCGCTGAAAAATTCACGATTGAAGTGATCAATTCGCTGCGCTTTGACCGCATGATCAGTTTCCGCGACCGTTTCCACACCGTGGATGTCCTGCTGGTCGACGATATCCAGTTCATCGCGGGAAAAGAGCGCACCCAGGAAGAATTTTTTCATACTTTCAACGCGCTCTACGAACAGCAGAAACAGATTGTGATTTCCTCGGACTGCCTGCCGAAGGACATCAACTCCATCGAGGAACGGCTGCGCTCGCGGTTTGAATGGGGGCTGATTGCGGACATTCAGCCGCCGGACCTCGAAACCAAGATTGCCATCCTGCAGAAAAAGGCCGAAAACGACCACTTCAGTCTGCCGGACGACGTGGCGGAATACATCGCGCGAGCCATCAAGTCTAACGTGCGCGAACTCGAAGGCGCCTTGACGCGGCTGATGGCTTACGCTTCGTTGACGGGTGCGACGATTTCGCTGGGGACCGCGCAACAGGTGCTGCGGAACATCATCGCTTCCCAGGAAAAGCGCGTCACCATCGACCTGATCCAGAAACGCGTGAGCGAGCACTACAACCTTCGCGAACAGGATCTGAAAGTTCGCAGCAACACGCGCGCGATTGCTTTCCCGCGCCAAGTGGCGATGTACATCGTCAAGCAGCTCACGACCGCCTCGCTTCCGGAGATTGGCCGTCAGTTCGGCGGCAAGCACCACACCACGGTGTTGCATTCCATCAACAAGATCGAAGAATTGCGCAGGTCCGACAAAGACTTAAACCGAACGATCACTCGTTTGATGGACGCATTGCAGTAGTGGCCGCCCTTTCCCTCTCAGCATAGTCCGAGACGCGGGTCCTCCCTTTCCGCCTGTGTTTCCTTTTTTGCTTCTACAACAATCTGCGCGCCTAGGACTATTTCGAGATTGAGTGCAATCACTCAGTCAAGTGCTGTGGAGAAGGCTTGAGAAACGTGCGGAAAATATGTTGATGGGAGTGGATCAATTCTCGGATTTCGTGACACCCTAGCTGGCAAGCCGCCAGTTTTCCGAGATTCTCACAAATTGCCACTCGCAAAGCAGTTCTATAAATCCATTGTGTGGTTGGAGTTTCCGACGTATCCACAGATTCACAGCGATCATCACAACAACAAGCTTTATAACTCTCTAAAATCCGAAAAGGATTCTGTTGTATCGGTGGTGCTTGCTTGTGGTTTGTTGTTGCGTTTAGTGTTTAAGGCAACGTCAGCCAAGTGGAAGAGGTTTTCCCACGTATTTCCACAGAGCGGCGCCGCGCGGCGGGCTTTATACTTTGGCAAAAAGCGAGTAGAGTACGGCAGCGGTAGAAATGAGCAACGGAGGCCTCGTCCCAGGCCTGATCGAGGGTAAACTTCACAATGACCGCACCTGGAACGGCACGCGAGGAACATCAATCGATGGAATTCAGCGTCACAAAGTCCGCGCTGTTGAATGAACTCTCGACCACGCAGGGCGTCGTCGAACGCAAGACCACGATTCCCATTCTGTCGAATCTACTGGTCGAAGCCAAGGGAAGCCAGTTGACGATCACTGCGACTGACCTTGAGCTGAGCATTCGCACGTCATGCGAAGCCAAGATCAAGAAAGAAGGCGCCGGAACCATCCCTGCCAAGAAGCTGCTGGAACTTGTGCGTCTACTGCCCGAAGGCGAGATTAAGGTCAAGCTGCTGGAAAATCACTGGGTGGAAATCGTCAGCGATAAGAAGAAATACAAACTGGTGGGCATGGCGAAAGAGAATTTCCCCGCGCTGCCGGTAATGCCACACACGCTCGTGAAGATTCCCGCTCCCATCATTGAGAACCTCATACGAAAAACAAAGTTTGCGATTTCCATGGAAGAGTCGCGCTACACGCTGAATGGTGGCCTGTTAATTCTGAAGCCTGACACGCTGGCGATGGTGGCGACGGACGGCCACCGTCTGGCGCTCGCGGAAACGGATCACAAACTCACAGGGTTGAACGGCGAAGTGAAAGTTCTTATCCCGAAGAAGGCCATGGACGAAGTCGAAAAACTCTCCAGCGCTGCCGGCTCCGACGCGCACATCGAATTTGCGAAAGACGAGAGTCACCTCTTTTTCCAGGTAGGCCATCGGCTGTTGATTTCACGCATCCTCACTGGACAGTTCCCGAATTATGAAGCGGTGCTGCCGCGGGACAATAACAAAAATGTGGTTATCGAGCGCGGGGAATTGAGCGATGCCGTGCGCCGCGTCTCGCAGCTTGCCGATCAACGTTCCCACGCGGTTAAGCTAGCCGTTTCCAAAGAAGGCATCGAAATTTCCGCCTCGAGCCCGGAATACGGCGAAGCCAAAGAAAGTATCGAGAAAGAATTTAAGGGCGATCCCATCGCCATCGGATTCAATTCCAGCTACATGCTGGATTTTCTTGGCGCCGCGGCGGATGGCCCGATCAGCATCGAGCTGAAGGACGAACAATCCGCCGGGCAAATGCGCCCGCTGGCTGATGAGTCGTACCGCTACCGCTACATCATCATGCCCATGCGCATCTGAAGCGATAAAAATAGGAGAAAATTCCAACAAAAAAGGCGCTTTGAAAGGCGCCTTTTTTGATTTCATTTGCACCGCCAAATGTCACACGTAAACTTAGGGAAATACACCACTTATTTCCGTGTGTGCGTCCCGTTCGCGCTTGAGAAATCCATCCAAATCGAGTATAATTTTGGAGTTGTCGATTCGCTGATTCGCATCCTCCAAATCGACACGTCCGCCAGGTAAAAGTGACCCGGAATTTGCGCTTCGCGCCAGGAGCCCCGGGGGCACGGACCTGGAGAAACATGAGTCTTCGCCACGTCTCGCTGCGCGAGACGGGATGGAGCAGGAACCCTACGAGTTCTGGATTTGCCCAGTGAAACCAGAATCAAAGGGTAAGGCGTCGGCCGCTTTTGCGGCCGCACGAAAATGACGATCGGAACATTCCGAACACACGCCTTCCTTGCTTCACAGAAAAGAGTTTAAGCGCGGACGCTTGCTCCGAATAGCTCGGGGTCCGTTCAGCGCCGCAGGTTTGCGTCAGCCGTTGCAACGCCAGGAGATGACATGGGCGACAAAGAAAACGTGAGCAGCACGCCGCAAGGCGGCCACAAGTACGACGCGAAATCGATCAAGGTTCTCGGGGGGCTGGAAGCAGTTCGCTTGCGTCCCGCGATGTACATCGGGTCGACCGGTGAGATGGGCTTGCACCACCTTGTTTGGGAAGTCGTGGACAATTCGGTGGACGAAGCGATGGCCGGTTTCGCGGATGAGATCAACGTGACGGTGCACGCGGACAACTCCGTCACAGTCGTGGACAACGGCCGCGGCATTCCCGTGGACATGCACCAAACGGAAAAGCGCCCCGCGGCGGAAGTGGTGCTGACGGTGCTGCACGCCGGCGGAAAATTCGACAGCGACACCTACAAAGTTTCCGGCGGCTTGCACGGTGTCGGCGTTTCCGTCGTCAACGCGCTTTCCGATTGGCTCGAGCTGGAAATTTCGCGCGATGGTGCCGTGTGGGAACAGACGTACGAAAAGGGCAAACCCACCAACAAGCTGAAGCAGACCGGCAAAACCCGCAAGACCGGAACAATAGTCACGTTCCATCCTGATCCGACGATCTTCGATAAGACGGAGTACAGCTTTGATACGCTGTCGCAGCGCTTGCGCGAGCTGGCCTTCCTGAACAAAGGGCTGAAAATCACGCTCACCGACGAGCGCACGGAGAAAACCGCGGAATTCAAGTTCACTGGCGGTATCGGGGAATTTGTAAAACACCTCAACCGCGGAAAATCCACGCTGCATGATTCCCCGATCTACATGGAAGGCAAGCGCGGGAATGTCGAAATCGAAATCGCGCTGCAATACAACGATACTTACGGCGAAAATATTTTTGCGTTCGCGAACACCATCAACACGGTGGATGGCGGCACGCACCTTTCCGGATTTCGTTCCGCGCTGACGCGGTCAATTAACAACTTCGCGTCTGCGGCGGGCATGCTCAAGGAGCAGAAGGACGAAGTCACCATCACCGGCGATGACGTGCGCGAAGGTCTCGTGGCCGTAGTGAGCGTGCGGCTGCCGCAGCCGCAATTCGAGGGGCAGACCAAGGGCAAGCTGAACAGCGACATCAAGGGCGATGTGGAGCAGCTCGTCAACGAAAAGCTCGGCGAATGGTTCGACAAGCATTCGACCGTGGCGCGCCGGATTATCGGCAAGTGTATTGAAGCCGCGCGTGCCCGCGAAGCCGCCCGCAAAGCCCGCGAGCTGACACGCCGTAAATCGGCGATGGATTCCAGCGGCTTGCCGGGGAAACTCGCCGATTGCCAGGAGCGCGATCCGGCGCGGTGCGAGCTGTTCGTGGTCGAGGGCGAATCGGCCGGAGGCTCGGCCAAGCAGGGGCGGGACAGAAAATACCAGGCGATCCTGCCGCTCAAAGGGAAAATCCTCAACGTCGAAAAAGCGCGGTACGACAAGATGTTGGGCCACGAGGAAATCCGCGCCATCATCACAGCGCTCGGCACCGGCATCGGCAAGGACGATTTCGACGCCGGCAAGCTCCGCTACCACAAAATCATTTTGATGACCGACGCGGACGTGGACGGCAGCCACATCCGCACGCTGCTGCTGACGTTTTTCTTCCGGCACATGAAAGAGCTCATCGATCGCGAGCACATCTACATTGCGCAGCCGCCACTCTACCGCGTGAAGCGAGGCAAGACGGAAAAATACATTCGCGACGAACGGGACTTCGCGCGCGAATTGATGAAGCGCGCCACGGAAGACCACGTGGTGAAAGCCAAGGAAGGCGTGACGCTGCAGGGCGCGGGCTTGACTTCCTTTCTGCTCAACGTGCAGGAATACGCGGCGGTCGCTGCGAAACTCGGACGGCGGTTGAAAGAGCCGAAGCTGGCGGAAGTCCTGGCGGAGAGCGGGTTGGACAAGAAGACGGAGTTTGAAGAAAAGAAATCCGTCGACAAACTCCTGAAGGACATTGAAAAGGCAAAACTGAAGCTCGAAGGAAAAGTCGCCTTCGACGAAGAACACAGCTTGTACGAAATCCTGCTGGATGCGCCGAACAATTCCAAAATCAACTGGGCGCTGGCGGCGACCGCGGAATACAAGCGTCTGCGCGCGCTGGCGAAACAGATCGACGAATTCAACAAGCCGCCGTTCACTGTGTCACGCAATGGCGACAAAGCCGTCAAAGAGAGAGCGCAGGACGTGCTGAGTTACGTGATGGAGGACGCGAAAAAAGATTTCACCATCACGCGGTTCAAGGGCCTGGGCGAAATGAATCCGTCGCAGCTCTGGGAAACCACCATGAACGCCGATACGCGCACGCTGCTCAAAGTGAAGTTAGAGGATGCCGTGGCCGCCGAAGATATTTTCACCACGCTGATGGGCGAAAACGTGGAAGCGCGCCGCAAATTCATCGAGGACAACGCGCTTGAAGTCGTGAACCTGGATATCTGACGCGTGGCGGGCGAATCCAAGGCTGACGGCGGGTCCATTCGCAGCGCGATTCGCTGGGGTCTGGTTCTCGCGGCAGTGGCCACATTTGGATTTCGACTGCCGCGGCTGGTGCACGAAATGCGGGCGTGGCGTGGAGCCGTTCAACTCGGCGACACATCCGGAGCCGAAGGCTTGCGAACTTTTGTGGTCGCCGACTCGATCGGCCTCTTGGTTGTTTTGGCTTTCGGCGTGGTGATCTATTTCGTTTTGCGGCCGCGCAGCACGAGCCAGCCATGATGCATCAGTTGGGCTGGGCCACGCTGCCGGGCCTGCGGGGGTTGAGCGTCAGCGAGTTTCGCGCGACGCCGACGAATACGCCTGACAACGATCGGGGCGTAGCGATCGAGTTTGCAAGCGAGGCAGAGCGTGAAGCATTTTTGCGTGAGATCGAAGCTGCATTCGCGGCGCGGCGCTTCACGAATTCCGCAGATGCATTCGATACGGTGAAGGCTTGGGCGCAGGAACGTGTCGTCAAGGACCGGGGAGGGCGAGTTTTATGAAGAATGCAATCGAAACGACCGTGCGTATCCTCAAGCGCAATCCGGGAACCCTTCTGCAGTCCAAGGACGAGGAGTATGCCTACTGGCAGAGTAGACCGCCCATCGAGCGGCTTGCGGCCACGCAGGAACTTAGCTTTGCTTTCTTCGAGGAGCGCGGTAATGAAGCTGAAATTAGACGGCAATTTTTGCGATCTCCTGTCTGCCTTCCGCGCTTGTCGTGTTAGGTATCTGATTATTGGAGGATGGGCGGTGAGTGTTCATGCCCAGCCCCGTGCAACCAAGGACATGGATATCTTTGTGAGTCCAGAGCCGGCCAATATTGGTGCCGTGTACGAAGCGTTGATCCGGTTTGGAGCACCGCTGAAAACCATGGACAAAAGGCAATTTCTAGAACCAGGCACTTTTTTTCGCATTGGCGCGCCCCCCTGCCAAATTGAGATTTTTCCTGAGATTCCGGGCGTTCAATTTGAGGCATGCTGGCCGAACCGCCTGGAAGTGCCTCTGGATTCGGAAAGCGTTCTTTCTGCGAATTTCATCTCCGCAAAGATTGCAAGTGGCCGGGAGCAGGACGTTGCCGATGCTCAGGCCATTAAGAGGGCCCAGCAGCAAAAACGGAAGCCTTAAGAGTTTGTCTTATCGAAAAATGTCGTCGAGTGGCCGCGCGACACGGAGCATGTGGAAGCTGCCACGGTAATCCAGGCGTAAGGCGTAACAGCGAGGGGAAATGGCGGACGAACAAAACCTATCGGTAATGATTCCGGTCGACATTGAAGCCGAGATGAGGAAGTCGTACCTCGACTATTCGATGAGCGTGATCATCGGGCGCGCGCTGCCCGACGTGCGCGACGGCTTGAAGCCCGTGCACCGGCGGATTCTTTTCGGCATGTACGAGCTGGGACTCACGTCGACGAGGCCATACCGCAAATGCGCCAAGATCGTCGGCGAAGTCCTCGGCAAATATCACCCGCACGGCGACACGCCGGTCTATGACGCGCTGGTGCGCATGGCGCAGGACTTCAACATGCGCTATCCGCTGGTGGACGGCCAGGGCAACTTCGGCTCCGTTGACGGCGACATGCCCGCGGCGATGCGGTACACGGAAGCGCGGCTCTCGAAAATCGCGGAAGAATTGCTCGCCGACATCGAGAAGGAAACCGTCGAATTCACGCCGAACTTCGACGAAACGGAAAAAGAGCCCACGGTTCTCCCCACGCGCGTGCCGAATCTGCTGGTCAATGGCGCGAGCGGCATCGCCGTCGGCATGGCTACAAACATTCCGCCGCACAACCTGCGCGAAATCGTCGATGCCACCATGCTGCTGATCGAGAAGCCGGAAACGACTTTGAAAGAAGTGATGAAGCTCGTGCCTGGTCCGGACTTTCCGACCGGCGGCTACATTGCCGGTCGCGAAGGCATCGAGGCGGCGTACAAGTCCGGCCGCGGCAGCTTTACGATGCGCGCGAAGGCCGCCATCGAGGAATCCGGCAAAGACCGCGAAAACATCGTCATCACGGAAATTCCGTACCAGGTCAACAAAGCCACGCTCATCAAGCGCATCGCTGAGTTGGCGCAGAACAAGAAGATCGACGGCATTGCGGACGTGCGCGATGAAAGCGACCGCGACGGCATGCGCGTCGTGGTGGAGCTGAAACGCGGAGAGGAATCGCAACTCGTTCTGAACAACCTGTTCAAGCACACCCAGATGCAGGAATCGTTCGGCATGATCATGCTGGCGATTGCCGGCGGACAGCCCAAAGAGATGGGGCTGCTGGAATTCATCCGGCTCTTCATCGACCACCGTCGCGACGTGGTGGTGCGGCGCACGCGTTTCGAGCTGCGCAAAGCGCGCGAGCGCGAACATATTCTAACCGGCTACCAGGTGGCGCTCGATCATCTGGACGACGTGATTCGCATCATCCGCGGATCCGCTAGCCGCGCCGAGGCCAAGGAAAACCTGCTCAAGTTTTTCTCCGAGCAGGACGTTACGGTCACGGAAAACGGAAAATCCAGGAGGATCGAAGGCGTCAAGCTGGACGGCAGAAAGTACAAGCTCGGCGGAATCGAAGGCGAAACAGCGCGCGCGATTACCGGAGGCCTGACGCCCGTTCAGGTGGATGCGATCCTCGAATTACAACTGCACCGCCTGACCCAGCTCTCCGTCGACGAAATCCTGAAGGAATTGAAATCCATCCGCGAGCGCATCACGGAGCTGGAAGAAATTCTCGCGAGCGAGAAAAAGCTGAAGTCCGTAATCATCGGCGAGCTGAAGGAAATCCAGAAAGATTACGGCGACGACCGGCGCACGCAGATCGTCGACAAGGTCGATGAAATCAAGCTCGAAGACTTGATCGCCGACACGGAGATGCTGATTACCGTGAGCCACGCGGGCTACATCAAGCGCACGGCGGCGGATACCTACCGGCATCAATCGCGCGGCGGCAAGGGACGCATCGGCGCGAAGACTAAGGAAGAAGATTTCGTCGAGCATCTTTTTATTGCGTCGGCGCACAGTTACATTTTGCTGTTTACGTCGAAGGGCCGCGTTTACTGGCTGAAAGTGTACGAGTTGCCGGAAGCGGCGGCGGCCACGCGCGGCAAGGCGATTTCCAGCCTGGTGAAATTCCAGGAAGACGAAAAACTCACCGCGCTTGTCTCGGCGCGCAACCTGGAAGAAGCGGACAAATTTGTGTTCATGGCCACGAAGAGCGGCACGGTGAAAAAATCGGCGCTGACGGAATTCTCCAACCCACGCTCGACCGGTATCATCGCCGTCACGCTCGACGCCAAGGACGAGTTGATCGGCGCGAAACTCACCGACGGAAAGAAAATGATTTTCCTCGCCAGCCACGACGGCCAGGCGATCCTCTTCCGCGAAACGGAAGTGCGCCCGATGGGCCGCAACGCCGGCGGCGTGAACGGCATGGATCTCGCAAAGGACGACTACGTGGTGAGCATGGACGCGGTGCAGCCGGACTTCGAGATCATCGCCAAGGAACATAAAACCACAACGCAGAATCTCGAGGAGCTCGAGAACGAGCAGATCAAAGATTCGCTGGTGACGCTGATGCTGACCGTCTCCGAGAAGGGCTACGGCAAGCGCACGCCGCTGGCGGAATACCGCATCACATCACGCGGGGGCAAAGGCGTGGTCAATATGAAGACGACGGACCGAAACGGGTACGTCGTGGCCACGCTCCAAGTGACCGAAGAATCGGACGTCATGATCATCGCGCACAACGGCAAAGTGATTCGCGTGCATGCGAACGAAATCCGCGAGGCCGGCCGCTCGACCCAGGGAGTTCGTCTGCTGCGGCTCGAAGCGGATGATTCCGTCGCCGCCGCCGCGGTTTTGCAGGAAGAAAACGAGGAAGAGAAGAAGTAAATTCGTAACCGGGAAAAATAAATAAGGGGCACGACAGTTCGTGCCCCTTTCTGTTGTGTGCCGAGCATGTTTGACAGCTTGGAGGTGAAAGTCCTCTTCACAGCCTGATGGAGGCGAAGTGATAGCGAAGCGCAAGGGCTGAGCCGCGAGGCGAGGTCTGAAAGAAGCGCGGAGCAAACAC